>TARA_R110001599_G_scaffold351822_1_pt1 | contig 169781 bp, 165 predicted proteins | sample TARA_R110001599 | Tara Oceans TARA_R110001599 (sample SAMEA4398360) | marine metagenome | biome: Polar Biome; feature: [MES] marine water layer (ENVO:01000295) within the mesopelagic zone...; material: water (ENVO:00002006), including particulate matter (ENVO:01000060) such... | reverse complement strand
GCAGGCTTCAGATGGAATGGGTGGCAGACTTCAGCGGTTTACGCAATATGGCAGCGCCAATGGCGCACGAATGCCCATTACTTCGTCTGAACCATCATTTGTAAAGGCGTACTGGCTATCAGGGCTAAGTGCAAAAGCCTGTTTCAGATATGCCGCTATCGACGGGGTAATGGGGCGCAGCAATGGTTTACCGCTTTTCTTACCCAGCTTGTGATTTTCCGGCGGGATCGTCCAAATACCAGCTTTAAAATCAAAATGCTGTTTCTCTGCCTGCCGCAGCTCGCCATTACGGCAGCCGTAAATCAAGCAGAGTTTCACAAACAGCTTGTTCTTTGGCGTGATACGGGAATTATTGATCGCTAGCCAAAGCATTTTGATTTCTTCGTCATTCAGAACACGATCGGTAGAGCGTTTCTGGATTTGCAAATCTTCTTTAGCGTAGATGTCAGACAGCGGGTTGATTGGCACCAGCTTACGTTTCATCGCGAATTTATAAAGCTGTTTAGCATTCACCAAAATACGCTCAGAGATAGCAGGCTTAGTTTTAGCGAGGGCTTCTAAAATTTCTAGCCATGAATGTAATGTGATTTTCTCGGCTGGCAATTTACCTAGCTTTGGAAACACATGAATTTCAAAGCTGCGCTTGATTTCTGTGTGGCCTTTTTTGTTATGAATGCAATATGCCTCATACCACAAGTCGAACAGCCCTGTGAGCGATTCAGCGGCGATAATGGCTTGCTTCTCAAGCAAGCGCACCACTTTGGGGTCATGTCCCTGCTCAAGCTGTTTTTTAAGTCGCTGTGCTTCTGTTCTGGCCTCCTTTAAGCTCATCAATGGGTATGAGCCTAAATCTACTCGACCAGCTTTACCAAAATACTGGTAACGCAGCGTATAGGTAATTTTGCCTTTTGGAGACAACCTAGCGCTCAGTCCGTCACGATCTGTTTTCTCTACCGCTTTATTTCTCAGTTTTCTATTGTTGGCTTTTAGCCATGTTTCAGTCAGTGCCACCTTTCAGTCCTTAGCCCGCTTTGCGGATCTGTTTGTACAAATTTTTTAAGGAAGGTTTGTACAACAAAATTTGTACGAGAATTTGTACAAATTTCTTCTGACTGAGGATGACATAGACTGTCTTGAGATGGTGATAGGACAACCAAAGACGTGTTATAACATTTTGTTTTTAATGAAAAATATGTCTTTTGTTGTCTTAACTTGGCTTAGGTAACTTTATTCGGGTGCGAGATTATGGCGAAGGTGCGGCGCGCGGCGATCTGCTTGGCGAGGTCTGGCATGAATCATCCCGGTGAAAAAGCGCGAATTATACGCCCTTTCCCCACTCCGCGCAGGTTTCCCGGCCGCGGGCTCCCCCGACTCTGCCTGCGGCATCCTGACCCTGCCACCGCCGCGTAAGTGTCCGTATAATGCACGGGTGAACACGCCGTCGAAACCATTTTACTCCGCCTACAACCCGTCCCTGGACAATCTGCGCAGCCTGTTATTTATACGCAGTATTGCGCTGCTGGGTCAGGCGGGAGTAGTGACCTATGTGCTGTTGGTCAGCCGCACCACCGAGAGCCTGTGGGGGGTTACGGTGAGCCTGGCAGTGCTGGTGTCAATCACCGGCCTCAGTCTCTGGCGCTGCACCCGGCAGTGGCCTGTTACCGACCATGAGTTTCTGGCGCAGTTGCTGATAGATGTCATCGGCTGGACGGTGCTCATGTACTACACCGGCGGAGCAAACAACCCGTTTGTCTCCTACTACATTGTACCGCTTGTAATTGCCGCCGCCGTACTGCCCTGGCGCAATACCTGGTTGGTGGCAGGCACCTCCCTGCTGGCCTATAGCGCCCTGCTTTACTACTACCGACCCTTTCCCCTGTTTACGCCACACGCGCAGATAGGGCACGGAAATGGCAGCAACGTACACATTCTTGGCATGTGGTTTAACTTTCTCTTCAGCGCCGGCTTGATCACCTATTTTGTCGTGCGCATGGCCGTAATACTACGCCAGCGGGATGCCAGGGAAGTGGCGCAGCGGGAAGACCGGCTGCGCGATGACCAGATTATGGCCGTGGCCAGCCTGGCCGCCGGTACCGCCCACGAACTGGCCACACCCATGACCACCATGACAGTATTGGTTGATGAAATGCTGCAGGAGGACAACCCGGCACTCACCAGCGTCATGGCAAGAGGATTCAAGCGCCGCGGGTTCATTATTCACAGCTGCGCCAATGCCGAGGAGGCTCTGGCAGATTGCGCCGATTTCGAGCCCAGTCATATATTGCTGGATCTCAATATGCCAGGCGCAACCTGCTCTGCCACGATGCTTATCAGCCGGCGGCCCACCGCATCCACATCCACGGTGCCGGCGGGTAGCAGGCGGGCCATGGAAGTCACCTCCAGCCCCTGGTAGCCACAGGGGTTAATGCGCCCAAAGGGTTCCAGATCCATATCGACATTGATAGACAGGCCGTGATAACTGCAGCCACGGCGCACACGCAAGCCCAAAGAGGCAATTTTCGCACCTGCCACATACACCCCCGGAGCCTTCGGCTCAGCTGCCGCGTCAATGCCATATTCGGCCAGTAACAGGACAATGCTGCGCTCTATCGTATTCACCAGATCCCGCACACCCCAAGAGCGCCGCCGCAGATCGATCATCAGGTAGAGCACCCACTGCCCTGGGCCGTGGTAGGTGACTTGACCGCCGCGGTCCACCTGAATCACGGGTATATCCCCGGGAGCCAGCAGATGTTCAGCCTTGCCAGCCTGGCCCTGGGTAAACACCCGCGGATGCTGCAACAGCCACAACTGGTCCGGGTCCTCGGGACCGCGGGCATCAGTAAGATCTTTCATGGCCTGCAAGGTGGACTGATAATCCACCAGGCCCAGTTGCCGTTGCAATACGTCGGCAACGCCCATCAAATGACCATCTTCACCCGGCCGGTGGCCCGCAAACCCTGGTGCAGGGCCTCCAACTGATCTGGGCCGGTGGCAATGATGGTAATGGTGAGTGACGTAAAAGTGCCCTTACTGGAGGCGCGGGCTGTGACGGTAGTGCGATCAAAGCCGGGGGCATGCTGCTCAAAAACATCAAAGATGGCGTCGTGCAGATCTTCCGCCGTAAGCGCCAACACCTTGATCGGGTAATCACAGGGAAATTCAATTTTAGGCGGTTCCTGCTCCACACATAGCCCTCGTCATATCAGGTTGCAAACAGGCTCGCAAACCACATCAGGATGGAATCCCACAGCCGGGAAATGAAGCCGCCGGGCTCAACCGCCACCAGCGCGACAACGGGCGACTCGAAAACCGTATGCCCGTCTATGCTTAGGGTCACGGTGCCCACGGGATCGCCCACAGCCAGAGGTGCGACGAGTTGTGGTTCAAGCACCACCGTAGAAACCAGGCTTTTGGACTTACCGCGAGGCAACGTCAGTGTCGTCGCATCAACCAGGCCCACCGCAACCGTGTCCTGCTGCCCTTTCCATACCCGCGGATTTTCCAGCTCCTGCCTGGGTCCAAACACTTCAACCGTCTCGAAGAAGCGGAAGCCGTAGTTCAGCAGGCTGCGAGTCTCGTTCTTGCGTGCCTTGGTGCTCTTGGTTCCCATAACAACAGAGATAAGACGCATGCCCCGGCGCTCGGCTGAGGCGACCAGGCAGTAGCCCGCCTCCTTGGTATGGCCGGTCTTTAGGCCATCCACCGAGGGGTCTTCCCCCAGCAAGCTGTTGCGGTTGTATTGCTTGATGTTGTTATAGGTAAACTCAGGTTCCTTGTAGATGGCATAGTGGCTGGGAAAGTCCCGGATCATCGCCCCAGCCAGAGTCGCCAGATCACGTGCGGTGACCACATGGTTGGGGTCTGGCAGGCCATGGGAGTTTACAAAGTAGGAGTCTTTCATCCCCAACGCCTGGGCTTGAGTATTCATCATCTCGGAAAAAACCGCTTCGCTGCCGGCAATATGTTCTGCCACGGCAACCGTCGCATCATTTCCCGAAGAAATGACAATGCCTCGCTCCAGATCCTCAATGCTCACATCCTTGCCCGGCTCGATCCACATCAGGGAGGACCCGGCAAACACGGGATTCTGCGACCATGCGTTCTCACTAACCACTACCATATCATCCTGGCTGATGCGCCCAGCCTCCACCTCTGAGGCCAGCACGTAGGCTGTCATCATCTTGGTGAGGCTGGCTGGAGGCAGCGGTATATCCGCGTTGTGCTCAGCCAGCACCGCCCCGCTGGCCGCATCCACCAGGATGTAGGCAGTCGCTTCGATCTGGGGCGGCGAAGGCACCAGGTCCTGTGCAGTGGCGCTCAGGGCGATAACGGAGAGAAGAGAGATAAACAGTCGTTTTGTCATGGAAACAGGGTGCCGTGGGGAGTACTGGAAGCTGCGCATGTTAACGCATGAGCGGGGTTAGCGAAAGAAATGACACGGCACTACAACCTACGCCGGGAGTGTTCAGGGCAAAGGTTGCCCACCGTCATAGCCCGCCAATCGCAACTGCTTCTGCACAGACTCCAGCTCGATGGCATCGCTCATAGGGCCAATCCGCACCCGGTATAGCAGGTTTGCGCCGGACTGCACTTCGCTGACAAAGACCGGGGGGTCGAGCAGAGCCTGCAGCCTGTCCTGCAGGCGCAGCGCAGAGCCCTCGGTGCTGTAGGCACCCAGTTGCAGATAGCGATAATCGCCAGCGACGGAGTCGCGGCGGTCATCAACACCAATCACCTCTACAACCTCCACTTCCACCCGGGCCGTACCCGCCTCCATATAACCCAGCTTGACCGCAGCGCCGTAGGACAGATCAATTACGCGGTCGGCGTGGAAGGGGCCCCGGTCGTTTACCCGAACAATAATACTTTCACCGTTATCCAGGTTGGTGACACGGGCAAAACAGGGTATGGGCAAGGTTTTGTGGGCGGCGCTGGCCTGGTAAAGGTCATAGATCTCGCCATTGGAGGTCTTGTGGCCATGAAATTTGGAGCCATACCAGGAAGCCGTGCCGCGCATTTTGTAAGACTTGTAGTCTTCCAGCACCTCATATTCAACGCCATTGATGGTATAGGGAGTGGCATTACCCACTGACAAGATCGGGTCTGGCCGGGGTACCGCGTCTTTCACATCCGCCGGATCTATGGGCAGCGGCGGCGCGCCATCCCTGGCTTGCTGGTAACGGGAGGGGCTGTCCTTAACAATCGGCTCACCTGATTCGGGCGCTTTTTTTGGCGTACTGGTGCAGGCGACAACCACCAGCGCCACGGCGCCTAGCAGGATGACGAGCGGATGCGACATCAATCAACCATCCGTGAGCCAATCTGGCGGCTGAGTTCATACACCGACATGGCGTACATGGCACTGTGGTTGTAGCGCGTGATGACGTAAAAATTATGCAGACCCAACCAATATTCGTAGCCGTTTTTGAGTTCGAATTTCATCGCGCTGGCAAGGGCTGCGGGGTCTACCTCCCGGATCGCCTCCACACCGACACTGGCGAACTCCGCCACGGTATGCTCCGGCCGCAAGTTTTTCCTGCCGTGTACGAACCAGTCTTCTGGCACATCACCTTCCACGGTCGCGCCCACGACCACGGTCTCGCCTTTGCGCCAGCCATGTGCCTTGAAATAGTTGGCCACGGACCCTATGGCGTCAACCGGATTGTTCCAGATGTCCGCCACCTCGTCGCCATCGTAGTCCACGGCGTAGGCAAGGAAACTACTGGGCATGAACTGGCCATAACCCATGGCGCCGGCATAGGAACCCTTCAGCGCAAGCGGGTCAAAGCCCTGTTGGCGGGTGAGAATAAGGTAGCTCTTCAGTTCGGACGAAAAAAATTCGGAACGCGGGGGGTAGTCGAACGCAAGAGTTGATAAAGCGTCGATCACGCGATAGCTGCCCGCGACCCGGCCATAGTAGGTCTCGACCCCGATAATGGCGACAATGATTTCAGCGGGAACACCGGTTTCCCGCTCCGCCTGCTGCAGTGTGGCACGGTGCTCCTCGTAAAACTCCAGGCCCTGCTCCAGCCGTTTGTCATTGAGAAATATCTCCCGGTACTCGTACCAGGGCTTGCTTTTTTCCGCGGGCCGGGCGATCGCCTTGAGTATGCTCTCCTGGCGCTGGGCGCTGGCGAATAACAGCAGCAACTGCTCTCGATCGAACTGCTGCTCGGTCACCAGTTCGTCCACCAGCTCGATAGTCGCCGGATGGGTGGAATAATTATCTGCAGCGCAGGACAAGGTGCTCCACAGGCAGGTCACCACAAAGGCAACTTTCAGGCGTACCGACATACTCTAATACTCATCAATGGATGGAGAAAAATTAGGCTATTGGCGACGGTCAAAATGCCATCACCGGGGCCCCGTGGATTTTTCGGTACTGATCGCCATCAGGATGCCAAAACCCGCCATCAGCGTGACTACCGACGTCCCACCGGCACTCACCAGCGGCAGGGGCACACCCACCACCGGAAGCAGACCGGCGACCATGCCCATATTAACAAATATGTATACAAAAAACGTCAACGTGAGGCTTCCGGCCATCATTCTGCCAAAACTGGATTGCGCACGCACACCAATCCAGAAGCCGCGTAGCAGAATTAGTAAATAAATACCCAACAGCACCAGCACACCGCGCAGGCCAAACTCCTCGGACATCACCGCAATGATAAAATCCGTATGGCTCTCCGGCAGGAAATCCAGGTGCGACTGCGTGCCGTTCATCCAGCCCTTGCCCTCCCAACCGCCGGAGCCGATGGCGGTCTTGGACTGGATAATATTCCACCCGGCGCCCAGCTTGTCACTTTCTGGATCCAACATAGTGAGAATCCGCTGTTTCTGGTAGTCCTTTAGCACAAACATCCAGGCGGGCCAGGCAGAGGCAACCGCCACTACTACCGCCCCGAATATATAGCGCCAGCCCATCCCCGCCATAAAAAGCACAAACAGGCCGCTGGCGGCAATCAGCAGGGCGGTGCCCAGATCCGGCTGCTGCAGGATCAGTGCCGCAGGCAGACCAATCAGCACCAGGGCTGCCAGAATATGCAGGAAGCGGGGCGGCAGCGTGCGATCTGCCAGATACCAGGCTACTGTCAGTGGCAGGACCAGCTTCATGATCTCTGAGGGCTGGAAGCGAAAACCACCCAGGGAGAGCCAGCGCTGGGCACCTTTGGCGCCCACGCCAACCAGCATCACGGCAACCAGTGTTGCCAACCCCGCCGCGTATAGCCAGGGCGCCCAGCGCATAATCCGCGCCATGCTGAGCTGGGCCACAACAAACATGATGACGTAAGCCAGCAAGAAGTAACGACCCTGGCGAACAACGGCACCCATGTCCTTGCCAGAGCCGCTGTACAACACAACGAGTCCGTAGGCAGTAAGGGCCAACAATAATACCAACAGCGGAATATCGATATGAAAACGACTGATCGCGCTGGGCCTGCTGGCCAGATCGGCGGAGCCCTGATGTGGCATCTGGCGCAGATAGTCTGCCATCAGCCGGCCCCACCGAGCAGCCAGGTATCGATTACGGCGCGAGCAATAGGATAGGCGGCAGAACTACCGCCGCCATTTTCCACAATGATTGCCACCGCAATAGTGGGTGCTTCGACCGGGGCAAAGGCGATAAACAAGCCGTGATGCCGGTGGCGCTCCGCGACCTCTTCCTCTTTGTAAACCGCACCCTGGGCAATACCGATTACCTGGGCGGTACCGGTCTTACCTGCCATCTGGTATTCAATGCCTTTTGCCAATGCCTTGGCGGTACCGCGCTTGCCATGCACCACTTCCACCATACCTTCGTATACTGCGGCCCAGTAGTCCTCCGGGACAACAATGGGGTCCAGCAGCGGAGCGGCAACGGGCTCGCCGTCTATGCTGTGAAGCAATCGAGGAGTCCGGCGCACCCCCTTGCTGGCAAGAACGCTGGTGGCAACCGCCAATTGCATAGGTGACGCGAGCATGTAGCCCTGGCCAATACCGGCGCTGATGGTTTCCCCCGGGTACCAGGTCTGCCCCATGGCATCGCGCTTCCAGCGGGTGGAGGGCAGTACACCCCGTCGCTCGTTGGTGGTGTCGATGCCAGTGCGCTCGCCCAGCCCGAAAGGTTTGAGATAATCGTACATGCGATCGATGGTAAGGCGCCGCGCGAGATCATAAAAATAGACGTCACAGGACTCGGCGATCGCCATTTTCATGTCCACCCTGGGCGCGTGACCGGTGCCCCGGATTCGCAAAATCCAGTCGCGGTACTTGCGCGAATCCCCCGGCAGACTGTACCAACCGGGATCGGGTACTGTCGTCTCAGGGGTCACCAGCCCGGACTCGAGCCCCGCCATTGCCATGAAAGGCTTGATCGTCGAGCCCGGCGGATACTGGCCCTGTATCGCGCGGTTAAACAGTGGCACATCGAGAGAATCCCGCAGGGCGCTGTAATCGACGGTGCTGATGCCATTCACAAAGAGGTTGGTGTCGAAGCCAGGCGTGGATACCAAGGCCAATACACCCCCGGTCAGCGGATCTATGGCCACCACAGCACCGCGCTGATCGCCCAGTGCCGCTAACGCCGATCGCTGTACGCGGATATCCAGATTCAACACCAGATCCGCGCCCGGCTTGGGATCAAACCGCTCCAACACCCGTAGTACCCGGCCGTGAGCGTTGGTCTCTACGTTCTGGTAGCCGACTTCACCGTGCAGGATGTCTTCGTAGTACTTCTCCACCCCAACCTTGCCCACATGAAAAGTACCACGGTAGTCCGACTCGTCCAGATATAGCACTTCCTCTTCATTGATGCGCCCCACGTAACCAATGGCATGCGAGAATAGCTCGCCATGAGGGTAATAGCGCAGCAGCTGTGCATCCACCACCACACCCGGTAAACGGTAGCGATTAACGGCCAATTGCGCACGCTCCTGTTCAGTGAGACGAAATCGCAGGGGTACCGCCTCGTAAGGGCGGCGGCGCTGGAGTTTCTTGCGAAAATTCACCAGGTCAGCCTCACTGATGGGAAGCATTTTCACCAGTTCGGCCAGGGTAGCGTCAAGATCCGCCACCTGCTCGCGCACAATAGACAACATATAACTGGGGCGATTATCCGCCAGCAATTCACCGTTGCGGTCGTAAATCAAACCCCGCTTGGGTGGCAGCGGTTGCAGCTGAACCCGGTTGCGCTCGGACTGCGTGCGATACACCTCATACTCAGTCACCTGCAAGGCGTAATAGCGTGCGAGGATGACACCCAGCAGGCCGAGAACCAGGAGGACGGCGGTGACAGTACGGGCGTTGTTGATCCGGGTTTCGCGGTGCGAATCCTTCAGCTGGATATGGTTTGGCATCTAAGCCCGGCCCTGAGGACTGTCAAGAAAACTATTCGCGATGATACGGGTGGTTCACAGTGATTGTCCAAGCCCGGTACAGTTGTTCGGTTAATAAAACCCTTACCAGGGGGTGTGGCAAGGTAAGATCGCTGAGAGACCAGCGCATATCCGCCCTGCTAAGGCATGCACTGGACAGCCCGTCCGGCCCGCCTATCATCAGGCTGTAGTTGACAGCAGACATTTGCCAGGACTCCAGTTGCTGCGCCAGCTGCGCGGTAGAAATACGTTTTCCCTCCACATCCAGCGCTATGGCCCTGTCGGCGGCAGGGATAGCCTTGAGAATCTGCGCGCCCTCGCGCTCACGCAACTGCTCCGGTTTGCTATCGCGTACTCGTCTGGCCAGTGGAATTTCCCGCCACTGCAGATTGAGCTCCCGGGGCAGGCGGCGGCTGTAGTCCTCCACCGCCTGACTCACCCACGCGGGCATTTTAGTGCCCACTGCCACAATGCTTATCCGCATCAGGCCGGCGATTCGGTGTTAACCCAGAGGCGCTCCAGATCGTAAAAATCCCGCGTTGCGGGCAGCATGACATGGACGACCACATCGCCAAAATCCACCAGCACCCATTCGCCGGCATCTTCACCTTCAACCCCCAGCGGACGCAACTCCTGGCGCTTGGCCTCCATGCAGACATTGTCCGCCAGCGATTTTACATGCCGATTGGAGGTGCCGCTGGCGATAATCAGGAAATCCATAACATCGGTAAGGCCCCTGACATCAAGGGTTACGACATTGACGGCTTTGAGGTTCTCCAGCGCGTCAACGACAATCTTCTTCTGTGCTTCAGCATCCATTCAGTTTGCTCATTGTTTGAAACTTCGATTCATAAAATACCTCTTCACTGGTAGAGATTATGCGATTCAATATAATCCAGTACCGCCTGCGGTAACAGGTAACGTGCGGAATGACCTGCGGCCAGCAGGCTGCGTATCTCCGTGGAAGAGATTGCCAGAGGCCGCAGTTCCTCTACCAGAACACCGCCACAGGGCTGTCCGCCCAGCTGCCCGGGGCTATCCAGCCGATGCTGTTGCAACCAGTCAGCGACCTCCCCCACCTCGGGAAGCTGCCAGCCGGGCCGAGCGATAACGACCACATGAGCCCAGTTCAGCAATTCCTGCCAGCGATGCCAGCTGGTAATCGCCAGTACCGCGTCACACCCCATTACCAGACAGAGAGCGCGCTCCTCGCCCAGCTCCCGCCGCAACTCCATCAGGCTGTCGATAGTATAGGAGGCGCCCTGACGCTGCAGCTCACGGCTGTCACAAGCCAGCCGCGGCTCCCCTGAGACTGCCAGTTCCACCATAGCGGCCCGATGATCCGCACTGCAGGTGGGCATGTCACGATGGGGCGGCACGGCACAGGGCATCAGACGCAACTGCTGTAGCTGAAGACGTTCCACCAATTCCAGCGCCGAGCGCAGGTGGCCGTAGTGCACCGGATCAAAGGTTCCACCGAAAACCCCTACCGGGCCCGGTGGTGCGCTTGTATCGCTCAAGTGCGGACCTGCCCCTCGCCAAATACCACGTATTTCTGGGAGGTGAGGCCCTCCAGCCCAACCGGGCCCCGGGCGTGCAACTTGTCCGTCGAGATGCCGATCTCGGCACCCAGGCCGTACTCGAAACCATCGGCGAAGCGAGTGGAGGCATTGACCATCACCGAGGCGGAGTCCACCTCGCGCAGGAATCGCATGGCGCGGCCGTGATCGCGAGTAACAATGCTGTCGGTGTGCAGCGAGCTGTAGGTATTGATGTGGTCGATGGCCTCATCGAGGTCGTGCACCACGCGCACCGCCAGGATGGGCCCGAGGTATTCCTCGCGCCAGTCCTGCTCCGTTGCCGCGGTAATGCCAGGAAGAATCGCCAGCGTCTTTTCGCAACCGCGTAATTCCACGCCTTTTTCACTGTACTCAGCTGCCAGACGAGGCAGCAAATCAGCCGCCGTTGATTCCGCCAGCAGCAGCGTTTCCATGGTGTTGCAGGTACCGTAGCGCTGGGTTTTGGCATTGATCGCGATATTGATTGCCATCTCGCTGTCAGCGCCGTCGTCAATATAGACATGGCAGACCCCATCCAGGTGTTTTATCACCGGCACCCGGGAATCTGCACTGATGCGCTCAATCAGGCCTTTGCCCCCGCGGGGCACAATCACATCCACGTACTCGGGCATGGTAATCATGCGCCCAACCGCCGCCCGGTCCGCCGTGTTAACAACCTGTACCGCTGTCTCTGGCAGCCCGGCGACAAGCAAGCCCTGTACCAGGCAACGGGCGATAGCAGCATTAGAAGACAAGGCCTCGGAGCCGCCGCGCAAAATGGTGGCATTCCCTGATTTGAGACAGAGGCTGGCGGCCTCAACGGTCACATTGGGCCGGGACTCATAAATAATACCGATCACTCCCAGGGGCACCCGCATCTTACCCACCTGAATACCGCTGGGCATCGTATTCATATCGGTTATGGCGCCCACCGGATCAGACAAATCGGCAACCTGGCGCAAGCCCTCCAGCATGGCGTCAATACGCGCCGGTGTCAGCTCAAGGCGGTCCATCAGCGGCGCAGCCAGGCCGTTCGCCTCGCCCCGGGCAAGATCCTCAGTGTTGGCAGCCATAAGTTGCGCACGACTGCTGTCCAGCGCATCCCGGGTGGCAAGCAGGGCGTGGTTGCGCACCGCTGTCGCGGACGCTGCAACACGGCGCGAGGCGGCGCGCGCTGCCCGGCCCAACCCCTCCATGTACTGATCGACATCCATCACTAGATCGCTCTGCTCTCGACAAAAGCGGCATTATACCCGAAGCCCCCAGGCCGTGTGCTAAGCTCTGCGCAGAAATAATCACGGGGCAAGCCCATGTCCAATCCCATCGAAGTCGAGTTCTTCTACGACTGTTCCAGCCCCTGGACCTATTTCGCCTTCACCCGCCTGGTGCCGCTGGCAAAAGAGCTCAATTTACCCGTCCGCTGGCGCCCGTTTCTGGTGGGCGGGGTATTCAACACGGTAAACAAGCAGGTCTACACCGCCCGGGAAGAAATGTTCACCCATCCGGAAAACAAGCGAAAGATGACCTATTACCTGAAGGATCTCGGCGACTGGGCCGAGCTCTGCGGGGTCACGGCAGTCTGGCCCCCGGGACACCCCATCAGCGCCGTCAAAGCCATGCGCGGCGCCTTTTTCGCCGAGGAACAGGGCCGGCTAATCCCCTATTCCAAAGCCCTTTTCGAAGCCTACTGGGGTGGCGTCAATGCGGATATCGCCAGCGACGCAGTGCTGCTGGACATTTGCCAGCAGGCTGGGCTGGACGCCGAGGCGTTCTTCAATGCCATCACCGCACCCGCCTACAAGAATCTGCTGCGACAAAATACCGACGAGGTCATAGCGCGCGGCGGCTTCGGCTCCCCCACCATCTATATCAACCACGACGATATGTACTTCGGCAATGATCGGCTTCCCTTGGTGGAGCATAGGCTTCGGCAGCTGCTGGACGCGCAATAGAACGTAATTGTCACTACTGTTCCGGCTTCATACCTGTGGCACAGCATTTGAAGCCTTAAGCTCCCAAATCCTGGCTATATGAAAGCGGTCACGGTCCGGTTAGCCCCCCCGAATCGGCCGTGGCTTCACAAAAAAATCCGGCGGCTGCGCAACTCGACCATTTTTTGCTGCGCAAAAAATTGGGACTCGAACAGTGCTCGCCGACAGCCCCGGATTTTTTTGTTCCGCCAAGCACGGCCTGACTGATTCGGGGGGACTAACCGGACCGCGACCTTCCATCAAGCGTTTGCAGGTTTTTAGGTTTTCTTTTCACGATCGGTCTGGGAGACTGCTGTGCCCGGGGTTCCCAGACAATAAGGACGCGCTTTTGGCCTGCCCTCGTCGAACGGGGCTTTCTGTGAGCACTGTCCGAGTCCAGATTTTTGCGCAGCAAAAATTGTCGAGTTGCGCAGCAGCCGTTCGACGAGGGCAGGCCTGCGGCCGTCTGGGAACCCCGGGCACAGCAGGCTCCCATTGGAACAAACCAAAATCAGATTCACAAAATACACAAATTAACGTTTACGTTAACGTAAGCTTGGGATATATTCACCGCCACGAACTAAAAACCCGGAGAAAACAAAGACAGTGCCCGGCAAAACACACACCATCTCGCAGCTGGCCAAAGAGTTCGGGGTAACCACCCGAACCATCCGCTTCTATGAGGAAAAAGGCCTGGTAACCCCACTGCGGGAGGGCCAGAAACGGCTGTATACCAATGCCGACCGGGTACGCATCAAGCTGATACTGCGCGGCAAACGCATCGGCATGACGCTGCAGGAATGTGTCGAGTTTATTGACATGTACGACCCCGAGCACAACAACGCAGAGCAACTACACTCACTGATAGATAACGTAAAAAGCCGGCGTGAGCAGCTGTTGCAACAGAAACGGGACATTGACGAGATGCTGGCGGGCCTGGCAGAAGTTCAGGGGTTATGCGAGGCATCACTGGCAGGCGAAAAACCGCACAACCCAAACACCAACCAACCTGACAATGACTAACAGGAACACTCTATGAATACCGGATACCCCACCCTGAATTTTGGCCTGGGTGAAGAGATAGACATGCTGCGCGACGCGGTATACCAAATGTGCCAGAAGGAAATCGCACCCCGTGCGGCCCAGATTGACAGGGACAACGAGTTCCCGGCTGACCTGTGGCGCAAATTTGGCGATATGGGCCTGTTGGGCATTACCGTCGAAGAGGAGTACGGGGGTAGCGGTATGGGCTATCTCGCGCACGCCATTGTTATGGAGGAGATCAGCCGCGCATCTGCCTCAGTGGGCCTGTCCTATGGCGCCATGAGCAATCTGTGTCTGAACCAGATTCGCAAAAATGGCAACGAGGCGCAGAAACAAAAGTACCTGCCCAAACTGTGCAGTGGCGAGCATGTGGGGGCACTGGCCATGTCAGAGGCCAACGCCGGCTCCGACGTGGTCAGCATGAAGCTCAATGCCCGCAAAGAGGGCGACAAATATATCCTCAACGGAACCAAGATGTGGATTACCAATGGTCCGGATGCGGAAGTGTACGTTATTTACGCGAAAACTGACGCCAGTGCCGGGTCAAAGGGAATCACGGCATTTCTTGTCGAGCGGGACTACCCCGGTTTCTCGCGCTCACCGAAGCTGGACAAGCTGGGTATGCGTGGCTCCAACACCTGTGAGCTGGTATTTGAAGATGTGGAAGTGCCGGCAGAGAACGTGATGAGAAATGAGGGGGACGGTGTACGTATCCTGATGTCCGGGCTGGACTACGAGCGCACGGTTTTATCCGGCGGGCCCGTTGGTATCATGCAGGCCTGCATTGACGAGGTACTCCCCTACCTGCACGACCGCAAGCAGTTCGGCCAAAGCATCGGAGAGTTCCAGTTGATGCAGGGTAAACTGGCAGATATGTACACCGACCTCAACGCGTCCCGCGCGTATCTTTACGCGGTTGCAGGCGCATGCGATCGGAGCGAGGAAACCCGCCAGGACTGCGCCGCCGTAATCCTGTTCACTGCCGAAAAAGCGACCCAGATGGGCCTGCAGGCCATCCAGGCCATGGGTGGCTTCGGTTATACCAACGAGTCCAATGCCGGCCGTCTGCTGCGCGATGCCAAGCTGTACGAAATAGGTGCAGGCACGTCAGAAGTTCGGCGTATGCTAATCGGCCGCGAACTGTTTAACGCAACTGCATAGGGACATTTATGAGCGTCATCCTGTCACGCATCAACACCCGCGACGCAACCTTCAACGCGAACCGCGAAGACATGCAGGCCCAGGTGGACGACCTGCGCAAACTGGTCGACCAGGTTCGCCAGGGCGGCGGTGCCAAAGCCCAGGAGCGCCATGTCTCCCGCGGTAAGTTACTGCCAAGAGACCGCCTGAATGCCGTTCTGGACCCCGGCTCCCCCTTTCTGGAACTGTCCCAGCTGGCGGCTTACAATGTCTACGAGGACGAGGTTCCGGGTGCGGGCATTATCACTGGCATCGGCCGGATTGCCGGCCAGGAATGCATGATTTTCGTTAATGACGCCACCGTGAAAGGCGGCACCTACTACCCCTTGACCGTCAAGAAACAGGGTCGCGCCCAGACCATAGCCCAGGAAAACCACCTGCCCTGTATCTATCTGGTGGACTCCGGTGGCGCCTTTCTGCCGCTGCAGGACGAGGTATTTCCCGACCGCGAGCACTTTGGTCATGCCTTTTACAACCAGGCGCGCATGTCCTCCATGGGCATTCCACAAATTGCTGCAGTGCTCGGCTCCTGCACAGCGGGCGGCGCCTACCTTCCCGCCATGGCGGACGAATCCATTATTGTGAAGAATCAGGGCACGATTTTTCTCGGTGGGCCGCCACTGGTGAAAGCCGCCACCGGCGAAATCGTCAGCGCGGAGGAACTGGGGGGCGCAGATGTGCACTGTCGCACCTCGGGTGTGACCGATCACTACGCCAATAACGATCACCACGCGCTGCAACTTGTGCGCCGCGCAGTCGCGCGCACAAACCGTGTAAAGCCGGTATCCATGGACCTGAAGGAACCGGTTGAGCCCCTTTACCCGGTAGAGGATATCTATGGCGTTATCCCCTCAGACAAAAAGCAGCCCTTTGATATTCGGGAAATCATCGCCCGTATCGTGGACGGTTCCGATTTTGATGAATTCAAAGCGCTTTACGGGGAGACCCTGGTCTGTGGTTTCGCGCGGATCCACGGCTACCCGGTAGGCATTATTGCCAACAACGGTATCCTGTTCGGCGAGTCCGCAGTCAAGGGCGCTCACTTCGTCGAACTGTGTGCCCAGCGCAAAACACCTCTGGTATTCCTGCAGAACATCACCGGCTTTATGGTCGGCAAGCAGTACGAGGCCGGCGGTATCGCGCGCCACGGCGCAAAGATGGTGCACGCCGTGGCCTGTGCCAATGTACCCAAATTCACGGTAATCATCGGCGGCTCATTTGGTGCAGGCAACTATGCCATGTGCGGTCGCGCCTATGAGCCGCGCTTGATGTTCATGTGGCCCAATGCGCGTATTTCGGTGATGGGCGGCGAGCAGGCAGCCGGCGTACTGGCGACAGTGCGGCAGGATGTGCTGGCGCGGGATGACAAGGCGATGACGCCGGAAGAGGAGAAAGCGTTCAAGCAACCGATCCTGGATCTGTACGAGAAGCAAGGCCACCCCTACTACGCCTCGGCGCGCTTGTGGGACGATGGCGTTATTGACCCGGCGGATACGCGGATGGTGTTGGGCCTGTCGATCTCGGCCACGCTTAATGCGCCTATTGAAGACACGAAGTTTGGCGTGTTCAGGATGTGACTGTGATCAGTTCGTCTATTGGTAATTGCGGCTCCGTTTGCGGTCCAGTTCCCGAAAGGGGGAGCCTGGACACGCCGCAAGTACATCCATGTAGGCTCGTTTCGGCCATCCATGGCCTCAGACGGTCCAACCTCCCCCTTTCGGGAGCAGGACCTCATATCGATACGAAAATGAGAGACGCACATGTTCGATAAAATTCTGATTGCCAATCGCGGTGAGATCGCCTGCCGCGTTATCAAGACGGCCCGGCGTTTGGGTATTGCCACAGTTGCGGTGTATTCCGACGCGGATCGCGAGGCACTGCATGTGCAAATGGCCGATGAGGCCATTCATATCGGTGCCGCCCCGGCCCGGGAGTCCTATCTGCTGGGGGATCGTATTCTGGCGGCCGCTTTGGCCACCGGCGCACAGGCGGTTCACCCGGGTTATGGCTTTCTGTCGGAAAATGCGGGGTTCGCGCGGGCCTGTGCGGAAAAAGGCGTGGTGTTTATCGGCCCGCCGACGGCGGCGATTGAGGCCATGGGCTCCAAATCAGCAGCCAAGCGCATTATGGAGAAGGCCGGTGTGCCACTGGTGCCCGGCTATCACGGGGACGATCAGAACCCGGCTATTCTGCGAGCATCCGCGGAAGAGATGGGCTACCCCGTCTTACTCAAGGCCACCGCAGGTGGCGGCGGCAAGGGTATGCGCCAGGTCTGGTCTGGCGGTGAATTTGACGAGGCACTGGCCGCGGCCAAGCGGGAGTCCCTGTCCAGCTTTGGTGATGACACCATGCTAGTGGAAAAGTACCTGACCAAGCCGCGTCATGTGGAGCTGCAGGTTTTTTGCGACAACGCGGGTAATGGCGTGTACCTGGCTGAGCGGGATTGCTCGGTACAGCGCCGGCACCAGAAGGTTATAGAAGAAGCACCAGCGCCCGGCATGACCGAAGAACTGCGCAAGGAAATGGGCGATACCGCTGTGACGGCGGCGCAGGCCATCGATTATCGCGGGGCGGGTACGGTGGAGTTCCTGCTGGATGAGGACGGCAGTTTCTACTTCATGGAAATGAACACCCGGTTGCAGGTTGAGCACCCGGTGACAGAGATGATCACCGGCCAGGATCTTGTGCAATGGCAGCTGCTGGTCGCCGCCGGAGAGCCGCTGCCGCTGACGCAGGATCAGGTGCAGATACGCGGCCACGCCTTCGAGGCGAGGGTGTACGCAGAAGATCCCGACAATGACTTTTTACCCGTTACCGGCACTCTGGGCTATCTGCAGCCACCGGAAGAAAGCCGACATGTGCGAGTGGACACCGGTGTACGCCAGGGCGATGAAGTCAGCGTGTACTACGACCCGATGATCGCCAAACTGATTGTCTGGGATGAATCCAGGGAGCGCGCACTGCAACGACTGGCGACTGCGCTGTCGGCGTACCGCATTGGCGGTACCGTGACCAACCTGGATTTTCTCTACAATCTCGCCACCAGCCGGCCCTTCCGGGAGGCAGAGCTGGATACCGGCTTTATCGAAAAGCACAGCGACCTGATTTTTCACCAGCGTCCCCAGGACCTGGAGCGCGAGCTGCCGCTGGCGGCACTCGCACTGCTGCTGCACAAGCAACAAAATGGCAGCGCCAGTTCCTGGGTAGACCCGTGGTCGCCATGGCAGAAGGGTAATGCCTGGCGCCTGAATGAGCCCCACGCCCATCGACTCATCCTGCACTGCCACCAGCAGGATCACGCGGTGGAAGTGGAGCAGCGCGGTGCGCTCTATATCGTGCGTGCAGCCGGCCGCGAGGTGCAACTACACGGCGAACTGCTGGGCGACAGCCTGCAAATTGAAGTGGAGGGTCACCGCCAGCGCGGCACCCTGGCCAGCGTCAAGGACGGCTTTACACTTTATCTGGCCGGGGGTGCTTGTCACTTCCGCGAGGTTCTTCCCGACCTTGGCGAGTCCGATGCCGCGGGCGCAGACGCGAATCTGGCCGCGCCAATGAACGGCACGATTGTCGCCCTGCTGGCGAAAGTGGGATCCGAGATTGCGGCCAACACACCTCTGCTGGTGATGGAAGCCATGAAGATGGAGCACACCATACGGGCACCATCCGCGGGCACCGTCAACGCATTCTACTACCAACCCGGCGACCTGGTTGACGGCGGCGCCGAATTGCTGGACTTCAGCCCCGACAGCGCAGCCGGTGACGACAAATGACACTGCCCCAAAAAGTGCAGTTGGTTGAGGTTGGCCCCCGGGATGGGCTGCAAAACGAGCCCAGCACCATTCCGTTGACGGCAAAGTTGCAACTTATCGACGATCTTGCCACCGCCGGTCACACAATGATCGAGGCCGGCAGTTTCGTAAACCCGAAATGGATTCCACAAATGGCCGACAGCGCGGCAGTGTTTGCCGGCATCTCCCGGCGCGAGGGGGTAAGATACGCTGCGCTCACCCCCAACCTGCAGGGTTTTGAACGAGCGGTGGCAGCGGGCGCGGATGAAGTGGCAATATTTGCCGCAGCCTCAGAGGCGTTCTCACAGAAAAACATCAACTGCAGTATCGCCGACAGCCTGACACGCTTTAGCGCAGTTATGGCTGCGGCGAAAGAACAGAATATTGCCGTACGGGGTTACGTGTCCTGTGTATTGGGTTGTCCCTACGAGGGAGAAATTGCGCCACAGGCGGTGGCCACTGTCTGCGACGAGTTGCTGGCCCTGGGCTGTTACGAGGTCTCTCTGGGTGACACCATAGGCACAGGCACTGCTGGCAGCATGCAGCGCCTGCTGGACACCCTGCTCACCCGGTTTAAACCGCAGCAGTTGGCGGTGCACTGCCACGACACTTACGGCCAGGCTCTCAGCAATATACTGGTAGCCCTGCAAATGGGCATCGCTACGGTGGATTCATCGGTGGCAGGACTGGGTGGCTGCCCCTATGCGAAGGGTGCGTCCGGCAATGTGGCTACAGAGGATGTCGTTTACATGCTAAACGGCTTGGGCATCACAACCGGCCTCGATTTGCCGGCTCTGATTCGCGCCGGCAATCGCATCTCGGCAGTGCTCAAGCGGCCCAACGGCTCCAGGGCAGCCGCTGCACTGGACCTGAAATCTGCCTGAGCTAAGCTGACAACCACTGCCAGTGGAACCACCAGGGGGTCAGGTGACAACAAGCGTACATTACTCCTGGTTGCGGGTACTTGCAGCCATACTGATCACATCATCGGGTGTGGGGCAGGTGGCACTGCTGTGGTTCCGCGACCTGAACGCCGACACGCTCACGGGAGCGTTCGTTGGTGTGGTCTACATCATTATCGGAATCGGCCTGCTGGGCCAATCGCGCTTCGCCCTGTTTGTGGCCATTGTGATTCCGCTGGCGTCAGCCACGGTGTTGCTCAACGTTGTTCCGGGCGGCGCGCCCGCCACACTGCAAATTGTTCGCCTGAGCATAGACCTGCTGGTGATTACCAGTTCCGCCCTGGTGCTGGCAAATTCCCGGGGCTAGCCCACTCATTATGTCTCACACTCAACACTTCTGGCCCTGCGCTCATCAGCAAACAGGTAACAACCGCCGTCGGCAGGAACTTCCACCAGCGGCGTGTCCAACTGCTGTGGCGTGGGCCCGAATCGCCTGGCCTGCGGGCGCAATTTATCCAGATCGAAGTTATATAACCGCGCTGCATTTTCGCCAAGAATCATGCGTCTCTCACGCTCTGGAATACCCGGGAAAGTGAGCTGCAGGGATTCCAGGTTATACGGAAACGTCCCCTCGAAGTGCGGGTAGTCATTACCCCAGCATATCTGCTCAACGTCCACGTGTTCGCCGCCGCCCAACTCAGCGAAGCTGGGAAAACTGGCCCCGTAATAGCAGTTACGACGGGCATAAAAGCTCGGCGGTTCACGCAAAACCCACTGCAAATTCGAGTAGTCCATCTCGCCAATGGCCCCCGTGCTGAAACCCTCATGGATGCGATCAAGACTGCGCAACAGCTCGGGAGCCCAGGAACAACCGGACTCCGTGAGAATATAACGCAGACGGGGATAGCGCTCGAATACACCGCTCAGTAACAGGTGACTGTAGCCCCGCTTACAGTAAAAAGGGACTTCCGACATCCACAGGGCTTCCGCCACCGGCCCGCTGCCATAGTCCGGAAGACCCTGGCCCGAATGCTGGTTCATCACCAGATCACAGTCCTGGATGGCCGCGTACAATGGCTCCCAGTCCGGGTGGTAAAGCGGCTTAAGCCAGCTGCAGTCTTCCGGAACCAGCGGTAGCAGGACACCTCCGCGCAAACCCGCCTTGGCAATCCACTGTACGTCCTTGATTGCTTCATCGATATTATTGGGCAGTATCAGCCCCACTCCCGCGCGGCGGTAGGGGTCCTCGTCGCAAAAATCCTTAAGCCAGCGATTGTGAGCGCGAATGCCAGCCAGTGCCCGCTCATAGTTCTCCGGACGCGGCGGTTGGCTGGTGACAATACTTTTGGCAAAGAAGGGCGGCACCGTGTTCGGGTAAACCACCTCGCCCACCACCCCCTGACTGTTCTGGTCCCGGCTGCGAATGTCGAAGTCCCAGTTGCGCAGCTTTCTGTCGCCGTAGTGCTGCTGTGAGGGGTTGCGGTAACCGCCGCGCCACTCATCGAAGACCTCCCGCCACTGCGGCTCGAGATACTCCCGGTATTGGGCGTGACTGCCACCGGCATGCGTATCGGCGGTTATCAGAATATAGGGCTCATTACTCAAGTTGGGGCTCCCGAAATAGTGGCTGGGATGGCTACTGGGACGGCCAGCATACCAATGCTAGGGGCGCAAAATACGGTTGGGGCCAAGGAAACAGGCCTCAGCTCAAATGCTTGGACCGCTCGGCAGCATATCAACAAGCCTACCGGACCGTGATGGATAGCTTATACGCATACACTCGCTATAATGGCCGCCCCCTCGGGCTCTGATATACACAGCCCGGCAGATGGATATCGACCCCATCAAGCCGGGAATCATCAGAGGCGTCCTTACAGGAATAACTGACCGCCATGGCATTAAAGCCCACGATTTATAAAGCCCAGATCGAGCTGGCCGATAGCGACAACAACCGCTACGAGAGTCTGGCCCTGACGCTGGCGCGTCACCCCTCGGAAACTCTGGAGCGACTGACGGCGCGCCTGATGGCCTACTGTCTAAATGCCGGCCGGGGCCTGGAGTTTACCCGCGGCCTTTCCACCGCGGATGAACCAGACATCTGGCTGCACAGCGACAGCGGCGAAATCGAACACTGGATAGAACTGGGCCAGCCTGAACACCTGCGCCTGCGTAAGGCTTGCGGACGGGCACGGTTGGTCAGCCTTTACGTATTTAGCAAGAGCAGCGACACCTGGTGGAAGCTTAACCAAGAGGCCGTCACCGCACTTCCGCACTTTCGCGCCTGGCAATTTAGCTGGCCTGAGATAGAGGGGGTCGCAGCACTGCTGGATCGCACGGTGCAGTTAAGCGTGAGCATCGTGGGCGGCATAATCTACGTGGACAATGGCAGCGGTTCAGCCAGTCTCGAGCCCCGATTACTCTACACCTCGGATTGAGTCTTTCAGCTCAACTTCACAGCCAGGGTGTGACCGGCTTGCGCGGCAGCTTGCCCCGGAAGGAAGCATACAGGGCCGATTTTGGCTAGTCGCCGCCGGGGTGGAGGGCTATATTGTGAGCATGAATTCAGCCACTATCAGCTCCGATACCGACACACCGGCCAGCCCGGACCCGGCCGCCTTACCCAATCCGGACATCTGCCGGCAGGCCCGGCTGTCCAGGGACCCGCGCTTTGACGGTGAGTTTTTTCTCGCGGTACGCACTACCGGAATCTATTGTCGCCCCATCTGTCCGGCGCGCCCCCCTGCGGAAAAAAATGTCAGCTATTATCGCAGCTCCGCCCAGGCCGCCAGGGATGGTTACCGACCCTGTCTGCGGTGCCGGCCGGAATCCGCGCCCAGCAGCCCCGCCTGGCAAGGCACCGCCACTACTGTCCAGAGAGCGCTGCAACTGATTCGGCTCGGCGCACTCAATACGGGAACCCTGGCACAGCTGGCGGAACGGCTGGGAATTGGTGAGCGCTATCTACGCAAGTTATTTGAACGTGAACTGGGGGTCTCGCCGCAGGCCATCGCCCTTAACCAACGCCTGTTATTTGCCAGAAAGTTACTGGCAGAAACTCCGATGACCGTGACGGATATCGCTTTTGCCGCTGGCTTTGGCAGCATACGCCGCTTTAATAGCGCCATCAAAGCGCAATTCAGGCAAACACCAGGTGACTTGCGCCGCCGGCCCGGGCGGGTCATCGCTGGCGGCGGCATACGGTTGCAATTGCAGTACCGGCCTCCATACGACTGGACCGGCGTGCTGAACTTCTTCTCCCGACACGCGGTGGCGGGGGTAGAAGCAGTGGACGATTCCGGCTATCACCGCAAGATATTTCTGGCAGGGTGCCCGGCCACCATCGCTGTGCGGCCAGTGTCCGGCCGCAATGCCCTGGAACTGGAACTGCACACGGAAGACCACAGCCTGCTCATGCCAGTGGTCGCCAGCGTCAGACGAATGTTCGATCTGGACGCCAACCCCGGGGCGATAGCCGAGACACTGGGCCGGGATCCGTCTCTGGCCCCCCTGCTGCGAGCGTACCCTGGCATCAGAGCACCCGGCAGCTGGTCATTTTACGAGTCCGCCATCCGCGCCATTATCGGTCAGCAAGTCAGCACGGTAGCGGCGCGCAGCATTTGTGGCCGCCTCGCGGCAGCGACCAGCGTGGATCCCGATCACAAGGTATTTCCCTCAGCCGGCGCCCTGGCGGCTTTGGATGATAGCCATTTCCCAATGCCGGGGCGACGGCGCGCGACACTGCGCCAGTTGTGCGGCCAATACGGTGCGCGCGAAGACACATTAGACCTTACAGCACTTGCCGTCACCAAGGGTGTGGGGCCCTGGACCCTCGCTATGGTGGCCATGCGCGGAGCCGGTGACCCGGACGCATTCCCCACGCGGGATCTCGGCCTGGAACACGCCTGGCGTGAAGTTAGCAATAATAAAGAGGGAAAGCTGCAGGAGCATGCTCTGAGCTGGCGCCCCTGGCGTTCCTATGCCGCCAATTTACTCTGGAGGAGTTTATAGACCATGAACTATCAATTGCTGGATACACCCATTGGACGCCTTCGTTTGTTGTCTACCGGATCACATCTGGCCGCAATCGAATTCGCGCACCAGCACAGCGACGCAGACGACGACAGCTGCGTTACCGACCCGGTGCTGGAGAGCAGCGCCAGGCAGTTGCAGGAATACTTTGCCGGCCAACGCACATCCTTCGACCTGCCGCTGGCACCCCGCGGTACCGACTTCCAACGCTCGGTATGGAATGCTCTCTCTGCCATACCCTGGGGTGCCGTGCAAAGTTATGCGGACATCGCACGCGCCATCGGCAGACCAAAAGCGGTGCGGGCTGTCGGTGCCGCCAATGGCCGCAACCCGCTGCCCATTGTGGTGCCCTGCCATCGGGTTATCGGCAGTGATGGCTCGCTCACCGGCTTTGCCGGGGGACTGGATATGAAACGGAAATTGCTAAAGCTGGAAGGGTCACTTGAGGACCGCCAGGCGGGAATGGGGTTCTAGCGTACTCTCTAGGCGTTAAGGTCTGGAATCATATCGTCCTTGAGCCGCTCGATGGCGTCTTTCAGGCGCAATTTTTCCTTTTTGAGCCGCTGCAACAGAATCTGGTTCTGGTAGGGATAGCCGTAGAGCTCGGCGATCTTGGAATCCAGCACCCGGTGCCTGGTCTGCAGCTGAAGCAAACGCATGGCCGGTGTGAGCGGCTCATTAGCAGCATCCGCGCCCGAACCGGCGCCGTTGTAGGTTAAATCGCTCATGCCGTGACTGGATTACCGCCGCTGTTGCAATCAGAGTGCAACTCTATACCGACAGGGAAGACATGTACAAGCACTCTCGGCCTGGAAAGCGCTGTTAAAACCGCTGCTCATCAAGCAAGTCGCGCCACAGCGCGTGGCCGGCATCCGCGATGGCAAAGAAGTGAGGGCTGAGTAGGGATTCACCGCAATTATAGCGCAGCGGCTTGCCATCCATTCCCAGCACAGCACCGCCCACGGCTTCCAGCAGCGCCTGGCCCGCCGCCGTATCCCATTCGCAGCAGGGTGAAAAACGCGGATAGAAGTCACCCTCACCGCGGGCCAACTGACAGAATTTAAGGGCGCTGCCGCTGTCCTGCCGTGCGATCGGACCCCAGTGCTCACGCAACCACTGCAGGCATTCATCCAGTTTGCTGTTGTGCTGGCGGCGACTGGCCAGAACCGTCAATTCCGCCGCCGATCCCAGCACTCTGGCCTTCAGTGCCTGCTGGCACCATTTGCCCGTGCCCCGCAGTTCATAGCTGCACGCGCCCTGCCCGGGGATACCGACATAGGCGACCTGTTCCAGAGGCAGATAAAGTATGCCAAGTACCGGCCGATGTTGTCGTATAAGAGCAATATTCACTGTGAACTCACCGGTTTCCGCCAGGAATTCCTTCGTCCCGTCAAGCGGGTCTACCAGCCAGTACTCGCTCCAGCCGAGTCGCCCCACCAGAGCCTCCGGCGCCGATTCCTCTGACAATACGGGCAATCGGGGCTGCATGGCCTGCAGTCCCGCCTGCAGCGCAGCGTGGGATTCGGTATCGGCCAGAGTGAGGGGTGACTGGTCGTCCTTGGCCTCGAAAGCAGTGGCCCCGGGGGCGTAATAATGCTTGCAGATAAGCTCTCCGGCTTCACTGCAGAGCTCAAGTAATGGCGGTACCAGATCGGGTAATTGCTGCACACATTCCTCCTATACGAATACCGCCTATCATAACATCGCCATACAGAGCCCTGGCGTGACGACTAAAAAAGGGCATAATCACGCCTCTATCCAGAGGTGGGCAAAATGATCGAGTGGGATGCAATAGACACCGTACTGCTGGACATGGACGGCACGCTGCTGGACCTGCACTTTGACAACCACTTCTGGATGGACCATCTGCCAAAGCTTTACGCCGCCAAGCACCAGATCAGCGAGACAGAGTCTGCGGCCTTTCTGCAAGCCACCTTCCGCAGTGGCGAGGGCACTCTGCAGTGGTATTGCCTGGACCACTGGTCAGAGCAACTGGAAATGGATATTCCCGCGCTCAAGCAGGAAATACAGCACATGATACGGGTGCGCCCCTTCGCTATCGAGTTTCTGACCCAACTGCATGCCAGCCACCGCGACGTGGTCATGGTGACCAATGCCCATCGCAAAACCCTGGAGCTCAAGATGGCCAACATAGATATCACCGGCTGGTTCGACCGCGTAGTGATATCCCACGACCTTGAAGCGCCCAAAGAAGACCAGGCCTTCTGGCACAAACTGCAGGCGCTACATCCGTTTAACCCGGCGCGTACACTGTTGATAGACGATACCGAGCGAGTGCTGGACTCGGCACAGGAATACGGTATCGTGCACCTGCTTACACTGCTACAGCCGGACAGCCAGAGCCAGAAACGTCTCAGCACCCGTTTTCCCAGCATCCACCATTTCAACGAAATTATGCCGGGGGTGGCGGGCAATGACTGAGTCGGGCCAAACTATGGAAAAACTGCGACTGGACAAATGGCTGTGGGCAGCGAGGTTTTTCAAGACACGCAGCCTGGCAAAAGCGGCTATCGAGGGCGGAAAAGTGCACCTTGGAAGCCAGCGGGTAAAAGTGTCCCGCGAAATCGCCACCGGGGACATTCTGCAGATACGCCAGGGGTGGGATGAGCGCGTGATCGAGGTGCTGGCACTCAGTGACCAGCGTCGCGGCGCTGCTGAAGCCCAACAACTCTATGCAGAAACTGATGCCAGCCTCGCCAAACGCGAGGCAGAATCAGCAGCCCGCAAGGCCGCTGGAGGTATGATCGACCGCCCGGCACATCGCCCGAACAAAAAACAACGGCGCCAGATTCACCGCTTCAAGGACGGCTCAGCCTGAGGCATCAATGGATGCAAATCCTGTTGCGGCCCTCGTGCTTGGCCTTGTAAAGCGCGTTGTCGGCCCGCTTGATAATGTCCGCAGCTGTCAGCTCGGTACCCGGCATCATACTAACCACACCCTGACTCACAGTAATAATTCCGCCAATCTGTGACTTCTCATGGGCGATGCCCTCAGAGTTAACCAGGTCCTTCAGGCGCTCCGCTGTGCGCACCGCCGATTGGACAGTGGCACCTGGCAATACCAGAATAAACTCCTCACCACCGTACCGCCCAACAATTTCACCGGCACGGCTGGTTGCCCGCTGCATTAAGTCTGCGAGACGTTTCAGCACAGCATCACCGGCGGGATGGCCGTAGTTATCGTTGTAATTCTTGAAATAGTCCACATCCAGTAGAATGACGGCCAGACTGGTGCTGCTACGGCGAGCCCGGTTGATTTCGTCCCGCAAGACTTTATTGATCAGGCGGCGATTTCCCAGCCCGGTCAGTTCGTCCACATTGGCCAGGTCCGTAAGCTGGCGCCGCGCATCCCGCAGTTGGCGGTTGCGGTCCCGCAATGAGGTGGTGAGGTCCCCCAGCTCCTGGGCCATGGTTTCACGCTCCCAATTGAGCGCAATCATATTGCGAAAAGACTTATAAACCTGGTCGCTAACAGACACCAGCAAAGCGCAAAAAGCCAACATCAAAAGGCCGATCAGGAGGTTGTAGGACTGGTCCCAATAATGCACGAGGCTCCACCATGCAATAGGCCATAATGAGGCAAAAACATAGACAATGAAGTACTCCCGGATTACCACAGAATATCCCACCGAAAACGCGGTAATCATCACGATAATCAGCAGCAACATGTATTGCACGGTAATAGGAACGCGGGTGGCAGCATAAATGTAGATGGCTGACCAGATCGCGCCTGTCACTGCCGTGCCAATAATGAGTTGCCAATACACGCGCCGGGGGCGTGTCTGGTACAAGCGCTCCACCAGAGCATTACTCATTTGCAACGAGCGTAGCAGCAGTAATATTGTGAAGGCTGCTGCCCAAAGCAGAGTTATCGACAGCGGGAGATACTGCCAGAACAACAGGGCTGTTGCGATCATACCGATCAGGTGCGCGCCAAGCGTTGCCACGCGGCCGTTTTGCATCAGCGTTTCCAGCTGGGCAACAAAAAGTTCTTCCCGGGGTATGTGGCGCTGATAGATCATCTGCGAATCCTACACGCAAGTGGGCCGAAACATAAGCTTAAGAGCCAAAGCTGAGAACGGCATCACAGGGTGGTCCGTTGCCACCCGGAGACTTTTACTACACACTTGTACTATTGAAATAACCGGGGCGCGAGGCATGTATTCATGGAAGGCCATTCGCACTTTTTGCGCTGTTCTATTGCTGATCCCCATCATCCATCTAACTTATTTGGCGTCACAGGAGTTGCTGGCGACCATGGACGCATCACCTGATACGTGGGCGGCAGAAGTCCGTGTCTATGCAAAAGCCGATGTCCTGGTGGAAATACCGACTAAGTCAGTGCTTGTTGTCGGTGGCCGACGCGTAAAACTCTGGAAGGGGCTGGGTGACCTTTTGAGCCCAAAACCGGTCGTTATGCGCCCGCTGGGCGATGCCACCATCAACGATATTACGCACTATTATGCAGAGCTCATCGGTTACTATCAGCCAAGTACCCTGGTGGTACTGCCGGGCAACAGCGAGTTTCATGTGCGTGACAACAAGTCTGCAGAGGAACTGGTGACAGCCATCCGCAAGCTGGTGACCCTGGACGAGTCCTTCGAGATTCCGAGGCAGTATTTAATTTTTGCCCCAATCAAAACACCGCTGCACCCGGAGGACTACGCCAAAATCGAGAAGACAACCCTGCTGTTGCAACAATGGGACCTGGAAAATGACCAGGTTGAAGTACTGGACCCCAATACCCTGCTTGCCAGAAGCAACGGCAATCCCAACCCGGACTTTTTCCGTATAGATGGGGTTAATCTGAACGAGCAGGGTTATGTTCGACTCTCACTGCTGCTCCAGAGCCTGCTGACGCAAGACGAGCAAGAGCCATACGCCTCAAACAGCACGCGCTAATGCGCTACTTTTGGCTCATTATGCGCTAGAATCCTGCCCATGCTCTCGGATATCCCCCTTTTACCACCTGCCACACCTCTGCTGGACACGATTGATCAGGGGGCGTCCCTGCGCAAGTTAACCATGGTCGAGCTGCAGCAGCTGACAGCAGAGTTACGCAGCTTTCTGCTCTATAGCGTAGGGCAATCCGGCGGCCACTTCGGGGCTGGACTGGGCGTGGTCGAACTCACCTTGGCCCTGCACTACATCTATAACACACCCGAGGACAGAATCGTTTGGGATGTGGGCCACCAGACGTATCCGCACAAGATTTTGACCGGCCGAATGCGGCAAATGCACAGTATGCGTCACGCGGGAGGCCTCTCAGGCTTTCCCAAACGCAGCGAGAGTGAATATGACACGTTTGGCGTAGGCCATTCCTCAACCAGCATTTCCGCGGCAATGGGCATGGCCCTGGCCGCGAAACACCAAGGCATAGATCGCAAGGTGATCGCCGTGATTGGTGATGGCGCCATCACCGGCGGCATGGCTTTTGAAGCGCTTGCCCACGCCGGGCACGAGCGACCCAATATGCTGGTGATACTCAACGACAACCAGATGTCCATCGGCCACAACAAGGGCGGCCTGGCGACCTATTTCGCCAAAATCTGGGCCAGCAAAACCTATATCGCCATGCGCGAGGGCTCTAAAAAAGTTCTGGAAAAAATACGTCCCGCCTGGGAACTGGCGAAACGCACCGAAGAACACATGAAAGGCATGGTGGCGCCAGGTACCATGTTCGAAGAACTGGGCTTCCATTATATCGGCCCACTGGATGGCCACGACTTGCCCGGCCTGATTCAGACCCTGGAAAACATGAAGGAGCTGGTAGGCCCGCAGTTCCTCCATATCCGCACCATGAAGGGAAAAGGGTTTGCGCCGGCGGAGGCAGACCCGGTGGGCTACCATGCCATTAACAAGATAGAGGCCAAGCCCAAAGGGCCGCAGCTCGCAACCCCTCCCGCAGCAACACCGCCGCCTGCAACACCCCGATTGCCCAAGTACCAGGAAGTCTTCGGCCGTTGGCTGTGCGACATGGCGGCGCAGGACCCGCGCCTTATCGGCATCACGCCTGCCATGTGTGAAGGCTCGGGTATGGTGGAGTTTGCCAAGCATTTCAAGGACCGATATTACGATGTAGCCATTGCCGAGCAGCACGCCATAACCCTGGCGGCAGGCATGGCCTGTGACGGCCTCAAACCGGTTGTGGCAATTTATTCCACCTTTTTACAACGCGGCTACGACCAATTGATACACGATGTTGCGCTGCAGAACCTCGACGTGACCTTCGCCATTGACCGCGCTGGTCTGGTGGGGCAGGACGGCCCAACTCACCATGGCGCGTTTGACCTTAGCTACCTGCGGTGCATTCCCAATATGGTGATAGGGGCACCCTCTGACGAGAACGAGTGTCGGCAGATGCTATATACGGCCTACCTGCACGCGGGTCCTGCGGCAATACGCTACCCGCGGGGCACTGGGCCGGGGGCTATTATTGCGAATGAAATGGTCGAGCTTGAGATCGGCAAAGCCGTCGAGGTACGGCGCGGGGAACGGGTCGCGATATTGTGTTTTGGTACGCTTCTCAAGGAGTCCATGACTGCGGCAGCTGAGTTGAACGCGACGGTAGTGGATATGCGCTGGGTGAAACCGCTGGACGAGGAGATGGTGGCGGCTCTCGCCACTCAGCACGAGTTCCTGATAACCCTGGAGGAAAATGTCATCGCTGGTGGCGCCGGCTCCCTGGTGGGCGAGTTCCTAGCAACCCAGAGTTTCAAAACTGGGCTACTCCATCTCGGGCTGCCAGATGAATTTCTGGATCACGGTGATCACTCTGAGCAGCTCCACTGGGCTGGGCTGACTTGTGAGGGGATATTACGCAGCATCAAACAGGCGTTTCTACCTGCAGACATTTCCTCAACATTAGAAGTAGAGATAAAGACTCCAGTCGGCATTGGCAGCAATAACTAGTGGCGCGAGCTTACCAGCACAACTACTCCTCAATTAAGCCTTCTGTATTTGACAGCGAACCCCGTCGCAGAAAGGCACTAACCATCGTGAAAGTGTGTCAACACTTTCTGGAAACTCAGGATCTTTCTAATCTGCATCTGCTCGATATCGGTAGTTCAAGCGGAATTATCGATGATTTTCTGGCAGATCACTTCGGCTATGTGTCCGGTATTGACATAGACGAACTCGCAGTGGAGTTTGCCATAGAACAATTTCACAAGCCTAACCTGAGCTTCGCTCGGGGAGACGCAATGAAACTGGACCACGCAGACACCAGTGTAGATGTGGTTGTGTGCTCTCATGTATACGAGCACGTTCCGGACGCTGCTGAAATGTTTGCCGAGATCTACCGTGTGTTGCGGCCCGGCGGGTTCTGCTATTTCTCCGGTAACAACAGGGTAATGTTCATGGAGCCCCATTATCGTCTACCTCTTTTATCGCTAATACCGCGGCCGCTTGCCCATCTTTATATGCGCCTTGCCAGGAAAGGTGGCTACTACCATGAAAAGCATGTGAGTTATTGGGCGCTGCGTAAGCTCTGCAACACATTTCATATTGTCGACTACTCCGCAAAAGTGATTGCAGATCCTGAAATGTTCGAGGTTAGCTACATGTTGCAATCCGACACGCTCAAGTGGCACGCAGCGAATTTCATCGCTCAATACATGAAATGGGCTACGCCACATATCTGGGTTTTGCACAAGCCTGGATCAGCCTTAGAGGCCGCTAATGCCCATCGAGGAAGTTAATCATCAGGTGCTGCTAATTACACGCAACCTACCTCCTCTCGTGGGAGGCATGGAAAGACTGATGCAGAACATGGCCTCAGGTATTGCGCAATATTCGCAGTTGACTGTAATTGGACCGCAAGGGTGTGCAGCCTTTCTGCCTCACGGAACACGAGTCCTAGAGACTCCTGCCAAACCGATACCTTTTTTACTGGTCTCCACCTGGCTCTCGATCCGCGAATGTCGCCACACAAAATTTGACCTCGTAGTCGGAGGTAGCGGGCTTATCGGCCCCACTTTACGTATTCTCCGCAGCCTATTTTCCTATGAAACGCTCGTTTATCTGCATGGACTAGATCTAGTTGTGAACAATTATTTCTACCAGAGTGTATTTGTTCCCTGCATCTGCGACGCCCAAAAAGCGATCGTCAATAGTCAGAATACTCGGAAAATCGCCATCGAAAAGGGAGTGGTCGAGGACCGAATTACAGTGATCAACCCGGGCACGAACTTGCCAATCATGCCAGATGACAAGACGCTCGCAAACGCCCGTACTCGCTTCGGCATTCCATTTGAAAAAATCATGATTTTTGTAGGACGCATAACCAGACGTAAAGGGTTGTCCATATTCATTGAACATAGCCTCCCGGTCATCCTTGCAGCTGAACCGCGCGCGGGCTTGGTCGTAGTAGGAAAAAATCCGGAAAACAGTCTCAATCAACTGGGAGAGGAAAATGACGTGCTCTCTCTTGTATCAAAAAAGAAATACCGCGACCACATTGTTTTTCTCGGACAGCTCAGCGACTCTGACTTGGCAGCCTGTTACGCCCTTGCCGACGTTCATATATTTCCCCTTGTAGATATCCCCGGCGATGTGGAAGGTTTCGGTATGGTTGCAATAGAGGCGGCAAGCCTAGGCACTCCCACTGTCGCATTCGAGGTAGGCGGCGTGCGCGATGCCGTATCCAGTGAGAGTGGCTGCCTTATTGAAGCTGGTGAGTACGGACGGTTCGCGTCCGCCGCACTCAGAATTCTTGATGGAAGAGGACCCAGTGCCAAATCATGCCAGGACTATGCTTCAAAACATAGCTGGGAATTGTTTAACCAGCAGGTAAAAGTTGCTCTACGGGCATAAACATCTTCAAGTAAGACCAGCCCAACTCAGGTCAATCGCGAATATACCGTCTCGGTACCCTGCGCGCATTTCGCCCAAGTAAATGCTTTTATCTGCTCTTTCCCAGCGGCGCGTAGTGTTTCCATGCGCTGACTGGAACCTACAACATTCTCTATAGCTTTTGCGATCGAAAAAGTATCTTGCGGCTCGAAATATTCTCCGGCATCGCCAACCACTTCGGGAATAGAGCCAGCATTGCTACAAACCACCGGACAACTTTGAGCCATCGCCTCCAGTGGAGGCATACCGAAGCCTTCGTAAAGCGAAGGGAAAACGAATACAGCAGCATGGCGGTACAAATTTACCAATTTCACATCACTTCCACCCACCCACAACACATCCTCGCCAGATAAGCCTAAACGTCTAATAGAGCTACGCTCCGCACCAGTGAAATTTTGCGCACCAAAGCACACCAATTGAAAATTGTTACGCAATGCTGTGTTTCCGACATATGCCTCCAGAAGACTCCCAAAATTCTTGTATCCACTCCTTACACCCACATAGAGAATATATGGTCTGTTTGGTATTCTCGGAAGACTTTTTGGCGTTATTACAGGGGCTGAAAAACCGAGCTTTACGACTGAGGTTTTGCTGGCATCTACTCCGAAAATATCTATAAGATCACGCCGCGTGGTTTCCGAGATACAAATTACGTGATCAGCCCGAGCGACGGCAGCATGCTTGTTTATGATGGTTCGATCAATTGCAGAGAAGTAGTTGGGAAATTTTTCGTGAATCATGTCGTAGACTGTGACCACCCGGGCAGGATTACCAGACAATTCAAACCCATTTCGAAAAAAATACGTCTCGTGCAATATATCAGCTTGGTACAGGTTAGCCTGCACTTTAAATGCGGCCTTATTATAGATATTGAGAAGTTTTCCAGCCGCTCTGGGGAGTCGCTTTAGCAGACGCCCATGTACAATGTCAGGACCGAGTTCTGAAAGATGGCGATTGATATGATAGGGGGCGATAATTCTGGGCTGCACACTCCCTCGATTTCCTAGCTCACGCGTTAGTTCGACAAAATATCTGGAGACACCTCCATAAAATTGCCGGGAAAATGCGCCATAGTCATAAAGTATCTTCACAAAAAATCAATCAGCCTGCGGGGAGTTGCGAAGATCAAAGTGATCGGAAAATTTTCGGGATTTCATTCCCAGTTTTGCCAAAATACTCCCTAAGCGAGCCAGTCTACCAGTCGACAACCAAAAAAATAGCCGGTTGATACGGCGTTCCGTCAGTATGTGAAAATTGCCACTTGAATAGAGATTAAGCGACAATTTTTTTGCTAGGTATTGCAAAGTTCGCAACTGGTAGAAGGATATGTGCTGGCCTGTTTCGAAGCTGTAATACCACCAATCCGATGGATTCGGAGGCCGGCCGCGAAACAACTCGGTAGAAAATATGATGGTATCAGCACCATTTTTCTGCAGACAATTCACAAGAAATTGTAGCGGGTCCTGCACGTGCTCCAGAACCTCGAATGCAGTTACGGCTGTCACCTTGCATTCAAGTCTATTTGCCGGGAAACCACGCGCAAAAATATTCTGGCAATATTCATCGTACCAATAGAAATCGAAACCTATATCTCTCATAAGTCGCACTAACATACCGTAGCCACCAGCGGAATCCACATACACGCCCTGATGGTCAAAGCTACAGTACAATAGGGATGATAGTTTTCGCGACAATTGTACGTTCCGAGACACTAGCCCTGTATCAGCGTCCGCGATAGCTTCGACGTACGCCTCATTCAACCAGAATGGTACTTCTGTCTGAAGAAAACCACATGTGTCGCAGTAGTAATATCCTACCTCATACTTACCAAGAACTGTATTGCGAAAGCACTCTTCCCGGCAAGAAGCACACAGCGGGCACACTCTCTGCAAATTGACGTTGCTAACACTCATAAGTCCTCACCGGAAAATAGGTCCCCCTGTAAGTTATCCACGCGAGGCAATCGAATCGGTTCACGCTAGACAGTCCCGCCATGCGATTTGACCACACTTCAACCATGCCGGACCTGATGTTACGAGACAAGAGTGCATGCCAACTACCATAACTGCCAAGCAATCATATTGCTCTTGGTTTGCGCTAAGGATATAAAGGATCATACTTTTCCGCTCAGCAATATGATACGGGTATATTTTGAAATCAAAGAAATTTGAGAACCAAAGCTATGACAGCCACAGGTCACACTTCGATGACTATGCAGAGGGTGGCGCTCAAGCAGAGTTTGCTCGCTCCTGGCTCGATGCCGACACCGTGGATGCATGGCGACACCAGAGAATATATCGTGTGGTTGAACCCCTCATCAATGAAAAATGTAGCAACTCATGGCTGACCGTGGGAGACGGACGATATGGACTGGACGCGCAGTTTTTATCTAGCCGCGAATGCCAGGTAACGGCATCGGATATTTCCGGATTATTGCTGGAGGAAGCATACGAGCAGGAACTACTTAAGGACTTCAGCGTCGAGAATGCAGAGGAATTGAGTTTCAGTGATGAGCAATTTGACTTTGTTTTTTGCAAGGACGCTTTTCACCATTTCCCAAGGCCGATAAAGGCCCTCTATGAACTACTGCGCGTCAGTAAACGAGGCGTAATACTGATAGAACCGTCTGATCACGTTTTACAAGGGAAATTACTTGACAGGGCATACGCAGCAGCCCGGAAATTTGTCGGGGGCATTGCAAAAAAATCCGCGACATATTCCACAGATTATGAGGAGTCGGGCAACTATGTATATAGAATATCCAAAAGAGAAATGGAAAAGATAGCATTGGGCTTGAACTATCCGATAATCGCTTTCAAAGGTATCAATGACTACTTTGAAGAAGGCATGATTAGGGAGCCACTACATATAGGCGGGCCACTTCTTCGTCGTGCCAAAGTCATCATTCGGATTATGGACATCTTGTCGAAACTAAGACTGAGGGATTATAGGCTTATTTCCGTTGTATTTTTGAAGGATGGCGATAACACCAGCTTGGTGTCCAGCCTTCTCGACGCCGGATATGAAGTAAAGCAACTGACCAGGAACCCCTATTTACCGACCTGAATAGAACTACCTAAATATAAGCTGCGATTTTTTATTGAAAAAATGCCTAACTCGAATGCGGGATCAGGTACCGTGTTTGGGTCACAAGAGAAACTTACGGTCAGTGCCAATCCAGCAGCCCTTGCCGCAGAGATTCTACCTGGGCCGCCCAACCTGAAACGTCCGTAATCACCTCATAAGGCTCTTCAAGAGTACTTGAGATATTCTTGACCATCGCATCAATATCGCCAAACTTAGTCAAGCCGGTCAAATGTCTTCGCATCACAAAATTAGTCGACTCCGTACAAAAAGCGAGAACAGGCACGCCAACTGCGAGAGCTTCATATATTTTTACGGGATAACCATAATCGCCAAAAGAGCCCGGCTTATTGATGCTAACCACTAGATCAGCACTTCTTAAGACATCGACTACCTGGGCGTCTTCCACATAACCAAGATGGAGGCAATTTTCCGGCAAGCTAACGTTTCTGTTTGTGGCACCCGTAAAGGTCCACAAGATTTCAGGCCTCGCCTCGCGGAGTCGGTCTATGACCGCAATAAGCTCCTTAACGCCCCTACCCACACTCAGACTACCGGTGTACGCAATCAAGTATCTGTCCAATGGCAAATTCAAGGAATCTCGAGCCTCAATTTTTGATTCGCGTGTAAATTGAGGGTCAGCACACATCTCAATGACTCTCTTATTTCGCCCTTTATAGAACCTGGCCAAGAGGCTCAGCAACCCTGGACCGGCGGCCGTGATAGCAGTACTTTGGCTCAACGCCCAACGCCACAGCCAATGCAGAGGTAAACACCAAGGCATATAGCTCTCATAGTTATCATAAGCATCGATTAGCACTTTAGCTCCGATAGCTCGCCCAACGAAGACTGCACAAATACCAAAGTAAGTGTCCGAACACCCCACAATCCAATCTGCGCCAATGGACTCGGCAAGTACTCTAACAGCCCTGTAATAGCGGAGAGGGTTTGGCTTCAGGGAAATGGAATGCCATGTAAAACCGTCCCGAAAGCAAGTAAACTCCGATCCCCCAGCATAGCTAAGCACTACAAAATGAATCTCATCGCCTTGCTGCGCTAAAAGTTTTGCGATGTGGAAAAAGCGACCATTTGGCCGTTCCCAGAGATCTTTATTCTGGGGCGCACGCTTACATAGAATGACTATTTTCACGGCAGCTACATTCTACGTTGCACAATAAACCGGTCCCGAAAGCATACCGTATCCATTAACACCGATAATCCTCAAAAATACCTGGCCCAAATTGCTTTTCCAAAATTGTAAATAGACGCTAATATCCGTTTCACTATATTTTGGTGGAACATTTTTTTGTAGGTGTTTCGGTCGGCTTCGACATCACGCAGTACGTTATGCGGGTGGCGAAGGGGAAATTCCATTTTTTCCGCGGGCAAATTGGCAGCAGAGCTTATCCCCACTGTATGTGTTGCCTCAGGCCCAAAACCGATATTGGAAACCAAATTTATTGATGGCAGCACAGTAAGCATCGACTGTAACCACAGTACACAGGTCCACTGATAATCCCAGGTATCTATTCGGCCTTTGGATACATCGTTAAACGCTTTGCTCCACATTCTATATTCGACCGGACTCTCGAAACGAGATCGTAAACTCCCTCGGCAAAACTCAGCCGGCCAATCAGTCAAGTCTCGATCATAATACCTCCAGGCCCTTCGCCATGAAGCCCATCCCCAGATATGGTTATAACGAGAAAAGTAGTAGCTATAGTCATTGCGAGTCGCGCCGAACTGAAAATTGTCACCGCTAATCATGCCAATCCGCTCATCGTGACGATATCGTTGCAGAAGCTCTTCACAATATCTGAAGAAACTCGGGTGCGGAACGCAATCATCTTCCAATATTATGGCCTCTTCGACTTCCTCAAAAATCCAGCTGATTCCGGATGAGACACGTAGCTTACACCCCATATTTCGCTCTGAATAATTGGTTTTTACCTCACAATCCCAGCTTACTTGATCAATAATTGCTCTAGCCGCTTCACACTTCTGTATCTCTCCCGGCCGATCCGGACGATGACCATCGGCGACAACCAAAAGCTTGGGCGGCTTGGCCTCCGCAATTTTTGCAAACACCTCAGCCGTCGTGTCCGGGCGATTAAATATAATGAGCGCGACTGTTGTGCTTAGCTTCCAATCATCCATGCACAACATTCCCACCGCATTCATGCGCACCTATAAAGCAAACTATTAAAACGGTACAGTGGTTTTTTCCAAAGATTACGCTGTACGCTCTGAAAATCGTTAACGTCATTATTTTTGTCCATGCCTGATGATTCTTAGAAACGGCAACAAAGAGCCTGTTTTGACCCAGAATTGATACCTTGTTTTTTTACTCATCATGTCAAAAAGGTACGCTGCAAAAAATTGAGAAAGCACTGTCCCGGCAGCAGCGCCAAGTCCACCATATTTTGGTATTAGTACATAATTCGCCGCCACATTGATAATCGCCCCAAGTGCCGCTCGATAGAATGCCATTTTCTGCAAATTCTCAAGAATGAACCAGTTACTACTCGCCACACCAAGAAACACAAATACAGCCCCCCATATATGCAGCGCAAGAATATTTCCCGCTCCCAGAAACGCATTGCCATACAGGAAACCGATAATATGGTTCGCAAAAAGGCTGACAGGAAGGGCAATCGCACAGGCGATGAGTACCAGAGTGTCATAAAGTTTTGCGGTTCTATATTGATATACTGCATCATTCTCACTTTTGGCGGCAATAATCGCGGGAAACACCGACGCTACCACGGCCATCGGGATGAAGTATGCAGCCTCGCTTAGCTGGACCGCTGCGGAATAGACTCCGACCTCCTCATTTCCTATCATACTCCCCAGCATAACTTGATCAATCCGCATATAGATCATCACAGCAAGGCCGGAAAGCATCAGTGGTAAGGAATCCAGGATCAAAGTCTTGGCGCGATTTAGTTGAAAAGACCAGCGAACGATTCCCCCTGTGTGCCTGATGTATACATACAGCATGCCAAGCGAGAGTAAAATTGCCTCGGCCGGAACTAGCCATGCAAAGTCAGCTAACTGTGCCCCCTGCAGGATAAATATCACCTTAAATAAGGCAATTACTAGAAAGACCAGAGACCCTATCCATACCGAATACTTTGACAGAACAAGCGATTCAAACCAGTACCTGATCACTTCGCTACCCCTGAACACCAAAGCGAACCCTATTATCCCAATGATCAAGTGCATGTAAGAATCGGCAGGGCGCATCCATACGATAACCAGAAGACTTAGCAAAAATGCCACCAGCCCACCCGCAAATTGAAGTACCAGTGTCGTTCCCAGAGTGACATGGGCAAGCTCCGGCTTTCGTACCAAATCGCGAACAACTATGCCATTGAGGCCCAAAGTAGCCAACATAGAAAACAAAGCGACAAATGCCATTGCATAGTTAAGGAGCCCAAATTGTTCCGGACCAAGATACCGTGCAACCCATACGCCAACCATGAGCCCAACGACCATTCGCAGTGACTTGTCCAAGGTCAACCAACCGATATTGTCTAGAATTTTTACCAAGCCGGGTCGATGCGAAATTCGTCGCAACAAAAATTCGGGTAGAATATTCAAAGTGTCCGATTATCAATTCTGATAGCGATTGATCCTCTGTGCCGCACACTATCAACTTTTCCTTTGAACGCCTCTTTCAATTTGGTCTCTATTTCGACTAGCAATTGAGTACTACCCCACAATTTTTTTGAAATAAGCAATGGTTTCCTTCAACCCATCTTCAAGCATTACTTTCGGCTCCCAGCCCAGCTTTTCCCGTGCGAGCTCAATATCGGGTTTTCGCTGCCTGGGGTCATCCACGGGTAAGGGATGAAACGAGATCCTGGATTTCCCTCCAACAAGACGCAATACTGTTTCAGCCAACTCCAGCATCGTGAATTCCCGTGGATTACCCATATTTACCGGCCCCGTGAACCCTCGTTCAGTGTCCATTAGCGCCACAAACGCATTAATCAGGTCATCAACGTAGCAAAAAGATCGTGTTTGCTGGCCATCGCCAAAGATTGTGATGTCTTCGCCCCTTAGCGCCTGAACCACAAAATTACTGACCACTCGACCATCGCTGGGGTGCATCCTCGGGCCGTAAGTATTGAAAATACGGGCCACCTTGATATCCAAATCGTGTTGACGGAAGTAATCGAAAAAAAGCGTTTCAGCACAGCGTTTACCCTCGTCATAACATGAGCGAGGGCCTATAGGGTTTACCTTGCCCCAGTATCCCTCGTTTTGAGGGTGAACTTCCGGATCACCATATACCTCACTGGTCGAAGCCTGAAATATTCGAGCACCCACCCGTTTGGCCAAACCCAGCATGTTGATAGCCCCATGTACACTTGTCTTGGTCGTTTGTACAGGATCGTGCTGGTAGTGCACGGGGCTGGCGGGACAGGCCAGGTTATAAATATTGTCCACCTCGACGTACAGCGGGAAAGTCACATCGTGGCGGAGAGCTTCGAAACAAGGATTCGGGATGAGATGCGCGATATTCTCCTTCGATCCAGTAAAATAGTTATCCACACACAGGACGTCCGCACCGTCCTTGATTAATCTGTCGCAAAGATGAGAGCCCAGGAAACCAGCACCTCCGGTGACCAGATACCTTTTCATTAAGCAGTTCCTCTATTAATCATAGTGACTCGCCCTGCACTGAAGTGCATTGGTTTGGATGTCACAAAATGTACCATACTGGTGCTTTCGTCCACGATACTGTTCTCCACTTTCCTTCCGGCGACACACATTAAAATGTCCAGCGATCGCCCGAGGGAAAGAGAATTTCGATATAATTCCCGCCCAGCGAAGACAAATACGAAACTGGGTATCTCAACCAACACGGGCAACTTCCCATGGCAAAAAAAGACAAACTCAACCTGGAAGCAACTCTCTCTCAGCTTGAAAGCACCGTCGACAAACTCGACGAAGAACAGCTCTCCGTGGCCGATTCACTGGCGGCATTTGAAACCGGACTCAAGCTGATCCGCAAGGCACAGAAAGAATTGGAGGATGCCGAGCAGCGGGTAACCGCACTAATCGAGCAAGACGGCGAGCCAGTAGAGAAGCCATTTCAGGACGAGGGTGCGGAATGATCAGTATCTTTTCCGACTATGTTCAGTCCAAACGGAACAGGGTTAATGCAGCTTTAGCCGGCGTAGTTGTGGCGCACACTGACGCGGATACCGCTGGCTTACCGGAACTGACCCGGATCGGTGAAGCTACCAGTGGTGTCCTGACCAATGGCGGTAAACGTATTCGCGCTGTTCTTGTATATTCTGCTTACGATGCACTTCAACCCTCCGGTAGCACTGAGGGGCTGGACGACATCGCCTGCTCTATTGAATTGATCCACAGCTACTCGCTGGTCCATGACGACCTACCGGCCATGGACGATGATGACCTGCGCCGGGGTCAACCCAGCTGCCACAGAGCCTACGATGAACCAACGGCCATACTGGTTGGTGACGGCCTGCAGGCCCGTGCATTTGAACTCATCGCAAACGCGCTCGGGTTCAGTAATTTGCAGCGTGTTGAGATGATAAAATCTCTGGCCAGGGCATCCGGGCTACAGGGCATGGTGGGTGGGCAAGCCATGGATATCGCCTCTGTCGGCACCAGCCTCGGGCTGGAACAACTGCGGCAGATGCACGCGCTCAAGACGGGGGCCCTGATCCGCGCGGCATTGGCTATGGGAGGAATTGCAGGTCACGCAAGTAGCGAACAACTCGTTGCTCTCGACGCCTACGGCACAAAAATCGGCCTCGCCTTCCAGGTGGTGGATGACATTCTCGACGTTGAAGGCGACACAGAGACGCTGGGCAAGACCCAGGGCAAGGATGTTGAGGCCGATAAACCTACTTACGTAAAACTGATGGGGCTTGAGGGTGCCAAAGACGAGGCGCGGCGACTGCTGGGCGAGGCACTGGAGGCATTAACCGGGTTCGGTGAGTCAGCCAACCATCTGCGAGACCTGGCGAGATATATCGTAGAGCGGGATCGGTAACCTCTTAACCCCTGCTCTCGAACAAATGCCCCAGCTTCCCGGCCTTAGTGGTCAGGTACTTCTCGTTGTGGGGGTTGCGGTCAGTATGCAGGGCGATACGCTCTACCACCTCGACCCCAGCCTCCTCCAGCGCCGCCACCTTGCGGGGGTTGTTGGTCATTAAGCGTACAGCGGTGATGTGCAGATGTCTTAACATGGGGTCCAACATGCTGTAATCGCGCATGTCGGCCCCGAAACCCAGCTGCTCATTGGCTTCTACTGTATCGGCACCCTCATCCTGCAATTTGTAGGCCTTGATCTTGTTGAGAAGGCCTATACCCCGGCCCTCCTGACGCAAATAGAACAAAGCGCCACGGCCCTCTGTGGCGATGGCTTGCAGGGCCGCCTGCAGCTGGTTGCCGCAATCGCAGCGCATGCTGAACAACGCGTCACCGGTGAGGCACTCAGAGTGTACCCGCGCAAGCACCGGCTCACCACTCCCGACATCACCCATCGTGAGCACGATGTGCTCCTTGTTGGATGTGGGGTCCTCGAAGCCGTGCAAATCGAATGCGCCCCACTGGGTGGGGAGGCGTGAAGATTCTACGTAGCGTGCTGTCAATCTGGACATCCGGCTGAAAGGGCGTGACATTCTACCGCTTTAATATGCCGGGTGCGAGTAGACCGAAACCTACTACCAGGCCCTGGACAGTGACAACACCCCATCCACTTCCTGCATTCTGACATGTCGTAGGTAGGTCATTCCCAGCAAAATGGTGCTGGGGTAATCGCCTTCCACGACAGAGGCTTGCACATTGTCCACACGGATACCGCCTACGTCGACTGACTGCAATGTGACAACCCACGCATTGACCAACCCACTCGCTGTCTGCACGCGACCCGGTGTACCGGCGCTGTAATCCACCCCCAGAGACTGGGCGTGGCGCGAGTTCAGCGCAACCACGTTGGCTCCGGTGTCCACCAGTACCTGGACTGTGCGGCCATTGATGCTCGCGCTGGTCTGATATTGCAACATGGCATCGCGGGGGATATCGACCACCTGGGATTTCGTGGCCTCATACTGGGTGCCTATCCGGCGGGATGTCCCAAGCTCCACAGTCTCACCATCTACCGCCAGCGTTGCGGTGCGCGAGTGTGCAGCCAACAGCGTCACTCCCTTATAGGATTGGCCGGCTTTCAGCATCTTTCGCTCACCGTCAATCTTCAGTACAGCTGCATTGGTGAAAAGTGCTTCAACTTCAACTCGTGACGCGGCTGACCACGCTGTCGCCGTGGCCAGCATAAACAGTAGCGAGAACAGGAGGCCTAAAGGGGTACGAGCCAACTTCCCAACGGTGAACACTACAAAAGCCACAGCGCAAGATGCAAGGTTGCGCAGGCCATCACACCGGCAAGCACGTCATCAATCATAATGCCAAAACCACCGCCCACCTTTTTGTCCAAATGACCGATAGGCCAGGGTTTAGCGATATCCAGAATACGAAAAACAATAAAGCCAGCCAGCATCCAAATCCAGTCCACAGGCATCGCCCACAGAGTAATCCAGTAACCGACAAATTCATCCCACACGATGCCCGGGTGGTCGTGTACATTGAGTTCGCGACTGGCAGCGCCGCAAATCCAGATGCCCGCCAGGGCAGCAACCAGCACTACAGCGCTGTACCCTAGGAGGCCCCAGTCCGCGATCAGCCAATAAAGGGGGACAGCCACAATAGTACCGGCCGTACCCGGCGCCCGGGGAGAAAGTCCGCTGCCAAAACCGAAAGCCAGAAACTGCACAGGGCGATGAAAAGGTCTTGGTTTCCTTACTGCTGAGGTGCCGGATTTAACCCCTTGACTCATAATGTTCCCCTTCAGAAATGCTGGTAGCCAGATACCGTGTAAGGTTCATTGCCACAGAGCACCCCACTACCGACCTCCACTTCACCTATGAGGGTACACCCTGCCGGCACGTCTTCCCCGGCGGGCAGGCAAAAACACAGCTCATAATCATCACCCCCCGTGAGCGCCCACTGGCGCGCCTGGTCGATGCTGGGATGAGACAGCAATGCCGGTGATAAGGGCAGCCGCTGAGGATCGATGCAAAGCTGCACACCACTGGCGGCGGCGATATGCTGCGCGTCTGCGAGCAGGCCATCGGATATATCAATAGCGGCGTTAGCGCTACCCAGCAGTTTGCGCCCGAGATCAAGCCTTGCCCGGGGCCGATTAAAGCGGTCCAGCAGGAATTCACTGTGCTCGGGCAACGGCTGCCACTCGCCGGCGAGGATTGCCAGTGCTGCGGCCGCATCCCCCAGCGTGCCGGACACATAGACGCTATCACCAACGCGGGCGTTGCTGCGCAATAATGCCCCTCCCGATGGCAGCGCACCCAGCACCTGCACCGTAATGGTCAGGGGCCCGCGGGTGGTATCCCCGCCAACCAGGGGTAGCTGAAACTCAGTGCTGGCGGCGGCAATTCCCTGGCTGAAAGTGTGTAACCACAATTCATCGGCCTCCGGCAGGGTAAGCGCCAGGGTCATGCCGATGGGACGGGCGCCCATGGCCGCAAGATCACTCGCCGCCGCTGACACCGCCCGAAAACCGATATCTTCCGGAAAGGTGTCAGTCGGAAAATGCACCCCCTCCACCATGGTATCCACTGAGGTCGCCAAACGTTCGCCAGCTGCGAGGCGAAGAATCGCGCAATCGTCTCCCACCGACAGTTCCACGGCATCGCCGCGCCCAAGGGCGGAAAAATAGCGATAGATAAGGGTAAATTCGGAGACGGGCATCAGGATGCCGCGTCGATTTCGACCTTGCGCAATACCCTGGCGACCTTGTCCAGCACACCATTTATATACTTGTGGCCGTCGGTGGCACCAAACTTCCTGGTCAGCGCAACCGCCTCATTGATGACCACCTTGTAGGGAACGTCCTGGCGCTGGGCCAGCTCGAAGGTGCCCATACGCAACAGAGTGCGCTCTATCGGGTCCAGGTCTGTCAGTTTGCGATCAAGCAGGGGCTCAAACGTTGCTTCCAGTTCATCGACACAGGCGGGAACTCCGTGCAGCAGAGCCTGAAAATACTCCAGGTCGACATGGCTGAAATCGTAATCAGCGCGAAACTCCGCTTCGATATCCGCCAGGGAGGCGCCCGCCATATGCCACTGGTACAGGGCCTGCATACCATAGTGCCGGGCCTTACGGCGCTCGGCGGCCAGCGTATTGCGAACGGGAGTGCTCACTTAGCCGATCTTGCCCAGCAGGCTGACCATTTCAATCGCGGACAACGCAGCTTCAGCGCCCTTGTTACCCGCCTTGGTACCGGAACGCTCCACTGCCTGTTCGATAGAATCCACCGTCAACACGCCAAAAGAAATAGGCACGCCACTGTCCATACTGACCTGCGCGATGCCCTTGGTGCACTCGCCGGCAACGTATTCAAAATGCGGTGTGCCACCGCGAATGACAGCGCCCAGTGCGATTATGGCATCCGCGTCCCCTTTGGCTGCGATCTTTTTGCACACCAATGGAATCTCAAACGCACCGGGGGCGCGCAGTATGGTGATTTGTTTGTCATCCACACCGTGGCGGCGCAGGGTATCGATAGCCCCTTCCAGCAGGTGTTCCACGACGAAGCTATTCCAGCGGCCCACCACCAGAGCGTACTTGCCCTTGCCGCTGGTAAAATCGCCCTCGATCGTCTTCATATCCGTCATTGTCCTTTCCTTTCTCTTTCGCTAACTTTCCTGGCCCGCTGCCAGATAGCTCACTGGTCTGGCGCCACGAAGTCCATTACTTCCAGGCCGAAGCCGGAAATCGCATTGTACTTGATCGGCGCGCCCATCAGGTGGATTTTTCCCACGCCCAGATCCTTCAGAATCTGCGAACCCAGCCCTACAGTGGTATAGCTGTCGGGGGTAACTGTCGCCGCGGCCGGGGCCTCACCCAGCGCCATGTCGATGCTTGCCAGTAGCTGCTCCGGGCTCTCGGCCCTCGTCAGCAGCACAATCACACCGCGCCCGTTCTCGGCCACAGTCCTGAGACAATTAGCCATATTCCAGCTTGGCTGCCCCGCAACCTGACTGGTAACCAGGTCGCGCAGGGCGGATTGCACATGCACCCGCACCAGGGTTGGCTGCTCCGTTACGATATCCCCCCGGGACAGGGCCAGATGCACTTCCCCCGCGGTCTGATCGCGATAGGCGGTCAGCTGGAACTCCCCGTACTCGGTCTGGATTACACCCTCCCGAATGCGACGGATGGTGCGCTCATTGACCAGACGAAAATGGATCAGGTCGGCAATGGTCCCGATCTTGAGCTTATGTTTTTCGGCAAAAGCGCGCAGGGCCGGGCCGTCAGCTACCATTCCCTCGGGAGTGAGAATATCGGTAATAACCGCTGCTGGCAGCAAACCCGCCAGGCGCGCGTAATCCGAGGCCGCTTCAGTATGGCCTGCACGGGTCAGTACACCACCCGGCACCGCTGCAAGGGGGAAGATATGACCGGGCTGAACAATGTCCTGTGGGCTGGCAAAGGGCGCCACCGCTGCCTGCACCGTGCGCGCGCGATCTGCAGCGGAAATCCCCGTATCAATGCCCTCGGTGGCCTCAATCGAAAGAGTGAAGTGCGCTTTTTCCCCCAGCCCCTCGTCCACCATAAGCGGTAGATTCAGCTGCCGGCAGCGCTCTTCCGTCAGGGTGAGACAGACCAGGCCCCGGGCCTGGCGGGCCATGAAATTGACATGCCCGGCATCGCAGTGCTCGGCGGCCACCATGACCACACCTTCATTGTTGCTATCGGCGTCATCATCCAGCAGCACAACCATATTGCCCTGGCGGATATCACTAATCAGTTCGTCTACGGTATTCAAGATGTATCCCTGTTCCATTGAGTGAGCTCAGCCGCGCAGAAAACCATTATCGGCGAGCGTTTCTAGCGACAGTCCTGCAGTCACATCGGGGGCAGCCGTACTATCGCCCAGCACCAGCCGCTCCAGGTAGCGTGCGATGACATCTACCTCCAGATTGACCCGACTGCCCGAGCGGTATTCGCCAAAAATGGTCTCCGCCATGGTCTGCGGAATGATGTTGAGTTCAAACCTGTTACCCGCGACTGCATTCACGGTCAGACTGGTACCATCAATGCAAACACTTCCTTTGTGGGCAATATATTTGGCCAATTCAGCGGGCGCACTAACCTCTACCCGAAGGGAGCGAGCGTCTTCCTGCAGTCCCACAATTTCCCCAACGCCGTCCACGTGGCCACTCACTATATGGCCACCCAATCGGCTGGCAGGTGTCAGGGCTTTCTCCAGGTTGACCCGGGAGCCCTGTTGCAAGGCGCCAAGCGTGGTGAAATCCAGTGTCTCCACGGAAACATCGGCCCAGTAACCGTCACCCGGCAGTTCGATCACAGTAAGGCAGACGCCACTGGTGCAGATGCTGTCACCCAGAGCCACATCATCCAGGGACAACTGGCCTGTCTGGATACGCAAGCGCAGGTCACCGCCGGTCGGCTGCATCGCCGCAACCGTGCCCACGGCCTGGATAATTCCTGTGAACATAATGCTCCTCAAGTGCCTGTGCGCTGCGCGCACCGCTCAGACCGGCTTTGCCGTAAAGCGCCAGTCCTCGCCAACTTTGCGCACGTCCTCAATTCTCAGCTGTACCTTTTCCGCCATGTATTGCAGCGGCAAACTGAGCAGGGGTCTTGCACAATCGCCCAGCAGGGCGGGCGCCATATATACGATTAACTCATCCAACAAACCTGCCTGCAGCAGGGCGCCGGCCAAACGGGGGCCAGATTCTACCAGAATTTCATTGCATTGCCGCGTGCTCAGCTCCGCCATCAATGCGTGCAGATCCAACCCATTCTCATCCCCCGGCAAAGCGAGCAATTCAGCCCGGCCTGTTGCCAGCGCCACAGAGGGTTGCGTGCCACTGCGGTGGCAAAGCAGTGTGGGGCCACCATCGGCCAGCACCCTCGCTGAAGGCGGCGTCTGCAATGAGGAGTCGAGCACAACCCGCAGGGGTTGGCGTGCCGCAGCCACCTGGGCTCGAGACCGGGTAAAACCCAATTCTTCTGCCCGTACGGTCAGTGCACAGTCATCCGCCAGCACGGTTCCCACGCCGGTGACGATGGCGCAGCTGGCCGCGCGAATTCGCTGAACATCCTTGCGCGCGGCGGCACCGGTAATCCACTGGCTCTCACCCGAAGCCATGGCGGTGCGACCATCCAGAGACATGGCCAGCTTGGCCCGCACACGCCCCCGGCCGCGTGTCATGCGAGCGATGAAACCGGGAATCAGTTGGCGCGCCTCCGTCTCCAGCAGGCCACAATCCACGGCAATATCTGCCGCGCGCAATAATTTCAGCCCCCGCCCGGCCACCTCAGGATTGGGGTCTGGCATGGCCGCCACCACACGCACAACCCCAGCCTGTATAAGGGCTTCGGCGCAGGGCCCGGTTTTTCCGTGATGGCTACAGGGTTCCAGGGTGACATATGCAACTGCGCCGCGCGCATCCCCGGCGGCCTTCAAGGCTTCAATTTCGGCATGATTGCCCCACACAGGCTGGGTAAAACCCTCGCCTATCACCTCCCCATCACGCACCAATACACAACCCACATGGGGGTTTGGCATGGCAGAGTACTGACCGCGCCGCGCCAACTGCAGGGCGCGCGCCATCATTCGGGTATCGGTAACGGAGTCCATCACAGGGCCAGCCAACTTACTCACCGGTGTTTAGTGCCGGTTCGGCTTCCAGTCGCTCAATAGCGTCGCGAAACTCCGAAATATCCTGAAAACTGCGGTACACCGAGGCAAAACGGACATAGGCAACCTGGTCCAGTTGCTTCAACTGATCCATTACCAGTTCTCCCAGCACCAGGGACTTCACCTCGCGCTCCCCCGTCGCCCGCAATTCGTGCTTGATGTGATTGATCACGGCCTCTATGCGTTCCATGGATACGGGGCGCTTTTCCAGTGCCCGTAAAAAGCCGGAGCGCAGTTTATTTTCATCAAATGGCTCGCGATTACCGTTCTGTTTTATCACTCTCGGCATTACCAGCTCGGCCATTTCGTATGTGGTATAGCGTTCCGCGCAGCTCAGGCATTCGCGCCGACGCCGCACCTGGTCCCCCTCGGCAACCAGTCGCGAATCAATGACCTTGGTGTCTTCTGCGCCACAAAATGGACAGTGCATGGCTCTACCCCGTTATTCTAAGTGGCTGAAGATTATCATAATTCCCCCGTCCAGCGCTGCCATTGCCGGCACGCTGAGTCATAACGCGTGTATCCATTGCGATTCCTATGACAGCGAGTTTTAGTTCATACATAATGATCCCAACACTGTGAACCAGAACCAACAACGAAAAAAACAGTTACGGATATAGGTGATGCTGCATCATAAGGTGGTTGAGGAGCTGATTGGCTCGGATTTGTTGTGCTCACACGCATTCCATCTTTCCTGTGATACCTGCCGTATGCGGGCAATGTGCCTGCCCGCAGCCCTGGACCCGCATCACCTGGATTCACTGGAAGACATCATCGAGACCCGCCGGACACTGGAAAGCGGTGATACGCTTTACGAGCAGAACGAAACCTTCACCTCTATTTACGCCATACTGACCGGCAGCATCAAAACCTATACCACCCACGAGGACGGGTGGACCCGGATTACCGGTTGCCACCTATCCGGGGAAATATTCGGGTTCTCGGGAATCGACACCAACGTCTATCGCAGCACTGCCCGGGCGCTGGGGGACACCCTGGTCTGTGAAATCCCCTTCGATGAACTGGAAGACCTGTGCCGCAAAATTCCGGATTTACAATCGCGCCTGTTGCAACTGATGAGCCAGCGGATGGTGGAGGACCAAGAGCTGGCCGCCCAGTTTCTGCACAAACGCCCTGCACAGAAGCGTATTGCAGCCTTCATTATCAGCGTATCGACACGGGCCGCAAGGCGCGGTGAACCGGGTATGGAATTACGTCTGCCCATGTCACGCACCGATATCGGCAACTACCTGGGCATTACCCTGGAAACGGTCTGTCGGGAGCTGTCCCGGCTGGAAAAAACCGGCATTATCACACTGAACAAGCGCGAGCTGACGATTCAGGACCTGCCCCGCCTCAGAGAACCCATTTGCAGCAGCGAGCCCTAGCCTGGCCTGGTGCCGCACCACGTCTAATCGCGGTAAACCGGGAAGCGGGCGCAGATTTCCAGCACTTTGGCCTTTACCGAGGCAATCACCTGGTCAGAGTCTCCGCTCTCCAGGGACTCCAGCACGTCGCACATCCAGCCCGTGAGCTGCACCGTTTCCGCCTCGCCAAAGCCGCGAGTGGTAATCGCAGGTGTCCCGACCCGCAGACCGGATGTGACAAAAGGTGAGCGCGGGTCATTTGGCACCGCATTCTTGTTAACCGTGATATTGGCACTGCCCAGGGCCGCGTCAGCGTCCTTGCCCGTGTATTCCTTACCGATCAGGTCAACCAGCATCAGGTGGTTGTCGGTACCGCCGGACACAATATTGAAGCCGCGCTGCAGGAACGTCGCCGCCATGGTCTTGGCATTGGCTACCACCTGTTTCTGGTAAGTGACAAATTCGGCGCTGGCGGCCTCCTTAAAGCTTACCGCCTTGGCCGCTATCACGTGCATCAGCGGACCGCCCTGCCCGCCCGGGAACACGGCGGAGTTGAATTTCTTCTCCAGCGCCTCGTTCGCTCGTGCCAGTATGAGGCCGCCACGAGGGCCGCGCAGGGTTTTATGCGTAGTGGATGTGACCACATCGGCGTACGGCACAGGGTTAGGGTAGACTCCGGCGGCGACCAGGCCGGCCACATGCGCCATATCGACCATCAGGTAGGCGCCAACCTTATCTGCAATAGCGCGAAACCGGGCCCAGTCCATGATGCGGGAGTAGGCGGAAAAACCGGCCACAATCATTTTCGGCTTGTGCTCCAGCGCCAGCGCTTCAACCTGTTGGTAGTCCACCTCTCCGGTAACGTTATCAAGACCGTATTGAACAGCGTGATAGATCTTGCCGGAAAAATTGACACTGGCGCCGTGCGTCAGGTGCCCGCCATCCGCCAGACTCATGCCCAACACTGTGTCGCCGGGCTCGCAAAGTGCCAGGTATACCGCCGAATTAGCCTGGGAACCCGAGTGGGGCTGAACATTGGCGTAGGCAGCGCCGAACAGGGCCTTGGCACGCTCGATAGCCAGTGACTCGGCCTTGTCCACATACTCACAGCCGCCGTAATAGCGCTTGCCGGGATAGCCCTCTGCGTACTTGTTGGTCAGCACCGTGCCTTGTGCCGCCAGCACACGGGGGCTGGTGTAGTTCTCGGAGGCGATGAGCTCGATATGCTCTTCCTGCCGCTGTTCCTCTTCCTCGATGGCGGAGAATATCTCGTCATCGAACCCCTTGATGGTCATGTTTTTGTTGAACATGGTGGCCCCCTGGCTGAGTTTGGGGGCCGCTGGCTTCACCCCCTGCATGGAAAGCGGCGCATTCTACCCCAAACATCCGCTCCCGATAAGAGGATTAGCGCCCGGCGGCAAACTGCCGTGTTCCGGCAATTTTTCCCAACAGCGCCGTCTGGGCCTATCGCATCTGGCGATGTCAGCGCATTACTGTCAAGCTGGGCCCATGACACTGCGCCATGCCGCAGAGCTTTACTGGCGCGGCGATTGCATGTTCGGTGTACTTCTCGAGGCAGGTTAAAAGACATATGGACAATAGCTGGAAGCGCTACAACAACAAACAGCACGGCGAATTCTTTGATGAACTGATCACCGACACAGGCCGGCCACGTGTCGCGACGCGCAATGCCGTCAAAATGCTGCAGGGCTTGTCAACAGAGGAAATGGCCGCGCGCAGGGCCGCTGCGGAGCTGGCAATCCGTGAGATGGGTATATCATTTACTATTTACAGCGAAGGCAAGAATATCGACCGGGCCTGGCCCTTCGACATCATCCCGCGCATCATCACGGCCAAGGAGTGGCAAAAAGTCAGCCGCGGGCTGGCCCAGCGCAGCCGTGCACTAAACTGTTTTATCGACGACATCTACAACCAGCAGAAGATACTCGCAGACGGCCTGTTGCCAGCCGATATCGTTCTCGACTCCGACAACTACAAAGCCCAGTGCGCTGGTGTATCGCCCCGATATGGTGCATGGGCACATATCTGCGGCACCGATCTGGTTCGTGACCGGGATGGCCGTTTTTACGTGCTGGAAGACAATCTGCGGGTGCCCTCCGGCGTATCCTACATGCTGGAAAACCGGGAAATCACCAAGCGAGTGCTGCCGGAGCTATTCGAGAACCACAGCATACTGCCCGTGGACGACTACCCCTCCCGCCTGTACAGCACTCTGGCAGCGCTGTCACCCAGAGAGCAGAAACGACCCTGCATCGCAGTACTCACGCCCGGTATATTCAACTCTGCCTACTTCGAACACGCCTATCTTGCACAGGGTATGGGGGCTGAGTTAGTGGAGGGCTCCGATCTGTTTGTGGCAGAAGACGAATGCCTCTATATGCGCACCGTGGATGGCCCGGAGCGGGTGGACGTGGTGTACCGGCGCATTGATGACGATTTCCTTGACCCGGAGGCATTCCGCGAGGATTCAACGCTGGGTGTAGCCGGGATAATGCGTGCCTGGAAACGCGGCAATGTCGCCATAGCCAACGCGCCGGGCAGCGGGGTAGCTGACGACAAGGTGATTTACGCTTTCGTGCCGGAGATGATTCGCTATTATCTCGGGGAGGAGCCCGGCCTCGCCAGCGTCAAGACCTATCTGTGCATGAATGAGGCGGACCGGGACTACGTACTGGCAAACCTTGATAAGCTGGTGGTGAAACCCGCCAATGAATCCGGTGGCTACGGCCTGATGGTGGGCCCTCACGCCAGCCCCGGCAAGCGCGCAGAATTTGCCAGGCTGATAGCGAAGAACCCACGTAATTACATCGCCCAGCCCACACTTGCGCTGTCCACCGCGCCCACCTGCATCGATGATACTGTGCAACCCCGGCACCTGGACCTGAGGCCGTTCATACTCCATGGCAAGGACACCTGGGTTACGCCGGGTGGATTGACCCGGGTAGCGCTGGAGGAAGGGTCACTGGTGGTCAATTCTTCCCAGGGCGGCGGCAGCAAAGACACCTGGATCGTAGAGGGGAAAAAGAAATGATGATGCTTTCCCGGGTGGCTGAACGCTTGTACTGGATGGCCCGCTACCTGGAGCGGGCGGAAGATACCGCACGGCTCACTCAGGCGTACACCCACATGGTTATGGACATTCCCGACGGCTCAGAACCCGGTTGGGGCATTCTGGTACACATCCTCGACGGCGCACCCCAGTTCGGCGAAGGACGTGTCTGCAATGAGCAGAATGTACTGAAATTCCTGATAGCCGACCTGGACAACCCCGGTAGCATAGCTTTCTGCATCAAGGCGGCACGGGAGAACGTGCGCACTACCCGGGATGTGCTGCCCGAAGAGGTCTGGGAGCATGTGAACGAACTATACCTGTACTCCCAGGAACACGCCGCGGCATCTATTGGTCGGCGCAACCGCCACCACTTCCTGGAACAGGTCATTACCCGCTGCCAGATGATCAGTGGCCTGCTGCTGACAACCCTGTGCCGCGACCACGCCTACCGCTTTATCAAGCTGGGCCACTTGCTGGAACGAGCCGACATGACCACCCGGGTGATCGATGTGGGTGCCGGCGCCATGTTGGGCAATGAACGGCTCAACGAGGCAGTGGACCCACTGATCTGGGCCAGCCTGCTGCAATCACTCTCCGCCATGGGCACTTATCGCAGAACTATCGGCCCACTGGTAGAGGTCAACTCCGTGGTGGAGTTCGTTTTCCGGGATAGCTCTCTCCCGCGCTCGGTCAAGTTTTGCCTGGACGGCATCCGGCGGGAGCTGGGGCCGCTGAAAAATAATACTGACGCGCTTAAAATTCTCGATCGCGCCAGGCGCAGCCTCTCTCGATTTAACCCTGAGAAAGCCGAGCGAGAAGATTTGCACCGGTTTATTGATCGATTCCAGTTGGAGTTGAACACGCTGGGGAGCATGATCAGCACAAGCTGGTTTATGCCCATTAAGACGTAAGACACATTCACGGCCGCCAAGGCCAAAAACGGTATCGGAAACATGACAATTCGCGTTGCAATTAACCACCGCACCTCCTACCAGTTCGACCGGCCGGTCAGCATGTCGCCGCATACGGTACGCCTGCGCCCCGCCGCCCATTCGCGCACACCTATTCACAGCTACAGCCTGAAGATCAAGCCGGAGGGCCATTTCATCAACTGGCAGCAGGATGCCTTTGGCAATTACCTGGCGCGGCTGGTATTCCCGGAAAAGTGCACCGAGTTCGAGGTGGACGTAGAAGTCATCGCCGATATGACCACTATCAACCCCTTCGACTTCTTTGTGGAGGAATATGCCGAAAGCTACCCCTTCCAATATACCGCTCAGCTCGAGGGTGAATTGCGGCCCTACCTGGAAAAGCTGGATCACGGCCCAAAATTCGATGCATTCCTGGCCGAGGTTAACCTTGAAAAACAGACAATAAATGACTTCCTGGTCACCCTGAACCAGCAGGTGCAAGGCGAGATTGAATACCTGCTGAGGTTGGAGCCCGGCATACAAACACCGGAGGAAACCCTCGAAAGGGCAAAGGGCTCCTGCCGGGATTCGGCATGGCTACTGGCGCAGTTGCTGCGCCACCTGGGCCTGGCATCCCGCTTTGTCTCCGGGTATCTGGTGCAGCTCAAACCCGATGAGAAATCGCTGGACGGGCCCTCGGGCGCGGCGGAGGATTTCACCGACCTGCACGCCTGGTGCGAGGTCTACCTTCCCGGTGCCGGCTGGGTGGGCCTGGACCCCACCTCGGGTCTATTTGCCAGTGAGGGCCACATTCCCCTGGCCTGCACTCCCAACCCGGTATCTGCCGCACCCATCGTCGGCGCCACCGATGAATGCGAGGTGGAGTTCGATTTCAGCAATACGGTAGAGCGCGTACTCGAAGACCCGCGGGTCACCAAGCCCTACAGCGAAGAGCAGTGGCAACAGATACTCGCCCTGGGGCACGCAGTTGACCGTGAGTTTGAGCAAAACGATGTGCGTCTGACCATGGGCGGTGAACCCACTTTCGTGTCCATAGATGATATGGAGTCGGAACAGTGGAATACCGGCGCACTGGGCAAGGACAAACTCAGCCTGGCAAAATCTCTGCTGTTGCGCCTGCGCGATCACTTCGCGCCCAACGGTCTGCTGCATTATGGCCAGGGCAAATGGTACCCGGGGGAAGAGGTCCCGCGCTGGGCGCTGGGCGTATTCTGGCGCAAGGACGGTGAGCCGCTGTGGAACAACCCCGCCCTGCTCGCCAGAGTGGACAAGGATTACGGTCACGATATTACAACCGTACAAAAGTTCGGCCGCCAGCTATGCGACCTGATAGCGTTGCCCCGGCGCTGCTGCCAACCCGCCTTCGAGGACGGCCTGTACTACCTGATGCAGGAGCAAAACCTGCCGAAAAACCTGGATATACTCGCACAAAAGCTCAAGGGCAGCCTGGACCGCCGACGGCTGGCCAGACTGATAGAGCGCGGCTTTAACGTACCCGCCGGGGTGGTCATCCCGCTCAGTCGCAGCACGGGCTGGCCAGTGGTGGAACACGGTAAACGCTGGCGTAGCAGCCTCTGGCCCATGAAACGCGAGCGCATTACCCTCATTCCCGGCGACTCTCCGATGGGGTTGCGCCTGCCGCTCAATGACCTGCCCGAGCTGGCCAGAAAAGCCGACCTTATACCGCTGCACCGCGACCCGTTTGAACCGCGGGACGAGCTCGCCCCCCGCTCAGAAATACAATTTGGTCACGGTGGCGAGGCAGCCGATGACGAACTGCCTGATGAGGACGACTACGAGGCTGTGGTCCGCCACGCACTATGCCTGGAAGTGCGCGGCGGCCGCTTGCACGCCTTCATTCCCCCGCTGGAATACCTGGAGGATTATGTTGAGCTGATTGCCGCCATTGAGGACACGGCTGCCTCCCTGCAAACACCGATCATCATAGAAGGTTATGAACCCCCCCGGGACCCGCGCCTGCAGAAGTTACTGGTGACGCCGGACCCCGGGGTTATCGAAGTCAACGTTCACCCTGCCAACAACTGGGATGAACTGGTTGCCAACACCACGGCGCTCTACGAGGAGGCGCGCCTGTCCCGGCTGTCCACGGAGAAATTCATGCTCGACGGGCGCCACACCGGCACCGGCGGCGGCAACCACATCACCCTGGGTGGCGCCACCCCCGCGGACAGCCCGCTGCTGCGCCGCCCGGACCTGCTGCGCAGCCTGATCACCTTCTGGCAGCACCATCCCAGCCTCTCCTATCTGTTTTCCGGTATGTTTATCGGGCCCACCAGTCAGGCGCCGAGGGTTGATGAAGGGCGGGATGAGATGCTGTACGAGTTGGAAGTGGCCTTCTCGCAAATGTCGGACGGAGAGGTTCCGCAGCCCTGGCTGGTAGACCGCCTGCTGCGCAACCTGCTAATCGATGTCACCGGCAACACGCACCGCGCCGAATTCTGTATAGACAAACTGTATTCCCCCAACAGCGCCACCGGGCGGCTGGGCATTCTGGAGTTCCGCGGGTTTGAAATGCCCCCCCACAGCCGCATGGCCCTGGTGCAGGCGCTATTGCTACGCGCCCTGGTCGCGCGCTTCTGGAAAGAGCCTTACCACAAACCCCTGGTGCGCTGGGGTACCGAGCTGCACGATCGCTTCATGCTGCCTCACTACATATGGCAGGACATGAAATCCGTGGTGGAGGACCTGCAGGCCCACGGTTACGCCTTCGACATGGAATGGCTGGCACCTTTCGAGGAATTCCGCTTCCCGCACTATGGCCGGGTGCAACTGGATGACATCGAACTGGAATTGCGTTGGGCGGTAGAGCCCTGGCATGTACTGGGTGAGGAAACCACCAGCTTTGGCACTTCCCGTTATGTTGACTCTTCGGTGGAACGCCTGCAATTGCGTGCCACAGGCCTGGTTGAGGGGCGCTACGTACTGGCCTGCAACGGCCGCAGGGTACCCATGCACGCCACGGGCAGGCACGGGGAGTTCGTCGGCGGCGTACGCTACCGCGCCTGGGCGCCACCCTCGGCGCTACACCCGATGATCGGTGTACATGTACCACTGACGTTTGATCTGATAGATACCTGGAACGGGCGCTCCATTGGCGGCTGCACCTATCACGTCGCCCACCCCGGTGGGCGCAGTTATGAGTCCTTCCCGATCAACTCCATGGAAGCAGAATCCCGGCGCATCAATCGTTTTGAGACGGTGAGCCATACTCAGGGGCCCTTTATTCCCCAACCGGAAGTCAGCGCCCTGCGGGAGTTCTTTCCCAACGAAACATTACCCCGGCCAATGGAGCCGCCGCCCGAGGAGTCGCCGGGCGAATACCCGTACATGCTGGATATGCGCCACCCGAGACGGCCCTGAGGGCTGTTCCGGCGAGGTTTACCACGGCTGTTCCCCAGGGCTGTAATGCGGCTATACTAGCGGGCTTTGGTGAAGCCTGAGCGCATCAGCCCGTTCAGCTCGACACTGTCACAAACAGGAAACTTCCTTGTCCAACGCCAGTAACTCACCGGCACTAAGCCAGGTCCAGACCCAGTTTCAGCAGGTCAGGCCGCTGGAATACCAGGCATTGCCGGGCTTGCTTGATGACACCCGGGCAGTTGATGGCAGCCTCAAACCGCAGTGGAAGTATCTGCTGGACAGTCTGCGCGATCTCGGCCCGGAAATGTTGCGTGAACGGGAAGAAAAGGCGCGTCGCATACTGCGAGACGATGGCGCCACCTACAATATCAGCCAGCAGGACAGTGCCGGTATCAGCTGGGAACTTGACCCGGTGCCCCACATTATCGGCAGCGAAGACTGGGCAGATATCGAGGCGGGGCTACTGGAACGGGCAGAGCTGTTCAATCTGATGCTGCGGGACTTTTATGGGCCGCGCACCCTGCTGCGCCACGGCATTCTGCCCCCCGAGGCGCTGTTCTGTCACGGTGGATTCCTGCGAGCCTGTCAGGGCCTGAAAATGCCGGGAGAGCACGAACTCATCCTGCACGCAACGGACATGGTACGCCTCGCCAACGGCAGTATGTGTGTCCTGTCAGACCGCACCCAGGCTCCCAGCGGGGCCGGTTACGTACTGGAAAACCGCACGGTCATGTCGCGGGTGTTCCCCAGCATGTACCGCGAAAGCCACGTACACCGTATCGCCAGTTTCTACCAGCGCCTGCGCTTGAAACTTATATCACTTTCGCCCAATGATGAGCTCCCCTGCATCGCCTTGCTGACCCCGGGGGGCATGAACGAATCCCGCTTTGAACACGCCTACCTGGCAAACCACATGGGGCTGCCTCTGGTACAAAGTGGCGATCTACTGGTACGCAACGGCTTTCTGTGGATGAAGTCACTGGACGGGCTGACCCGGGTTGATGTGCTATTGCGCCGGGTGGATGATGAACTGTGTGACCCGGTGGAGCTGCGCAGCGATTCACGAATCGGGGTGCCTGGTCTGCTGGAAGTCGTGCGAAGCGGCAGACTGGTGATTGCCAATCCCATGGGTTCCGGGGTACTTGAAAACCCCGCACTGCTCAAATACCTGCCCGCAATCAGCAAAAGCCTCCTGGGGCGGGAGCCGCGTCTGCCCTCGGTCAAGACCTACTGGTGTGGCGACGCCGACGACCTGGCTTTCGCCACAGCGAATATCAAGCAACTGATCATTAAACCGATCTATCGCGGCAGTGGTATGAACAGTGTCTGGGGTGGCGACCTGAGTCCGGAACAACAGGCGCTGTTGCTGTCAAAGGTGCACCACAAACCCTACCAGTTCGTTGCGCAGGAGCGGCTCGAAAAACCCCATATTCCGGCATTTTCAGCCGGTGCGCTGGAGCCCAGGCCGGCCTTGCTGCGCACCTTTTCAGTCGCTACCGAAAATTCCTATATGGTGATGCCAGGTGGCTTGACCCGCATAGGCGGCAGCCCCGGCGGCGGTGTAATCAGCATGCAATCGGGCAGCCCCAGTAAAGACACCTGGGTAACCGCTACGGAACCGGAACGCTTCATCGACACCGAAGACGTACCGGACGCGCTGCGCACAAACCTGGAAGGAGGACTGATAAGCCTGCCCAGCCGGGTGGTAGAGAACCTTTATTGGATGGGCCGCTACGCCGAGCGCGCGGAGGCCGCGCTCAGGCTGCTGCGTACCGTGTTCGTTCTGCTCAATGGCGAGGAGCCCATCAGCGACGCCGCCAGGAAGATCCTGCTACAGTCGATCACCGCAGCCACCGCAACCCAGCCCGGGTTCGTCAACGCAAGGCCCGAGCTGCTTGCCCAGCCGGATGAAGAGCTGTTGCTAATAATAAAAGACGGCAGCCGCACAGGCAGTGTCAAATCCACCCTCAACGCCATGCTCGCCAGTGCAGAAGAATCCAAAGAGCTGCTGTCCACCGACACCATGCGGGTGATCAATGACCTTCACGACGAACTCGACTGCCTGGACGTAGCACTGGCCGGCGGGCTGGCCTCCGCGCCGGAAGAAGCGCTGGACCCACTGGTCACCGGGCTGATAGCCCTTTCCGGCCTGATGCAGGAAAGCATGGTTCGCGACGTGGGCTGGCGCTTTATGGAGCTGGGGAAGCGGGTTGAGCGCGCACAGCAAATCATCACCACTCTCAGAACCCTGATTACTCCCGCGCTGGGGGAGGCGGACCAGGCCATACTGTTGACGGCGCTGCTGACAGCAATGGAGGTATTGATTACCTACCGGCGGCGGCGGCGACAACGTACAGGTGTCGAGCTGGGGATCGAGCTGGTGATGCTGGACCCGACCAACCCGCGCTCACTGCTATTTCAGCTGGAGCAATTGCAATCTCACCTGGCTGAATTGCCGGGAACCGATACCCGCGATGGCGAGCTGCCCGAGGAGGAGCGGGCGTTGCTGGCGGCAATAACGAGCTTGAAACTGACCCGCCTGCCGCAACTGCTGGAAGCCGGCAACGGCCAGCGCGAAGAAATGGTCCAGTTGCTGCAGCAGTTGGACAAGCTGCTGCTCGATTTCAGCACGTTGATCAGCGACAAACATTTTGACCACCGCGCCGATGCACAGCAACTGGTCAGCAACTACGTTCTGGCTGAACAATAATGCGCTTTCGTGTTCGCCACTCCACCCATTATAAATACGCCAGCCGGGTCAGCCACTGCTACAACCTGGCCAATGTCGTACCGCGGGATACCGACCGCCAGCGCTGCCTGAAAAATCGAATCACAGTGTCGCCCACTCCGGCGGTCACCCATAAGCGCAACGATTATTTCGGCAACAAGGCCTTCCACTTTGAGATTCAAAAGCCACACACCGAGCTCATCATCACCGCCGACAGCGAAATCCAGATCAATGATAATCACCGGGAAATGAATCTGGACCTGGGTGCGACCTACGCCGAGGCACTGAGATACCTCTCGGCTAACACCACTCGCGCCAGTATTGACGCGCGGGAATTTCTGCTCAATTCCCCCATGATCGAATGCAGCGAGCAGTTGGCGGCATATGCACGCCCCTCCTTCCACGCTGACCGCTCCCTGAAGTCCTGCGTAAATAACCTGACCACCCGTATTTTCACCGAATTCACCTACGACCCCGGCTTCACTACTATCGCCACGCCACTGGCCGAGGTTCTGCAACACAAACGCGGCGTCTGCCAGGATTTCGCCCATTTACAGGTGGGCTGCCTGCGCTCCATGGGAATCCCGGCCAAGTACGTCTCGGGTTATATTGAGACGCTGCCAAAGCCTGGTGAGACAAAACTGGTTGGGGCCGATGCCACCCACGCCTGGCTGGCGTATTTCTGCCCGGATGAGGGCTGGGTGGAGTTCGACCCTACCAATAATACCCGGGCGGGTATCCAGCATATCGTTACGGCGTTTGGGCGGGACTACATTGATGTTACACCGGTTAAAGGGGTTATTTTTGGGGGTGGGGCGGCGCCGAGGTTGGAAGTGTCGGTGGATGTCAGCCGGATTGATTGAAGCACAGTAGTTTAGTGCTATCTCGCTTCGCGGTATGCGGCTCCCAATCAAATTCCACTTTGCGAATTTTACAGAAAGCGCGCTAACCGAATGCTGCCCGCTCGAGCGAAGTTTCACTGCTCTCCCTGCAGTCGTCCTAAACCGACAGTAGCAACCCGTGGATGCCGATATCCCCAGAGGGCGTGGGGTTCCAACCGAACGGGGATATCGGCATCCCTGGGTTGCGAGTTGCGGGTAACACACCCGATACCGAAAGAAGCACCACCCAGAACAGGCACCTTTCTACTTATTGTTCTGCTAAAATCCGCGACTTGTTGTTTACCTTTCGTGAGTAATAAATGGCCCAGTACGTATACACCATGAATCGGGTTGGCAAGGTCGTGCCGCCCAAGAAAACCATTCTGGAAAATATTTCGCTGTCGTTCTTTCCCGGCGCCAAGATTGGCGTGTTGGGCTTGAACGGGTCGGGCAAATCTACTTTGCTGCGGATCATGGCCGGTCTGGATACCGATATTCTCGGGGAGGCACGGCCCCAGCCGGGTATCAAGATCGGCTATCTGCCGCAGGAGCCGCAGCTGAATCCGGACAAGGACGTGCGCGGCAATGTCGAAGAGGGTTTGCAGGAAGCCGTGGATGCGCTGGCGGGTTTGCAAAAGGTGTACTCGGATTACGCCGAGCCGGATGCAGATTTTGACGCCCTGGCCAAGGAACAGGCGCGGCTAGAGGACATTATCGAGGCCACCGACGCGCACAACCTCGACCACAAGCTGGAGGTGGCCGCCGACGCTTTGCGTCTGCCGCCATGGGATGCAAATGTGGCTACCTTATCCGGCGGGGAGCTGCGCCGGGTTGCGCTGTGCCGCCTGCTGTTGTCCGCTCCCGACATGATCCTGCTGGACGAGCCTACCAACCACCTGGACGCAGAAAGCGTGGCCTGGCTGGAGCGTTTTTTACACGACTTCCCGGGCACAGTGGTAGCTATCACCCACGACCGTTATTTTCTCGACAACGCCGCAGGCTGGATTCTGGAACTGGACCGGGGTCGCGGCATCCCCTACGAGGGTAACTATTCCGACTGGCTTGAAGCCAAGGATCAGCGACTGGCCCAGGAAAAACGCCAGGAGGCTTCTCACCAGCATGCCATCAAGGCCGAGCTGGAATGGGTGCGCTCCAACCCTAAGGGCCGACAGGCCAAGAGCAAGGCACGTCTGCAGCGCTTTGAGGAATTGCAGTCGCAGGATTTTCAAAGCCGCAACGAGACCAATGAAATCTATATTCCCCCGGGTGCACGCCTGGGCGACAAGGTGATCGAGATCAGGGACCTGCGTAAAACGTATGGCGACCGTGTACTGTTCGAACATCTGAGCTTTACCGTACCCAAAGGCAGCATTGTCGGCATCATTGGCGCCAACGGCATGGGTAAATCCACGCTGTTCAGAATCCTCATGGATATCGAACAGCCGGATGGCGGCGAGGTAGTCGTCGGCGAAACCGTGCAGTTGGGGTATGTAGACCAGTCACGCGACGATCTCGATGGCAGTAAAACCGTATGGCAGGAGGTGTCAGACGAGCTCGAGAATATTCGTATTGGCAGCTACGAAGTGAGCTCTCGTGCCTATCTCGGCCGCTTCAATTTCAAGGGGGCCGACCAGCAAAAGTTCGTCAAGGACCTGTCCGGCGGCGAGCGCAACCGACTGCACCTGGCCAAACTCCTGAAACAGGGTGCCAATGTGCTGCTGCTAGATGAACCCACCAACGATCTTGATGTTGAGACCCTGCGTGCCCTGGAAGAAGCGCTGCTGGCTTTCCCAGGTGCCGCCCTGGTTATCTCTCATGATCGCTGGTTTCTCGATCGCATCGCCACCCATATTCTCGCCTACGAAGACGACGGCGGCGTGGTGTTCCACGAGGGCAATTTTGCCGACTACGAAGAGGACAGGAAGGCGCGGCTGGGAGCTGCGGCAGACCAACCCCAGCGCTTGAAATACCGCAAGCTGAAGTAGCTGTAGAGACGTCGCACATTCTGCTTAAATCCCGACTTAGCTATCGCATTAGCCGCAATGCGGCGTTATAGTTTGCCCAGAATAATCATAGTTTGAGGGCCAACATGACCGAAACCTCTACCGAGCGGAGGCGGTTCACCCGCGTCGAGCTCAACCTGCCAGTGGACGTTCACCAGGGCGGCAGTATGTGGCCACAGCGCCTGATTGACCTGTCCCTGTCGGGTGCCACCACCGACCAGCCCGACCTGTGGGATGCACAGTACAACGAGCCCTTTACCCTTATCATCCACACGTCCGGCGAGCGCGCTGACGAAGACTCCGAGCTGGAACTGCACGCCTATCTGCAGCATGTGGAATCCGGCCGCCTGGGCTTCGCGGTGCAACACGTTGACCGCGAAAACATCGAGCCCTTGCGCAAGCTGCTCGAAGCGCATATGGATATCGCTACGCTTGAGGATGAGCTTAGTCGGTTGGAGTGATCCTTTACCGGCGCAGCAAGAACTTACGGCATGAATCTTCAATCCAACGCGTCGAGTGCCTCAGAAAGCTTGGCAACCGCAATCACCTGCATGCCCGGAATTTTACCCTTGGGTGCGTTTCCCTTGGGCACGATGGCGCGCTTGAACCCGTGTTTCGCGGCCTCCGACAGGCGCTCCTGACCGCTGGGAACCGGGCGGATCTCACCGGAAAGGCCGACCTCGCCGAACACCACCATGTCTCGGGGCAAAACCCGGTCGCGGTAGCTGGAGACGATAGCGAGGAGCAGCGCCAGGTCGGCACTGGTTTCCAACACCTTCACCCCGCCGACGACATTGGCGAACACGTCCTGATCACCCACCTGCAGGCCGCCGTGGCGGTGCAACACCGCCAGCAACATGGCGAGGCGATTCTGCTCCAGACCTACCGCGACGCGCCGGGGATTGCCCAGGGCACTGTCATCCACCAGCGCTTGAATCTCCACCAGCAGCGGGCGGGTACCCTCCCACACCACCATTACCACACTGCCCGAGGCGGGCTCGGTGCTGCGATCCAGGAAAATGGCGGAGGGATTTTTGACCTCGCGCATACCGCTGTCGGTCATGGCGAAAACACCCAGTTCGTTCACCGCACCAAAGCGATTTTTCTGGCCGCGCAGGGTACGAAAGCGGGAATCATCAGTGCCCTCAAGCAGGATGGAGCAGTCGATCATATGCTCCAGCACCTTGGGGCCTGCCAGAGAGCCATCCTTGGTAACGTGCCCCACCAGAATCAGCACCGTTCCTGTCTGCTTGGCAAAGCGGGTCAGGTAGGCGGCACACTCGCGCACCTGGGACACGCTACCCGGGGCTGAGGCTATTTCTGCGGTGTGTACCACCTGTATTGAATCCACCACCACCACCCGGGGCTTGAATTCTTCCAGCGCAGCGACGATGGTCTCCGCATTGGTCTCGGACATCATACGCAAGCGGTCCGTGGGCAGCCCCAACCTGTTCGCGCGCATGGCAACCTGCTGCAGGGATTCCTCACCGGTGATATACAGAGCGTCCATAGTCGCTGCGAGGTGGCACATGGTCTGCAACAGTAACGTGCTCTTACCCGCTCCCGGGTTTCCCCCCACCAGAATAGCCGAGCCCGGAACCAGCCCGCCCCCCAATACGCGGTCAAACTCACCCACGCCAGAGGAGAATCGGGGCAGGTCGGACAGGTCGATATCCGCGAGCACCTGCGCGCCGGCAAGCGCCCCGGCAAAGCCTGCGCGGTTGGCTCCGGCACCCCCGCCGGCGCGCCCTGCGCCTTTGCCGGAAGCCGGCCCAAGGCGAATTTCCGACAGGGTATTCCAGGCCCCGCAATCATTACACTGGCCCTGCCACTTGGCATAATCCGAGCCACAATCATTGCACACGAAAGCGGTTTTTTGCTTGGCCATTCGATACTCGTTCCATAATAAGAAGACAGGGCGTCACCCTATCGAAAAAATCCGGCGCCTGTCTATGAGTAGCGGCGCAAGGTCGGTATCCTAGTGCGGTCTTGTCTCGCCGGAACCCCCATGTCGGAATCATCCCTGGTCCCCGAACGCCAGCTCGTCTTTTCACCGGGCCTGGCGGCCACTATCGGCCTGGGCGAAGCTATTTTGCTGCAGCACCTGCGGGCGCTGTTCGACCATCAACAGCCCGAGATCCGGGAGGGCCGCGCCTGGTTGAGCGTGGAGCGCGCGTTCCTGCTACATACTCTGCCATTTTGGACTGCGGAGGACCTGCAGCGTATCAGCCGCAGCCTGGTGGACAAGGGCGTACTGCTGGTGAGCTCACCGCCGTTGCGCGAGAGTGTCCGGCTGGTGTTCGCCATCAACGAAAAAGTACACAGGGCCCAGGTCACCGAAACAGCCCCAGCCTCAGCCGCACAACCCGCCCACAGCCCGCACCGGCGCAGCGCCGGGCTGTTGCCGCTGCATTGGAATCCCAGTGAAGATCTGCTGCAACTGCTGGCCTTGAACTACAGCATACCCCGCCAGTTTGCCCTGGACCAACTGGAAGATTTCATCTATTACTGGCGCGAACGCGGCGAGACCAGTCACGCCTGGGAAAACAAATTCCGCCAGCATGTCATCAGCAACTGGCGCCACCAACAGCAGGCCCAGGCGGAATCGTTCCGCGCCCCCGCTAGCACCAAGCTGGACAACAACTGGCGCCCCAGCCTGGATGCCATGGAAATCATGGAACGCGGCGGTATTGCGCAAGACTTCATAGAAGAAGCGATACCCGAGTTCATTCTGTACTGGCGCGAGCGCGGCGCCGCCCCCAAAGAGTTAAATTCAAAATTTATCCAGCACATCCGTATCCAGTGGGCAAAATACAGCTCCAGCCTGGAACACAGTACCGAGCCAAAGCGCATTGCAGTGAATTGGCAGCCCACGGAGGACGTGTTCGATATTCTTCGCATGTCGCATATCGATATCGAGTTCGCCCAGTCATTGCTGGCCGAGTTCATCGTATACTGGCGTGACAGCAACCAGACCCACACGTCGTGGAACAGCAAGTTCCTGCAACACGCGAAATATCACTGGGCCAAACGCCATCAGCTAGAAAAAGCAGGACATCAGCATGCCGGACAGCAGGGATCTAATCCAACAGGTCGCACAAGAGATAGAAGCCTCCAGGATGACCTCACCGACACCTCCTGGGCCGACTAGGCCAGAGCGCGAGCCGGCCACGGAAACCCGGATAGAGGCGATCAACCAGGTTTTCGCCCTGTTCCGGTTGAACTATCACAACCAGTACTACGCGGCTTTCCCCGATGCCGAGCAACTCAAGCAGATTAAAAAGCTGTGGCTGGATGCACTCTCAGACTACCCGGTGGAGCAGGTTCTGAAAGGCGCCAAGCACGCCATAGAAAACAGCGAGTACCTGCCTACCCTCAACCGGATGCTGGAGTGCTGCCACCAGGGCCTCTCGGACCTGGGCCTGCCCTCCGGCCGCGATGCCTACCTGGAGGCCTGCCGGGCGCCCGCTCCTCGTGCCGCCCAGGCCTGGAGCCACCCCGCGGTCTATCTTGCCGGCAGAGACAGTGACTGGTACTTCCTCGCCAACAACACTGAGCGCAGTAGCTGGCCGGTGTTTCGCGATCACTACCAGTCCTACTGCGCCCGGGTGCTGCGGGGGGAAACCCTTGCCATGCCGGCGCGGGAAAAACTGGAGCATCGCCAGAGCAAGCCGCTGTCACAGGAAAGCCAGTTGGCGGAACTGAAAAAACTCAGGGAGGGGTCAGGGCTCTAACCCGGTACAAAGGCGTGGGCCAATCAAGCGCCGGTGGTGTGAGCCACCGGCACAGGTCATCCGGGAGGCTCAGGCCTCGGTGGCAGGCTGGGAAGCCACCGCATCCTTGATCAGGGTCTGCAGCTCGCCATTTTCGAACATCTCGGTAATGATATCGCAGCCACCGACCAGTTCGCCGCCGACCCACAGCTGGGGAAAGGTGGGCCAGTTGGCGTATTTGGGCAGGTTGGTGCGAATATCCGGATTGGTCAGGATGTCCACGTAGGCAAAGCGTTCGCCACAGGCCATCAGGGCCTGTACGGTGCGGGAAGAAAACCCACACTGGGGCTGATTGGGGGATCCCTTCATATAGAGCAATATAGTGTTGCTCTCGATTTGCTCTTTGATTGTCTCGATAATATCCATTTGCTGTCCTGTATTCATTCGCTTCGACCATCTGTCCCTGTCATGCCGGGGGCAATATTCTACCCTATTCTCACGCTAAGCTCTCCCTATCAGACCACATTTCCCACCCGTCGGTTCCGCTGGATTGCCAAGTTTTGGTGATGGCGCTATAGTTGCCGCTTCCGAGGCAGCTCCCGCTGCCTTTTTGCGTTTATAGTCGGCCGCTTTTTCGGCAGGCCAGGAGTGAGAAACCCATGTCGGCACTGATGCAGACCTACACGAGATTGCCTGTGACCTTTAGTCACGGTCAAGGTGTATACCTGTATGACACCGAAGGTAAGCGCTACTTCGACGCCATCGCGGGCATCGCAGTGAACGGCCTGGGGCACGCCCACCCGGCGGTTCTCGCGGCAATTCAGGCGCAGGCCGGGAAACTGATTCACACGTCAAACCTGTACCGTATCGAGCCCCAGGAACAACTGGCGGAGGTGCTCACCCGGATCGGTGACATGGACAACTGCTTCTTTGGCAACTCCGGTGCCGAGGCCAACGAGGCGGCGATCAAGCTGGCGCGCCTTTACGGCCACCAGCGCAAGATCGACAAGCCCGCCATTATCGTTCTGGAGGGTGCGTTTCACGGCCGCACATTAGCCACTCTCAGCGCCACCGGTAATCGCAAGATCCAGGCGGGTTTCGAGCCGCTGGTTACGGGTTTTATCCGCGCGCCGCGCAACGATGTGCAAGCCCTGCGCCAGATTGCCGCGCACAACCCCGGTGTCGTCGCTGTACTGGCAGAGCCCATTCAGGGCGAGAGCGGGGTAAACCCCCTCAGCGCCGAATATCTGCAGGCAGTGCGCGCTATTTGTGACGAACACGAGTGGCTGCTAATGCTGGACGAGGTGCAGACCGGCAATGGCCGCACCGGCCGTTACTTCGCCTATCAGGCCATGGGCGTCCTACCGGACGTGGTCACCACTGCCAAGGGCCTGGGCAACGGCGTGCCGATAGGTGCCTGTCTTGCCAGGGGCGCCGCCGCCAGTGTGTTGGGCGCAGGCCAGCACGGCTCCACCTATGGCGGTAATCCGCTGGCCTGCGCGACAGCGCTGGCCGTGGTGAAAACCATCACCGAGGATAAGCTAGCCGCACACGCCACCGCAATGGGCGAGATTATTACCAAAGGCCTGCTCGCTGATAGCGCCGCAGCAAACAACATTGCCGATATCCGGGGGCGCGGGTTGATGCTGGGTATCCAGTTAAAAAAGCCCTGTAGTGACCTGGCGCAACGCGCACTGGACAGCGGCCTGTTAATCAACATGACCGATGGCAATACCATGCGCCTGCTGCCACCGCTGATCATCACAGAGTCTGAGGCCCGAGCGCTTGTCGACAGCCTCGCCCAACTCATTCGCGAGGCGGCATAGTCGCTTCACACCCACTGTTATACGGACCCGACCATGTCTGACAAAAGACATTTCCTCACATTACTTGATTTCAGCCCCGCAGAACTGGAGCAGTTGATCCGGCGCGCCATTGAATTAAAGCAGGCGTATAAAGCGGGGGCCGACCACCGCATCTTTCCAGGCAAAGTTCTGGCCATGGTGTTCGCCAAGTCATCCACCCGCACCCGGGTCTCTTTCGAGGCGGGAATGACGCAACTGGGTGGCCACGCCATGTTCCTGTCACCGCAGGACACGCAACTGGGCCGGGGCGAACCCATAGAGGACAGCGCCAGGGTTATCTCCTCCATGGTCGATATCGTGATGATTCGCACCTTCGGCCACGACATCATAGAGCGCTTCGCAGCCTGTTCCAGCGTGCCCGTTATCAACGGCCTGACAGATGACTATCACCCCTGTCAGCTGCTGGCTGACATGCAGACCTGGGTGGAACAGCGCGGTAGCATCGCGGGCAAAAGCGTGTGTTGGGTGGGTGATGGCAACAATATGTGTCAGTCTTATATCAACGCCGCCAGGCAGTTTGATTTCGAGCTGCGTATCGCGTGCCCCCCCGGGTTCGAACCCAATGCCAACCTGGTAGCGGACAACGCCGATCGCGTGAGGATAGAGCACGACCCGCTGTTGGCGGCCAGCGGCGCCGACCTGGTGGTTACCGATGTGTGGGCGTCCATGGGTCAGGAAGAAGAGCAGCTGAAGCGCGCGAAGGCGCTTGCCAGCTACCAGGTGAACGCCGAGCTGATGAGCCGCGCCGCCACTGACGCACTCTATATGCATTGCCTGCCCGCCCACCGCGGAGAGGAAATCAGCGCTGAACTAATGGACGCCCCTTCCACGGTGATATGGAAGGAGGCTGAAAACCGCCTGCACGCCCAAAAGGCATTGATGGAAACCCTCCTGCTGGCCAACGCCTGAACCGGGCGCACCTTTTCGGTGCACTCTTCGTCCACCGCTGTCCCGACGATGCTTAATAGCCGATAGCGATATACAACTCTGTTTTTATAAAAAAGAAATCATAACGGCTGCCTATGCCGGTCATTGCACCCCGTCATAAGCGGTCAGTGTACGCCCCTTGCGGGCTGCACGGTTAGTGGCCACAGACACAGCGATATATGCACAAGTTATCCACAGAATAAACCCAGTATCGTTCTCTTGCATTGTGTCCACTAGCGCTTTATCTTGTATGCAAATCAGCTATTCACCCCTATATGTTGGGTATTGCGGCTAAAAAATGATCGGACATTGATCAACTAACCAATGATCAGAAACGATGAGGCCGACGCGATACCGTCAACGCTATGGATGACCGTAGTAACGGCACTGGCAATAGCGAACTGCAAACGTCAACAGATCATGCCTGCAGCAGCTGCGGGTCGCCAGAAAGAGACAGCCGGGGCCCCAAGCCTTCCAGGTTGCCTTAGTCTGGCCGGGGCAAAAGCTGTGAAGTAACCGGTTCAAACCAGTGGTAAACCTACAACAATAAGGCTTTACGCCAGGACAGCGGAGCAACAATGCAAACAGAAACCAGTACACCAGGCAGCGTCACCGCCACACCAGCCCGTGAAACATCAGCCGCAAATGCCGGCGTCACGGCAACAGCCCCCGGGCAACTGCGCGTCATCAAGCGCAATGGCACCGTGGTGCCGTTTGAACTGAGTAAAATTTCCGTGGCCATCACCAAGGCGTTCCTCGCCGTTGAAGGTGGCACCGCCGCAGCATCGAGCCGCATCCACGAAACGGTGGCCCGCCTGACGGAGCAGGTCACCGCGACCTTCCGGCGCCGTATGCCCTCCGGCGGCACCATTCACATAGAGGACGTGCAGGATCAGGTAGAACTCTCCCTGATGCGAGCCGGCGAACACAAGATAGCCCGGGATTACGTTATCTATCGCGAGGAGCAGTCCCGCAAGCGCGCCGCGAAGCAGGCACTGTCGCCCGCCACCCAGGCCGCGGCGGGTAATATCAACGTAATCCAGCTTGATGGCAGCAGCGCGCCACTGGACCTGGACCGCATTCACACCATAGTTACCGAAGCCTGCTTCGACCTGGCGGATGTCAGCGAAACCGCCATTCTCGACGAGGCCCTGAAAAACCTGTACGACGGTGTAACCGCCGCCGAGCTGAGTATCTCGCTGGTCATCACCGCTCGCACCATGATCGAACAGGAGCCCAACTACAGCTACGTGGCGGCCCGCCTGTTGTGTGACAATCTGCGCGCCGAGTCCCTGAGTTTTCTCGGTGTGGCCACCAGCCCCACCCAGGCTGATATGACCACGCTGTACGCACGCGCCCTGCCCGCATACGTCGAAAAAGGCGTGGAACTGGAGCTGCTGGCACCCAATCTCAAGGACTTCGATCTGGAGCGCCTGGGCCAGGCCCTGCTGCCCGAGCGAGACCTACAGTTTACCTACCTGGGCCTGCAGACCCTCTACGACCGCTATTTTATCCACAGCGACGACGTACGTATTGAGCTGCCGCAGATCTTCTTTATGCGCGTGGCTATGGGCCTCGCCACCGAGGAAGACGACAAGAATGCCCGGGCCATCGAGTTCTACCAACTGCTGTCGTCTTTTGACTACATGAGTTCCACACCCACACTGTTTAACGCCGGTACCCTGCGGCCGCAATTGTCGTCCTGTTACCTCACCACGGTGCCGGACGACCTGCACGGCATATACGGCGCCATCCAGGACAACGCCATGCTCTCCAAGTTTGCCGGCGGGCTGGGCAACGACTGGACACCAGTTCGAGCGCTGGGCGCCTATATCAAGGGTACCAACGGCAAATCACAGGGTGTGGTGCCTTTCCTGAAAGTGGTCAACGACACCGCGGTCGCAGTCAATCAGGGCGGCAAGCGCAAGGGCGCGGTCTGCTCCTATCTGGAAACCTGGCACCTGGACATCGAGGAGTTCGTGGAACTGCGCAAAAACACCGGCGACGACCGCCGCCGCACCCACGACATGAACACCGCCAACTGGATACCCGACCTGTTTATGAAAAGGGTCTTCGATGATGGTGAGTGGACACTGTTTTCCCCCAACGACGTGCCCGATCTGCACGACCTCTACGGCAAAGCCTTTGAAGCCCGTTACGAACAGTACGAGGCGATGGCACGCAACGGCGAAATGAAATTGTTCAAAACCGTCAAGGCCGGGAACCTGTGGCGCAAAATGCTGGGCATGTTATTTGAAACCGGCCATCCGTGGATGACGTTCAAGGATCCCTGTAACCTGCGTTCACCACAGCAGCACGTGGGTGTGGTGCACTCCTCCAACCTCTGCACCGAAATTACTCTGAATACCAATAAAGACGAGATCGCCGTATGCAACCTGGGTTCAGTCAACCTGCCCCAGCACATAGACGAGAACGGCCTGAACCTGGACAAGCTGCGCCGCACCGTACGCACTGCCGTGCGCATGCTGGACAACGTGATAGATATTAATTACTACTCTGTGCCCCAGGCGAAGAACTCCAACATGCTGCACCGCCCGGTAGGGCTCGGCCTGATGGGCTTCCAGGATGCACTGTACAGACAACACATTGCCTATGGCTCGGAAGATGCAGTGACATTCGCCGACCGCTCCATGGAGGCGATCAGCTACTACGCGATTGAAGCATCCAGTGAGTTGGCCAGTGAGCGCGGCGCCTACTCAAGCTACCCGGGCTCGCTGTGGAGCCAGGGCGTGTTCCCCATCGACTCGCTGGACCTCCTGATAGAGCACCGCGGTGCAGACTATATCAAGGTCGATCGCAGCCAGTCGCTGGACTGGCCAGGCCTGCGCGAAACAGTGAAAGTCCAGGGCATGCGCAACTCCAATGTCATGGCGATCGCACCCACTGCAACCATCGCCAATATCACCGGCGTATCCCAGTCGATCGAGCCGACCTACCAGAACCTGTACGTTAAATCGAACTTGTCCGGTGAGTTCACCGTGGTCAACCCCTACCTGGTCAAGGACTTAAAAGCCGGCGGCCTGTGGGACCAGGTCATGGTCAACGACCTCAAATACTACGACGGTAGTGTGCAGGCCATCGACCGTATCCCGGTCGAGATCAAGGCTATTTACGCCACCGCCTTCGAGGTAGAGCCGCGCTGGTTGGTGGAATCCGCCAGCCGCCGGCAGAAGTGGATTGACCAGGCCCAGTCACTGAACCTGTATATCAACAACGCCAACGGCAAGAAGCTGGACATCACTTACCGTATGGCCTGGTACAGCGGCCTGAAAACCACTTACTACCTGCGTTCGCTCGCCGCCACGGGCACCGAGAAATCCACCATTGACACCGGCCAGTTGAACGCCGTGTCGAGGGAGGCGGCCCCGGCGCCAGTGCCGGCAGCGTGTTCGCTGGATGATCCTGACTGCGAGGCGTGCCAGTAGCACGAAGCGCTGGCAGGCCACATACAGCCATTACTGAACAAATAAATAGAAGCCAGGGGAAAAGCACAACATGTTGAATTGGGATGATTACAACACCAAGGAATCCGCAACCGCGGGGGCCGCTGCCCCATTAGTACCCGAGCAGCGCGATGAACCAGCCCCGGCTCCCGAGCCGGCAGCGGTCACTACCCCCGAGGCCGCGGAACCAGCTGCCGGTGCCAGCCAGCAACCGCCGGTGGGCCTGGAGGAGAATATCGCGAAAGCCAGCGAGGCACTGGAGCAGTTGGATGTCGCCGCTGGGCTGGAAGAGCTTGAAATGGGCGCCGCCCGGGTATCCGTGGACGAGAAGGCCATGATCAACTGCCGCGCCGACCTCAACCAGTTGGTGCCCTTCAAGTACGACTGGGCCTGGCAGAAGTACATCGACGGCTGTGCCAATCACTGGATGCCCCAGGAAATCAACATGACGGCGGACGTTTCCACCTGGCGTAGCAAGGACGGCCTCACCGAGGACGAGCGCCGCATTGTCATGCGCAACCTGGGCTACTTCTCCACTGCCGATTCCCTGGTGGCCAATAACCTGGTGCTGGCCATCTATCGGCTGATTACCAATCCCGAATGCCGCCAGTACATTCTGCGCCAGGCGTTTGAAGAGGCCATCCACACCCACGCCTACCAATACTGCATCGAATCTCTGGGCATGGACGAAGGCGAGGTGTTCAACATGTATCGGGAAGTGCCCTCTGTGGCCAAAAAGGCCGCCTGGAGCATCAGCCATACTCATGAGCTGAGCGACCCGACATTCAATACCGGCACCGATGAGGCCGACCAGACCCTGCTGCGCAACCTGATCGGCTTCTACGCGGTCACCGAGGGCATCTTCTTCTACTGCGGGTTCACCCAGATCCTGTCCATGGGCCGCCGCAACAAGATGACCGGGGTAGCGGAGCAGTTCCAATACATCCTGCGGGATGAGTCCATGCACCTGAACTTCGGCATCGACGTGATCAACCAGATCAAGCTGGAAAACCCTCACCTGTGGACCGAGGCATTCAAGCAGGAAGCCATCCAGATGATACTGGAGGGCACCCAGCTGGAAATCGAATACGCACGCGACACCATGCCCAGGGGTGTGCTCGGCATGAACGCCGCCATGATGGAAGAGTACCTGCACTTTATCGCCAACCGCCGGCTGTCCCAGCTGGGTCTGCCAGAGCAATACCCCAACACGCAGAACCCCTTCCCCTGGATGTCGGAGATAATGGACCTGCGCAAGGAGAAAAATTTCTTCGAGACCCGGGTCATCGAATATCAGACCGGCGGCGCCCTGAATTGGGGAGACTGATGATTACCCTTGGCGGCCTCCGGGTCGCTGCAAGCCCACATCAACAAGAACAATCGAGAGCGTGGACATGAGCAACAGTGGCAAGAATCAGACAGATACGGAAACGATCTTGATGGCGCTGGATCAGATCAGCCAGACGATTGATGTGATGACCAGTGTGGTCGGGCGCCTGCGTACCTATATGAAGCAGCAGGAATCCGCTGCTATCGACAAGGCCCCGGATCTGGAAGCCGAGGCTCACCCGGATCGAATTATTCACTGAGCTGGCCCTTGCCACCCCGCCCGCGAGAGCAGACTCGTCTGTCGCGGCGGCTGGCGCTCCCCGATTACCACTCCCTAACCTGCCACTCGGAAAACCCTAGCTTGTCTCCGCTACTTCCCTGGCGGTGTCGCTCTTGCCCAGGGCACTCTCGATCGCCGCAAGAATGTCATTCAATTTTACCGGCTTGATCAGATAGTGCCGCACACCCAGGTCAGCCGCCTCTTCGGGACTGAGCATGGCTGCCATACCGGTTGCCAACACAATCGGCAGCTCTGGCCGGATACGCCGCAGTTCCTGTATCAGCTGCTCGCCATTCATATTGGGCATATCCAGATCGGTGAACACCAGCTGAAACCCATCAGGGTTCTTTTGGAAGGCTTGCAGCGCCTCCCTGCCGTCAGCGCACAGGCTCAGCGTGTAACCCAATGACTCGAGAAACGTCGCGTACAGATCCCGAAGTCCGGGCTCGTCCTCAACTACCAACAAATGGGCGTTACTGGCCTGGTAATTCAGATCCGACGCCTCAACTTCATCCTCGAGCTCCACCCCCGGCTCTACCAACGGAAAATACAGCGTAAACTCGCTGCCTACTCCCTGCGAAGAGCTGACCCTGATCTCTCCAAGATGGCGCTTGACGATACCTTGTACCACCGCCAGGCCAAGGCCAGTACCCTGGCCGACTCCCTTGGTAGTGAAAAAAGGATCGAAAATTCGCGGCAGGAGCTCGGGGGAAATCCCCCGGCCGGTATCCGATACGCTGACTTTAAGACAACGGTCTGGCAGCTGGTCCGGCAGCCTGGCCACCCCGGCCAGGGGGCTGTCACTCACCGCGACCTGCTCAATCTCCAACCGCAGGATCCCACCCACACCCTCCATCGCATGGTAGCCATTGGTCACCAGGTTCATCAACACCTGGTTGAGCTGGGTCTTGTCAGCACGTATCCAACCGCAATCGTCCGGCACGACGACACTGAATTCAACCTGCGCTGGCAACATCGCCCGCAACATCTCCACGGCTTCATTTGCCGCCACTGCAGGGTCCAGCAGCTCAAAACGCGCGTTGTCCATGCGACTGAAAGACAGAATCTGCCGCACCAGGGCCGCGGCGCGGTCTTTGACCTTGCTTATATTTTGCAAGTAGCCACTGACATCAGAGTCAGCCGGCGTCTTGAGCAAACTCAATTCGGTATAACCGTTGATGATGTTGAGGATGTTGTTCAGGTCGTGGGCTATGCCACCGGCCAGGGTGCCCAGCGCCTCCATTTTCTGCGCTTCTCGCAAGCCGTTTTCCAGTAGTAGCCGCTGCGTGATATCCCGCCCGATGACCGACACGCCCTGGTTGCGCGGCGTCGCAGATACTTCGTAGGTCAGCCATTTCCCGTTGACAAAATAGCGCGTCTCAAATATCTGGCTGTGTTGATCACGCAGCGCCGCTTTATACATCCCCAATTCTTTGGAGCTGCGCTTGTATGGGAAAATTTCCGCGAAAGGTTGACCCACTACCTGTTCGGCACTATAGCCCAACACCTCGGATGATTTGTTCCAATAGGTGATTGTCAGTTTCTCATCCAGAATGAAAAAGACATCGTCGATGCTCTCGGCCATCTGCAGGAACAGCCGCTCGCGACGCTCCAGGGACAACTGTTGCCGCTTGATTTCCTGCCTGAGTTCCTCCTCGTCGGCACGCAAAATATCCACCAGCACCAGGGGAGCTTCGGCAAAGTAGCGAATTTTTTCGCGAATCAGCACCATGAAAAGAAACATGGAGGGCAGGAAAGACAGTGCGAGTATTCCCTTAACCTGAACGCCCGCAAGAACTTTCCTGGCCAGGTTGGGCTCGGACATTTCCATGATCAATGAAAAAAGAACCCCGTCTGTGAGGAGCACTCCACAGAAGCACAGGCTGAAGATGACCGCCAGCGGCAACGGCGACACCATGTGCTTCTTTACTTTTTCAAAAATAAAAAGCAGAAGCAGCATTTCGCCTATAATCAACAGCCCGCCGACGATAACCACTTTTATCGAGGTGGAAAATATGCCTGAAGAGATAGCCAGAGAGTTGACGTCCGCTCCCGAGCCCACCGCTAACGAGAGTGCGGCGAAAAACAGCAGCTTGAATACGTCGACCGTAATGACCAGACGAATCAACTGTCTGACCACACCAATCCTGTTTTCCAGCAGCACCAGCATCATGGTGGCCATAAAAAGGCCGGCATAGGCGATACTGCCGCCGGGAATAACGATGTTTCCAGCAATCGGGTAGGACGCCACCGCGCCAAAAAGACCACCCATAAAGAGCAGCAAAGCGATGTAAATAGAGAAGAAGATCAGTCTTAGAGAAGACGAAAGTGTTGCCAGATAGAGTGGAATCGCCGAGAACAGCGCCACCTGCATGAGGTATAGCTCCAATGCATCCAAATCAAGACCTGCCAAATTTCATATTGATTACATTCTCCTGCTAGCGGTGCCCATCAACGCCAGTGAATACTCAGCTATCCGCAGCGGCACCACACAATAGTACGCCGGATTCGCACGCAACGCCCTGGAGCAAGAAAGATTCAACGGCGTAAAGCGGGTTGCCGACGTACCATCCAGTTTCACCTACACGGAGTCTGCCAGCAGTAATGCAGGGCCGCCGATGGCGATGAGCTCCAGTCCAAACTTGATTTCACGCAGGTCTTCACTGTCGCCGACATCCGCCGGCCGCAACGGACTTTCGTGGCGCAGCTCTATGACCGCATAATCCCCCCGCAGGCTGCCTCCCGGCAGAGTGACATGGGCATCGCTCAATACATGCTTACCCAGACTTACCCCGTTGAGAAGAAATTCGGTGGCCTCAGCAGAGCCGAAGTATCGGCCGCGAATATGCAGCACCGGCGCTTCCAACGCCGCCAGTGCCGGCGTAGGGACAAACTTCAGACAGGAGCGCTTACCCAGAGACCAGCGCCCCCAGTCCTCTGGAAACGCCCAGCCCTCAGGCATATACAGGTTGCTTTCAAGGCTCACCGAAGCACGCTCACTTCCGTCCCAGGCACGCAAGCGGTGGCCCAACAGATAGTATTCCAGTGGGCTGTCAAACATGCCCCAATCGCGCACAAAGTAGATCGCGGCATTGTCCTCTATGGAGCGGCCGGCAACGATCAAATTGAAAAAACCCTCGGAGTTCGGGTCCTGCTCTGTGATGTCGTTCAGCGAACGAACCTGCTGCGCGGTCACCGGCAACAATCCGTTCGCTTCCGCGTCCATCAGGTACATTCTCCAGTCGTAGTCTGACAGCAGATCCAACAACACACGCCCGCTGGTTCCCGCATTTCTCAGATGCAGCGGCGAGAATTCGATCACCATAATAAGGTCCGATGCACTGGCGGCAATCAGTTCCTGCAGGCCTTTGAGCACATCGCACTCCGCGCCCTGGGTATCGATTTTGATGCAATTTACGCGAGGGTGCGTGGCGCCGATAAGTTTCGAGCCATTGACGATACGGATGTCCTGCGCAGCTCGCTCGCTCTCCCCCGGATAAAGCGAGTGATCGCCCAGGTTGCGCTCATTGAGGTACAGGGTGCCGCCCGCATTTTGCTCTCCCAGAGCAGCCTGGAAACAGTGTGTATTGTCACAGTGATTGAGGCGGCAATTCGCCTCCAGCAAAGCGTAGTTGGCGGCCTCAGGTTCAAACGCGAGCACCGCACCCGAGCTGCCCACCCGCGATGATGCCAGCAGGGAAAAATAGCCGATGTTGGCACCGACATCGACGAACACATCGCCGGGACGCAGCGTATCGAGCAAAAACCGGGTTTCCTGAGGTTCCCATATGCCCTTCGAGGCGATTGATGCGGAGACATGTACGTCGGTCTGGGCGTGAATGTACATGCGTACCGACGCTTCCAGTCCTGCTACCTGCAGTGCATACGGCGCGGTGTCTGACGGCTCCGACATCAGTGAATCCTCCCACTACGAATTGGCTGAACGCCCCCGGGGAGGGCTGGAAAAAATAGTACCATTTCCACCTTGTTCAAACAGCAGTAACTTGCCGGGACTTCAGCTTATTTGCGCCAGATACCAGCGAACAAACTTGCCGGTATCACTCTCCACTGTTGCGTACTGGCCGGGCTGATACCGCCGAAACACGATACCGCGCATATTGTCCTGCGCCAATTTCGTATCCTGCTCCAGCGTAACATGCCACATCCACTTTACTTTTTCGGGATCATAGTCCTCAAATTCAACGGCATCACCCCTTACCAACCAGGTGAGACGCAGGTCGGTGTTGTGCGCATCACGGGGTAAAAAAGCGAATTGCAACGGGGTAATCATTGCAGGCACTTATGGCAAAGATTGAACCGACCAAGCGCAAAGCACACCCAGTCTGAGAGTGTTGTTCCTGAGACTTTTTGTTCTTAATGCGTTGAGCATGGAGTTCACAACCAGAGTTCGCGCCGGGTTAGTCGGTGGTCAATTCACCATGACAGGTCAGGGTCGAGTCTACCGCGAACCAGGCCAGTCCCAGTTCCGTCAGCCAGGCCAGCGCCTCGACCTCCGGTTTCAGCATGGCGATGGTGGCGCTACCCCCGGCAACCAGGCACTGTCGCGCTGTCAGGCTCACAGCCACCAGACCCTGCACCGGCCAACCTGTTAGCGGATTCAGGATATGCCCGTAGCGCTTCCCCTCTATCATCACGCAGCGCTCGTAGTCACCACTGCTGGCGAGCCCGCCTTCAGTCAAACTGATATGGGCAATTGCCGCACCCTGTCGCCGCGGGTGGCTGATACCCACCGACCAGGGCTCTGCCACCGAGCCGGCGCCGACCACCGCCATATCGCCCGCCAAATCCACCAGGCCGCGTTCGATACCGTTGCGAGCAAGAACGGCAGCCGCGCAATCACTGGCGTATTCTTTTACGCAGCCACCAAAGTCGATTTCCATTCCGGGCAGTGGCAAGCGAATAGATTCCCTGTCCCACACTACCCGGTGCCAGCCCACACGGGGCAGCAATTCATCGATGTTTGATTGTGCCGGCAGTTGGCCGGATTTGAAATCCCAGGCGCGACGCAGCACTCCGGCCGTCAGGTCGAACAGGCCGCCGCTTTCCTGCCAGAGGGTTTGGGCAAAGCCCAACAGGCCCGCGGTTTCCTCGTCGATGGCAACCGGAGCAGAGCCGGCAGCCGCATTGATCTGGCTGGTAAGAGAATCTGGCAGGTAACGGCTGTACTTTTTCTCAAGCCGCTGGACCTCGGCTTCAACCGCCACGACAACAGCGCGCGCTACTGCCCCGCCATCACAATCGAAGCGTAGACGGCAGAGCCCCCCCATGGCGCGGAAGCGGTGATCATAGTGGGAAACAGCCACGATTTTCGTGCACCCTTATTTGAAGATGTAATCCAGGCCAAAGGAGTAGCGCCAGTAGTCGACCAGGGCCGGAGATTCCTCGCCGCTGTAAACCCCCCAATTCTTATCTGTTTCGTAGCGTTCGCCCACGGCGGTTATCGCCCAGTTACCCATTTCATACCGCACCCGCAGGCCGGCAGAAACTGCACCGAAAGAAGACAGCCGGTAGTCATCGGCAAAATAGCGTTTGTCGAGATCCGCGATATTGGCGAAAAATTGAGCTTCACCCTGACTGTAATATCGCAGGAATGGAATCACCTGGATGCTGTGCCCAAGGTTCTGGTGCCAGGCCAGGTTCAGTGTGTGAGAAGCCACACCCCAGTCATCATCAAAGTAGCGGTAATCCGCCTGCAGGGCGCCGTTGGGCCATGGAAAATACTGCCTGTACCCGGTGTTTACCGCCCACTCATTGCGCTCACCGGGGCGCTTGTCATAAAACTTGTAAGGGTCCGTGAGAAAGCCGTCGCGGTAAGTGTACGACAGACCGAAGCGCACAATGGCGTTCTTGCTGACAATCCGGCTCACTCCCAGAAACACCGAGCTGATGTCCTTGTCCGCCTTCAGGGTGTTGGTGGGCACTGAGCCCTGGGTAGGCTCGATATTGTCATCAGAATAGCTGATCGCTGCGCTGTATGTGGTCATGCCATCGGCGCTGTTGAAGGAACCATCGAGAGCCACAGCATTGGAATCGTAATCATCCTCGTCCGAGCGGACATAGTTCAAACCGGCATTGCCGCGCTCGTAGTAGTAGCGCGTGGTAACGCTCACTTCAGTACGCGTATCCTCGATGCTGGCACCACTCATGACCACCTTGGACCCACCGTCCAGGCTCTCACCCACGAACCAGGGCGAGGCGCCACTCATATCCTCCCACTGCATATCAACCGCCACTGCCCAGTTATCGGCCACGGGAGCGAGCAGGTGGAACTGCGCGACATCAACGTCATAGCGCTGACTACTGCCACCAAAGGTTTTGCTGCCCTGGGTATTGTCTTCCTCATATTTGCTGTAACGCACGCCCAGTTCGACAAACTCCGGCGGCGCATCAGCGCGCGCCGCCTGATAGGCTGGCAGTAGCAGCGCACTGGAAGTCAGGGCAAGCAGCGTCGAGTGTTTCTCAGCGGAGCGAATGGCCATCAGTTACAGCCACAGCCACCACCGGCCGCGCCCATACCACCGGAAGACGCTTCCTTACTGGCATTAATTTGCGCTTGCAGGCTGATTTCCATTGGGTCTGTTTGCCACTGCATTTCAGGTTTCGCCAGCGTGCCTCGCTCCCAGGGCTGGACCGTTTCGCAGGCACACAGGCACAGCATTACAATCAGGTAGGTCAGTGACTTCACTGTGCTCATTCTCCCAGCAGTTCGATGATTTCTTTGCGCAGCGCCGCGCCGTCGCTCTTGCGGTAGCCCTGATGGATCAGTCGGACGGTACCTGCACGATCGATGAGGTAGCCGGTGGGCATACCGAGAATGCCATAAATAGCGGGAGTTGCTCCGTCGCCGTCGCGCACTACCGGGTAGGTCACTCTCACGTCTTCGAGAAAACGCAGTGCATCCGGCTCGAACTCATCGACATTTACCGCCAGTACCTCAAAGCCCTGCGGGCCCAGTTCCTCACGCAGTGCTTCAAGTTGAGGGAAGGACACCCGGCAGGGACCACACCAGGATGCCCAGAAGTCCAGGTACACCACCTTGCCCCGCAGGGAATCCAGGGTGAGCACTTCGGGTGTATTGATGACTATCAAGGGCAGGGATATTGGCGGCGCACTCTGTCCCACCTGTACGTCGGCAGCAGCAGGCAGGGTGAACAGCCCGAGCAAACACAGCGCCCACAGTCTCAGCAGGATGTTCAGCGCTCGACCTCCAGCCCCAGCAGTGTCCAGCTGTTATAGCCGTGGTTGTGCAAGTGGAACTCTACTTCACTGCCGACAGGAGCGTCAAAATCTACTGGTATGCGCAGGTCGTAGATATTGGCTTGTGACGGGATGGAAATGTTCTGCTCCCACACCCGCTCGCCGGCGAGCGTAATCGCTACATGCGCGGTTGCAGGCTTTTCAAACGCCAGGTCGGCGTGCCACAACACCAGATGTAGCGAATCACCCACTTTCACACCGGCAAGACTGGGCTGGACCAGCGACAGGTAGCGGCAATAGCCCGTTTCCACTTCCAACGCGCCGCCCTCGTTATACCAGCTGTTATCCGGGCAGTCAGTATCGGCGGGGCGGTGTCCGGGAAAGTTGTCTGCACCGGCTTGCTGTTCGCTCCAGGCATTCACGTCTACCAGGCTGTTGCTTGCAGTGACGGCAGCGCCGCTGACCTGAATCTTTACCTCCTGCTCTATGCCCAGGGCATGGTGATCGCCGCCGCGCAGGCTCACCTTCAGGGTATGAATACCGGGCTCGATATCCTCGGGCAGCTGGTAGAAATAACTGCTGTCCCAGGCGGTCAGGTGTTCATCGGCATCATCGTTTGAATCGAGGTACACACGGTAGTGCCCGCTGTATACCTGGCTGTGATCATCGCCTTCGCCCGCGTGACCGGAATCGCTGTGCAATGCGGCATCATCGTGGTCGTGCTCACCCGGGTCGTGCAGCGTAAAATTGTTGAACAACAGCTTCAGCGGCACCAACTCACCGGCCGCAAACTGCTGGCGGTAGGTCGGCGCCTCGATATATACCGTGGGGGAATAGCTGTAATCGTAACCCTCTTTCGGCTCCGTCATCAGAATGGAGTACAGGCACATTTCATCGCCCGTGCCGTCGCCCCACTCAATATACTGTGGCGTTTGCTGCACGCCGTTGACAATATCCTGGTTGGCCTGGGTATTGTCCCAGGTACATTCCAGCTTGATACGGTCACCCGGTTCCATCAGCAACTCCCGCTCAAAACCGTAGGTGCTCTGCCAGTTGAAATCCCAATCACGAATATCGAGCATCACCTGTTGCGTGCCATTCTTGCGCAACAGGGTGAGCCGCCCGGTAGTACCCCGGGTGTGCATATGGATAAAGCCGGCGTGCATAACCCATGGATCCTCAATGCCAATACCCGCTGGCTCACCCCGCACGAGAGCAAGGATGTTGGTTGGCAGCGTCACCTCATGGCGGGCATTGGGGTCACCGACGGCGATAGGCATGCCCCCGGGTGCCAGCCAGGAGGGATCTGTGATCAGGCTGGAACTGGAGGGCCGCTCGACGCCTGAAGCCGTCTCGACGAGAATCATCGATTGGTCGGGTTTAGGCTCGGCCACCAGCGTGTTGTAGTGCATCTGCACAACCATTACCGAGCCCGGCTTGACCCCAATACCCGTGCCTTCCGGTGGCGGCTCTCGGCCAGCGCCCGGCACCCAGCCACCAATTTGGCGCGGCAGAGGCGAACCACTGATACCGCCCATACCCAGGCAATGCCAGCCGGGTCGGCCATCTTCACCATCGGCGGCGTAATAGCTCGCAGCATCTTCTGGCTCTGCTATTGAAACAATCACATGGTGGACCTCGTCCACCTGATCGGGAATCACGTCAACATTGGTGACATAGGCAAACTCATCCAGCGGCCACTCTATCGGGAAGCAGCGGTGGTCGTCCGGACGCAGCGTGGGGGTATAGGCCTGAGGTAATGGCAGGCGCAGATTGTATTCATTCGCGCCCTTATCGTTTTTGGCTGGTGGCGCCTCATAGTTGGCGGGATCACCCTCGGGCATATCTCCCTGCAACCAATTCAGCAGCACGTATTCCTGGTCCGGCGTCAGCGCTCGGCTGGCAACGAAGTTCGTATAACCCTCTGTGGGGTGCCAGGGCGGCATACCACCATTCCCTATCGCAAAAGCGGCGGCGGCTTTAACGGCTTTTACCTTTTCATAGCTGTCCAGCGGGAAGGGTGCGATGCCACCCTCCTCATGACAGGTGACACATTTTTCCTCAATAATCGCTCTGGTGTCACCGTGGTAGCTGAAGCTTCCTGCCAACTGCCGCTGGGGCTCTTGCGACGGATCGCCCAAGGGAGCCCCATCGTTCAACCACGCCAGCAATACGCTGATCTCACTGGATTGTAGCCGGGCATAGCCCTGGGGCGGCATCGTGCCGCTTTCCAACACATAAATCATCGCAGAGCGTTTCGCCACCACCTGACCGTGCGTTTCCAAAGGAAATGGCGCCAGCCCGCCACCGGTATGGCATGCGACACAATAGCGATCAAATAACGGTTTTGCGGTGCTGTACCAGGAGACAGCGGGAGTTTCGCTCACGTTGTCCGAGCCGACGTCGTTGGCAGTGTTAGCACCGGATGAGCCACCGCCACCACAGGCGGAGAGCACCAAACACAGGGGCAGAGCAGCTCTGTTGAAGAATGTAGTCAGGTAGTTCATTGCGTAAAGAATATAGCATAGGGTACGCCATTAATCAGTCTGCACCGCACCAGACTGTTGAACCGTTAGCGAGGTCTGAAACACGAGGAAACGTGTTTTCAACAGCGCTGTACAGTAGGCACTCACGCAGTCTTGCTCAGTGGTGACTTAACCCTTGGAGACCCCATGTTGTCACTGTAAACTTTTATTTCCCACCGGCCGCCTGGCCCGCTACAATAACCGCCCCGTCGGGGATCGCGCTGTCAGAGACAGCGCACCCCGAGGCGAATCCCTCCCACCAGAACCTGACATTTACAGGACATCGACATGATCTATCAGAGTGACTCACTCTCGGTGAAACGCCTGGACGGCGACCTCGCCGAATTGAATTTCGATTCGCAGAGCGAATCCGTCAACAAATTCGACCAACAGACCGTCACCAGCCTGACCGCAGCACTGGACGCGCTGGAAGCCGAATCCGGCATCAAGGGCCTGCTGGTCACCAGCGGCAAACCCGTGTTCATCGTGGGCGCCGACATCACCGAGTTCACCAGCCTGTTCGGCTCCAGTAAAGAGGAAATCAAGCCCTTCACCGGCACCAATAACGCCAATTTCAACCGTCTGCAGAATCTGCCCTACCCCAGTTGTGTGGCCATCAACGGTGCCGCCATGGGTGGCGGCCTTGAGATCTGCCTCGCCTGTGATTTTCGGGTGATGAGCACTGCGGCGGTTATCGGCCTGCCGGAAACCAAGCTTGGCATTTTACCCGGCTGGGGTGGCACTGTACGGCTTCCCCGCATTCTGGGTGTAGATGAAGCGGTCATGTGGATTGCCACCGGTGCTGACAAGCGCGCCGCCGACGCTCTCAAAGCCGGCGCAGTGGACGCGGTAGCCGCTCCAGAGCAGCTGCGGGATATCGCCCTGGCGACACTGCAAGGCGGCGTTGAAGGCAAGCTGGATTTTCACAGCCGACGCAAAGCCAAGAGCAGCCCCCTGCCGCTGAATGATACTGAAGCGATGATGGCCTTCTTCACCATCAAGTCGATGGTCGCCGGCCAGGCTGGCAAGAATTACCCCGCACCGGTCAAGGTTGTGGATGTCATAGAGAAAGCCCGCGGCATGAGCCTGGAAGACGCTCTGGATGTGGAAGCTGACGGTTTCGCCGAGCTGGCAACCACCCCGGTCGCCGCAGCACTGGTGGGTGTATTCCTCGCCGACCAGCTGCTCGCCAAGAAAGCCCGCAACTGGGAAAAGAAAGCCAGCAAAAAAATTGAGCGCGCTGCCGTACTGGGTGCCGGCATCATGGGAGGCGGCATTGCCTACCAGTCTTCCCTGAAAGGCGTACCCATCAAGATGAAGGACATCGCGCAAGCGGGGCTGGACCTGGGCCTGAATGAAGCCAACAAACTACTGGCCAAGCGGGTCGCCCGCGGCCGCCTGAGCCCGGAAAAGATGGGAGAGGTGTTGAACAATATCGATCCTACCCTGAGCTATGAGGGTTTCGACAGCGTCGACATCGTCGTTGAGGCAGTGGTAGAGAACCCCAAGGTCAAGCACGCTGTGCTGGCGGAAACAGAGAAGCACATTCGCGAGGACGCCATTCTCGCCTCGAACACCTCCACAATATCCATCACCTACCTCGCAGAGGCACTGCAGCGCCCGGAAAATTTCTGTGGCATGCACTTCTTCAATCCGGTACACGCCATGCCGCTGGTAGAAGTGATCCGCGGTGAGAAGAGCTCCGACGAGGCTATTGCCCAGACCGTGGCCTACGCCAATCGCATGGGCAAGAAGGCGGTGGTGGTAAAAGACTGCCCCGGTTTTCTGGTAAACCGCGTACTGTTTCCCTACTTTGACGGCTTCTCCAAGCTGGTGCGCGATGGCGCTGACTTCCAGGCTATCGACAAGGTTATGGAGCGCTGGGGTTGGCCCATGGGCCCCGCCTACCTGCTGGACGTGGTGGGCATCGATACCGGCGCTCACGCCGGCGAGGTGATGGCCGAGGGCTTTCCGGATCGCATGACTCTGGATTTTAAAACGGCCACCGAAGTGATGTTCGAGAATGAGCGCTACGGCCAGAAGAACGGCAAGGGCTTTTATGAGTACATTCCCGACAAGCGCGGCAAGCCGAAGAAGACCGTGTCAGAGGAGACCTACAAGCTGATCGCGCCTGTTACTGCCGACCGTGTGGAGTTCGACCGCGAGGATATCATCGCCCGCATGATGCTGCCCATGGCGACCGAAATGGCGCGCTGTCTCGAAGACGGCATCGTGGGCACACCCGCGGAAGCGGACCTGGCCCTGCTGTACGGCATTGGTTTCCCACCCTTCCGGGGCGGTATTTTCCGCTGGATGGACACGGTGGGACTGGCGCATATCGCCGAAGCGTCCAAAAAGTTCGCCCACCTCGGCAAGACCTACGAATTAACCGAAGGCATGCAGGCTAAACTCGATGCTGGCGAAACCTACTACTAAGCCTTCTTTAACAGAAGGGGCGAACAAAGGAGAAATACTGTGAGTTTGAATCCAAGAGACGCAGTGATAGTTGATTACGCCCGCAGTGCCATGGGGCGTTCTAAGAATGGTTGCTTTCGCAATGTGCGCGCCGACGACCTGTCGGTGGGTGTCATCAAAGGGCTGCTGGCCCGCAACACCGCGCTTGATCCAGCGGAGATTGACGACCTTATCTGGGGCTGCGTGCTACAACGCGGCGAACAGGGCATGAACCTCGGCAGGGCACTGATCCTGGCGGCGCAACTGCCCTTTACTATTCCCGGCCAGACAGTGAACCGCTTGTGCGGTTCATCCATGTCGGCGCTGCATACCGCTGCTGCCAACATAATGGCTGACGTGGGTGATGTGTACCTGGTGGGCGGTGTCGAACACCTGGGCCACCTGCCAATGATGGAAAGCATAGACCCGAACCCACGTATGGGCCTTAACGTGGCCAAGGCGGCTGGCATGATGGGCATGACCGCGGAGTACCTGGCCATGATGCACGGCATTAGCCGCGAGGCGCAGGACAAACTCGGCCTGCGCTCTCACCAGCTGGCCCATAAAGCAACAATCGAAGGCAAGTTTGCGCGCGAAATCATCCCCATTGAAGGACACGATCAAAATGGTGCCCTGACGCTGGTGGAGCACGACGAGACCATCCGCCCGGAAACCACGCTGGAGGGCCTCGCCTCCCTGCCACCGGCTTTCAACCCCCAGGGTGGCACAGTCACGGCTGGCACCTCGTCGCAGATTTCCGATGGCGCCTCTGCCATGCTGGTGATGTCTGCGGAAAAAGCCCAGGCGCTGGGCCTGAAACCCATCGCACGGATCAGGGCTATGACGCTGGCCGGTGTCGATCCCTCAATCATGGGCTACGGTCCGGTGCCCGCCACCAAAAAGGCATTGAAGAAGCTGGGCCTGACCATAAAGGACATCGAGATGGTCGAGCTGAACGAGGCCTTCGCTGCCCAGGCCCTGCCTGTACTGAAGGACCTGGAGCTGCTGGACGATATGGAAGACAAGGTGAATGTACACGGCGGCGCCATCGCGCTGGGACACCCCTTCGGCTGTTCCGGTACACGCATCACCGGCTCACTGCTCACTGTGATGCAGGACCGCGACCTCACCCTGGGCGTATCCACCATGTGCATCGGCCTGGGCCAGGGTATAACCACGGTCATTGAGCGGGTATAGCGGCAAACCAGCGGGCAGGCTTACTGCCCGTCTCCCTCCCCCGACAATAGCTGGTCCAGCTTCGACAGCGCCGCCTCCAGCGGCGCACTTGCCAGCGCCGTACCCCGGAAATACTCCTCTGCCATGGGCGCAATACCGCAGCGCCCTGGCAGGGGCTCGCCCTGCTCCAGCAAACCGTATATTGTCGGTATGAAAATAAACTGCAGCCACTGGGGCAGCGTCAGTGTGTCAATACTGAAGGGCTGGTCTGACACCAGCGCCGCCGGCGGAGGTGGCACCTTGTCCCAGAGATCAAGCGTGCGCAGTTGTGCCTCGATATCAATCAACAATGCCGCTATCGCGGTATTCATATTGCCCCCTTAAATATCCAACTCAGGAATCCGCCAGCTCACGCCTGAATGGCGGCAGCGAGTCGAGTATCGCACGGCCGTAGCGCCGGGTGAGCACTCGCCGGTCCATCAGCGTGACACGGCCGGTATCCTGCTCCGTGCGCAACAGGCGACCACTGGCCTGCACCAAACGCAGTGCGGCGTCGGGCACACTGATTTCCATAAAGGCGTTGCGGCCCTGGGCTTCCACCCATTCTGCCAGCGCCGCCTCCAGCGGGCTGTCCGGTACAGCGAAGGGGATTTTCGCTATCACCACATGGCTGCAGTACTTCCCCGGCAGGTCCACACCTTCGGCAAAACTGGCCAGCCCGAAAATGACAGAGCCGCCACCCTGGTCAATCGCTTCCCGATGGCGCTTCAGTATTTCCTGCTTGCTGTAATCTCCCTGCATCAGGGTGCGCTCTCGCAAGCGGGCATCCACCCCCTGAAATACCTCCAGCATTTGACGACGGGAGGAAAACAGCACCAGGCTGCCCTCGGAGGCGTCCAGCAATTGCGGTAACTGATCTACCAGGGTCTGGGTGTGCCCCTGCACATCCCCCGGGTCACAGTCCATCGCCGGCACGCTGAATACTGCCCTGCTGTAATCAAAGGGACTGGCCACTATTTTGTAGTTAGCCTCACGCGGCGCACCGGAGTGCAGAATGAAACGCTCAAAAGAGTTAAGCGCTGTCATGGTCGCAGAGGTAACAATGACACCCGCTGCCCTGGACCAAAGGTACTCCTGCAGAATGTCCGCCGCCAATATCGGGCTGCAGCGCAGATCAAAGCCGAACTGGCCATTGCTGTTGAGATGGATAATCCAGCGCGCCTTGGGTGGCACTTCGCCCTCGCCGGTCACGGCATACTCCCGCCACAGGCCAAGGGCGCCCTCGGCACGACCCAGCAGGCCACCCAGGTTGATATGCCAGGTTTCTATCGTGGCTTTATCCAGCGACGCAAAATCGTCCTCCAGCGCCTCCTCCAGCAGAGTCTCCATTCGCGCCAGATCCTGGGAGAGCTGCTGAAACTGCCCGGCGAGCGTGGTCGCGATAGGGATCAGGCTGGGTGGCACCAGGCCATGCTCCAGCCGCATCTGTTGGTCATCGCGGCGCTCATCGACCTCAAAGTCCTCAAACAATGCCGCCACAGCCTGCTCGGCCACCTGCAGGCTAGCCGCCGTCTCGTCCATCATCTGGGGCAGACGCTGTAAGGGTCGCCGCAGCGCGTCAAGCGGCGCCAGCACGGGTGCGGCCTGCGCCAGCAGTTTGCGGCTTTCCTGCAACCACTGGACTGTAGTGTGCAATCGGCAAAAGCTGGAAAAATGTGACAGGGCCTTGTCCGGCAGGTGGTGACCTTCGTCAAATACGTAGATGCTGTCTTCCGGTGCCGATAAAATAGCGCCTCCCCCGAGCGCCAGGTCGGACAATGTCAGATCGTGATTAGTGACAATAATGTCCGCGCTCTGCAGCGCATCCCGCGCCTGGAAAAAGCTGCACTGGCCAATATTTGGGCAGCGCCGCCCGCTGCACTGGCTGTGGTCTGTGGTAACACCGTACCAGACGTCCTCGGCAATATTTTCGGGCCAGTTGTCGCGATCACCGTCCCACTGGCCTTTGCCAAGCGCATCGATCATAGCCGTATAGACCGGTAGTGCATCAGCGGTGACCGGCTGGCCCATATCCTCCGGGTACAGTGGCAACAAGTCCCCTGCCCCCTGCCCTTGGCCAAAGACTCGATCAAGCTTGGAAAGACAAACATAACGCCGCCGTCCCTTGGCCAGCGCAAAGCTGAAATCCAGCCCGCTGTGGCGGCGGATGTCAGGTAGGTCCTTGTTGACGAATTGCTCTTGCAGGGCAATGGTGGCTGTGGCGACCACTAACCGTTTGTTCAACGCCCTGGCAACGGGAATCGCCGCCACCGCATAGGCGATAGTCTTACCTGTACCGGTGCCAGCCTCGATTACGCAGACGGCGGGCAGCTTCGACAAGGGCTCACCGGGCTGCGGGATACGCCCGAGGGTATTGGCGATTTCGGCTATCATTTGTCGCTGACCCCAGCGGGGAGTCAACGACTTGCCGGCAATGATGGCGCTGTAGGCCTGCCGGATGCTGGCCTTGAGGTCTTCGTTCAGCAAGGCGTGGGTGAGCCCGTCATCAGCGCAAGCTTACTCACGATCGCATTGGCATAAATCGCCAGCGCAAATGGCCGATGCTCCTCCGGCATCGCGCCAATCCGCCGTTCAAATTGTTCCCGGCTGCAATCGCCGGGCTCAACAGTAAACGTTGCCGGCAGCGCAGCGGCATCCGGGTTCAGCATTTCGTAGGCATAAATATTGGTGGGGTGCAGGCAGTAACTGAAAATTATCTGTCGGTCGATCTCGGTGGCAACGGCTTCTGGCGTGGTGAGACCACCACCCAGCGGTGTACCGAAGGCCACATGGACGCGGCCCTTGTCACCCGCGATACCCCGGCCGATAGATGCCACGTCTTCCTGGGCGCCCTTCTGGTAGCTACCCTGACTGGACCGCTGATACAGCTCGTTGGCCTTGAGCGCATCACAGGGGTCAAGTTCGTAAGAAATTGCCACGGGTACAATGGTCAGTTTCTGGATATGGGCTGCAAATTCCTGAGTGGCTTTGTGGCGGCTCATGGACAGCATCTTGATGACCACCGGCTCCGTGCGATCAACCCCGTCCTTGGCGCGCCCCTCCCGCTGGGCAATCCACACCGGGGCATGCTCTTCGAGCAGCGAGTGTTGTATATAGTTTGCCAGGTTTTTTGAAGCTGCCAGTAGTTCCCGCGGACCGCTGACCGAGCGCTTGACAATAAAGCTCTTGTTCAAGCGCATGAGGTCTGACACCCAGGGTTTGGTGAGCAAATTATCTCCTATCGCGATACGCACGGTCTGGTAATCTGCCCGGTGTAACGCGTAATTGATGAACGCCGGGTCCATGGCAATGTCGCGGTGATTACTGATGTACAGGTAGGGCCGGTCCGCGTCCAGACTCTCCAACCCGGATACACTGAAACCCCCGGTGGCATGCTCGATCATCCGGTCCATGTAGCGCTTTATGACAGTCTGCACGGCGCCAACATCTGCAACACCTGCCACCTCACGAGCCAGCCGATTGCGCACCAGGGGCCTCACCAGTGCCGGCGCGATGCGAGCGAGCGCGCCGAAACGGAAGCTGGCCATGGTATCCAGGAATTCCCGATCGTCGAGTAAACGCGCCAGCACCCCGGGCACTTCATTGTCGCGATAGGGCCGGATATCGGCAAATGGGTCGTCCAAGCGGGTATCCTCAACTGGAAAGCGGCTCACGATACCCAAATTCCGAGCCGCCGTCATCCGCAGACCTTTATGTGTCCCTACATCGGTCTAGAAACGCCATCGTCAGCGCTGACGCCGACATGGCTTTCTGCTAACCTGCTGCCGCGAGTGCGGCGCGAAGACTATCCCGTCGCACTTTTTGCCTATCATGTACTGGAGGAAAAAATGGACGCAACAACCGCCTCGATGATGACGTTTGGTGCAGCAGCCCTGCTGGCCAGTTGGGTCGTACTGCTAATAGAGTCCTGGAAGGAAGACTATGCCTGGGGTCTTTGCACCCTGTTGTTACCGCCTTTATCCTACCTGTACGGGTTGGCCCGCCTGGATAAGGCCGGACAGGCGCTACTGCTGGCCGCCATCGGCTGGATATTGATCTGGCTGGCATAAGCATGGCCGGCGCAGCCCGGCCGTGGCGGATTACATTTTTATGAATCCGTTAGTCGTTGGCATTTTCAGGCCGCAATATCACTTCCGTTACAAATATTCCCAAATAGTTACACATCTGTAACACATTCAGCACGTATAACAGGCATATAATACACATTGAGGCGGGAAGACCCGCCTTGCCGCTACCTGTAGCTTGTGTGAGGAATTGCCATGAACACGGCGCAAAAAGTTATCGCAGCTCTGGCGCTGCTTGTGCTCTCAGCGGGCAGCCTGGCTGCCCGCCCGACCAGTATCGTCTTCAATACCAACGCTAAAACCGACGATGGCCGCCCTTATGCCCAGTTTACTGTGCAGTGTAATGATGGCAGAGCCGTGTCGCTGACGGCCTGGGACGGCCGCCGTAAATGGTGTGTTGGGACAGTGGGTGAAATCAGCTCCCTGAGCTGCGACAAGAAACAGATCAGTGCGGCGAAAACCGCCTGCATGGATGCCTGACACTCGGGCACTCACTCCAGATAGCGCGCGCGCAGCTCAGCCAGCTCGGCGGCGCCAAGCCCCAGCGCCTGGGACAGGTACTCCTCCACAGAACCGAAGTTCTGGTCAATATATGCCAGGGCGCCTGCAAGATAGTCTTCATGCACTTCGAGCATCGGCATTATGGCTTCCGCAACCATGTGCTCCAGCGCGTACTTGATGCGCAGTCGGTCCAGCTCCCGCTCCGGTCTGAAGAAGCGCGCCGTCAACAGATAGTCCCGCATCACCACATCCCGGGGAACACCCAATGCCAGCAGCATGATCGCTGCCGCGAAGCCGGTGCGGTCCTTGCCGGCCGCACAGTGCACGAGAAAGCGGGCGTTGGGCACCCCGAGAATCTCGCTGAACATGCGCCTGTAAGTCGCCGCCTGGGGCCCGGCGAAGTCCCGGTTAATTTCCAACATGAATTCAAACATCGCTTCGGGCTTGTCCGACTGCTGACCCGCCTGCTCGAAGAAGCGCGAGTTACTGCCGGGAATAATAGGCACGCTGACCACCCGGGGACGGGGCTGGCTTGGCAGCCGGCTCATGTCACTTTCCTGCTCTTCGGTTCGGCGAAAATCAAACACCATATCCAGTTCAAGACTGGCCAGCAGTTCAACATCCTGCGCGCTAAGACTCGACAGTTGGCCGGAGCGAAACAGGTAGCCCCACTTCACTTGCTGCCCTGCCGTCGTGCGGTAGCCACCAAAGTCCCTGAAATTGGGGGCGCCTTCCATGCCCAACCTGCGCTCCGTCGCCAGCACCTCGGTACCGTGCTGGTCCCGCAGGCGAAAGAAATGTCGGCGCGCGGGAGGCAGCCCCACCAGGCGCGCACCCGGCACAGACTCTGACCGGTAGTGGAGCTGTAATTGACCATCTGCCGCAAGCGGCTCCACCGTGACCTCGGTGCCGGGCTCTGTCACCTGCCACTCTATGTGGTAATCGCCATCGGGTTCGCGCCAGATGTGGACCTCATCAGATATCAGCATAGTGTTTATAAAGCCTTTAGTGGAGTGCCAGTTGAAGGCCGCACATTCTACTCGCCCTGATATTCAATTACTGCCCTGAGCAGTGTTTTGATGAGATTCAGCTGGTTCTCAAGGGCGGACTCGCTGAAGGGGTCCTGGCCCAGTAAATCCCGGTACATGGGCGCCATGGTGACATAGGACATTACCAGATTGTTGAATGCCATCACTGCCCAGGGCTGCAGGCCAGCGCCCTGGATCAAGGGGATACCCCCCCCGTTGATGGTCGCATCTGGCTGGAACATAGGCCGAAACAGGCGATCGATCATCTCGTTGGTGTGCGGCCCACCCGACAGCGCGGCGTGTTGTAACAGGCGCGCCAGATTCGGGTTGGCGTGATGCTGGCGCACGATAGTTTCCAGCCACTGGAATATCCGGTCTTGCGTCACGGGCGCCTTCCCCAGTTCCTCCATGGGCGCCGAAAAATCCACCAATAACCGGTCGAGCACGGCCTCGTAGAGAGCCTCCTTATTCCTGAAGTGGTTGTACAGGCTGGGCGAGCGAATGCCTACACGGTCCGCCACATCCCCCAAAGAGGTGGCGCTATATCCCTTCTCGGCAAAGAGATCCTCGGCGGCATCGAGAATGCGCTGGGCTGTGGTGGGATTTTGCTCACTGGCAGCTAAAGGCGTTCCCATGGCACATGACTCTCTCAAATGATAAGGGGTGTTACTGACTAATAGCCGTTAGTATATCCCAGTCTGCCAGTTGACAAGGGATACACGAATGTGAATAATCTCGCCTCCTGATTTTCGACCCCCTATCGAGGTACTTAACAGTGGCAAATTCAGCACAGGCAAAAAAGCGCGCACGGCAGTCCGAAAAGCGCCGCAATCACAACGCCAGCCTGCGTTCCGTGGTTCGCACCATGATCAAGAAAGTAAACGCGGCAATCGGCACTGGTGATGCGGCGGCGGCAAAAGCCGCTTACGACAGCGCGGTGCCGATCATAGACCGCATGGCCGACAAAGGTATTATTCACAAAAACAAGGCGTCCCGTCACAAAAGCCGCCTGAACACCCAGGTAAAAGCGCTGGCCGCATAACGCGCCAATCTGCCAGAACAAAAAAAGCCGGCTTCTCAGCCGGCTTTTTTTTCGCCGATGACTTCCGGCTATTTAGAGCTCCTAGGCCGCATTGCTTGTGTCTGCAGCCTCCTGTTTCTCATGCTCTGCGGCAAATGCTGCAAGCATACTCTGCTCATGCGACTGCGCCTCATCGGTGTCCAGCGGACGCTCAAGGGCGGACCAGTCGATATCGCCGTCGGTGGCGAGACTTTCGTAATCGAGAATACCCAGCTCTTCAAACTTGGGCCGGATCTTTTCCGTCAGCAGACCAATTCGATTGAGGTTGGGTATCACACGCTGGAATAGCAGGTTACGGAAGGTAGACATGACAAAACCTTCCAGAACCTGCTTGCGAGCTTCTTCCACATCCCAGCCAAAGTGCCGGAAGACATCCGTGGCCACCAGCCGCTCACGGCTGACCACACAGGCCTCGTAGGCAAACAAGGCTCGCTCTTCCCGCTCTTCATCGGTCAGTGTTTTGACGAATTCTTCCAGGTAATTTACACCGAAGGTAACGTGGCGCGCCTCATCCCGCGTAACCAGGTAGACAACATCTTTCAGCACCGGGTCAGGGGTTGTTTCACGGGTGGTATTGAACGCCGACAGGGCCAGGCCCTCGATAACAATCTGCATCCCGATAAACTTCATGTCCCAGCGCTCATCGGTAAGGATTTTATCGATGATGCTCTTCAGGTAGGTGTTGATGGGGTACATCATCCCAACACGCTGCTGCAGATATTTGTTAAACACCTCAACATGGCGCGCCTCATCAAACGTCTGGGACGCCGCGTAGAGTTTCGCGTTGAGGGTTGGCGCACAGGAGCACAATTGTGAGGCGACCAGCAGGGCACCCTGCTCACCATGCAGGAACTGGGACAGGCTCCAGGAGTTCATATGTAGCCAGAACTCCTTTTTAGTGTCCTCGTCCATCGCCAGGTAGGGCTCGTACTCGTGGAGGTTCATCATCTCCGGCATAGCGTTCTCTTCGGGCCAGGGACGATCCCAGTTGATGTCCATCTCCGGGTCCCAGTTGAGCTGTTTACCCAGGTCGTAGAGTTTCTTGATGCGATCATCCTGCACCTTGTAATCCCAGTTATACGAGCCGCTGAGAGGTGTCTGGAATATCTCCGCTATGTGATCGACATCGTCGCTGGTCAGCAAATCTTCCAGATCCGGGTTTTCCCGGGGGTAATCGGCACCGGCAAATTTCTGAATCTTGCGGGGGGCATCTTTGGTCCACTCTACTTTCATTGGAAAGGCTCCTTTGTGATACATCAGAGACTGACTATGAAAGATGAGAGCATCGGCAACAAGGTAAAGTATTGTCAATTTCAGGTCATTTGTGGCCAAATAGCACAATGTCTACAACCAGCACACCAGCACAATACATTCTTATCCTCATAGACATGGCGGAAAGTCAGGGCTGCGATCGGGCCTCACTGCTGGCGGGCACCAACCTCGCCAGCACCGGCATCGCAAATATTGGTGCGAGGGTGAGTGATCGGGATTTCGCCGCTGTGGTAGCCAACGCCCTGCGGCTGACCGGCGACCCGGCGCTGGGGCTTAATCTTGGCTTGCGACTCAACCTCAGTGCCCACGCCGTATTAGGACAGGCATTCATGACCTGCCGCGACCTGGGCCAGGTAATAGACCTGTTCCTCACGTATTACCATCTGCTGGCACCCGCGCTGCACATCGAATACGAAATAGTCGACGATTACTGCGTACTGACCACCGTCAGCAGCCTCGCGGAAACTCCACTGGATTTTGGCTACGAGCTGATCTGCGGTGCCATACTGAATACCCTGGGGGGCTTGCTCAACTGCAGCGATTTACAGCTGCGCCTGGAAGTCCCTTACCCGAAGCCAGCCCACTGTGCCCGCTACTTCGAAGTCTTCGGTCCGGACATACGGTTTGGCTCAGTAAGCGGCCGTATCGGCTTTCACCGAGACCTTTTGCACAGGCCTCTGCCCTCCTCAAACCCGGCGCTGCGCAGTCTTTACGAAAATGAATGCGCGCGCTTGCTGGCCGACCTCGAAGAGGAGGCCTCGGTTGCAGAGTTAACGCTGCGCCTGATGCGCAAGCTGGAAGGACAGTATCCGCAGATGCCCCAGACCGCCAAATTACTCAATCTCAGCCCGCGAACCTACCGCAGGCGGCTGGCGAGAGAGAATCGCTCCTACCAGGAATTGCTGGATCAGGTGCGGGCAGAGCAAGCCACACGCTACTTGCAGAACTCCCGGTTACCACTGTCCAGTATCGCCTACCTGATCGGCTTTAACGACGCATCAAACTTCCGCCGCGCCTACCAGAAATGGACGGGGCGCTCACCTGCCGACGTACGGCATGGCCACTAGAGCGCTCTCCATCTACCTGGGCCGCGGGGCCGCGGGCCGACAATGTATGCGCGTCGCTACACGCCAGCGGCGCCATCCCCTTCCTGCTCACCGGGGAGCGCGACATTGTCGGTGCTCCCCCTGGACATTACTGGGACGGCGGTATCATCGATTATCATTTCGACCTGGGCCAATACCGCGGCGAGGGTTTGATTCTCTACCCGCATTTCGGTGCCGATGTGGTGCCCGGATGGCTCGACAAGTTTCTGCCCTGGCGCAAGTCGGCTATCCATGATGTGGATAAGCTGGTGTTACTGTGCCCCGGACAGGAGTTCACGGCCGGGTTGCCCTTCGGCAAAATCCCTGGCAGGGAGGATTTCAGTCGGCTCGAACATACCGAGCGGGTGCGGTATTGGGAACAATGCATTGAACGCAGCAAAGCGCTGGCAGAGGAAACGGCGGAAGTGTTGGCCGGCAGTGACCCCTTGCGGGGCGCCACGGTGCTTGGCTGATTCAGCTCACATGTGTATCGAGGTAGCGCTGCACCTCGCTGCGCAATACCGGTTCGAACATCGAGGCCAATAGGCCCAACTTCACATTCACATCGATCTGCCCATCGTGAAAGGACAGCTGGCCATTCACGCCAGCGCCCTTAATGTGTACAGAGTCTCCTTCCCAGCGCGAGCGTACACCGTGATCGCGCTCCAGCTCTTTGGCAAGACCTTCGGCTGCTTCGCGGACTTCTTCTTTTGACATGGTGTAGGGCTTGGTCAGCCTGAATCCGGCCATGTGAGTTCCTTTCTGATTATTTGTCTGGAGTATAGAACATGGGCCACTGGGAGGCACTATCCACAGGTTACTCTCACCATTGGTGTTTGCCGCCAACCAGGCGTGAAATCGGAACACCCTACTGCCCGCGGTATCAGACGGTTATAAACTCTCCCGCATACCACTCCAGCATGGCAATCTTTTCTGCCAGTGGCTTGTCCGCCTCCATCTCGTAGACATTGCGGAAGCCGATGATGACATCGGTGATGCCTATCTCTTCCAGCGCGGCAATGCCCTCTTTGGTAAACGCGTCCTGGCCGGTGGTGTATATCCGGAAGGGTTTGTCAGCGGTGCCGTACTCTTCGCGCAGCTGATTGATGCGTTTTATGTAGCTGGTCAGCTGGGCCATATCGGCGCCTGCGCACATCCAGCCATCGCCGATTCGTGCGGCGCGCTTCAGGGCAGGTTCGGCGTGACCGCCAATCAGGATGGGGGTCGGCCGGGTGGGTACCGGGTTCATTTTGTTGGCGGGCATGTGATGTATCCCGCCCTCGTAGCCAAAGAACTCTCCTGTCTCCAGGCCACGAAATATTGCTATTTGCTCGTCCAGGCGCTGGCCCCGTTTTTCCCAGGGTACGTCGCATACGGCGAAATCCTCTTGCCAGGGGCTGATGCCAACGCCAAAGACAAAACGGTTTCCCGAGAGCACCTGGATACCCTGTACCTGCTTTGCCACCACCGGAGCCTGGCGTACGGCAAACTTGTACACAAAGGTTGCGAATTCGATTGATTCGGTGACGGCCGCCATCGCGGCAACCGAGATCAGGCTTTCCACAAAGGGTACGCTCTCCAGAAATTCCCTGCTGCCATCTTTGTTGTAGGGATATTTGGAGCTGGCCTCCTGCGGGTAACAGATACTGTCCGGTACGCTGATACCGTGGAAGCCCGCCGCCTCCGCGGCCCTGGCCAGAGGCAGGTAGTGACTGGGCTCGCACATACCGACCTGGTAACTGAATCTCATGGCTTATCTCCTGATAAGTGAACACTGGCGCAACAGCAGCGCAGTGACGAAAAAAGATGCCAATACTCTACTTTGAATTCCCGCTCCTTGGTACGCGCCGGCAGGCGCAACGGTTCAGCCATGCAGCCAGGCGCACATTAATTCGCTTACAATAGCGTCCTATGGATGACACTCAAGACAAACCAACAATTGCTGCCACAAGCGACCAGGCGCGCCGCTTCCTTTTCGAGCAAGCTGATATACGCGGAGTGAGTGTGCACCTTGACGCAGCCTTCGGCGATATCCTCGCGATTCACCAGTATGCACCGGGTGTCAGCCAACAGCTGGGAGAGTTACTGGCGGCTGCCGTGCTGCTGCGCAGCACTCTGAAATTTGATGGCAAGCTAGTGCTTCAGGCTCGCTCCCAGGGTCAGATTCCCCTGCTGATGGCAGAGTGCACCAGCGGGGGTGAAGTCCGGGGTATTGCGCGCGGTGCAGACCTGGCCACAGCCAGCCATTTTGATCAGTTGCTAGGCGACGGCTCCCTGGCGATTACTGTGGACCCGGCCCAGGGTAAGCGCTATCAGGGCATTGTCCCGCTGGCGGGAGATTCACTGGCACACAGCCTGGATGCCTATTTCCAACAATCGGAACAACTGGGAACCCGGTTGTGGCTGGCGGCAGACGGTAACCGCGCCAGCGGCCTGCTGTTGCAGCAACTCCCGGCGCAAATTACCGCCGACCCGTTGGAGCGCGAACAGCAGTGGGAACATGTCTGCGCTCTGGCCGCCACCTTACACTCCAGTGAACTGCTGGAACTGCAAACCGAGGAGCTGCTTTATCGGCTGTACCACGAGGAACCACTGCGACTGTTCGCACCTACCCAGGTGCAATTTCACTGCAGTTGTTCGCGGGAACGCACCCTGCGTGCGCTTTCTGCCATCGCCCCCTCGGAGCTGGAAACACTGCTGGCCGAACAGGGTTCCATTACCATGGACTGCGAGTTCTGCAATCAGCAGTACCGCCATTTCCGCGAGGACCTGCAGGATCTGCTGGGCCCCGGAGGCGCGCAACCGATTCTGCATTAGCCACTATCCTCACTCGACGTGTGATACCAGCGGCAGTAATAGCCAGATTTCTAGTATGTTTATTCTAATTTATTTCCCTATTATTCGCTGCAACTGGTGGCCACACCCCAGTAAATATCACTAGCGAGGAGTTGAATCATGGCTGAAGAAACAAAAGTTACTACTGCACCTAAAACTGCTGCCAAGCGTAAGCCCGCCACCAAGCGCAAGCCTTATGCCAAGCGTAAGCCCACAGCACGCAAGACCGCTGCCAAGAAGAAGGTCACCCCTGAATTTGCATCGAAAGCTCAGGAAGCAAGCCGCAAGGCATTCCTGGCCAGCCTCGGCTTCTATGGCAAGGCGTTTGACCAGGCCCAGGAACAGTTCAACAGCATGCAGGATCAGATGGAAGATCGTCGCAAGAAAGCTGACAAGCTCTACAAAGAGCTGGTCAAGCGCGGCCAGAAGGTTGAGAAAGACGCCAAAGTCGCTCTCAAGGACATCGAACTGCCCAAGCTGGAGCTGGACAGCCTGACTGACCGCAAAAAGTTGGACAAGCAGTTGAAAAAAGTTAAGGCGCGTTTTGCTGAACTGAAAGAAAGCGTAGGTTTCAAGGCTGCCGCGTAAGCGTATCCCATCCAGGAGCACACTCCCTGTTTTCGGGGAACTTTTTCGGGGCCACTATGTGGCCCTTTTTTTTGCACGCTAATCTGGTTTAATGGTAAGTCTAGTGCAGCGCACCCAAACCTGAGCGCTTCCCGAGGGCTAATGGTATGAGCGATGAAAAGAGCAAGGTTTCAGACAAGGCCGGCGAAATAGCCAAAAATATCTGGTTGGCGGGAGTCGGCGCCTATGGCAAGGCCGTAGACGAGGCCCAGGGGCGCCTGGAACGCGCGATGGAGCCGCCCAAACTATTTCGCGATCTGGTCAAGGCTGGCAGTGCCCTGGAAGAGGATGCGCGCCAGGCCCTGGAAGCCGGCAACGCGGCCAAAAGCTCGGTTGAGCAACGCATCAGCCGGGTCAGGGAAAACTTCCATATGCAGCGTCCCGCCCGCATAGAGGACATTGCCGCGCTGCAGAAAAAAGTGGATCAACTCAGCCGCAAGGTCGACAAGCTGGCCAGAGCACTGGAAGAGCAGGGGGCAAAAGAGAGCGCACCCGCTAAAAAGGCCGCTGCTAAAAAAGCCGCTGCTCGCAAGACGCCGACAAAGGCCCACAGCAGAAAAAAACCGGCAGTACGCGGTAAAAAAGCCTAATAGCTGCCGGAGGGCACACCTGATCAATGCGGAAATGCCTCAGCGGAGCCCTGCATGAAAACGAGGGACCGAATTCTCGATACCAGCCTGGAACTATTTAACCTGGAGGGAGAGGCGCACACCACCACCATCGATATTGCCAATGTACTGGACATCAGCCCCGGCAACCTCTATTACCACTTCAAGGGCAAGGACCAGATTATCGCGGAGCTGTTCCAGCAGTACGAACTGGCCCTGGGCAGCACACTTACCGCCCCTATCGAAAAGCCGCTGGATGCGGAACAGGGCCAGGTAGAGGATAACTGGTATTACCTCTACGTGGTGATGGAAGAGATGTACCAATACCGGTTTCTGTACTACAACCTCGACGACATACTGCAGCGCTATCCCGACATTAGAAAGGGATTCAAGCGATTGATCCAGCTGAAACGCGCCGCCCTGTTCGCCATCTGCCAGAATCTGCTGCAACAGGACATCATTGATGCCCGCGACCAGCAACTACTGGGCCTGGTTGACAACATGACCCTCGCTCTCACCTTCTGGTTCAATTACGATCAGTTACTGCACGATGGCAGGCCCCCGGAAGTTACTATTCACCAGGGTGTACTGCAGTTGATGACCATGGTGGCACCCTATCTGGGAGACCAGGAAATGAGTTTCTACCGGGATTGTGAAAATATTTACACCACCTTGCTGGAGCAGGCAGAAGCGCCTTAGCGCTTCCGCAGCAATATGACGTCGGCGCCGATCAGCTCCAACTGAGCGCCCTGCCCCCGCGCCCACCAGCGCCAGGTTTGCTCGCTGAAAAAGCACACATGTGTAGGGTCATTCTTGTAATGCCAACCTGCAAAAGCCTCCATGTCGTGCACCAGTTTGGTCATAATCGCCAATACTCCCCCGGTGTTTAGCAGGGACCACAGCCGCCCCAGTTCAGTGCCCGGGTGATGAAGGTGCTCCACAACTTCCGTGGCACAGACAAAATCGTATGTCCTGTCGAATACATCGGCATCAGCTTGATAAAAGATGTCATACAGACCCACCTCGTGCCCGGCCTCACGCAATATCGCTGCCAGTGCTGGCCCCGGACCACAGCCGAAGTCCAGGCCGCTGGAGCCCGGTGCCAGGCACGCCAGCAGCGGCAGGGCCAGCCGCGATAAAAATGTCCGGTAACCCGGGTCGTCAACTTCATTGCGATGCAAATCGTATTCGGCCCGTTCCGCCGTCCTGTCGAGATAATGGAGCGGCGGCACAAACACCAGGGCACAGCGACAACAACGCAGGTACGGGCGCCGTTTATCCTCGTGATAAGGCTCCATTGTCTGCCCTTCGCACAAGGGACAGTGCAACACGCCGCTCATCTGCTATTATTCCCTGTCAACTGAAACCAAGGAGCGTAACATGACAATCAAGACCGGCGACAAGATCCCTACCTCTACTCTGAAAACCATGGGCGAAAAGGGTCCCACCGATATAAGCACCAATGACATTTTCGCTGGCAAGAAAGTACTGATGTTCGCCGTACCCGGTGCATTTACTCCGGGTTGTAGCGTCACACACTTGCCCGGCTATGTCGTCAACGCCGACAAAATCAAGGCCAAAGGCGTCGACACTATTGCCTGCATGTCCGTTAATGACGCGTTTGTCATGGGCGCATGGGGCCAGGCCCAGAACGCAGAAGAATTGTTGATGCTGGCCGACGGCAATGGTGATTTCACCGCTGCGCTGGGCCTTGAACTGGATGGCAGGGGTTTTGGCCTCGGGACGCGCAGCCAGCGTTTCGCCATGATTGTCGACGATGGCACCGTAACTCATCTCAATGTTGAGCCCGGCGCCGGTGTTGACGTGAGCTCTGCCGAGACCATGATGGCCCTGCTGTAGACTGCTGAACAGCTAGCGCAACGCATTGGATGTGTTGCGCTAGCGGAAGACCTCGCAAGCGGGCCCATCCACCACCACAGATACCTGTTTTGCCAGCCGTTCGCGATCATCGTCCGTAGCAGCTTTGCCAGTTTCGTAAAAGCTTTTCAGGCCCGCAGCAACCTGCACGAGAGTGTCCTCAATTACGGGAGTGACAAACCAGTCTCCCAGCGTTTCGCCGAACTTACCCCAGGGCATTTGGGCTATCATCGACAGTTCGACCGCAGTTCCACCCGCTGGTGCAGCCTGAAGTGAATAACTGAACTGTGCACGCGTGAACGGCGTCATGACCTCCTCCCCATTGTGCAGCTTGATAACAAACCCCTGGCCGTCACGCCACTCGATAATGGTTTCCTCCAGATAGTCATCCTCTCCCTGGTAAACCCGGCGGTGTGCCCCCACGCCCCTCGATTGGGCCGATATAATTTCAGTTCGCGTAAGATCCGGCACATACAGATGGGCAACGCTAAAATCACTGAGTATTGCCCAGGCGCGGGCCGGAGATACGGCTACGCTCACAGCGGCAGTCACACAGGACGCCCCCGCTGCAGCGGGGCCACCCCACAGGGCTAGCACAGACTGCAGTAAAACCAGTGTGTGACGTCTGTTTAGATGCATATCAGCCCCTCCGATCGGGTGCGAACTGGGTGCCCAAAGCCAGACCGGGCGTAAAGGCTGTAAAACTCAGACCAGCAGCACATAACAAACACTACTGATGACTGCGACTGCCAGCAAATTCAGAAAAACACCCTCCCGGGCCATCCGTGCAGTGCTTACCAATCCGCTGCCATACACCACAGAATTCGGTGCGGTGGCCACCGGCAACATGAAGGCACAACTGGCACTCATGGCGGCGGGCACCATAATCAGCTCCGGGGCAATTCCCGCAGCCAGCGCGGCGGCGGCCAGCACTGGCATAAGAAGCGTGGTACTGGCTGTGTTGGATGTGGTCTCCGTCATCAGACTGACAGACAGGCAGACAATTACGATCAGGGCAAAGGTCGGTATAGCGGTCATGTCCGAGAGCCATTGCCCCATCAGCTCACTCAGTCCGGAGCTTACAAAGCCTTTGGCCAGGCAGATGCCGCCGGAAAATAGCAGCAGTACTCCCCAGGGGATAGTCACAGCGCGCTCCCAGGTCAGTAATCGCTCACCTTTGCCATCGGGCACCAGGAACATTATCACTACCGCCAGCAGTGCCACGGAGGCATCGTTCGCCTGGGGCAGTCCCAACCAGGCTGACCAACCACCAAAGGGCTCGCCCCGGGTGATCCAGGCCAGCGCTGTCAGCCCGAAAACCAGCATCACCCGCCGCTCTTCCGTACGCCAGCTACCCACTTCCGGCAGTTGCACAACGATGCCGCCTTTAAGGTTGCGGGTCAGGATAAAGGCCATCGACGGTATCATTAATATCACCACTGGCAGGGCCCAACCCATCCACTGGGTAAAGCTGATCACCTCACCTGTGGTCTGCTCATAAACCTGCATAAAAATAAGATTGGGAGGCGTGCCTATGGGTGTTCCCAGCCCACCCACACTGGCAGCGTAGGCAATACCCAGTAACAGCGGCACCGCCAGCTCCGCCTTGTGTTTTGTCGCATCCAGCACTGCCAGTGCGACCGGTAACAGCATCAATGTGGTAGCCGTGTTGGAAATCCACATACTCAAGACGGCCGAGGCGGCCATAAAGCCCAGCACCAGTCTCCGCCCGCTGCTGGCACCGAACAGGCGCACCATGGCCAGGGCGATACGCCTGTGGGCACCGGAATGTTCCATCGCCTTGGACAACAGGAATCCGCCGAGCAACAACAGGATAAGGGGGGAACCGTAGGCCTGGCCCACCTCAGCGGGGGTAAGTACACCCAACAGTGGCAGCACCGCCAGTGGTAGCAGGGATGTCACCGGGATAGGTATGGGCTCAAACACCCACCACAGCACACACAGCATAGCCACAAAGCCAACCACGGCCATATTCGTGCCGTAGCCACCCGCATGCAGCATCGCTGCTGTCAGCAAAGCTGCCACCGGCCCCAGCCACAGGGCCAGTTCACGCACTGCCGGCATAGTATCAACACCTTTTATTGTTTTGTCCGCCGGCTTCATGCCGGCAGCACCCTCTGGTGGGGCTACATCCTGTCCCACCCGGCGGATGCTGTAAACCCCGCAGGGCAAACCACTGCGTGGAAACTAGAGTCCATGCCAGATAACGACTACACTCCCGGGCACCATGAAGAAACCTTCCCCTACATTGATCGATCGCTTCGGACGCCGCGTTGACTACGTTCGCCTGTCGGTAACCGACCGCTGTGATTTTCGTTGCGTTTATTGCATGGCAGAAGAGATGACCTTCGTGCCAAAACCACAGGTACTCACTCTGGAAGAGCTTTTCGAAGTGGCAAAGGCTTTTTCCGAGCTGGGGGTTGGCAAAATTCGCCTCACGGGCGGCGAGCCGCTTATTCGCAGCAATGTGCTGACCCTGGTAAAGCGCCTCGGCCAGCTACCGGGTCTTGAGCAACTGGTGCTCACTACCAACGGCTCCCAGTTGCAACGAATGGCCGCAGACCTGAGCAGTTATGGCGTTCGGCGCATCAACGTCAGCCTTGACAGCCTGCAGCCCCGCCGCTTCCGCCAGCTCACGCGACACGGCAATCTGGACCAGGTACTAGCGGGTATAGAAACCGCTATTGCTGCCGGATTCGAGGGAATAAAAATCAATGCGGTCATTCTGAGGGGCCGCAATGAGGATGAAGTGCTGGACCTGGTCGATTACGCCTACCGCCGCGGTATTGATATTGCCTTCATCGAGGAGATGCCACTGGGCCATATTGTGGAGCACAATCGAGCGTTGAGTTTTTGCAGTAGCGAACAACTGCGCGAGATCATAAGCCAGCGTTACAGCATGCATTCGCTGGGTGAACCCGGCGCAAGCGATGGCCCGGCGCGCTATTACAGCGTGCCGGGAAGCAGCACACGGGTTGGTTTCATCTCTCCCCACAGCAATAATTTCTGCCACCTGTGCAACCGCGTACGAGTCACTGCCGAGGGCCGGCTGTTGCTCTGTCTGGGCAACGAGCACTCGGTAGACTTGCGGGCGGTTCTGCGCGACCCGCACTACACGCTGGGTTCCCTGAAAACGGCGATAGTGGAGGCCATGGCAATCAAGCCCGAGCGCCACCATTTCGACAATAACAATGAACCCGAGATCGTCCGGTTTATGAATATGACTGGCGGCTAATGCCGCTTCGCCAGGCCCCGCATCGCTTAGTGTACAATGGCCCGCCGTTACCCGAGGAACCCCGGTGCAATTAGACGATTTTCCCCAATTGGCCTCTATCGAGGAGATCGAGCAGGGCTTTGAATCCTTCGGTTACATCTGCAGCCCGAAGATAGCCACGGCTGTATTTCTCGCCTTCCAGCTGCGCAAACCGATACTGGTGGAGGGCCCCCCCGGTGTGGGCAAGACCGAGCTGGCAAAAACGACTGCACAGCTGCTGGATCTGCCGCTCATTCGCCTGCAGTGTTACGAGGGCCTGGATGAAGCCAAGGCACTGTACGAGTGGAAATACGGCAAGCAGCTGCTCTACACACAAGTGCTGAAAGAAAAGCTTGGTGATCTGTTAAAGGGTGCAAAGGGTCTGGCGGAGTCGGTTGAGCGGCTGCATCAGTTCGGCGATATTTTCTACTCGGAGGACTTTCTGGAGCCGCGCCCCCTGCTGAAAGCAATGCAACAGGAGCGGGGTGCCGTTTTACTCATCGATGAAATCGACAAATCGGACTACGAGTTTGAATCCCTACTGTTGGAGATCCTGTCGGACTATCAGATTTCCATTCCAGAAATCGGCACGATAAAGGCCCGCACCTCCCCCATGGTCTTTCTCACCAGCAATAACACACGGGACATTTCCGACGCACTCAAGCGCCGCTGCCTGCACTTGTATATTCCGTTTCCGACGGTGGAGCTGGAAGAACGCATCGTACGCAGCCGGGTGCCGGACGTGGATTCACAACTGCGACATCAGCTGGTGGAGTTCGTACATTCCCTGCGCCAACTGGACCTGAAAAAATCCCCCGCTATTTCGGAAACCATCGACTGGGCCCGCAGCCTGCTGCTACTGCACGCCGACCAGTTGGACGAAGAACTGGTGCGCTCCTCCCTCAATGTCCTGCTCAAGTTCGAGGATGACATAGAAGCCGCCGAAGCGGAATTGAGAACCTTGCTACCTGCCTAGAGACTGACTGCCAATGAAATCGTCCACCACACGACTCGCACTGGTGTTGCTTTTGACAATGTTGCTGGCAGGCTGTCATGCCAGCAACATTGGCACGCAACCCGCTGCATTGGGTAGCCCCGCCACCATGGCGACAATGCAGGTACTGATCGACGAGCCCGGGCCAATCGTGTTCGAAAAACACCTGGCCGCCAACTGGGCGATATCGCTGTCCGGGCTACTGAACCTGGATCACCCAAAGGCTGTAGCGGCGGGTTTGGAAGATAGGGAAGAGCCAATACAGATTTATGTTTACAGCCTGCACCACCCCCAATTCGGCACATTCCTGGTGGACTCTGGCATGTCGGTAAAATTTGTCGATGCGGCAAACAATGACGACATTTCGATGGTGGTCAGCATGGCGATGAATATCCCGGCGCTGGATGTAAAGCTCACAACAGCCGATCTGATAGCTCAGCTGAATGGTGTTGACGGCGTCTTTCTGACCCACATCCACCTGGACCATATCATGGGCCTGACGGACCTTCCGTCGAATGTGGCCGTGTATTCCGGCCCCGGGGAAGCGACAGCGAGCAGCATGCTGAATATCGCCAGCCAGGGCACAACCGATCGCCTGCTGGCAAATGTCAGCACACTGCAGGAGTGGCAATTTGATGACGAAGGCGTTATCGATGTATTTGGCGATGGCTCGGTATGGGCAATACACACACCGGGACACACGCCGGGCGCCACCGCCTACCTGGTGCGCAGCACCACCGGGCCACAGCTGCTGATCGGTGATGCCACCCACACCAAATGGGGCTGGGACAATGGCGTGGAGCCGGGCCCCTTCTCCCTGGATATTCCCCTGAGCGCCGCGAGCCTTTCCATGTTAAAGCAGCTGGCAAAAGACCATCCGGAAATCATTGCCCACCCGGGGCATCAGTCACTATAGTTTCGCCATCTGTTATAAAGTAAGGACAGAATGCTCTTCGGTTAACAACATGCAATCAAATCTTGTCAACTTTATCCAGGTTCTGCGCACGCACGATGTGCGCGTGTCTCCTGCGGAGACGCTGGATGCAATGACCGTCGCCACAACCCTGGGCTATGGCGACCGCAATGTGCTCCGCGACGGGCTGGCCATGACTCTGGCCAAAACGCCTGAGGAGGAGGCAGTATTCCTCTCCTGTTTTGATCGTTACTTTTATCAGCGTCTGTCAGACTTCTCTGAAACCAAATCCAACAATGGGGATATTCCGGACGATGCGGCCGAGTCGCCGGAGGCAGCGGATGACACCGGGGATCAAAGTAGGGAATCTTCTGAACTCTCACCCCTGACAGCCGCTGCTGAGCAAGATGCCGGTGTACAGGCACTGATGGACTCGGCACTGATGCAAAGCCTGGTCAACAATGATCGCAACGAATTGACCATAGCCATTGGTCGTGCGGCAGAACAGGTCGGCTTGCGACAGATACAAATGTTTACCCAGAAAGGCCAGTTTACCCGCAAAATTCTCGACGCGATGGGCGAGGAGCAATTGCGGGCGGCGGTGATAGAGCTCGAGCGGCAACAAAGCCCGGCCCTGGTTGATCTGCAACGGTATCGGGACATTTTGCGCGAGCAGGTTCGCGACTATGTCGAGCGCGAATATCTGCTACATGCCGAGGGCAAGACCCGGCAGTTCATGGACGATGTCTTAACCAAAACCCGGCTCAACAATATCGAGCATATGTATCTGCACAAAGTGCATGAACTGGTACGCAAGATGGCCAGGAGACTCGCCAGCCGCAACTCTCACAAACGCAGGCAGCTGAAACGAGGCCAGCTGAACATGGCAAAGACCATGCGCAAAGGCATTCCCAACGATGGTGTAATGTTCAACACCTACTGGCGCCAGACCCGCAAGGAAAAGCCGCAGATACTGGCGGTGTGTGATGTTAGCGGCTCGGTGGCGGCGTACGCCAAGTTCCTGCTGCTATTTCTCTACAGCCTCCAGGACGTACTGCCAAAGGTGCGCAGTTTTGCCTTCTCCAGCCACCTGGGGGAAGTGAGCACCTATTTTGACGACTACCCGGTAGAAAAGGCGATAGAGCTGGTGAACTGGAAGTACGGCGGCGCCACCGACTACGGCAGCAGCCTGCAGGATTTTGCCAAACTGGCGCTGCATGATATCAACAGCAACACCACGGTTATCATCCTTGGGGACGCACGCAACAACAATGGCAACCCTCAACTTGAGATCATGCAAAGTATCTACCAGCGCGCTCGTCAGGTGATATGGCTCAACCCTGAGTCCCGCAGGGTATGGGGCAGCGGCGACTCGGAAATGTTGCGCTACCAGAGCGCTTGTCATTTTAGCGCCGAATGCAATAACCTTAAGCAACTTGAGCGCATTGTCGACCAACTGCTTAAAAGCACACGCTAGGGCAAGTCGCTACTCGAATTGTAACTTGCGAAAATTCGCGATTGAAATGGGTGGCGAGTTGAGAATTTTTTCATGAATTACACTTGCAAAGACTGCAGCTATCGCGGAAAAAAGTGCAGCCAGGATGGCTCCTGTCTGGCATGCGGTTCATTCAATTTGGCCAAGGCTCAAAGTCAGGCTGAACCGGTAAAATCGGGCAAGTTTCGCATGACTTTGCTGATTGGCCTGTGGGTTTATCTCATTGGGCTGATCATCTGGAAACTGAATAACTGAAATTGACGTAAGAATATTTTTTTACCGTATTCGCTGCGAGAGCTGATGCCGCAGCGGCAGCCTGATGCAGTAATACCGGCTCTCGCCACGGGGTTCTGTGCTACCAGGCACACACCCGCCCGGGTTGCAGGGAGTTCTAATCGTCCATAGTGGTGAGGCTGAGACCCCCTGCAGCCGGGGCAGCGCCAACGCCATTTCCTTCCTTGGCGAACTTGATTTTCAAGCGTACATTGTTTGCTGAATCGGAATTTCGCACCGCCTCTTCTTCGGATATCAACCCCTCCTGATACAGTTCGAACAGCGCCGTATCGAAAGTCTTCATGCCGGAGTTCTCGGATTTTTTCATCACCTCCTTCACCCCATCGATTTCACCACGCAGGATAAGCTCCGCAATTAATGGTGTGCCCAGTAATATCTCAATGGCCGCGCAGCGCTTGCCGTCCACAGTGGGAACCAGACGCTGGGAAACAAAAGCCTTGATATTCAATGACAGGTCCATCAGCAGTTGCTGACGTCGCTCCTCGGGGAAGAAGTTGATGATACGGTCCAGCGCCTGATTCGCGTTGTTGGCATGCAAGGTGGAGATACACAGGTGACCTGTTTCAGCAAAGGCAATCGCGTGCTCCATTGTCTCCCGGTCGCGGATCTCTCCAATCAGAATCACGTCCGGCGCCTGGCGCAGGGTGTTCTTCAGCGCGTTGTGCCAACTGCGGGTATCCACCCCCACCTCACGCTGGTTAATAATGGATTTCTTATGCGTGTGCACATATTCCACCGGATCCTCGATGGTCACAATATGGCCGCTGCTATTGCTGTTGCGGTAATCGATAAGTGCCGCCAGCGAGGTTGACTTGCCAGACCCGGTCGCACCCACAAACAGCACCAGCCCGCGCTTGGCCATCACCACCTCAGGCAGGATGGGTGGCAGCCGTAGTGACTGCCAGCTGGGAATATCAGCCACGATATTACGTGCTACGATACCCACTTCATTTCGCTGTACGAATATATTGACCCTGAACCGGCCAAAGCCGGAAATGGATATCGCCAGGTTCATCTCCAGTTCCTGCTCGAACTCGGCGCGCTGGGTGGCATCCATAATCTCGTTGGCAATATCCCTGATCTCACCCGGCTTCATCAGTTCGCTTGCTATCGGCTTGAGTTCCCCCTCAAATTTGGCGCAGGGTGGCGCTCCTGTGCTCAGGTAAAGATCAGAACCGCCTTCTGTTGACAGGATTTTAAGCCATTCGGTAATTCTCACTAGGAGTCCCCCGGGGTAATTCGGGCGCGCAAGCTCGCGGCCCGGGTTATCTATTTCACGTTACCGAAGAAATCGTCCGGCCATCCCAGCCGACCCAAAGTCTCTCCAGCGCTGGTACTTTATCATTATTGCGACCGATAACACTATTTGCGTTGGCGCCGGCATCCGGGCTACTTCCCAGCGAGTCACAGGGGCCACCACAGGGCCCCGCCGCCCCGGATACCGCGACACGACGCCATCGACAGGACTACAGAGCACAGATTTTCGCGGTTACAAGCTGGCCTGAGCACGCTGCGCCATCGTGCGGTGGCACCTGTACTCCGCCGGTAGAGGAATATACACTTGGTGCCCGCTGATTGGCGCGGGCGCTAACAGGACCCATCGGACCGCCCCCCTTACCCGCCATGGACACAAGGAGCTACGCTTGCCCTCCCATTTGCAATCTCAACTGCAGGACCTGGCCGATCCAGACTCCCTCGCCATACTAAAAACCATCAGGCGCGGCCTCGAAAAGGAGAGTCTGCGAATAACACCTGACGGCAAGCTGGCCCAGACTCCGCACCCCGAAGGTATGGGCTCCCCCCTGACACATTCCTCTATTACCACCGACTACTCCGAGGCCCTGTTAGAGTTCATTACCGCGGTGAGTACTGACGTGGAAGCAACTCTGGATACGCTGGAAAACGTTCACAGCTTCGCCTACCAGCAACTGGGAGACAACATGCTGTGGTGTGCAAGCATGCCCTGCATTGTAAGTGGTGACGAAGGCATACCGGTCGCTCGTTATGGCAGTTCCAACGTCGCGCAGATGAAAACCGTCTACCGCCTGGGGTTGGGGCACCGCTATGGTCGCCTGATGCAAGCGATTGCCGGAATTCACTATAATTTTTCCATGCCGGACAGCTATTGGGAGCAGGCCTGGAAAAAAGCCGGGAGCCCAGGGGACATCTGCGACTACATCAGCACCGGCTACCTGGGCCTTATTCGCAATTTCCGCCGCCATTCCTGGCTGCTGATTTACCTGTTCGGCGCTTCACCCGCGGTGTGCGCAAGTTTCCTGAGGGGCCGCGGTGATGCGGGTCTGCAACCCTTTGACGAGCAGGGCCGCAGCATGCACCTGCCTTACGGCACAGCTCTGCGTATGGGCGACCTGGGCTACAACAGCGCGGCCCAGAAGGGCCTGAACATCTGCTACAACTCGCTGGATAACTACGTGGAAACCCTGCGCAGTGCGATTCTGCGACCCCATTCGGAGTACAGAAATATTCCCCGGGGGCAGGATGGCGACTACCAGCAGCTGAGCGATAGCCTGTTGCAGATCGAAAACGAGTTCTACAGCCCGATCCGTCCCAAGCGTGTAACGCGCTCCGGCGAGACACCTCTCACCGCCCTGCGCCGGCGCGGGATCGAGTACATTGAAGTCCGTTGTGTTGACGTCAGTCCCTTCTCTGCAGTGGGGATCGACGCCGGGCAAATGCGTTTTCTCGATACTTTTCTGCTGTACTGCCTGCTGGAAGATAGCCCCGCTTGCAATAATGCGGAACAGGTCACCCAGGCCGCCAATCTGAAAGCTGTGGTGAATCGCGGCAGAATGCCGGGACTGATGCTGGAAACAGCGACGGGTGAGCGACCCATGAGCGAATACGCAACAGAGCTGTTTACCGCCATGCAACCGGTGGCTGAGCTGCTGGATACCGCGAACGAATCAACGCAATACACCGAGAGCCTGCAACAACAGCAGGCAAAAATCTCCGATCCGGAATTGACCCCTTCGGCAAGGGTACTGCGAGAGATGAAAGAAAAGGATCTGCCGTTTTTCCGCCTCGCCATGTCCTACAGTGAGCACTGGGCTGATCATTTTCGCAGCCGCAAGCTCAGCCCGGAAATACAGTCGGAGTTCGAGGAAGAAAGCAGGCACTCCGTCGCGGCGCAACATGAAGTGGAGCAGGCGGACAACATCAGCTTCAGCGAATACCTTGAGAGTTATTTTGCCCAATACCGGGAGCTTTAAACAGCTCCCGGGGGAGGCCCTGACCGTGTTCATCGCTGCGATTCACGCCCCTTGAACTTCCTCGCCCACTTTCATCTGGCCTGGCCCGATGAAGGCCTGGTTGCCGGCGGCCTCGAGGGTGACTACTACAAGGGCTACCTTGGCAGCGACCTGCCTGACCCCATCGCGCGGGGCGTGCGACTGCACCGTGCCATAGACGCCTACACCGACAACCACCCTCTGGTGGTACAGCTGCGGCGGGAATTCCCACCCCATCTGCGCCGCTATGCCGGCATACTGATCGATCTGAGTTTTGATCATTACCTGAGCAAACACTGGGACGATTACAGCGACATACCACTACAGGAGTTCAACTCGGGCATTTACCGCGCTCTTCAGTCGCACGAACAGGACCTCAGCGCCGGCTCTCGAAGAATGCTGGCACGCATGCTGGAACACGACCTACTGAGCCTTTACCTGGACTGGGAAACCATACCCGCAAGCGCCGCCAGCATCGGCCAGCGCTTTCGTCGCGGCAACCCACTGACCGATGTCGGCGCTGATCTGGCCCCCGTGAGGGGACTGCTGGAGCAGGCCTTTCACGATTTCTACCCGGAGCTACAGGTGTTCACCACACGGCACAACAATTCAGGGAAGGCAGCGGCCGAGGTTACTCGCAGACACGGGGGTGATTGAACCATTTACCCGAAGTGCCATCGAATATTGCGCTCTGCCGAAAAAGACCCTAACTTAGCCCCCCAAACCGCCAGCAGGCGGGATATTAAGGACTACCGGAATGCTGCAAACCCTCTCCCCTCGACGGGTATTTTTAGGCTTGGCTATTACCGCATTGCTCGCCATGCTGTTTGCCCGTGTCTACCTTGAAGAAATTCTGGGCCTTGCGCCCTGCCCGCTGTGCATGAGCCAGCGGGTTTTCGTTGTCATGTGGGGCGGTATCGCGCTACTTGCGGCGCTGCACAATCCACCGCGGTGGGGCCAGAAGGTGTACGCCTCGCTTTGCGCGCTGGCTGCCATTGGTGGCGGCGCTATCGCCGTACGGCACGTCTGGCTGCAGCACCTTCCACCGGAAGAGGTCCCCGCCTGTGGCCCCAGCCTGGAATACATGCTGGAGACACTACCCTTTAGCGAAACCCTCAACCTGGTCCTGATGGGCAACGGCAACTGCGCCGAAATCATGTGGACCTTCCTCGGACTGACCATCCCGGAACAAACACTTATCATGGCGAGCGGGGTGACCCTGGTCTGTCTGTGGCAGCTTTTTCGAAAAGCGTCATGAGCCTTGCCGAGCTGTGCCCGCAACCATATAGTTAGGCGAGCCAACAGTTACTTCGCAGGAAGCACGCAATGCCGCACAGGAACAGTGACCCCAATCAGCAATTCGCCGCGGTGGAAGACCTGCTCACCCGATGGCTGCGGGAACGTCGTGAACTTTTGGGTAACTACACCCAGATAGCGGTCGCACTGGAGGTAACGCTGGAAGCCACAAAACTCACCGCTTACCAGCATGCGCTGTGTGGCTTGCTCGTGGATTACGTGTCAGCGGGGCATTTCGAGGTGTTTAACGAGCTGTTGAATGAGGCAGAGAGCTTCGCTGACGGCAGTGGCGCACTAGCGCGACAGCTAATGCCCGCCATAGGCGACACCACGGAGGTCATCATGGCCTATGAGGAAAAATACGGGGGTGGGGAGGCATTCCCCGAGACAGTACAGCGCGACCTTTCCTCACTTGGGGAGGTTCTGGAATCGCGTTTTGTGCTGGAAGACCGGCTTATTGCCGGCCTTCACAACAGGCATCGACGCCGGGTAGAGAACCAGGCGCCCAAGACGTCCTAGCCTTCAGCTTCTGCCTGACTCGGTATGGAGATCAACTCCACGTCAAACACCAGCGCGGCATTGGGGCCGATGGCCTGACCTGCACCGCCGGCACCGTAGCCCAGCTCGGGCGGAATAACCAGCTTGTAAGTAGAGCCAACCGGCATCAGCTGTAAAGCCTCGGTCCAGCCTGGAATCACCTGGCCTACACCGAAGGTGACTGTCTCACCGCGGCTATAGGAGGAATCAAACTCAGTTCCATCCACCAGCGTGCCACGATAATGTACTTCAACGGTATCCTCGGGCCCAGGCATGGGGCCATCACCCGCTTCGACAACTTCATACTGCAGGCCTGAGTCAGTCACCGTCACACCCTCTCGGGCAGCATTTTCAGCCAGGAACGCGGTTGCAGCGGCCAGGTTTGCCTCGGACACTGCTGCCTGTGCTACCTGTTGCTCGGCGGCTGCCTGCTCTTGGTAGGCCTGCATCTCGGAGGCGATCTCCTCCTGGGTCAGCAACGGTTCGCTGCCCTCAAGCGCATCGCGCAAGCCAGCGGAGAAAGCGTCGACATCCATGGGAACACTGTCAGAAGCCATGCGTTGGCCCAGAGTGAAGGCAATGCCGTAGCTCAGGCGCTGTGAAGTGGTTTCCAGTTGCGGTGCAGCCGTTTCAGCGGGAGCGGCCACAGTCTGGGTTTCGGCTGTTTGTTGGTTACAGGCTTGCAGGGCGACAGCGCCAACCAGAGCAAGCGGCAATGCATACTTCTTCATATTTTCCTTCCAATTGTATGAACAGGGAGTATCGCGAAAAAACGTTTCAATGCGAGTCCTACCCCCCGGAATAAAAGAACCCGCCGCCAATCTGACATCGAACAGCGCGTGATTTGACAGCACCGGGGGTGCAATAGTTTCGCAATGGCGGCACATATTACTACCCGGCACCCCTATACGCCACCCCGCTAAACCGTGGCGAAACCGCACCCCGGTGTCTAGCCGCATGGGGTGACTGCGAGTAGAATTCGCGTCCTCATGATTATATTACGCGACATCGGCCTGCGCCGCGGCAGCAAGCTATTGCTACAGGATGCCAATGTGACGATCCAACCCGGGCAGCGCCTGGCCATGATCGGCGCCAACGGCTGTGGAAAATCCAGCCTGTTTTCCCTGTTGCTGGGGGAGCTGACAGCAGATACCGGCAATATTGAGGGTATGTCAAGGCTGCGCATCGCGCACATGGCGCAGGAAGTACATGCGACCCAGATGCCCGCAGGAGAGTATATCTGGCGCGGCGACAGTGCACTGGCTCGCCTGCGAGACGAGCTACAGCGTCTCGAAACTGCCGGCCAGTTCGACGCGGCGGCTCCGATTCACGGCAAGCTTGAAGAAATTGACGGCTACAGCGCGGAGCGACGATCTGAGCGTCTGTTGCAGGGCCTGGGTTTTGCCGCGGATGCCCACCAACGCCCGGTCACTGATTTTTCCGGGGGCTGGCGTATTCGGCTCAATCTCGCGCGGGCGCTGATGACACCGTCGGACGTGTTATTACTGGACGAACCCACTAACCACCTCGATCTGGACGCCACGCTTTGGTTGCAGCAATGGCTGCAGCAATATCCCGGCACCCTGCTGATGATTTCCCATGACCGGGATTTCATCGACGCCACCTGCGAGCGCATCCTGCACATCGAGCATCAGCAACTGAATGCCTATAAAGGGAACTACTCCGAATTCGAACGCCATCGCGCGGAACGGCTGGCCAACCAGCAGGCAAGCTTCGAAAAGCAGCAGCGGCGTATAGCCGAGATCGACGACTTCGTCAGGCGCTTCCGCTACAAAGCCACCAAGGCAAGGCAGGCCCAGAGTCGACTGAAAGAGCTGGAGCGCATGCAGTCACTGGCGCCGGCCCATATCGACTCTCCCTTCGACTTCAGTTTTTCTGCGCCCGAACGTAACTCTGATCCGGTGGTACGCCTTGACGGAGCCAGCATGGGCTACGACAACCAGCCGGTGCTGACCTCTGTGGAGCTACATTTACGCCCCGGCAGTCGCTACGGACTGCTGGGGAAAAATGGTGCCGGTAAATCCACCCTGCTGAAGAGCCTGGTCGGCGACCTGCCTCTGTTGGTGGGCGAACGGGTAGCCGGCGAGCATTGCAATATCGGCTATTTTGACCAGCAGCAACTGGAGTCCCTGGACTTACAGGCCAGCGCTATTTTACACCTGCAGCGGTTGAGCCCGAATGCCCGAGAACAGGACATCCTCAATTTTTTGGGGGGGTTCAATTTCCGCGGCGATGCGGCCACCAGCGAGATCGCCCCTTTTTCCGGCGGTGAGAAGGCCCGCCTGGCGCTGGCCATGGTGGTATGGCAACGGCCCAATTTGCTGGTGCTGGATGAACCGACAAACCACCTGGACCTGGATATGCGCCACGCCCTGGAAATCGCTCTGCAAGCCTACGAGGGAGCCCTGATTCTGGTGAGCCACGACCGCCACCTGCTGCGCAACACCGTCGACGAATTACTGCTGGTGCACGATGGCCGGGTGGAGACCTACACCGAGGACCTGGAGGGCTATGAACGTTGGATTCTGTCCAGTTACCGCCAGGTAGATCGCAGTGAGCCGGCGGCAACGGACAGTTCCCGCAAGGAAAAGCGCCAGAGCGCCGCCGCCCGGCGAGAGAAGCTGCGGCCGTTACAGAAACGTATTGATAAAACTGAAAAAGAGATGAGCGCCATAGAGGCGGAACAGGCGGATGTGCAAACGCGGCTGAGTGACACCGATCTTTACACTGTGGGGCGCAAGGGCGATCTTGCCAAGCTGATGCAGAAAGAGGCCGAACTTAAAGTGCGGGCCACGGAGTTGGAGGAGTTCTGGCTGGACCAGCAGGAGGCGCTGGAGGAGTTGGCTGGCGACTGACGACCTCCAGCGGCAGAACAGTATCGTGCTAGGCATGTGGTTCGGCACCTGCTTTCTAGTCTCTATCCTATACAAATCCTACCGCGTCATTCATTTCTCGATCAAACGCAACTTGGCAGGTCTACTCAGACTCTTTATAGCGGCCTCCCGCTGTTGTGCCACACTGCGGTCAATGGCGGTGTCAGACCAGAGCAGTTTTACCGGCCGCCGGCCTCGCGTATAGCGCGGGCCACCGGCCAGCTCGCCATTGTGCTGGCGCAGGCGTCTATCGAGGTCTCGGGCAATGCCGGTGTAAAGCGTGCCGTCCGCGCACTGCAGGATGTAGACCGACCAGTCATCCGCCACAAGTGGCTATCCCCGGGTCCAGTTGTGGTAGCGCTCCACCCAACCCAACAGGCGCTCTGGTTTGTGGGCCTTGCGCCACTCGCTGGCAAGGAACTTGTTGCTCTCACCGAGGGTGGGGTAGATATGAATGGTCGCCAGGATTTTGTTCAGGCCGATACCGTGCTTCATCGCCAGCACAAACTCCGCCAGTAATTCAGCGGCGTGATAGCCGACGATGGTGGCTCCCAGTATGCAGTCCCTGCCCGGAGCCGTCAGCACCTTGACGAAGCCATGGGCTTCGCCATCGGCGATGGCCCGGTCCAGGTCGTCAATGCCGTAACGGGTAACCTCATAAGCGATGTCCTGCTCCCTGGCCTCCTGTTCATTGAGACCCACCCGGGCAACTTCAGGGTCGGTAAACGTCGCCCAGGGTACTATTGAATAGTCCACCTTGAACTTACGGAAACGGCCGAACAGGGCGTTAACCGCTGCGAACCAGGCCTGGTGGCTGGCCATATGTGTGAACAGATAGGGGCCGGCAACGTCGCCACAACCGAAAATAGTCGGTATGCGGGTCCGCAGGTATTCGTCCACAGTGACCGTACCGGCTGCAGTGAGCGGTATACCCAGTTCCTCAAGCCCCATATTCTCCACATTGGCATGGCGCCCCACCGCCAGTAACACCCGATCAAACGCCAGCTCCTGTTCTCCCTCGGGCGTTTTGAATACCGCGCGCCCGCCGTCGCCGTCCGCTCGAAAAGTCTGCGCCTCGTAGCGGGTGTGCACGGCCATACCCTGTGACTCCAACCTATTTAGCACCAGTGCAGATACTTCAGTGTCCTCCCTGGGCTGGATACGGTCGGCGTGGGTCACCAGCATCACCTCGCTGCCGAGACGGGCAAAGGCCTGCGCCAATTCACAGCCGATGGGGCCGGCACCCAGCACCAGCAGACGTTTGGGTAACTCCCTTATTTTCCAGACGGTATCCGAAGTGAGGTAATCGAGAGCTTCCAGCCCGGGTATATCCGGCACCCGGGGACGGGCGCCGCTGGCGAGAATAATATTGCGGGCGGTAATCCTGCGCCCGCCTACCTCTACCTCCCAGGGCGATTCGATACGGGCATCACCCTGCACACAGTCGACACCCAGCGAGGTGAAGCGCTCCACGGAATCGTGTGGCTCTATCGTTTTAATTACCGCCTGCACTCGCTCCATGACCTGCCGGAAGTCCACATTTACCGCCATGGGCTCCAATCCAAACTCTTCTGCCCTTCGCGCATAGTCAGCTATCCGGGCTGAACGAATCAGGGCTTTGCTGGGCACACAGCCCGTATTGAGACAGTCGCCGCCCATCTTGTGGCGTTCTATCAGTGTGACTTTTGCCTTCACAGTGGCGGCAATCAGTGCAGCTACCAGTCCCGCTGAGCCGGCCCCGATCACTACCACATTGGTATCGAAGCTGCGGGGACGGGTATAGGGTGCGAGCACACGGCGAGCCTGGATATAGCCTAACAGCCACTTCGCAATCAGCGGGAAGACCGCCAACAACACGAAAGAGAGCAGCAAGCCCGGTGAAATAATGCCAGCTGCCGATTCCAACTCTCCCAACTGGGTTCCCGCATTCACATAGACCGCCGTCGCCGGCAGCATGCCCAGTTGGGAGACCCAGTAGTAGCGCCAGGCCTTGATAGGCAACAAGCCCATGAGCAGGTTGATCACGACGAAGGGAAATATCGGCACCAGCCGCAGCGAAAACAGGTAAAAGGCACCATCTTTCTCAAAACCGGCATTGAAGGCACGCAACTGCCGGCCAAACTTTTCCTGCACCCGGTCCCGCAGCAACAAGCGCGACACCAGGAACGCTAGTGTCGCGCCTATGCTGCTGGCAAATGACACGAGTAACAGGGCATACCAGAAGCCAAACAGGGCGCCGCCAGCCAGTGTCATGATAGCCGCACCGGGTACCGACAGGGCAGTTACTCCCACGTACAAAGCAAAGTACAAAAGCCCGGCCAGCAGTGGATTTTCCGCGTACCAGGCGTGCAGTTCGCCCATACTTTGCTTCACCGTATCCAGCTGCAGGTAGTTGCCAAGGTCGAAGTAGAACCACGCGGTGATGGCGGCGGCTATGACCGCAATGACTACAATTTTTTTGATCAACACTGTGTTTCCACCTATATTTTCTTAGCTTTTTGGGATTCTGAGGGAGATTACTCTCACATCTGTGACAAGGCCACTGTGGTGAGGCTCATGGCGCTTGTCCGTTACTAAACCGGCAGCAAGGAGGAGACCTGTGCCCGGACGCGCCGTGAATACGTCCATGCATATCAGGCTTGCAGGACGGGACAGACAAGAACCCGAAAAGTCTCGGATTAGAACAAACAGAATATGACACCCGGATATATGAGCATTCCTAAATACTCTACTCACAAGGTTGCCCAGCAAAATCCCGGTGGTATGATTGCCCCCTCGAAACACGGACATATCGTCCGTCGATCACGCGGAGAACACCATGAGCGACCAAATCGTACACGTCAGCGATGCCACATTTGACGCAGAAGTACTCAACTCAGACATTCCAGTTCTCGTAGACTTCTGGGCAGAGTGGTGCGGACCCTGCAAAATGATAGCCCCGGTGCTGGATGAACTGGCTTCCGAGTACACTGGCAAATTGAAAATCTGCAAGGTAGATGTGGACGCCAACCCCGACATTCCCCCCAAGTTCGGCATCCGCGGCATTCCCACGCTGATCATGTTCAAGGGCGGCAATGCTGAAGCCACCAAGGTGGGCGCACTGTCCAAGACCCAACTCACGGCCTTTATCGAGGAAGTGGTTTAGCGCTTTCCGGGCCCGGTTCACGCCGGGCCCATGCCCCTCAATCAATAGTATTTAAAGCCTAAAAAAGCGGTAGACGATACTTACGGGGCATGCTACCTTCTCTTTCGTTGCACAGCCCCGTGCACCAATAATAACTCATCATCCAAAATATTTTTTTATGCACCGTGCGCTGGCGCCGCCAGCATGTACCCATACCTATACGACTAATCAACCCCCCTCTTAACTACACAGCTACTTCTTCTATGAATCTTACCGACCTCAAAACCAAATCCACCCAGGACCTCATCGATATCGCCAAAGAAATGGGCCTGGATAACATGGCGCGCTCGCGCAAACAGGACATTATTTTTGCGATCCTGAAACGCCATGCCAAAAGTGGCGAAGATATTTCCGGCGATGGTGTACTGGAAATTCTACAGGACGGCTTTGGCTTCCTGCGCTCCTCCGATAGTTCGTACCTGGCAGGACCCGATGACATCTACGTATCCCCCAGTCAGATACGGCGCTTCAACCTGCGCACCGGCGACTCAATCTCAGGCAAGATCCGACCACCGAAGGACAGCGAGCGTTACTTTGCCCTGCTCAAGGTCAGTGAGATCAACTTCAACAAGCCGGAAAATTCCAAACACAAAATTCTGTTCGAAAACCTCACCCCCCTGTTCCCGGACCAACGCCTGACACTGGAAACCGGCAACGGCAGCACGGAAGACCTTACCGGCCGAATCATCGACCTGGTTGCGCCCCTGGGCAAAGGCGTGCGCGGCCTGCTGGTGGCACCTCCCAAGGCCGGCAAGACCATCATGATGCAGAATATTGCGCAGGCGATCATCACCAACAACCCCGAGTGCTATATTATCGTTCTGCTAATCGATGAGCGCCCGGAAGAGGTCACGGAAATGCAGCGCTCGGTGGGTATTCGCGGCGCCGAGGTAGTGGCGTCCACCTTTGACGAACCACCCTCACGCCACGTGCAGGTCGCCGATATGGTTATCGAAAAAGCCAAGCGGCTGGTAGAACACAAAAAAGACGTTATTATCCTGCTCGACTCTATTACCCGCCTCGCGCGCGCATTTAACACGGTTATCCCAAGCTCCGGCAAGGTGTTGACCGGTGGTGTCGATGCCCATGCGCTGGAACGACCCAAGCGCTTTTTCGGCGCTGCGCGGAACATCGAGGAAGGTGGCAGCCTGTCAATTATTGCCACCGCCCTGGTTGATACCGGCTCGAAAATGGACGAGGTGATCTACGAAGAGTTTAAGGGCACCGGTAACATGGAACTCCATCTGGATCGCAAAGTGGCTGAGAAGCGCGTCTACCCCGCGATTAATATCCGCCGCTCGGGTACCCGCCGAGAGGAATTGCTCACCGCCGATGACGAGTTACAGCGGATGTGGATACTGCGCAAGCTGTTGCACGGTATGGAAGACCTCGCGGCTATCGAGTTTCTCTCCGACAAGCTCAAGGACACCAAGACCAACGCCGAGTTCTTCAAATCGATGAAGCGCAAATAGCGCCACAGCTCTGACCGGGCGCACGATTGCGTGCGCGCTGTTCAACGTGTACTGTCCTTCACCATACTGATCCCAGCATGGACGAATAACCCAGGTGAAATATACAGATCTCCGGGACTTTATTGCCGCGCTGGAACAGCGGGGCGAACTGGTTCGCATCAACACAGAAGTGGACCCGGTACTGGAAATGACCGAGATCGCCGATCGCACCCTGCGCCAGGGTGGCCCGGCATTGCTGTTCGAAAACCCCAAAGGCTATAACACCCCAGTACTGGTAAACCTGTTCGGTACCGAGCGCCGGGTAGCGCTAGGCATGGGCGAGGAGGATGTATCCGCGCTTCGCGATATCGGTGAACTGCTGGCCTACCTGCGTCAGCCGGATCCCCCCAAGAGTTTGCGCGATGCATGGGACAAGGCCCCGGTACTCAAGCAGGTGCTGCACATGGGCCCTAAAATGGTGCGCAATCCGCCCTGCCAGTACCACGCTATTGAAGGCGCCGACGTCGATCTACACCAGTTGCCGATACAAACCTGCTGGCCTGGCGATGCCGCACCGCTGGTGACATGGCCCCTGGTTATCACTCGCGGCCCCAACAAGGAACGACTGAACCTCGGCATCTATCGCATGCAGCTGATTGGTCGCAATAAACTGATCATGCGCTGGCTGTCACATCGCGGTGGTGCGCTTGATTACCGCGACTGGCAACTGCAACACCCCGGTAAACGCTACCCCGTTGCGATCGCCCTTGGCGCCGACCCCGCCACCACGCTGGCTGCGGTCACACCTATTCCCGACAGTATTTCAGAGTACGCATTTGCCGGCTTGCTACGCGGCGGCAAGACCGAGCTGGGAGAGTGTTTTACCCCATTGTGTCGCGAGCACGGACTGACCATACCGGCGACTGCGGAATATATTCTCGAGGGCTACCTCGAGCCGGGAGAACTGGCTGACGAGGGGCCCTTCGGTGACCATACCGGATACTACAACGAGGTGGAGCGCTTTCCCGTATTTACCGTGGAGGCTATCACCCACCGGGAGTCGCCGATTTATCACAGTACCTACACCGGCCGGCCGCCGGATGAACCGGCGGTACTGGGAGTAGCACTGAACGAAGTGTTCGTGCCCCTGCTGAAGAAGCAGTTCCCGGAAATTGTTGATTTCTACCTGCCGCCGGAGGGCTGTTCGTATCGTATGGCGGTGGTGACCATGCGCAAGGAGTATCCCGGTCACGCGAAACGCATCATGCTGGGCGTGTGGTCCTTTCTGCGCCAGTTTATGTATACCAAATTCATCATCGTTACCGATGAAGACGTGAATGCCCGGGACTGGAAAGATGTGATCTGGGCAATGACCACCCGCATGGACCCCAGACGCGACAGCGTTTTTATAGACAACACGCCCATCGACTATCTGGATTTTGCCTCACCAGTGGCGGGCCTCGGTTCGAAAGTCGGCTTCGACGCCACCAACAAATGGCCTGGTGAAACAGAGCGGGAATGGGGACGGCCTATCGCCATGGACGCTGAGGTCAAGCAGCGGGTCGATGACATGTGGGATCAGCTGGGTATTCCGCCCGGCCGCGACTACCCGACCTGAGTCAACTGCGCGTCAGCAAGTGCTGGTCGGGGACCATTTTTTCCGGCTTGGGCAGGCTGGGTAGCCGGGCTTCCTGCAACAATAAACCCTCGCGATAATAGGCCGCAGCCACCTTCGACTCGCCCAGGCCATCCAGCAGTCTGCCAAGTTCAGCACAGGTTTCGGCACTGCGTTGCAGGCGATAGCTTTTCTCAAAATAATCCCGCGACTTGCCCCACAGCTTGTCGCGCGCGGCCAGACGCCCCAGACACAGGAATAACTGAGCGTCCTCGGCGTGATCTGCCAACCAGCCCTCGGCATGAGCCAACTGACGCCGAACATCCGCACCTGTTACAAAACCGTACAAGCGCACCAGCGTTGAATCCCAACGTTTCTTCAGCTCGCGTACAATGGCTTTCTCGGCCACTGCATCACCCCCCAATGAAACTAGTAAACTGATATAGCCCCGGATCATTTCCGGGTCTGCGCGCACTGCAGCGGGCAATTTGTGCCAGGTCTCGCTGACACGATCCAGACTGGCATCGCCGCCGGCGCCCGCACTGCGCAACATCCCGCCGTAGACATCCTGCTCCAACGCGGTTTGTTCGTCTGTGTTGATAACCCGGTATTTTTTGAGCTGCGGTAACAGCTCCGCCAATCCGGCGCTGTCACCCAGCCCCGTATATGCCCGTTGCAGAAGTGATAATGCCTGGGGATACCGCCCCGGACTGCGCCTGGCGTCCTGCAGCGTGTTTATGGCCTGTTGATATTGCCCCGCCTGCACTTGTATTTCCGCCCTGGCCAGTGCCACTGCGGTATCCGCTGCCGCATTGGAATCAGCAGCCGCGAGCAAATGCTGTTCGATTTGATCCGGCTCATCCAGCCGCGCGCTGGCTCGCGCCGCCAGCAGGTAGTTCACCAGGGGAACCTCATTATTGCGAGCACCGCGCAGTAGCTCACTACGCGCTTTTGACCAGTTGCCCTCGATATAGTGAACCAGCCCTCGATTGGTCAGGCGCGTGGCCTGCCTGTGCCTGCGCGCATCCATCCAACCCGAAAGTGACTTCTGCCCACCCACCAGCCTGCGCAGCAATGCGATTAAGGCGTAGAGCAACAGCGTGAATATAAACAGCAACACCAGGGCCACCCAGAGACTGGACTCCAGCGTGTAATCACCATAGGCCAGTAGCAAATAGCCTGGGTCGGTTTCAATAATTGCCACCACACCAACGCCCAGCAAGAGCGCGATGAGGATCAGGGTAAATATCCTGCGCATGGCTTACTTTGCGCCTCCGGACTGCAATCGCTGTTTCACCACAGCGTCCAGCGCCTGCACCGAGTTGGAAATATCGGGCAGGCGGGTGGCGACGTTCACATCTGTCAGTTGCGCAATCTCTCTAGCCATGGCCCTGGCGGCGGCCTCGTCAGATTCAAAAAACTCCCCCACCCAGTGCTGGGCCCGCTTCAGACTCTCGCGATACAGGGTCTCGTTCCCCGACAGCAGCGACACCTGGGCCTGCTCCAGCAACATGCGCAGGTTTTGTCGCACCAACCCTTCCCACTGGGGATCCATCAGGGCCTGCATGGGAACATCGCGGCGGCGGATGATGATGTAGTCGGACAGCTTGGTCAGCGCCGCTTCGTAGCCCTGGCGCATACGCGCCTGCCAGGTATCGGCGGGCTGTTGCTCCGGGCCCGCCGCTTGTTTCGGCAACTGGAAGATCACTAACTTATCCGCCTGCTCTACCAAAGCGGCCAGGCGCAGGTATATCCCTTCAACATCCACCCTGGGCACTGCCCGCACCGCTGCGAGATCCGACGCAACCTCAGCACGCACCTCATGCAGGCGCACATCGTCCAGTTCAAGCAGGATTGCGTCCGCGCTGTTCAACAGGGCCTGCGCCGCCCTCACATCGTTCGCCATGATCAGGCGCTGGTTGGCCATTCGCAGCAGATACTGCGCCTCCGCCAACAACCAGTCATCGCGGTCATTGGTGCTGTAGCGGTCCAGCTCCGCCCGCTGCGCCGACAACTGTTGTTGCAAGGTCACCAGCGATTGCTTCAATTCCCCGGACTGCTGGGTAAGTTCCCCGGTACTGGCCTTGAGAGGATCCAGCGCAGTGCTCTGCTGGGTCTGCCAGCGCTTATTGAGTTCACTGAGGTCGCTCTGGGTTACCTCAGCGCCAGCTGTGGTCTCCAGCGCCTGCAGGCGAGCAGCAATGCCGGAGTCGTTGCGCTGTTGTTCACGCAGCAACCACGCCAGCCCGCCCGCCAGGGCCAGGACCAGCAACAGCGCTATCCAACCCGGCGCCGAGGATCCTCCTCCAGAGCTTTTTTTCGCAACGGCCGCGGTGCGTGGAGCCGTCGGTGCAGCTTTGGCAGACACCTCCGCATCAGCAGCTGTGACTGCCAGGGATTCTCCGGCCGCCGTGGTCTCCTGTGCCAGCTGTTCAGTGTTCTTGTCTTGCTGATCACTCACTCGTTATTCTCCAGCGCTGGTTTGCCATGCTGCCAAGACGCGCAACATTGCGCTATCCGAGGCATTTTCCGCCACAATCACTTGCTCAAATCCTGCCGCACGGGCCATTTCAGCAACCCTCGGCGAGGGCACCACCAAGGTGATATAACTAAAGTTAGTGGTTTCTGTCGAACGAAGCAATGCCAGCATGTTGCCCAGGCCCTCTCCGCTGCTGATCATCACCACGCCAATGTCCCACTGCGACAGCTTGAGGGGCAGCTCTCCGGGGGGCAATTCAGGGGCGGCGCGGCGATAGCAGGCCAACTCATCAACCCGCGCACCACGACGGCTCAGCTCCTCAGCCAGCGTCTGGCGTCCGCCCTCTCCCTTTACCACCAATACGCGCGCGTCCTGCACCTGTTGCAACTGTGGCAGTGCCAGCAAACCCTCACTGGTCATGGCCGATCCCGGTGTGTGAGCGCTCACACCAAAGGCTGACAACAGGCGCGCCGTACCAGCGCCCACGGCGTACCAGTCCAGCCCGACAGGTAGCTGTGGCCAGCAGGATTCGATGCAGGCCATGCCGTATCGGACGGCATTAGCACTGACAAATATCAGATGCTGGTAGTGATCGAGGTTCACTACTTGATTACGTTGTTCCGGCGCAAGTTTCTCCAGCGGCAATATCTGCAGCATTGGCAGGCAGTGCACGGCAAACCCCATTGCCGTGACCGCGGTGCACAGCTCCTCTGCCTGCTCCGACGGGCGGGTGACCAGAATATTAATGCTGCGCGCCATAGACCGCAGCCAGAATATCCGCAGCACCTTGCGCCAGCAGCTGATCCGCCACCCGCTCGCCCAGTTGCTGCGCTTCGGCGACAGCGGCCTCGGCTTCAGCTCGCAGAATAAGCGAGCCATCGGGCTTCCCCACCAGGCCACGCAAGCGCAGACGTGTGCCGTCCGCCACATGCTCTGCGAAGCCGGCAATAGGCACCTGGCAACCGCCCTGCAAGCGCAGGTTCATGGCGCGCTCGGCGGTGACACGCTGTGCAGAGGGCTCATGGTGTAAAACCTGTAACAGCCCAAGCACATCCGGGTCAGCGGTGCGCAACTCGACCCCAACGGCACCCTGACCGCCTGCTGGCAGTGAATGCTCAAAGGCAATCGAATGGGCGATGCGCGAGGCGAACCCCAACCTCACCAGGCCCGCGCTGGCCAGGATGATCGCGTCGTACTCCCCCTCATCCAGTTTCCGCAGGCGTGTATTGACGTTGCCGCGCAGAAAAGTCACTTTCAGGTCTGGTCGCCGCTCGCGCAACTGACATTCGCGGCGCAGGCTTGAGGTTCCCACCACGCTGCCGACGGGCAGATCATCCAGTGCCTTAAAACGGTTGCTGACAAAGGCATCCGAGGGATCCTCCCGCTCGCAAATCACACCCAGGCCAAGCCCGGGGGGAAAATCCATGGGCACATCTTTCATGGAATGCACGGCAATATCAGCTGTGCCATTGAGCAGCGCGGTCTCCAGTTCTTTTACAAACAGGCCCTTGCCACCCACCTTTGCCAACGGTACGTCAAGCAGCTGGTCGCCTCGAGAGGTCATTCCCAGCAACTCTACCTTGAGCCGGGGATGTGCAGCTTCCAATGCGGATCGAACGAACTCGGCCTGCCACAGGGCCAAAGGGCTTTCCCGGGTAGCGATGACCAATCTGGAGGGCATACTAATATCCTGTCCGGTTTCGAGGACCGGCATAATAACAGCCCGCCCCGCAAGCTGCGACCGGGTAACCCACAGCGTTCTTCAGCCCGCAACCAGCCGTTGCTTGACCTCCGTCAAATGGCGGCGGCTAACCATTGGTTTCTGAGAAACGTCGTTGAGCACTACATACCAGGGCCCCTGTTCATCGCGCTCCAGGCGCACGACATGGGCTACCGCAACCAGTGCGTTGCGATGCACCCGCAAAAAGCGCTGACCAAATTCACGCTCCAGTTCCTTCAATGTGTCGGGGATTAGCAACTCACCGGAGGGGCTATGGGCCGTGACATATTTTTGCTCGGCCAGCAGACAGCGGACATCCACTACCGGCATGGTTTCGACACCGCGATGGGTCTGACTGGCAAGCAGGCCACGCTCGATCGGCACCGCTCCTGCATCAACATTACCCAGTTCCACCAATGCCGCCAGTTGCACCCGATTGAGTCGGCCCGCCGTGGCCAGCGCCCGTGTCAGATCACGCTCCCGTACGGGTTTTAGCAGATAGGCCGCCGCCTGGTGCTGCAGGGCCTCCAGAGCGTATTCATCGTAGGCAGTGCAAAAAATTACCGCCGGTGGCTGCTCCTCGGTTTCCAATTTGGTGGCCAACTCGATGCCGCTCATTCCCGGCATACGGACATCCAGCAATAGCAGGTCAGGGCTGTGCGTGCGCACCAGCGCCAGGGCTTGCGCGCCATTACTCGCCTGCCAGCACTGGACGCCAGGATCCGACTTTTCCAACAGGCGCAGCAATCGTTCCCGCGCCAATGCCTCGTCATCAACTACCAGAATTTTCACACCTTACCCCCTCTACACACTACTCCCACAAGGGATAACTCAGTTCAACCCTGAACAGCCCATCGGCATGCACAATCTGCAAACGGCCCTGGCCACCGTACAGCACCTGCAAGCGCTGGCGGATATTTTCAAGGGCTATCTTGTGCCCCCGGGAGCGAGCCGGTTTTTCCGGTGCCGGGTTTTCAACCACTACCCGCAATACACTCCCCGCCTGTTTTACGCTGACATGGATCTTGCCGCCCCCCTCCATCTGCGCCACGCCGTGGTAAACCGCATTTTCCACCAACGGCTGTAATATCAGGCTGGGCATGGGCTTGTCGCGAACCTTCGGGTCTACCTCCCACTCTACCTGCAGCCTGTCCCCCAGCCGCATTTGCTCAATAGCAAGGTATAGCTCACACAGACGCTGCTCATCTGCCACCAGTGTGGGGCGCTGATTTTCCTGCAAACTGACCCGCAGCAGCTCGGACAAATCCTCGACGGCGCGCTCAGCCTCCTCCGGGCGGGAGACAATCAGGCTGGCGATACTGTTGAGGGTATTAAACAGGAAGTGAGGCCGGATTTTGGACCGCAATGAATCGAGCCTGGAGCGCAATTCCAGTTGTTTCTGCACCAGCAATTGATGCTGCAAATAGAAATAGCGCATGGCGATGCCAGTCAGTACTGCGGCCACCAGGAGATTGCGCAAAACCCACCACAATTCACTGCTGCCACTGTTAAAAACCGGGAACAGGCGCCAGCCAAAGGTGCTACTGAGCGCTGTAATCGCCAGCACCACCAGCAGGCAGCAGGCGCTCACCAAAGGCAGGCTGAGCCCACTGAGCGGCCGGCGCAGACAGCACAATATCGCGGCGCTGAGCAACACCACCCACTGTACAAAAAGGGAGCAGATAGCCAGCGTATCCCAGTTGAATTCCGGCAGCGAACTGGTACTGAGGGTGTACACCAACACCACCAGCTCCACCAGCAAGACCATGGTGAACACCGTACGTGCTGCACACAGGTCGGGCAGGATAAACTCGCCCGGGGCGATATCCTCTCCCGGCGGTGCCATCTGCCCCGGTGCTGGTTCCATACTCCATTCTCCCCTGTTATAGCTGGTATACTTGCACCCTTGACTGGCGCCGACAAGTCCAAAGATCACCGTGTGCCAACACCTTCGAACCAAACAGCAGGAATTAATCGGGAATGAGCAATCAGCAGGACACCAGCAAGCTCTGGGGCGGGCGTTTTACCGAACCCACTGACAGCTTTGTGCAGCGCTTTACAGCATCAGTCAGCTTCGACCAGCGTATGGCGGCGGAAGATATCGCCGGCTCGCTCGCCCATGCCGACATGTTGTGTGCGGCAGGCGTGCTTACCGCGGAGGAACTGGACACTATTCACCAGGGGCTTTCGCAGGTGCAGGAAGAGATCAGCAGCGGCAGTTTTAACTGGTCAGTGGAGCTGGAAGATGTCCACATGAACATAGAGGCGCGGCTGACCGAGCTTATCGGCGTCACGGGCAAGAAACTGCACACCGGGCGCTCCCGCAATGATCAGGTGGCCACTGACATTCGCCTGCATCTACGCGCAGCCATCGATGTGATTGCGCTCGAGCTTACGCGGCTGCAACGGGGCACCATAGGGCTGGCCGCGCAGAATACGGATACCATCATGCCCGGCTTTACGCACCTGCAAACCGCGCAACCGGTAACCTTTGGCCACCATCTACTGGCCTGGAACGAAATGCTGGAACGCGATTTCGGCCGCTTGCAGGACTGCCGCGCACGCCTCAACCAGTCACCGCTGGGTGCCGCTGCACTGGCGGGCACAACCTATCCCATTGATCGAGCCAGCACCGCGGCCGCCCTGGGCTTCGACAGACCTACGGAAAATTCCCTGGATTCGGTATCCGATCGAGATTTCGCCATCGAGTTCTGCTCTTTCGGGGCAGTGCTATTGACCCACCTGTCGCGCATGTCAGAGGAGCTGGTGCTGTGGGCATCCGCTCAGTTCAGCTTTATAGAGTTGCCGGACCGATTCTGCACCGGCTCGTCCATCATGCCCCAAAAGAAGAACCCGGATGTGCCCGAGCTGGTGCGCGGCAAAGTGGGCCGGGTTAATGGCAATCTGGTGGCCCTGCTGACCCTGATGAAAAGCCAGCCGCTGGCCTACAACAAGGACAACCAGGAAGACAAGGAACCGCTGTTCGACACAATTGATACCGTATTGGACTGCCTGCGCGCCTTTGCCGATATGGTGCCGGCTATCCGACCGCAAACCGGGCCGATGCGCGAATCCGCCCGCAGGGGTTTTTCCACTGCCACTGACCTGGCGGACTATCTGGTTCGTCAGGGGCTGCCCTTCCGGGATGCCCATGAGGTGGTCGGCAAGGCGGTTGCCCACGGTGTGGCCACAGCGAAAGATCTATCTGAAATGACGCTGGTGACCCTACAGGGTTTCTGTGCGGATATCCGCGAAGATGTATTCGAGGTGCTTACACTGGAGGGGTCTGTCGCCGCACGCGATCACCTCGGAGGCACCGCACCCAAACAGGTGGCCGCGGCAGCAGTCCGCGCCGCCCAGCGGCTTGAGAATCGCTAGAGTAGGGCCTCAAGCCGGGGCCAATCAGTTCCCGCTGTAGCGCAGGCTCAGCTGAAAGGTCACGTCTGAGGCGGTTTCCACACCAATATCCTCCACGATATTCGTGTCCACCGACCAACGCGCGGCGAAGCGCCAGCGAACGCCGCCTGACAAGGTGAGAGCAGTGTCCCCCAGCGCGGTCAGGCCGCTGTCGGTGGGCGCCGCATTACTGTCCACCTGCGCCAACAGCGACCAGTTCTCAGCCACTACCCAATCGAGACTCAGCCCGGCAAACCACAGGTTCTGGTCCTGTATGCCATCCAGTAATTCACTGTCGCCGGCGCGCAGGTATCCAAGCTGACCGTGCCAGCGCAGCGGCAGACTGGATAGGTGCTCACCTGAAAAGCGCAGGGCCACAAACTGATCATCTGCACCACTACCGAGAAACCTGTCCTCATCCCCAACACCAAACTTATAACCCAGAGCCAGTGCTACCACTGAATCTTCGTCGCGGAAGAAGGCGTAATTCAGCGCCAGGGTAATGTCACCGAGGCCCGAGCTGTCATCGTCAAGCTGGAACCCCCGGGCAAGTGCGGAAGAGTACTGGTAATTCAGCAGATTCCTGGGCACCTTGGAGCGGCCGCCATCGGACATGCCCCAGAGGTCATGCCAGTCGTCTATTGCGCGATCAAGATGACCGCCGCTCTGTTCCAGCCAGGGTATTTCCAGCTGCAAATCCCAGTTCGGCGCCAGGCCATAGCGCAGATCGAGAGCAAAACGCAGAGTCTCACCGTCGAAATTAAGATACTCCCGGCTGGTCTGATCAAGAACGTAGTTATTGGCAATGCTACTGTGTAAAGCGACCCCTAGCTCACCCTTACTCTCAGTGCCGGCATACCGCTGAGACGGCAGCCCGAGCAAGCCCGTCACCGGGCTGAGGTTTTTAACGTAAAGCGGCTCGTAGGCTCCCGAGCTCGTGGCGTACAGCGCCAGCGAAAGTAGCATTAAACTGCGGAATTTATTCAAACCTCTTACTCCGGCTACTGATCTCAGGTGCGTCCAATGATACGGGCTGCCAGCGCAGCTAACCAGTGTTGTGCACACGGCAAATCACCCGCTATTTCTGCCGGGCACCCGTACCTTATCCACCTGGATTGATTGCGGAGGCCGATGTTGCGAAATAATGCCCGCCGTGCAAACAATCAGCCGGTACTAACAGGCCCCCTCGGGCGGTATAATCTCCCGCTTTGCGAACGGGAACCGGGCTCATGCACAACACATTTGCCATACTTGCCATCGTCGCCGCACTATTGCTGGGTGGCTGCGGACAGATGGGGCCTCTATATGAACCCGCTAGCGACACGCCGACACCGCAGCCGACCGGCTCGGAATCCGGCATCACGCCCTGACGAGATCACCCCACATGGACTATTTCCCCTACCGGGACGGCAAACTGTACGCCGAAGACGTCGCAGTGAGCGATATCACCGCCGCCCACGGCACCCCCTGCTACATCTACTCACGTGCAGCGCTGGAAGCCGCTTACAGCGAGTACCAGCGTGCGCTCGCTGACTGTGATCACCTGGTTTGCTACGCGGTCAAGGCCAACTCCAATCTGGCGGTATTGAATGTATTGGCGCGCCAGGGTGCGGGTTTCGACATAGTCTCCCTGGGTGAACTGGAGCGCGTGCTGGCCGCTGGCGGCGACCCCGCCAAAATCGTTTTTTCCGGTGTGGCAAAAAAACCGCAGGAAATGGCCAGGGCACTGGAATTGGGCATCCACTGCTTCAACCTGGAATCCGCTGCAGAGCTGGAGGTATTGAACCGGGTTGCCGGGGAGTTGGACTCGGTGGCGCCCGTGTCCGTGCGCGTCAACCCGGACGTCGATGCCAAGACCCACCCCTATATCTCCACCGGTCTGCGCGAGAATAAATTTGGTGTCAGCGCCGAGGAGGCATTGTCAGTCTACCGGCGAGCTGCCGAGCTAAGCCATATAAGAGTGGTGGGGCTGGATTGCCATATAGGTTCGCAACTCACGGAGATCGCCCCCTTCCTGGACGCCCTGCGTCGGCTCCTCACATTGGTGGATGCTCTGGAGGAGACAGGGATTACCATCAGGCACCTGGATCTCGGCGGCGGCCTGGGTGTGCGCTACAAGGATGAAACGCCACCCTCTATTGCCGATTACATCGCCGCGATCAGGCGGGAACTGGGATCGCGCAAGCTACAGCTGCTGTTTGAACCCGGCCGGTCCATCGCCGCCAACGCTGGCCTGCTGGTCACCCGGGTCGAATATCTCAAGCCGACCCCAGTGCACAATTTTGCCCTGGTGGATGCCGCCATGAACGATATGCTACGGCCCGCGCTCTACCAGGCCTGGCTGGATATCCAGCCGGTCGAGCACAATGAAAAGGGCAACAGGGCAAGCTGGGATATTGTCGGGCCGGTCTGTGAGACCGGGGATTTCCTCGGCAAGGACCGTGAGCTCTGCCTGTCACAGGGTGACCTGCTGGCCATTTTTGGTGCAGGGGCCTACGGCTTTACCATGAGCTCAAACTACAACAGCCGTGGCCGCGCGCCGGAAGTGATGGTAGACGGCGACGCGGCACACCTGGTGCGTGAGCGCGAGTCAATAGCTGATATCATGCGCACCGAACGGTGTCTGGCGGATTAGTCAATGCTTCTCAAGTTCACCAAAATGCACGGCGCCGGCAATGATTTTGTGGTCATAGACCTGATCAGCCAGCGCTATAAGCTGCGACCGCGGGATGTGCGCCTGATCGCCGACCGGCACCTGGGCGTGGGTTGCGACCAGATCCTGGTGGTAGAAGCTCCCACCAGCCCGACAACGGACTTCCTTTATCGTATTTACAACGCCGATGGCAGCGAGGCAGAACAGTGCGGCAACGGTGCGCGCTGTTTCGCGCGTTTCGTGCGAGAAAAGAAGCTCACCACCAAACGGGTCCTCACACTGGAAACCCGCTCGGGCATCATCGAGCTGCGGGTCAAAAGCCGTCACGATGTAGAAGTAAACATGGGGCCGCCAGAATTCGAGCCCGCAGCCATACCCTTCGCGGCGAGTGAGCGCGCGCAAAGCTATCCGCTGACAGTACAAGGGGACACGCTGGAGATAGGTGCTATTTCCATGGGCAACCCCCATGCGGTACTCAGGGTAGATAGCGTCGATGACGCTCCGGTCACGCGACTGGGCCCACTGATAGAAACCCACCCGGATTTCCCGCAGAAGACCAATGCGGGCTTTATGGAAATTGTTTCAGATCACTGCATAAAGCTGCGCGTATTCGAGCGCGGTGTGGGTGAAACCCTGGCCTGTGGCACCGGGGCCTGCGCTGCGGTGGTGTATGGTATATCACGGGGCTGGCTGCGCGATTTAGTGACAGTGGAGCTGCCGGGGGGTAAGCTTTCGATATCCTGGGCAGGCAGTGGTCAGCCCGTGATAATGACCGGACCCACCGCAGTGGTGTTCGAGGGCAGCATAAGAATCTGAGGTCGCAGCACCTGCGGCACAGCAGACCAGGGGACGACACGTACTATGTCAGTTGGCAAGGATAAAGCGAGCGCCGCGTCAGCGGCGCGCGAAACCAGCCGCGTTACGGGAACGGACGATACAGCATCGGCGCTACTCAGTGATGACGCCGTGCGAGAGTTCCTCAAGAATAATGGTGACTTCCTGCAGCGCAACCCAGACCTGCTGGACCATTTGCATGTATCCCACGCCTCCGGCAGCGCCGTGTCACTGGTGGAAAAACAAGTCAGTGTATTGCGCGAGCGCAATGTGGATATACGCCACCGCCTGAACGATCTGACCGCGCACGCCAGGGACAACGACAAGCTGTTCGAGCAAACCCGGGCGCTGGTGATTGAACTGCTGGAAGCAAATTCTGTCACAGAGCTTTACCGCGCGTTTTCAGAATCCATGCGAACAGGGTTTGAACTCGAGTTTGCCACGATGATTCTGTTTGGTGACAACACCGAAGAAAAAAACTACCGTGTTGAAACCGCCGAGCTGGCCCAGGCCAATATCGGCGCGTTGCTCAGCGGGCAAAAAGCGGTTTGCGGTGCCCTGCGCAGGGAAGAATTCAGCTACCTATTCGCCAAAGACGGTAATACCCACAAATTCCACCAGGGCGGCTCGGCGGCTGTTGTGCCGCTAAACGATGGCGCCCAGCTCGGCCTAATCGCCATCGGCAGCTCGAATGCCAATCGCTTTACCAGCGATATGGGCACACTGTTTCTCTCGCATATTGCGGACGTCATACTGCGCCTGCTGCCGCGTATGACCGGTGCCGGGTCCTGATACCGTCGTGACAACTTCGGCGCAGCAGGGAACCGCGGCGCCAGCCAACGAACTGGCGCGTGCCATCGAGCGCTTCCTGGTTTATTTGCGGGATGTCCGCCAACTCTCACCTCACACGCTCTCCAACTACAAAAGAGACCTGCTGTCCCTGCACGGCTGGGGCCGGGAAGAGGGTAAAAGCAGCGCAGTGGAGCTGGTGGAAGCCGATATCCGGCAATGGGCCAGTCAACTGCACCGCCGCGGCCTGGCGGGCAGCAGTATCCAGCGCAGCCTGTCTGCGGCCCGCTCATTCTTCAATTTTCTGGGCCGCGAAGAGGGCCGGCCGCGCAATCCCGCCGCGAGCGTGCAGGCGCCACGAAAACCGCGAAAGCTCCCCAAAACGCTGGATGCTGACCAGGTAAACAAGTTTCTTTCGTTTAAGGAAGACTCCCTGATAGCGCTAAGGGACCGCGCCATAGCCGAACTTTTTTACTCCTCCGGCTTACGCCTGGCGGAACTCGCAGCCATCAATACCGCCGATATAGACCTGCAATCGCAGCTGGTCACAGTCACGGGCAAAGGCAAAAAAACCCGTACGGTTCCGGTTGGCGGAGTTGCGCTGGAAGCCATCCGGCACTGGCTCCAGGCGAGGCCAGAGGTGACAGCGGATATCGACTCAAGCACGGCACTGTTTACCAGCAACAAGGGCCGGCGCATCAGCGTACGCAGCATCCAGGCCAGGCTGAAATTGCAGGGGCGCAAAGCCGGTATGCACCAGGACGTACACCCACACATGCTGCGGCACTCCTTTGCCAGCCACATGCTGGAATCCAGCGGCGACCTGCGGGCGGTACAGGAACTGTTGGGGCACGCCAACATCTCTACCACGCAAATATACACCCACCTGGACTTTCAGCACCTGGCCAAGGTGTATGATGCCGCCCACCCCCGCGCAAAAAAGCGCGACAAAAGCTGAGAGAGCCCAGCCGCTCCCTGAACAGGATTTTCGTGGATATCAAGGTAATCACATTCGATCTGGACAATACCCTGTGGGATGTTGAGCCCGCCCTGCTCCGGGCAGAGCAGGCGCAACAAAACTGGTTGCAACAGCACCGTCCGGGTGCAATAGACACGTATGATCGCGAAGGACTGTGGGAATTCAAAAAATCGGTCTGGCGGCGCCACCCCCATCTGCTGCACCATGTCAGCAAGATACGCGTCCAGATGCTATACGAATTACAGCTGGCGGCCGGGTACGGTGAAGAGGAAGCGCGCAGCGGCGCCGAACAGGCGTTTGCGGCGTTCCTCGAGCAGCGCCAGCGAGTTGAGCTCTACGAGGAGGCCCTGACAGTGCTTGAGGCACTTGCCAGCGACTACACGCTGGGCGCACTAACCAATGGCAACGCTGACGTGTACAAGACCGACGCCGGTGATTACTTTGATTTCGCCTACCTTGCGCAGGAGATCGGCGTCAGCAAACCCCACCCGGATATGTTTCATGCGGCGCTACAACACACGGGTGTTGCCCCACACAATGTCATTCATGTGGGAGATGATCCCGAGCACGACATACTTGGCGCCAGGGAAGTTGGCATGCACACAGTATGGATGAATTCCCGGGACAAGACCTGGCCCGATACTCCGCGCGCGAGCCGGGAGATTACACGGCTGTCGCAACTGCCGGAAGCGATTGCAGAGATTGCTCGTTCAGACCATTGACCCGCTACACTAGATAGCGTTCTCCCCGGTTTCCCCGGTGCGAATGCGAATAACCTGTTCCAGTTGTGTTACAAAAATCTTGCCGTCGCCGATTTTACCGGTGCTCGCGGCTTTGATAATGGCCTCGATAGTTTGCTCTACCACATCATCGGCAAGTGCAATTTCAAGCTTGAGCTTGGGCAGGAAGTCCACCACATACTCCGCACCGCGGTACAATTCCGTGTGCCCTTTCTGACGACCAAAACCCTTTACCTCGGTGGCGGTTATGCCCTGCACACCGATATCGGACAGAGCGGCACGTACATCGTCCATCCTGAACGGCTTGATTATGGCAGTAATGAGTTTCATCCCGGAGCGGCTCCCTGTGTTTAAGAACCGCTATTATGGTACTCCGAGCTGAAATGGCAAGGGCTGCGCGCAAGCCCCGACCAGATCGCCGCCTGTATCCGGCACAGAAAAAAGGGGCCCTAAGGCCCCAAAAAGTACGCATCGTTAAATGCGCCCGCAACTCAAATCAGGCAGATTTGGTGAACTCCGGATAGGCTTCCATCCCACACTCAGACAGATCCACGCCCTCGTACTCTTCCTCTTCGCTGACACGAATACCCATGACCGCCTTCAGAACGCCCCAGACCACCAGGCTGGCAACAAATACCCAGACGAAGATGGTGACAGCACCTATTAACTGGCCGCTGAAAGACGAACCGCCGTCCTCTGTAAGGGGGTTGGTAATGGGCACCAGCATCAGGCCGAGAAAACCGACCACACCGTGAACGGAGATCGCACCCACTGGGTCATCAATCTTCAACTTGTCCAGGGTGAGAATGGAGAACACCACCAGCACGCCACCGATTGCACCAAACAGGGTTGCCTGTAGCGCAGTGGGGGTGGAGGGCTCGGCGGTGATAGCCACCAGCCCGGCGAGAGCGCCGTTGAGCGCCATGGTCAGGTCGGCCTTGCCAAACATGATGCGGGCAATAATCAGTGCACCGATAAGACCACCCGCCGCCGCTGCGTTAGTGTTCATGAAGACCACGGCAACGGCGTTTGCACTTTCAACACTGGCTGTAGCCAGCACTGAGCCGCCGTTGAATCCGAACCAGCCCAGCCACAAAACGAAGGTGCCCAGTGTAGCCAATGGCAGGTTGGAGCCGGGAATCGCATTGATCTGGCCGCTGGCGCTGTACTTGCCTTTGCGGGCACCCAGCAGCAGTACACCTGCGAGGGCAGCAGCCGCGCCAGCCATGTGCACAATGCCGGAGCCTGCAAAATCGGAAAAGCCGAGGTCACCGAGGGTGTACATGCCGAACACCGCGTTGTCACCCCAGGTCCAGGACCCTTCCATCGGATAGATAAAGCCGGTCATAACAACGGCAAAAGCGAGGAATGCCCAAAGCTTCATACGTTCAGCGACCGCGCCCGATACAATGGACATTGCCGTGGCGACAAACACCACCTGGAAGAAGAAATCTGCCGATGGCGCGTAAGTGGCAGGCTCTTCCATGCCGGTAACACCGTTGCCGGTGATGGTAGAAAGGAACGCGTCACCGCCATACATGATCATATAGCCACACACCATGTACATGGTGCAGGCCACCGCGTACAGGGCCACGTTTTTTAACAAAATTTCAGTGGTATTCTTGGCGCGGACAAGGCCAGCTTCGAGCATTGCGAAGCCTGCCGCCATCCACATAACCAGTGCGCCACAGATCAAGAAATAAAATGTGTCCAGGGCGTACTGTAGTTCAAAAATGCTGTTTTCCATGGGAGTACTCTCTAATAACAGTGTCGTGGGTTAGATAGCGTCTTCGCCGGTCTCGCCGGTACGAATACGTATCACCTGCTCCAGCGCGGTTACGAAAACCTTGCCGTCACCGATCTTGCCGGTGTTGGCCGCTTTGGTGACGGCTTCGATGGTTTGCTCAACTACATCGTCAGCCACCGCCACTTCGATCTTCACCTTGGGCAGGAAGTCGACCACATACTCGGCACCCCGATACAACTCGGTATGACCCTTCTGACGACCAAAACCCTTGACCTCGGTAACCGTGATGCCCTGCACCCCGATTTCCGATAGCGCTTCGCGCACGTCATCCAGTTTGAATGGCTTAACAATAGCCGTGATTAATTTCATAGTTTTCTCCTGAAAAGGAGCCGGCCATATCACTGGTCGGCTCACTGTGCTCGATTGCGATTACATGCTTTTGGAAATGGTGAAAACCGCGGTATCGTCACCCCAGTCGGTGCCAAACACATCGTCTTCGTCCAGCGTAGTGCCAACGTAAGCAACGGAGAGATCAACCCCGGCCACCGCGTAGGAAAGGCTTACCGAGTAATCCGTGTAGTTGTCCTCGTCCGAGGAGAGAAAACCGCCGCCCTGTTCCAACTTGTTATAACCCACGTGCAGGCCCAAACTGAGGTTTTCCACCAGAGTGACGCTGTAGTGGGCTGCGTAGTACCAGAATTCATCGGTTTCAGCGTAGTAATCGTCCGAGTAGTTCACACTGACGGAGAAGTCTTTCCAGGACCCGGATACATAAAATTCCTGATAGTCGCCCTCGTCACCGTTGTCACCCGGGTAGTCGTAGTAGATGTAACCCACGTCAATGCCGAAGTCAGTGTCGCCGATGGCACTGGTCCAGCCGGCGTAGTAATCCAGTTCCAGACTGCCGTCATAGCCCTCATTGCTGTCAAAATCGACAGTAGAGCCCCAGGTGCCAATGTAGAAGCCGGGGGAAAACTCTACGTCGAAGCCGCCCTGGACAGCCGCCGATTCGTCAGACTGTGAAATACCCCGGAAGCGGTAATCGCTGGTCAGGGCAATATTGCCGCTGATCTCAAAACCATCCCCTGACACCACGTCCATATCATCTTTTTCCTGCGCCTGGGATACACCAGCGCCCGCCAGTAGGGCACTAGCAACGGCTGCCGTGAGAAATTTTTGCTTAAACATGTTTACTCTCTCCATGGTTTGTCTCAAAAGTTCAGAATCTGCAGGAAGAAAAAACCACTTCGGACACATTCTTCACGCGATACCAATTCTGGTACGCTGAATTTGCACGGTGTGTGCCAAGCAGAATTAATTCCTTTTAAAACAATATTTTGAGTAATTTTTTGCACATTTCCGCAAGTCCAAAAACCCATCCTGGGGCGCGCATTGCGCACCAATTTGGTGCTTCGAACCAGAATGGCGCATTGAACCGAGCTGTGCCCGGTGCGCGATTTACTCTACACTCGGCAACTCTTGAACAAAGCGAACTATGGCGGCACATATGGCCCTGAAACCCCCACTCCCCTGGGAAGTTTTGCAACACGTTAACGAGCTGGTCAGCTCCAGCGGTATCAAGGGCGAGGTCGACAAGAGCGTCAGAGCATTAACGCAATCCGCGCTCGCGAAGCTGGATGTGGTCAGCCGCGAGGAGTTCGACACTCAGGCGGAAATTCTCATGCGGACACGCGCCAAAGTTGTGGCCTTGGAAGCAGAGCTGGAAGAGTTGACCAAAGAACTGGAAACACTCGCTGGAGAAAGCTGAAAAAAGCCCGACGCGGCAGATCTTGCGTGTCGTTGAGTTATTGAGCTCAAGGATGAGCGATGGAATTGTCAGTGGTATACAGCAGGGCATTATCCGGCATGGTGGCACCGCTGGTGCGGGTGGAGACTCACCTCTCCAACGGACTCCCTGCTTTTCACATAGTGGGCCTGCCCGAAACGGCAGTGCGCGAAAGCAAGGACCGCGTTCGCAGCGCCATTCTCAACTCGCATTTCACTTTTCCCGACCGGCGCATTACCGTCAATCTTGCCCCCGCAGATCTGCCCAAGGAGGGGGGCAGGTTTGACCTTCCCATAGCGTTGGGTATTCTCACCGCCTCCGGGCAGGTACCGCCAGACCTGCTTCCGCAACACGAGTTCCTGGGAGAGCTTGCTCTGGATGGCTGCCTGCGGGCAGTACCCGGCGCCATCCCCGCAGCCGCTGCCACCGGTGAAAACGGCCGCAGCCTGGTGCTGCCCTCCGACAGTGCTCCCCTGGCGGCACTCGCCCCGGGCAGCAAGATTATTCCGGCGGTTGACCTGCTCACTCTTTGCGCCCATCTGAACAGTAGCCGCCCCATCTGTTACAGCGTGGCTGAACCCCCGACCTGTGGTGGCATCTACCCCGACCTCAGAGACGTTGTCGGCCAACAAGGCGCACGCCGCGCGCTGGAAATTGCCGCCGCTGGCAATCACAACCTGCTGCTGTTCGGGCCGCCGGGAACAGGAAAAACACTGCTCGCCAGCCGCCTCCCCGGCATCCTTCCGCCGCTCAGCGCAGAGGAAGCACTCACCTTGCTGACACTGCAAAATTTCCACGACCCCAGTAGCACCAGTGCTTATCTGCAGCGGCCATTTCGCGCCCCGCACCATACAGCCAGTGCCACATCCCTGGCTGGAGGCGGAAGCAAACCTCGCCCGGGTGAAATCTCACTGGCCCACGGTGGTGTTTTGTTCCTCGATGAGCTGGCTGAATTCAACCGGCACAGCCTGGAGGTACTGCGCGAACCCCTGGAGTCGGGAGAAATCACATTATCCCGGGCGCAACACCGGACACGTTTCCCGGCGCGGTTTCAGCTAGTTGCCGCCATGAACCCTTGTCCCTGCGGATTTCTCGGGGACCAGGAGCGCCCCTGCCGCTGTACGCCGGAGCAAATAAAGCGCTACGGCGCACGCATATCGGGGCCACTGCTGGACCGCATAGACCTGTACGTAGCTGTAAACCGGCTGCCGCCCTCCGACCTGCTGGACGGTGGTGATCACGGCGAGCCCTCCTGCGACGTACGCGCCCGGGTCTGCGCCAGCAGGTCCCTGCAGGAACAGCGCCAGGGTTGCGCCAACGCACAGATCCCACCCGACCAGGTGACCCGGATATGCGCACTGGAAAAACGCAGCAGAAATCAGCTGGAGTCCGCCGCGAAGCGTATGACACTATCCGGGCGGGCTCTACACCACACCTTGCGTGTGGCGCGCACGATTGCAGACCTGGAAGGCAGCGAGGCAGTGGGTGAGGCACACATCGGCGAGGCATTGGCCTATCGCAGCACCGACCTGCCCTTGCAGTAGGCCGGCAGGTCGGTCGCAGCAGCGCCGCAAAACGCCAGCCACGGACTTTCAAGTATCGAAAGCGAGGCAGAAATGGGCAGGTGGCATATTTCAATTTGATGCTCTACTCTGCTTTTCGCTGGACAAAATTTTAAATAAACCGGATATCGATCATCATGCGCACAGCTCTAAACATCACGCTCTTACTCGCCAGCCTCTCCGCTGGCAATGCCGGGGCCGCAGTTTCTCCCGAACAGGCGGCTCAGCTTGGCAAATCCCTGACCCCCACAGGCGCCGAGCAAGCCGGCAACGCCGATGGCAGCATTCCCGCGTGGGATCCCGCTGGACCGCCCATACCCGCCAGCTTCGTTCCGGGCTCAGACAACTATGTTGATCCCTACCCCGAAGAAAAGCCGCTTTACACGATCACCGAAAACAACTGGAAGGACTATGCCAGCCTACTGACACCGGGCACCCGGAAAATGTTCGAGAAATACGGCAAGGACGGCTGGGAAATGCATGTTTATCCCAGCCACCGCACTGGCTCCCGACCCGACTGGTATTACGCGAACACCTTCAAAAATGCCACCGGCGCGACGCTGGTAGCAGATGGGCAGCAAATAGATGGCAGTTACCCCGGCGTACCCTTCCCTATTCCCCAGTCCGGGCTGGAGGCAATCTGGAACCATATGATCCGCTATGGCGTCGATGCCACCCAGACCTACGATACTTACTACGTCGATTCATCCGGCGAGCCCATTCTCGCCACTTCGGCCTATTCCACTTCGGTCTTCCCGATGTTCAAGACACCGGATGAACTGGTGGGAGACAAGTCCTGGACCATGCTCAGAATCAACTACGAGGCACCGGCCCGCAGGGCGGGGGAAATTCTCCTGGTACATGAACCCGGCGCTGACTACACCGCGGGCAAGGGCCGCAAGGCCTGGCAATACCTGACAGGCCAGCGCCGTACCCGCCTGGCACCAGCGGTGTCGTTCGATACTCCCAATCCCGGGGTGGCTGGCACCTCTACCTACGACGATGCTTCTATTTACAACGGCTCTCCCGAACGCTACAACTGGCAACTGGTAGGCAAGCAGGAAATGATTATTCCCGCCTCCAACTACCGCTTTGTTTTCGAAACACAACTGAAAGATGCGCTGGGGCCGAAGTTTCTGAAACCTGAATTCATACGCTGGGAAAAACACCGTGTCTGGGTGGTTGAGTCCACCCTCAAGGAAGGCCAGAGACACCTGTACAGCCGTCGCACCTTTTATCTGGATGAGGACACCTGGGGTGCCGTGGCCAGTGACATGTATGACGGCCGGGGCGAGTTGTGGCGGCTGCAGTATCTGTATGGTGGCCAAATGTATGATCGCAAGGCAGGATTTGGCTCAGCATACGGGGCCTACGACCTGCTGCAGAACATCTATAATCTCAATGGCAAGACAATCCCTGGCAGATTCAAAAACGGCGTGGAGCAGGGGGATAAATACTTTACTCCCCAGGGCCTGTCGCGAGGCGGGGTGCGCTAGGCGCGCCAACTATTTCATATGGCTTTCCTAATCCTGTTGCACTACCCTATACTCAGGTGAGTAAAATAAACAGCTAAGGAGTACCAATCACCATGCAGAAGAGTATTAAAGCCGCCCTGCTATTAGGGTCATTCGTCGCCAGCGGTGCGATGGCAGGAGTCTCTCCGGAGCTCGCCGCACAGCTAGGCAAGACTCTTACCCCAATGGGTGCCGAAATGGCCGGTAATGAGGATGGCAGCATCCCCGCATGGGATCCCGCAGGCCCGCCAATTCCAGCAGCCTACGAAGAAGGCTCAAGCAACTACGTTGGCATGTATCCGGATGAAGAGCCCATTCTCATTATCAACGGCAGCAACTGGCAAGAATACAAAGACAACCTGACCGCTGGCACCATAGGTATGTTTGAGAAATACGCCGACGATGGCTGGGAAATGCAGGTGTATCCAACCCACCGTGTCTCCACCCGCCCCGACTGGTACAACGCCAACACCGAAAAAAATGCGACAGGGGCAACCCTGGTGGCCGATGGCCAGAAAATCGAGGGTAACTACCCCGGCCTGCCGTTTCCCCTGCCTCAGTCTGGTCTCGAGGCCATCTGGAATCACATGATTCGCTACTCGGGCGACGCAAACCAGGACTACGATACCTATTATGTCGATTCCAGCGGCAAGCCCATTCTCGCGACCAGCGCGCACTCGGTGTCAGTTTACCCCATGTTCAGAAATCACGATGAACCGGTGGGCGACGAAATCTGGACCATGCTGCGTATCGACTACAACGCCCCCGCCCGCCGGGCTGGGGAAATCCTGCTGGTACACGAGCCCGGCGCGGATTACACCGCGGGTAAAGGTCGTAAGGCGTGGCAGTACCTGACTGGCCAGCGCCGGGTTCGCCTGGCACCCGCTGTATCTTTCGACACGCCCAACCCGGGTGTTGCTGGCACTACCACGTACGATGACTCCTTCGTTTACAACGGCTCACCAGAGCGCTACAACTGGAAGCTGGTTGGCAAGAAGGAAATGTATGTGCCAGCGAACGACAACGAATTCGTGTTTGAGACCAAGCTGGAAGATGCTCTGGGGCCGAAATTTCTCGATCCAGATGTTATCCGTTGGGAAAAGCGCCGCGTGTGGATAGTAGACTCCACGCTGAAGGAAGGTCAGCGTCATCTGTATAGCCGACGTACTTTCTACCTAGACGAGGATGACTGGGTGGCCATAGCCGGTGACATGTATGACGGCCGTGGCAACCTGTGGCGCTTGCAATACATGTACCCCGCTATCAAGTACGGCGAAAACAGTGGCTTCTTTTCCTCCTACGGGGCATACGACCTGCTGCAGAACATCTACAACATGAACGGCAAACCTATTCCGGGCCGCTACAAGAATGGCAGTGGCGGCGTTGGCGACAAGTTCTTCACTCCCAAAGGCATGGCGCGCAGCGGCGTGCGCTAAGCGCTGCTAATCCCCTGCGCCCACCGATGGCGCATGTGCGACAAGCTCACAAAAAGACCAACAGTATCTGTTGGTCTTTTTTTTTCCCTTCCCGGCGGAAACATAGGAGAATGCCTCCCGTCATTTTCGGCCGGTAAAACTGTCGGCCCGAGCAGCCGGCGCAGCGATACGCCCACCACTAGAGTAAAAGGAGCAAAAACCGTTGGACGAACAACAGTTGCTGGAACAATTCCACAGTAATGCACCGGACTTCCTGAAAAGACTGGGCGGCCGGTTTACCAATGCAAATCCAGCCACCGGAACCTGCGTTATGGAATTCGACATAAGCCGGGACTTCTGCCACTCAATCGATGTCGTTCAGGGTGGCTTTGTAACAACCATACTGGATATCGCCATGACCCACGCGGCCTTCGCCAGCAGCGATAATGTCTCTAATATAGCCTCTCTTGAAATCAAGACTATGTATCTGGAGCCTACCAGGGCAGGTCAATTACGGGTCGAAGGCAGCGTCGCCAAGCTCGGCCACAAAACAGCCTTCCTGGAAGGCCGGGTCTATAACTCCGATGGAGTATTGACTGCCACCGCAAGTTCCGTGGCCAAGGTGATGCGCAGCTAGTGTCCCAACTTAATCCCCGCCAGCGCGAAGCCGTGCGCTATATCGACGGCCCACTGCTGGTTCTCGCCGGTGCCGGCAGCGGTAAGACCAGCGTGATCACACGCAAGATCGCCTACCTGGTGGAAACCTGTGGCATAAACGCCAACCGCATCGCCGCCGTCACTTTTACCAATAAAGCGGCCCGGGAAATGCAGGCGCGGGTGGGGAAGTTGTTGGGCAAGGGCATTGCCGAGGGTCTCACGGTCAGTACCTTTCACCAACTGGGACTGAAGATCATACGCAGTGAACGCAAAGTACTGGAGCTCAAGCCCGGCTTTTCCATCTTTGATGGCGAGGACACTCGCACACTGATACGCGACCTGCTTATCCAGGAACACGGCGCGGAAGGTGACCAGGCCAATACCATCGCCCAGCGCATTTCCAACTGGAAAAACGATCGGGTTCTGCCGGAGCAGGCTCTGGCCAACGCCAGTAGTCCGGCGGATGTTCTATGCGCCCAGGCCTACCTGCGCTACAAGCGGGCACTGCGCGCCTACAACGCACTGGATTTCGACGACCTGATCCTGCTTCCCACCATCCTGTTTGAGCACCATCCCGATATACTGGAGAAATGGCAGAACCAGCTGCACTATCTGCTGGTTGACGAATATCAGGACACCAATACCAGCCAGTACCTGCTGGTAAAACAGCTGGTGGGTCTGCGCGGCCAACTTACAGTGGTGGGCGATGACGATCAGTCAATTTACGCCTGGCGCGGCGCCAAACCGGAAAATCTGGGTCTGCTGCAGGAGGACTATCCGCAACTGAAAATCGTCATGCTGGAGCAAAATTACCGCTCAACTGCCCGCATCCTCAAAGCGGCCAATACCCTGATCGCCAACAACAGTCACGTGTTTGAAAAACAATTGTGGTGCGAACTGGGTTACGGCGAGCCCCTGCGCGTGATCCGTTGCAGCAGCGAACAGCATGAAGCCGACCAGGTGGCGGCTGAAGTCCTCGATCACAAGCTGCGCAAGCGCACGCGCTTTGGTGACTACGCTGTGCTGTATCGCGGCAACCATCAGTCACGACTCATTGAGGTGGCCCTGCAACAACAGCAGGTGCCATATCACCTCAGTGGAGGCACTTCATTCTTCGCCCGCAACGAAGTGAAGGACATCATGTCCTACCTGCGACTGGTGCTGAACGAGAACGATGACAATGCGTTCCTGCGCATTGCTAACGTGCCGAGGCGTAAATTGGGGGCCTCAACACTGGAAGCCCTGGGCAACTTTGCCAATACTCAACGCTGCAGCCTGAGCCAGGCATGCTCTCGCATCGGACCAGACAGCATTCCCGAGGCGGGCCTGAAGCGGCTGCGCGAATTTCGCAACTGGATGTCCACTGTGCGCAGCCGATGTCAGGGTGAATCGGGTGTCGACGGCATACGCCAGATGATTCGAGAAATGGATTATGAGGACTGGTTGTTACAGCTCAGCTCCAGCGAGGATGTCGCCGAACGGCGTATGGCCAACGTGGATTTTCTGGTGGATTCGCTGGCGCGCGTCATGGCTAGCGAACAGGTGCCGCTGGATGAGGCGATATCCCGGCTGGTACTGCGGGACCTGTTGGAGCAGCAGGATGAGGAAGACACCGGTCCCGACACTGTGCAGTTGATGACTTTGCATGCGGCCAAGGGTCTGGAGTTCCCCCACGTCTATATTATTGGCATGGAAGAGAACCTGCTGCCTCACCGGGTTAGTATCGAGGAAGACAATATTGCGGAGGAGAGGCGCCTCGCCTACGTAGGCATTACAAGAGCCCGGGAAACGCTGGTAATGACCCTGGCGCTGAAACGGCGCCAGTTTGGCGAGACAATCAACTGCGAGGCCAGCCGCTTCATCGCCGAACTTCCCCAGGACGACCTGCAATGGCAGGGCGGAGGGGCCGATACCGAAGAGGCCAATGAGGAGCGGGGCCAGGAAACCCTGGCCGGCCTGAAAAACCTGTTTGGATAAAGCCACCTGCGCAATCGGCTCAACTGCACTGCTGTCATTGCACTGGCGAATAATCGGCTATTGATATCAATCAGCAGATATTACCGTTTTGTCCCGCTATAATGCTCTGCCCCAGCAGAGACAAGAGGGTTATGCAATGCGAATGCCCGCCACAGTAACACTGCAAGTATGAACAGCATCCGTATAACCGTACCCACTGCTACGGGGGTGACGGGCAAAAAGAAGCGTGTCAGCACTGGGGCACGCCGGGAAAAGGGCGAACAAACCCGCCGCAAGATTCTCAATGCCACACTCAAAGTCATCTGCCGGGACGGGATACGCGCGGTGACGCACCGCTCTGTGGCGGCAGAGGCAGGCGTGCACCTGTCGCTAACCACATACTACTTCACCGACATCGAGCAAATGATGAAGGAGGCTTTCCAGCAATTTTGTGAGGCCAGTCAGCCCGACCTTGAGAACGCACTGGAGGCCGCTTACGAATACCTCGACTCGTTCACACGAGGTGAATTGCGCAAGCGTGAAACCCGGGAAAAGATATGCCACGACATGGCGATCATGACCGGTAGGCACGTCTATAACCAGATTGTCCACAACCCTGAGAGACTTGCGTTGGAACAGATATTGTTCAATGAAGCCAGGCTGTCTCCGGAGATTCACAAGCTTGGCGTGCAGCAACGCGAAAAGCAGATCGAACCATTGATCACCCTGTGCCGGATCTTCAATCGCAAGGACCCTGAAATCAACGCCGAACTGCTGTTTGGCTCAATTACCTCAATGGAGTATCACGCCGTGACTCTGCACAGGGACGAAGTAGACGAAGCGAAGATCGTGGCCCTGCTGCGCCGCTTACTGGGTTGGCTGGGTGGCCTCAAGTCGGCCTGACACAGCATGATGCGCTACCCCGTTACCATCGAGGACATAAGCGCCGCAGCCCTGCGGATCGCCCCCTATATTCATCGCACACCGGTGCTGTCAAGCCAGTTGATAAACGCGTTAACCGGCTGCGAAATCCATTTCAAATGCGAGAACCTGCAAAAGGCTGGTGCCTTCAAGGCCAGGGGCGCTCACAATGCTGTGCTGCTATTGACTCCCGCTGCGCGAGCCAGAGGGGTTGCCACACATTCCTCGGGCAACCATGCCGCGGCCCTGGCACTGGCCGCCAGCCATTTTGGCATACCCGCTTACATCGTCATGCCCCAGAACGCACCGGCGAGCAAAGTAGTGGCTGTGCGCGCCTACGGTGGAGAGATTACGTTTTGCGAATCCACCCAGGCAGCACGGGAAAACGAACTGGAGGCCGTATGCGCCAGCACCGGTGCCAGTTTCATTCCCCCCTACGACCATACCGACGTCATCGCGGGCCAGGGTACGACCGCTTTGGAGATTGCCGAACAATTACGGCCAGCACCCGACTTCCTCATAACCCCTGTCGGGGGTGGTGGCCTGCTGGCCGGTTGTGCAGTGGCCAGCGAAGCGTTAATGCCGACAACCCTTGTGATAGGGGCCGAGCCCGCAGGGGCAGACGATGCGCTTCACAGCTTGAAAACGGGGGTTCGGCAACCTCAGACCGCCCCCGATACCGTGGCGGATGGTCTGCGCACAGCTCTGGGGGAAATCAACTTCAGTCTGATCCGCGATCACGTAGCGGATATCCTGAGCACTGATGACACCATCATCATCCGCGCCATGCGCATGATCTGGACCCACATGAAACTGGTAGTAGAACCCTCTGCGGCCGTCGGGCTGGCGGTTATTCTGGACAATCCCCAGCGCTTCGCGGGCAAACACGTGGCCGTGGTACTCTCTGGCGGCAACGTCGATATTGACAAACTGCCCTGGTGAACAGAGCCCCAACTGTAACCGAGCAATCGTAAACACACCAAGGAAAATGATATGTACATCAACGGAGAATGGACCCAGTGCCCACAAAGCTTCCCCGTGTTCAACCCCGCCAATGGCGAGGAAATTGGGCGAGCCCAGGACGGGCAGCGCAACGATGCGCGTAGGGCGATTGATGCGGCAGCCGCGGCACAGGCCGGGTGGGCCGCCCTTACTGCATACGAGCGCTCGGGCCTGCTGTACCGTGCCCACCAGCTGATGATGGAACGCCGGCCGGCACTGGCAGAACTAATGACCCGAGAGCAGGGCAAGCCACTTAAAGCCGCTCTGAACGAGGTTAAATACGCCGCCGATTTTCTGCTCTGGTTCGCCGAGGAGGCCAAGCGCATCTACGGTGAGACCATACCTTCAGCCCGCAGCGACCAACGCTTTCTGGTACACAAAAGCCCGGTGGGCGTGGTAGCCGCGGTCACCCCCTGGAACTACCCCATATCCATGCTTACGCGCAAACTGGCACCAGCCCTGGCGGCGGGTTGCACGGTGGTGCTCAAACCTGCCGAAGCCACACCATTATGTGCAGTGGCCGTGTTCGAAATACTAGACGAAGTGGGCTTTCCCCCGGGTGTCGTGAATCTGGTGACCGCCGCTGACCCCGCCCCCATTGGTGACGAGTTTTGCCGCAACCCCCTGGTCCGAAAACTCACCTTTACCGGCTCCACTGCTGTTGGCAAAAAGCTGGCGCAGGCCGCCGCTATACAGCTCAAGCGCGTCTCCATGGAATTGGGTGGGCACGCGCCTTTCATCGTGTTCGATGACGCCAATCCGGTACATGCTGCCAAGGGTGTGTCTCTGGTGAAGTTCCTCAATACCGGGCAGGCCTGTATCAGCCCCAACCGCATTTTTGTGCAACGGTCCATGTTGGCGCCTTTTCTGGAAACCCTGCAGGAACGGATAGACAAAATGCGCGCCGGCGACGGCATGGATCCCGCCACTGCCATCGGCCCACTGGTGAGCCAGACTGCTGTGGACAAGGTTGACCGGCAGGTTAAGGACGCAGTGACACAGGGCGCGACCCTCCACACGGGCGGTGGCCGTTTGCTGGAGAACGGGCTGGACAAAGGCCATTTTTATGCGCCCACCCTGCTCAGTAATATTACACCCGATATGCTCATCTACCGGGAGGAAACTTTTGGCCCGGTCGCCCCGGTGATTGCCTTCGACGACGATGACGATGTCATCGCCATGGCCAATGACACCAACTATGGGCTGGCCGCTTATGTTTATACCCAGAACCTGTCGCGCGCGATGCGTGCATTCGAGGCGCTGCAGTTCGGAATCATCGGTATCAACGACATCAATCCCACCAGCGCAGCAGCACCCTTTGGCGGTATGAAGGAAAGCGGCCTGGGCCGCGAGGGTGCGCGGGAAGGACTAGAGGAATACCTGGAAACCAAACTGGGCGGGTTCAGCATATAATGCCTCACTCACGACTATAAGGAGTACAGCATGACCGGACCTAAATATGCAGGGCTCGACACCCTCGCCCTGCATGCCGGCGCCCAGCCCGATCCAACAACCGGTGCGCGCGCCACCCCCATATACCAAACCGCCTCATTTACATTTCCCGATTCGGATTACGCCGCCTCGCTGTTCAATCTCGAGCGCACAGGGCATGTTTATTCGCGCCTCAGCAATCCCACCAACGCCGTCCTGGAGGAGCGAATTGCCGCACTCGAAGGCGCTGTGGGTGCCATCGCCACAGCCAGCGGGCAGGCGGCCTTGCATCTGGCTATTACCACCCTGATGGGGGCCGGGTCCCATATTGTTGCCGCCAGTGCGCTGTACGGCGGCACCCACAATTTGCTGGCCTATACCCTGCCGCGGTTCGGTATCGAAACCACCTTTGTGGACACCCGCGATCCGGAGGCGTTTCGCGCCGCTATAAAAGACAATACCCGGCTGGTGTTTGCCGAGACCGTAGGCAACCCGGGGCTGGATGTACTGGACATTCCCGCCGTCTCGGCCATCGCCCATGAAGTAGGTCTTCCCCTGATGGTCGATTCCACCTTTACCACGCCCTACCTCATGCAGCCGCTGGAATGGGGTGCGGACCTGATCGTGCACTCCGCCACAAAGTTCCTCAGCGGTCACGGTATCGTCATCGGGGGGTTGCTGGTGGACGGCGGTAAATTCGACTGGGATGCATCGGGCAAATTCCCCACCCTGAGCGAGCCCTACGCCGGCTTTCACAATCTGGTTTTTACAGAAGAATTCGGCCCCGCCGCATTTATCGTGCGGGCGCGCAAGGAGGGCCTGCGGGACTTCGGTGCCTGCATGAGCCCGACCACGGCATTCCATATATTGCAGGGGATTGAAACGCTTGGGCTGCGCATGCAGCGCCATGTCGACAACACCCGCGAGGTTGTACGGTTCCTGCAGCAACATGCCGCGGTGGACGCTGTAGCCTACCCGGAACTGGAGGGCCACCCCGATCGGGCACTGGCGGCCAAGCTATTGCCCAGGGGCTGCGGTGCCGTGTTCAGCTTCGAGCTCAAGGGCGGGCGCGAGGCGGGTATTGCCTTTGTCGATGCCCTCAGCCTGTTTTCCCATCTGGCCAACGTGGGCGACGCCAAGTCACTGGTCATACACCCGGCCAGCACCACCCATCACCGTATGGATGAAGCGGCCCTGAAGGCCGGCGGTATATCCGCCGGCACTATCCGACTTTCCGTCGGGGTTGAGCAGCTCGACGACCTGATTGCCGACCTGAAGCAGGGTCTGCGCGCGGCGGAGAAAGCCGTAGGAGCAACGCCATGAAGCTGACAGTCGAGGGGAACAGCGTCTATTGCTATACCAACAGTCGCGATATTGCAGCCGGCAAGGAGAGCATTGTGTTTGTGCATGGCTCGGGCATGGACCACACCGTATGGACCTTGTTTGCACGCCACTTCGCGCGCCATGGCCGCAATGTGATTGCGCTGGATCTACCGGGGCACGGGCGCTCCACGGGGCAGCCTAAAGCGTCTGTAGAGGAAATGAGCGACTGGGTAATCGCCGTGCTGGATGAACTGGCCATTGATCAGGCCGCCATTGTCGGGCACAGCCTGGGCAGCCTGGTGGCTCTGGATTGCGCCGCCCGCCACAGCAGCAGGGTACGCGCTATTGCACTGGTGGGCACCACGGCACCAATGCCGGTGTCCGATGCCATTCTGGATGCGGCCGCTGAAAACGATCCCGCTGCTTTTAACATGCTCACAGAGTACGGCTACAGCAAACGACATCTCTATGGCGGCAACAGCAATCCCGGTATGTGGATGGTGGGAAGCACCCTGCGCCTGTTCGAACGCTCGGCACCGGGAGTGCTATCTGCGGACATGCAGGCCTGCAACAACTACCAGCACGGTCTGGATAGGGCCGCCAAGATTCGCTGCCCCGTGCGTGTTGTAATGGGCGAAGGCGACAGGCTCACACCCCTACGGGGAGCACGCCCGCTGCTGGATGCCCTGCCGGACGCGCAAGTTTCCGTGCTCAAGGGTGCGGGGCACACCCTGATGACAGAAGCACCCAACGAGCTGCTGGATGCCCTGAAAGAAATGCTGTAGGCAAACCCACACCACCGACCAACAGGAAGGCACTATATGGATATTTTGTACACCAGCGCATTCAAACTCGCCGACGCGATCAAGGCGCAAACCCTCAGCTCGCGCGAGGTATTGGAATTTTTCCTCGCCAGAATAGAGCAATTCAACCCCGCCCTGAACACTGTCGTAGCACTGGATACCGAACGCGCTCGCGCTCGCGCTGATGCCGCTGACCAGGCAGCGAAAAGCGGCGAGAACTGGGGCCCGCTGCACGGTGTGCCACTCACCATAAAGGATGCCCTGAATACCAGTGGCATTGTCACAGTGGGTGGCATCCCGGAATGCGCCGACAATATTCCGGATAGCAACGCGCTCAGCGTACAGCGCTATATCGACGCCGGCGCCATCGTATTTGGTAAAACCAACGTGCCTTATATGAGTGCCGACCTGCAATCGTATAACGAGGTTTACGGCGTAACCAACAACCCCTGGAACGTGGAGCGCACCTGCGGGGGCTCTTCAGGCGGCGCGGCGGCAGCGGTTGCGGCCGGCCTGACGCCACTGGAACTGGGCAGCGACATAGGCGGCTCCATTCGTACCCCCAGCCACTTTAACGGCGTATATGGCCACAAGCCCAGCTTCGGCATTGTGTCCCAGCGCGGCCACCTGCCGCCCGGAGAACACAATCTGTCGGGGACCGATCTTTCCGTGGTGGGGCCCATTGGTACCTGCCCGGCAGACCTGGAGCGCGCACTCGACATTCTGGTGGCACCCAGTCCCGAGGACGCCAAAGCCTACCGACTGGAGCTTCCGCCTGCGCGCACCACGGACCCCCGAAAACTGCGGGTGGCTGTATGGTCAGACGACGCTTTCTGCCCGGTAGATGCCGATATTAAGGCGGCTATAGAGGCAGCCGCAGATTCACTTGAGGCCGCCGGAGCCCAGGTCGACCGCAATGCGCGCCCGAACGTGGACCCGGAGAAGAACCGCCAGAACTATGCGTTCACTTTAATGGCGGCCATCGGCGCTGCCATGCCGGATGAAGTATTTGAGATGATGAAAGAGGTGGCGGCCAGTGCCGACCCGGCTGATGTCAGCATGCCCACTCTGCAGGCCCGCGGCATCGCCAGCAGCCACCGGGAGTGGTTGCGGCAGATTGAAAAGCGTCAGCACATCCGCGCCGCCTGGGCGGCGTTTTTCTCTGATTACGACGTGTTGCTATGCCCCTGCGCGAATGTGCCGGCCTTTCCACACGACCACACCCCGGACATGGGCGCCCGCACACTGCAAGTAAATGGGGAAGACCGCCCCTACTTCGATGTTCTGGGTTGGGCCGGACTGACCCTGAACGCCCTGCTACCGGTCACAGCCGCGCCCGTTGGGCTGAGCCGTGACGGTTTACCCATCGGAGTTCAGGTAGTAGCTGACTATCTGGAAGATAAAACGGCGCTGGCTGTCGCGGCTATGCTGGAACAGCACCACCGCGCCTTTTGCCCGCCGCCGGGCTACAAATACGTCATTTGACTACTGACTGCCGGCGACCATGTAGTCGACGGCGGCGATGACCTCTTCGTCAGAGCAGTTCATACAGCCGCCCTTGGCGATCATGCCGGTACCGGCGACGCCATTGATGCCGGAGAGATGCAGTGCATCCATGCCGTTGGCGATGCGAGGAGCCCATGCAGCAACGTCACCCAGCATGGGTGCACCGGCCGCTCCTGTGGCATGGCAGGCCATGCAGGCTGCGTTGTAAACCTCTTCGCCGGAGCGCGGGCCAGCGCTGGCAGATGCCACCGCACCGCCGCAGCTGCTGTCGCCTGCCAGGCAGCTCTCACCCACAGGCTTGATACGCTCCTCTATTTCAGCGCGCTGGGCCTCGGTGAGATCTACCGCCAGGGCGCTAACACCCACGCCCAGGGCCAAAACACAAAAAACTATTCGAGTTATCACAATGCAGTCCTCTATTGATCAGGCGCGCATTATAGCTACTGTCGTGCGGCGTATAAAGTACCCATTCCGAGCCTACCGAGTCGTCCACCACCGGTGAGGGACTGGCAGAATACTGCAATTCCACATAACATCAGCGCTACTTGAAACAACCACAAGGCAGCAAGCCGATGAAATTGTATACCTACGACCCCGCACCCAACCCGCGTCGCCTGACCCTGTTCATGACATACAAAGGCATTGAGCTGGACACCCAGCAGGTTGATCTCGGCCAGGCCGAACAACTGGGCGAAGCGTACCGCCAGATCAACCCCGAGTGTTCGGTACCAGCGCTGCTGCTGGATGACGGCACCGTACTCACTGAAGTCATCGGTATCTGCGTCTACCTGGAAGCCCTGCACCCAGCCAGGCCCCTGCTGGGTTCAACAGCCAAGGAGAAGGCCCAGGTTATCAGCTGGGACCATCATCTGTTCGCCACCATGACCTCAGCGGTTGCAGGGATGTTGCGCAACCGCTCTGCCGCCTTTGAGAACCGCGCCCTGCCCGGGCCACTGGACGTACCCCAGATCCCTGAGCTGGTCGAACGCGGCAAACTTCAGCTGGCGTATCTCCTGCCAAAGCTCAACAGTGAACTATCGGATCGCCGCTGGCTGGCGGGAGATAATTTTACCTTTGCCGATATTGACCTACTGGTAAGCGTAGAGTTTATGGGCTGGGTAAAACAGACGATACCCGAAGACTGCAACCATCTGCTGGCCTGGTATGAAAGTGCCAAGGTGGAATTGGGCCTTTAACGATTGGCCGGACCAGCAAAATACCCTAGAAATACCAGGCCAGCTGCACCAGCGCGGTTGACCCCACCGCCAGAGTAAGGTCCCCAAAGTCCGTTTCAATACCGCCGTACTCCGTGCCATTGGACCCCACTGGCGCGGTGGCCGCTGCCAGTAGCTGCCAGTTCTGGGCCAGGTCCCACTGCAATACCACCTGCGCCAGGGCGGAGCCGTCCTGAGCATTGGCAAACAGGTTTGCCGTGACATTGAGCAGCGGTGCCAACTCAACCAGTACGGAGCCGGCAATATTGTGGCGGCCAATGGTGTAGAGTTCACCGCGTTCCAGGCGCCTGGCCAGGTCTTCGTCCGCGACAATGTTTGCGACTGTGTAGTCGTCCTCTGCCAGGCCAAAGCCGTTATAGAAATACTCGAGAACAACACTGGCGTTGTGGCCGGCCAGCATCCATGACCACGACCAGTTCACCACCAGGCTGGCAACCCATCCGTCCTGCGCATCCGTCAGGGTAATATCACCTCGCACTACCGCCTCGCCGAGATTGGTCACCCCCCCGGCCCCGACGATAAGCTCATTGAAATTCTCTGCCAGTAGCAGATCGTGCTCCGTTTCAACGCCGAAACCGTGGTACTTGAGCGCGGTTGAGCTCGCTTCGCCAGTGGCCTTGCCCTGCGGGTCCCGACGCTGCACAAAAACCGCCTGCCAGTCGCTGCCATCATCCAGCAGGTGCTGGCCATAAAACAGGTCTTCTCCCAGCTTGTACTCGGTATCCACCGCCGTCGGGTTGAAGGGATTGAAAAAATCCACCGGGTTGTATATCAACCCATTGCCCCAACTCACCGCCTGACGCCCTAAACGCAGCACTGTCTTGTCGCCGTTGTAGCCCACATTAAGACGGTCGAACCGCTGCACCATCGCGCGAGAATTGTTGTCGGTGAGGGTATCGGTCAGGTCCCACCAGCGCCTGTCGTCATTGGGCAGCCCTGGCGGCAGCAGGAACAGGCCGGCGGAGTCGGTCGGAAAATCGAGGCTATCACCCCACTGGGCAATGGCCTGGTAATCGGCCTGAAAGTTGAATCGCTGCTGACTACCGCTGAATTTCAGGCGCAGATCCGCGTACTCATCGTTGGAGTAGTCCCCGTATATCGCCTGATAGACACTGTCGCCGGGATAACGGCTGCCCTGCCAGCGCAACTTCACATGGCCGCCGTCAAAGCCTGGAGCCCTCGCTTCAGCCAACATGGCAGGAGAGACGAGCACCAGCAGCGACACTAGACGTGACGGCCAGGGGCCCATTCAGATCGCCATGGTGCCGGGTTGTTGCACCTCGTCGGAGACCAGCTTGCCGTCGCGCATGCCGATAAGCCGCCGGGCATAGACCATGACTCTGGCATCGTGGGTAGACAGTATAAAGGTCACGCCTCTGTCCCTGTTCAGGGCGACAAACAGGTCCATTAACTGGGCTGCACTCCGGCTGTCCAGGTTGGCCGTGGGCTCATCCGCCAACACCAGCGCGGGCCTGGTGGCTATGGCTCTGGCCACAGCCACACGCTGTTGCTGGCCGCCGGATAATTCTGCGGGGCGCCGCCCCTCCATGCCCTCCAGGCCCACTTCCGCCAGTATTTCCGTAGCGAGTTTCCGACACTGCTGGGCCGGCATACCCTGCACTTGCATAATGAATTCCACGTTTTCCCGGGCTGACAATACCGGAATCAAGTTGTAGGCCTGGAACACAAAGCCGATATTGTTGAGGCGCAAGTCGGCCAACGCACCACGGGATAACTGGTCCAGCCGCTGATCACCCACGGTGATCTCGCCACTGTCGGGCGTGTCCAGCCCCCCAAGTGCATTCAGCAGCGTTGTTTTACCGGAGCCGGAGGGCCCTGACAGACAGACAAAGGAGCCCTCAGCGATATCGAGGCTGACGTGATCCAGGGCGGTAATAACCTCTTCGCCCTGGTGGAAGGTCTTGCACAGATTGCGGCAGGCAATATCACTCATGTTGTGCGTCCATATCGGGATGAGTCACGAAACCTCAGGTCTTGTTCAGCGCCGCCACCGGGTCCAGCCTGGAGGCTCGCCAGGCGAGTGCGAGGCTGGCCAGCAACCCCAGAACGACGACAACGGCGGTGGACATCAGCACGTCCTGTAAGTACAGGGCCGGGTACAGCGTGGTGCCCATGCCCATCATCTCCATGCCCTCGGCCACACCGGAAATATCTATCCCGGATGCCAGTGGCAAGATGGTGGCCAGTGCCAGCAGGTTGCCCAGTACCAGCCCCAGGCACAGCAGGTAGAGGCTTTCCAGCAGAATCTGGCCCAGGATCAGGCCGGGCCGCATCCCCAGAGCCTGCATCAGGCCAATTTCACGCACCCGCTCAAACACCGCCATTAGCAGCGTGTTCACCAGGCCAAAAGACAGCACGAGGAACACCACTATCATGAACACCAGCGTAAAACCGTCCTGGGTCGCCAACATGGAACTGAGAAAACCATCGAGTTGTGTCCAGGACATCACTTCCAGCTCACTGCCAGCGGCAGCCACTATCTGCGGATACCAATCATCCACGTGGCGATAGTCATCCCCTGTGAGCGCTATTTCAGAGAGTTGCTCACCGATCCCCAGCATCGCCTGCAACACGGCCCGGCCGGCATAGACAAAACGATCCTCGCTGCCCTGCAAACGCGCGCGGTAAATGCCCACTACCCGCGCACCGCGATCCACCACATTATTGTCCGGGTCCTGTGACATGATCACCACCCGCTTGCCCAGCTCTGTCTCCAGCCGCCTGGCCAGGCTGGCGCCGATCACCAGGCCGCGGTCATCCACGCCCTCGAGCATACGGCCTTCCAGTATTTCCGCCGGCAGCGAGCCCAGGGCTTCTTCCGCCGCAGGGTCCACTCCCAGCAGGAGCACACTGCGACTACCGCGCTCGCTGCTGACAACTGCCGGCACTCGCACGCGGCCAGCCCAGGCAACCACGGGAGGCCGCTCAAGCACGTCCAGCAGCGCCCCCTCGGGCGGCGCCATGCTGTTGACCACGCTGGGGTCGCGCCGATAATTGAGGTGGTGAACCTGGACTTCACCCGGCAGGGTGTTGAGACCGTTGCGCACCATCTGATCGGTCATGCCGCGCATCAGAGCGGACATAAAAATCATGGCCCACACACCGAGGGCGATCGCCAGCAGCATAATCAGCGTGCGGCGATAATTGCGCCACAGATTGCGCCAGGCGAGTGTGGTAATGGCAGCCAGAGGAACGGTCATCAGACTGCCCTCATGGCTGCTACTGGCTGCAGCCGGAGCAGACGCAGTGCAGGGTATAGAGCGGCCAGCATCGCACCGACAAAAACGGCCAGTGGACCCACCAACAGGGAGAGCAGGCTGACCTCGGGATACATACGATCCGGCAGCATGAAGCGGGCTGCCATTTCCTCCATACCCGGGTAGGCGAAACCAGCATAGCTCAGATACCAGCTGATCAGGCCTCCGCCCAGCATGCCGAGCACCAGGCCCATAATTGCCAGCAGCAAGGTTTCCATAGCCACCAGGCGGGCCAGGCGCTGGGGCCGCAGACCCAATGCCAGCATCACGCCAAATTCGCGAGTGCGCTCGAGCACAGACATCAACTGCGTGTTCAGCACACTGAACGCCACCAGCACCACCAGAATACCGTACTGAAACCAGGCACCCGCCATGTCAGAGGCAATCGCCTGGCGCAGGCCGGGCATCAGCGCGTCCCAGTCCAGTACAGTCAGGCCATCGCGACCCTGCAATTGTTCACGCAATGCGAGAGTGGCCGCTGGCACAGATTCCAGTGAGGGCAACCTGATGACCACACTGTGGCCCTGATTTCCCATGCTGAACACCTGTTGAAACCAGCCCAGGGGCACCTGAGCCATGCTGCGGTCAACTTCCTCCAGGCCGGTATCGAGAATACCCACGACAGTGGCAATGGCCGCTGCGAAGGAACCGTCCCGGCCACTGCCGAGAAAGGTCAATTCATCACCCACCCCCACCTTGAGGTTCTCGGCCAGCACCGTGCCGATTACGATCTCTTGCGCGTTTTCACCGGCCAGGTAACGGCCCTCTCGCAGCTTGCCGGGGAAGGTAGACACACCGGGTTCATAGACCGGCTGCACACCGGTCAGCAATATCCCGAAGGAGCGTTCAGCGCTGGAGGCCAGGGCGAAGGCCTCGGCCCTGGCGGCGACCGTCTCCACACCCAACTCGGCGCGCACCTGCGCTGCCAGCCCGGCGACCTCTGGTACGCTCTGATAAATGTACTGATCATCGAGATAGCCCTGCTGCTGTATCTGGATGTGCCCGGTATAGGCGGCGAGGCTGCCATCGATCATCATCTGGTAGGCGCCCAACTGCAGTGACACCAGGAACACCAGCAGGGTATTGCAAAAAACCATAGCGCCCACCGTCAGCCAGGTGCGCCGGCGGTGGCGCCACAAATTGCGCCAGGCCATAAGCCAGGTAACGCTCACTCTCGCGGGTTTCTCAGGTTGGAAAGGGTGAACTGACTGGCCGGTAAGGCTACATCAAACTGCGCCGCCGCCGTGCGCAACTCGGTCCACTCCTGCGGGTTATCCCGCTTGGCCATACGCATCACCGTGGCCACGTTGCGCCCGCCCATGGGGGCGATCTCCCGGGCTTCCAGGGTTTTCACCAGTTCGCCGTCCTGATCCCAGAATTCCTGTTTCAGCAATACCCAGTCGTCGCGCACCGTGAGAACTTCCCTGCCCCAGACAACTGCGGCCTCCTCGTGGGGGATAGACTGGATCACATAGACCTGGAAGCCGGCCTGGGTATATTGCTCCAGCAGCGTGTGGTCATACTGGTCGATGATATTGGTGTCTTTGCTCACATCCTTGTTGGAAAAATCGCTGCCCATCCAGCTCTGGCTCATCATCGACGAGGGTATCTTGATCACCCGGTTGATCTTCGGTGTGTAAGTCCACATATTGCCATCCACCGACAGGGTGCCGTTGCCCGCGTCTTTTTTCGGCTCAACCACCCGCACCAGCGTACGCTTATCACCCTCTGTCCAGGCGCGCATTGTCATGGAGCGCTCCCAATCGGGGCGGTGGATGATCATGGTCATTTCCGAATAGGACGTCAGGCCGCGGTAGTGATCCATGGCCTTGCGAATGATCTCGGCCGCATCAATCTCCTGCGCCGCCGCGATGCCTGCCACGCACAGAGCGAACACAAATACCGCTGCCCGTTTCCACATCATCCCGCCTCCACCGATATACAGATAGAAGTGTAGTCAATTTCACCGCTGCATTGCATGAGCCCAGATCATGAAATGATGGCGTAACCACGGCCCAGTTGCGTTATAACTGCACAATGTCCGCACAGAGTCCAATTCGGCCACAGCAACACCAATTTCTACACAGTCTCGTGCAGGTGAGCCGTTTCACCGGTGTGCTTGCTGTGCTTGCCCTGACGGCTTGTACCGGAGGCAACCCGGACAGCGCTTTCGAGTTGTATCTGCAGCGGCTGTCGGGCGCCCTCTCGGTAGAAGCGCCCGCTATAGCGGCGCCATCGATTGCGCCGCTACCGGCTGTGCGGGACCTACAGCTGGAGATCCCCGGCAGTGCTATCGATGTGCTCGATTTTCTGGCGCTCAGCGGCTGTGAGTTGCAGGTGACTGTAGGCAAGCGCAATAGCAGCCTGGGCCGCCTGGCGCGGGACTCACAGCGCCTGCTGCTGGAACTTGAGTACCTGCGGCTGGCTCCGGCCTGCATTGCCTACCTGCGTGAACAGGGCGAGCCGGCATTGGCCGCCACGCTGGAAAAAGCCCGGATACAGAAGCGCGACCAACTACCCGCGCTGATATTCAACGCCACCCTGGGAGGCGAGGAATACCGCCAGTTCTGGAAAGCTCCCGCACAGGCGGGCAGCTATCCGGCAAATACCAGTAGCGCTGTTATTACCGGCCTACAACAGGTTAACGATCACGCACGGCGCTGGCTAAGCGGCGATTTCAGTGCCGACAATCTGGCTTTTGAATTACGGTTGTCAGAGGTTCTGGCCGGTGACGGCGGCGCTCTGCGTCAGGCGCTGGCCAATCAAGCTGGTGCGCTTCAGGCTGCCAACCACATGCTGGCCCGGCGCATGGAACGAGGCCCGCTTTGCGCCCCACCCCTGCGGCCGGCTTCCGCTGACATCCTCGACAACGTCGTTCGCAAGTTCTTCGTGGCGGGCACTCAACCCCGGGCTGCACAGCTCAATCGCCGCTACCATGAATTGCTGCCCGCCGTCGCAGGCCTGGAGGAAGTGCTGTTTGACGCACTCCCCCCCGCCTATCGCGCCTGGCAGCAACAACGGGATGCAGATCTGGCCCGATGGGCACTGGCCCCGCGCAAACACGTGTTGCAGCTACAGGCTGTACAGGAACCCTGTGTTACCGGGGAACGATTGGCGCGATGAGAACTCGAAAGGATACAATACGACGATGACTGCAATTGGCGTCACCCCATAGCTGGAGAGCTGCATGAGACACACACCACGAAACACCCTGCGCGCGCTGTTCTCGTTTGCAGCCATCGCCCTGATCGCGGCCTGTGCCAGCATCCCACCCACCCCCACGGTGGACTATAAGTCAGACTACAATTTCATGGATGTAAAGAAGCTCGCCTTTTACGATGAGTCGGGCATGGTGGGCGGTAACAACCCGGTTTCGCTGAGCGATATGGAGCGAGAGCGCATCGATACGGCACTGGAGACTGCATTTCGCAACAAGGGCTTTGTAATACTGGACGAGAAAGATGCCTCGGAGGCCGATCTGTTGATCAGCTGGACGTTGATACTCAATGATAAAACCGATGTTCGCACCTACCAGACTCCCACCATGGGCATGAATATGGGCTACTCCCGCTGGGGCGGTTACAACCGCTACAGCATGTATAACTGCTGGAACTGCACCCAGACAGAGGTATCGGTAAAGAATTACGTCGAGGGCACCTTTATTGTCGACATGATCTCACCCGAGCTGAAAAGGTCGGTATGGCGCAGTGAAGTGCAGTCCCGCCTGAAGGGCGAACCCTCTCACGACCAGGACAAATACAACGCGGCGGCAGAGCGGATACTGGCCTCCTTCCCGCCGTTCTAGTAGAGATACCGCGCAAGCCCCGCCACACTGACCGCCAGCAGGCCGAAGCCCAGTACCCGGTAAAAGACCCTGGTATCGGCACTCAGCGTGTATTCATGGAAGCGCAGGCCCAGCAGGTGGCCCACTGTCACACAGGGCAGCAACCACAGCTGATGGCGCCACTGCAGATCCACCCCCGTCCACACAAATGCCGCCAGTTTCAGGGCCACCAGCACAAACCAGAGTACAAACAGCGTATCGCGCAGCTGGTAGTGTTCAACCCGGCTGGCAGCCACAGGCACCACCAGGGGTGCCGCAATCAGCGAAGTACCGCTGACATAGCCGCCCACGGTCATAAATATGGCGTCCAGCCACTTGTTATTGCTCTTGAAGGGTCGGTCGAGGATATAGCTCACGGCATACACCGATACTACGACAAAGATAAAGCTACTGACGACATTGGCCGGCAGGGTGATCACCCCCGCCACCCCAATCAGTTTGGGGATAATCATCAATAAAAAGGCGTAGCGAAGAAAAGACCAGTTTATCGTCCCTCTCATCTCGGTAACACCCGCACGGAGGGCCTTGCGGTGCGACTGCAGCACGGTGATAAAGGAGAAAAAGAGCAGGTGAATGGCGATAATCGGCAGGAATACCAGCGGCGCATTGTAGATCATCAGCAGGAAGGGCAGAGTCAACACGGCCCCACCAAAACCCAGGCCAGAGCGCACAAAACCGCTCCAGACAAACAGTACCCCGATGGTTACCAGCTGCCAGGTTGCCAGGCTCTCCATAGATTTGCGTGTGCCCTACTCCGTTACGCGGCCGACAGTTTGCCACAAAATTGGGCCGCCGTTGGCGTGGACTCAATCGGGCAGGACAGGTATTATTCGCGTCCCCAAACCGCCTGTAGCTCAGCTGGATAGAGTAGTGGCTTCCGAAGCCATTGGTCGCAGGTTCGAATCCTGCCAGGCGGGCCAATTTCTAGTGGGTCTGTACAGCGGAGCATTGATGTGGGCTCTGCGCCCTCCGAAGGCGGGGCCTTGTGTTCTAAGGGAAATATAAACATCGTCCCATTCATTCATCTGGCAACTCATCGCGCAAGCAATCCTTTATTTCTTTCAGTGCCGAGCCAACACCCGTTATCTCCAGGCTTCCTATGAAATTATTTATAACTCCAACCCACTTTTTGAAGGGAGCCTTAAACACACCTGTAACACGCTGACCAATAGCTGCTCTAAGGTTTCCATTTACGGCGGTGACTTGCCTTTCCTTAAGGTTTAGCTGGGAGCCGTAAAAACCAGCGCTTTGTAGCGCGACCCTATCAGTTTGGAAAATGAGTCCTTCTGGATGGATTCTCTCCTCTCCATCTGTGTCATCTATGAAGTCATGAATATACTCATTAATGGCATCAGTTAGCTCAGCTGAATTGTCACCAAAATAGATCTCCGCATTTTCTGCGATTTGCCGGAAGGTTTCGATAGTGTCCATATACATACGAAACAAACGATACTTAACTTCATCAACCTCAGATTCTGATAATGGCATATCTAGCTCCTTTGAATAGATAGAGTCTGAGTCCATTGATTACCACATGTTGTAACGCGCCGTCCATTACACCCCATAACAGATCGAAATATGCAGGAAATGGCGTCACTCTTACCAGCAATCGCTACCGGCGGTTATGCCACGAGTGGGCAATCTGGTCGACATTCCCTCTATATGCTTCCTATACTTAACGCCTTCACGGCACATCAGTAGGTAAAACCAATGCGGGTGAAATACTTCGTTGGGGTCGCAATGAAAATGTATATTTGGATTGTTATTGCCGCATGTACGATCTTCAGCACCGGGGGCGCATACGTTTGAGGATCGTGCGTCGCCGGAGATTAAGCGCCATATGCTGGTGGAGTTATGCCAGCTATTCGAAATGGATCGAACGATAGCGAGCTTTGAATGCAATGCCATGCTGCCCCCTTACAGGATGTTGAGGGGTAGGGAAAAGAGGAGCACCAGTGCATCATGCGTTGCGCCTACAATTTCCGGCAAGCCTATTTTCGATGCCTTAATGGCACAGACGCCCAGTGAGCTGACTGTAGAGATTGTAATGTTCTATCAATCAGAGTTCGGTCAGAAGGTAAATCACATCGTCATTCACGGCAGTCGGCTGTCGCGTTAAAACACTGCGGCGCAGCAGGCGCTGAATCAGAACGTAGTGGTAGTCAGTTTCCTGCGACAACTTACAACCTTCCAACACCAGGCCAGGAGAAGTCTACTGATGTAACGCAATTCTTTCCAGCCGCCAATGTACCAGCGCCTTCCCTTGATCTATATACATGCTATTTTTATTACTATGTTGATAGCTTTGAACGATTAGCACTGTATGCCGAAAGTAACTTTTACGTTGTGAACATCGACACTGTGTCTGATAGCGTATTTTTTCAACTCTACGGGCAACTGCATGTCCAGCTGATGACCGAGTGTGGCACTCACATAGTGGTCACCGCCAGCAACGCGTTGAAGGCACTCCAGTATAGTGTGGTCCGGGTCAGTTTTAAGTACGCAGCCGTGCACGCCGTTGTCATAGACAACCAATGCCTCTACGCGGTCTATATTGGGAATATTGGATTTTGAGTATTCACTCATTGTGCCTGGTCGCTTTACGGCGCTCCAGCGTCGCAATAAACTCGTCAAAGCTCATAGAAAGACTTATAGCCACCATCAGCCATTGATAAGCAAGTGGACCCAAATACTCGCCCCGTAACCAAGGGCAATAACCGGCGTCCATTTAAGGTGGCTGAAAAACGTATACTGACCGCGAGCTTGCCCCATTAACGCCACACCGGCTGCGGAGCCGATGGAGAGCAGGCTGCCACCTACACCAGCCGTCAGGGTGACCAGCAACCACTGGGAGGTATCCATTTGAGGATCCATGGTGAGAACCGCGAACATCACCGGAATATTGTCCACCACCGCCGACAACACACCCACCAGTATATTGGCATTAGTGGGCCCCAACTGACCGTATATAGTTTCCGAAACACTGCCCAGGTAGCCTATAAACCCTAGCCCACCTACAGTGAGAATTACGCCATAGAAAAAAAACAGAGTATCCCACTCTGCATGGGCTATCTTGTCGAAGACATCGAAGTCATAGGGGTCTTCAACAGCAGCCGGGGGATACTCGTTGGAGCGCAGCCACTCCTTGGATTTGAGTCGCAGATAGTACCCGTAGAACTTCAGGTAGGCCAAGCCAGCCATCATACCAAACGCCGGGGGTATGTGCAGGAAGTTGTGGAAGCAAACTGCCGTACCTATGGTTAGTAGAAACAGTACTACAATCGTAAGGCCACCAAACTTGAGCCGATCGCTGTTTTCATTAGCACTCATGGGCGCCGGCTTGCCGGCGGGCAGGGCCAGTTGCATGATTAGCGCCGGAACGACAAAGTTTACAACCGACGGTACAAAAAGCTGAAAGAAATCCCAAAATTGCACAACACCCTGCTGCCAAACCATCAGCGTAGTAATGTCCCCGAACGGGCTAAAGGCGCCCCCTGCGTTTGCACCCACGACAATGCTCGTACAGGATATAGCCACAAACTTCGGCTGTCCCTGCCCAACCGCCATAACCACCGCGCACAATATCAGTGCAGTGGTCAGATTATCCGCTATCGGCGAGATGAAAAAGGCCAGAATGCCTGTCAACCAGAAGAGTGAACGATAACTGAAGCCCTTGTGTACAAGCCAAAAACGCAGTTCGTCGAATACTCCCCGCTCCAGCATTGAGTTGATGTAGGTCATCGCTACCAACAGGAAGAAAAAGAGCTCTGCGTACTCGAGGAAATCATGGCGAATACCGTGCTCCACAGCAAACGGCATATTGTGCTGGTTGTATGCAATGGCAATAACCGTCCAGACCAGCGCCGCCGCCAGCAGCATGGGCTTGGATTTTCGAAGATGCAGCTTCTCTTCCAGAATGACGAGAACATAAGCAGCAAAAAATACCATGAGGGCGACCAACCCAACCCAGGACTGGGTCAGGTCCAGGCGGGCCGCAGTCGGCTCACTCGATAAAGCGGGATTACACAGCAGAAACCCCAGAATCAATGTACAGAGCGCTTTCATTAATGATGATCCCGTTTAGTTGGCTGTTACGCGAATTCAAGAAGAGGAAATCGAGCGTTGTAGGGAAAATATACCCCAAATTGGCAGTGACTCAATTATTTATTTTTTCGCTGGTGGGAGGCGCTAGTAGCCGGATAGGTTTTGCTCGCGATATTTTTGAGAACTGGCACCGAATTTCTCGGCAAATCGGCTACTGCTAATACAAGAGAGCCGATTACGACCGCGCAAACTTGTGGCCACGCGACCTTCCATTTATCTCCGACAACGGAGAGGCACCTGGAGACAGAACATACCCGTTGCCCAATATCAGCCCAGCACACAGCAGTTTTACCAATTGCTCCAATTTTGGTAAAAATCCGGGCCATTTAACAGATTAGATAGTCAGTTCAATAACTGATACACCAGGATATAACTCAACCGCAGCGCATGACAAGATGACCCACGGGGCATAAAACGATAATGGACCGCAATCAAAAAAACCACCGCTGAGATGCCAGAGCAAGATTCTGATCATCACCTGAGACACTACCTAACACCAACCCCAGCAGGCCAGCCCTCGGGACCAGACCATGGTGAAAGGTATTAGCCGCTTACACTTAAAGCTTACGACATTGTCTCGTAAATCGGAGCAGAGCCGAATCGAAATATTCTGTCGAAAGCACTACTATCTCTAAAACGAGTTTCATCGCCTTTTTCAATTTCAGCTAGTTTTGCTACTTTTTGTGTATATTTTATCTTCAATCTCAAAACTTGAAAATATTCTTGTTTATCGAGACGCCGTTAATCCTGAAAGTCAGGCCAGGGACATTATAGGACTCCTGGTCAGCTTATTTGGATTTATCCAACATTGAATCGTGCTAGCCTGAACGCTATCAGGAAAACCAAATTGACTGCATCGCTGCTGCCCCCCTGTTACACCATCATACGTCGACAGTGTGGGTAATTAACACAACACTATAGGGTTGAACTACGACCAAATGACTGAAAAGACTAAAGCTGTCCTCTACTATATCCACGATCCTATGTGCAGTTGGTGCTGGGGTTTTCGCCGCAGCTGGGATCAAATGCGCGAGGCTTTATCCGCTACAGTCACCGTGATACATGTGGTCGGCGGACTCGCCCCGGACTCTGAAGTGCCTATGCCGATAGAGCAGCAAAGAGCGATAGCGGGCTATTGGGAGATAATTTCGCGGAAAACGGGCGCTGAATTCAATTTTGACTTCTGGACTAACTGTCAGCCTCGTCGTTCCACATACCCTGCCTGCCGCGCTGTGCTGGCTGCGGCAAAGCAGCAGGCAGAACTGGAGATGATTGACGCCATCCAGATAGCCTACTATCTCCATGCCAGGAACCCATCAGATAGCAGTACACTGGTTACTCTTGCCGGGGAGCTCGGCTTGGACGTTAGCCAATTTACTGAACATTTGGGTAGCACAGAGATACAAACAACTCTCGAGGAGAATTTCGCGCTCAGCCGTAAACTTGCGGTTGCCGGGTTTCCCTCACTGGTATTAGCCTGGGGCGCCTCGACTTTTCCCATTCCAGTTGACTACCAGTCTCACCAGACAGGCCTTGATAGAATAGCCTCCTTGCTGGAATCGTTTGAGCAATCCTCACATATTTCCTCAGCCGAGTGACAAGACGTGATGCATGGGAAGATCGTAACGCAAGGCATGGAACTCATGGTTTATGGCATGGGTACTGTGGTGGTATTTCTTGCCCTGTTGGTGCTGGTGACATTGGTGATGTCTGCCCTGGTTACCCGTCATTTCTCCGAGCCCAATGCGATCGCGGCAGCTCGATCCGTCGCCGGGCCTGACGTCATTCCCAAACAGCAACTTGTTGCCTTAATCACCGCCAGCGTCCACCAGCACCGCAGAAAAAAAACGTAGACCACCACAAGAGATTCTACTAATGCTCGAGAACAACCGCCCACTGGGAATAACCGATGTGGTATTGCGCGATGCGCACCAGTCGTTGTTGGCCACCCGTAT
>TARA_R110001599_G_scaffold145321_1_pt1 | contig 180522 bp, 150 predicted proteins | sample TARA_R110001599 | Tara Oceans TARA_R110001599 (sample SAMEA4398360) | marine metagenome | biome: Polar Biome; feature: [MES] marine water layer (ENVO:01000295) within the mesopelagic zone...; material: water (ENVO:00002006), including particulate matter (ENVO:01000060) such... | reverse complement strand
CTTCACAGCGATCCAGTTCTATATGACAGTCAGTAGCGCGGGGCTGGAACCTTGCTAAAGACCGCTAGGGCCGAAGCCACTAGAGGTGTTAAACAGGCTGCTTACGCAGCGAGTTGTGCACCGTAGTTGTCGTCATTGGCAACTAATAGTTTGCAGCTTTGGATTAACGTGATTGGCTACCATCACGGCATGCACCTCAGGGTTTGTTACCGTCGTCGAATCCAAATCGCCCCCGTTGTGACCGGGTATTATAACGTAACTTACCTGATTAATAGACACTTATTGCGCGCGGAAGTTCAATTCGTTATTGGAGGGGTAGATAAAAGGGGCCGACATAGGAAAGCCGCAGTCACATGGCGTTATTGCCCTGTAATTGCGGCCTTTGGGTCGTAAGCCAAAGCCGGGGGCGGCGTTGCGCGCTTACCCCTCGGCCGGCGCTCTCCTACATGGGAGAGTGTTGCGGTATTAAACCGTATACCCTTGTGCCCTTCTGATGGTTGGTCCGGGCCTGTAACCCGGCTGCAGAGCCACCCGCTTGGCACACTATTAATATGGGTGCGATCGGGGCTGTCCGCAAGGGGCTTCTTATACCGAGTCGGCCTAAGCTTTCGTGCCTTAATTCGCAGCTGTCTTATTGCTTGACGTTATCCCTGACAATACGCTGTTTCTGGCGGTTCCAGTCCCGGTCTTTCTCGGTGTCGCGCTTGTCGTAATCCTTTTTACCCTGGGCCAGGGCGATGCGTGCTTTCACCAGGTGGCCCTTCCAGAAGAGCTGGGTGCACACACAGGTGAGGCCCTTCTGTGATGTGGCCGCCAGAATCTTGGCCAGCTCCTTTTTGTGCAGCAGCAGTTTGCGGGTGCGGGTGGGGTCGGTTACGAAATGGGTAGAGGCGGTATCCAACGGCGTGATCATGGCGCCCAGCAGAAAGGCCTCGCCGTCCTTGATCAGCACGTAGGTATCGCCGATGTCGGCCTTGCCCATGCGCAGGCTCTTTACTTCCCAGCCAGACAGCACCACGCCGGCCTCGTAAGTGTCCAGCAGCTGGTAGTCGAAGCTGGCGCGCTTGTTCCTGGCGATGGTGTTGCTTGAATTCTTTGGCTTTTTCTTCGTCATGGCGCGCATTATACGGGTGTGATCGCGGGGTTAAACGTGAATCTTTCCCTTTTCACTATTCGCGGCTTGGGGCACTCTAAGCGCATGATAATTTTGGCTTTTTTATGGTGAGCGTGGCCCAGCGGGGCGAGCTGGGAGGCTGGCAGAGCCGCACGACCTTTGTGCTTGCCCTGTCTGCCTCGGCGGTGGGGCTGGGTAATCTGTGGCGTTTTTCCTATCTTGTTGGCGAGAATGGCGGCGGGCTGTTTGTGTTGGCCTACCTGTTTTGCCTGTTTGTGGTGGCCATTCCGGTGATGATCGGCGAGGTGATTATCGGCAGCCACGGCCGCGGCAGCCCGGTGGAGGCCTTGCGCTGGGCGGCGGACCGCTCCCTGCTGTCCCGGGGCTGGATGCTGCTCGGTGTGCTGGCCTGTGTCACCGGCCTGCTTATTCTTTCTTATTATGTGGTGGTGGCGGGCTGGGCATTGGCCTACGCCTGGTCTACCCACACCGGCCTGTTTGCCGCGGCCAGCGCGCAGGTGGTGGCAGACCAGTTCCAGTTGCTGCTGGATGATGTACTGCAGATGATCTACTGGCAGACCCTGTTTCTGCTGCCCGCCGTGGGGGTGATGATCATGGGTGTTCGTCGCGGCCTGGGCCTGCTGGTGTGGCTGTCCGTGCCCTGTTTGTTCGCGCTGTTGGCGGCGCTGGTGAAGTTCGGCTTCGACGCCGGGGATATTCCCGCCACCAAGCAGTTCATGTTCTCTATCAAACCCATCGATTTCACCTGGCACTCCATGCTGGCGGCGCTGGGTCAGGCGCTGTTCACCCTGGGTGTCGGTGTGGGTACGGGCATCAGCTATGGCGCCTATGCGCCCAGTCAGCTGCCCATCGGGCGCTCGGTGATGGCGGTGGGGGTGTTTGATACCGCCATTGCCCTGATGGCCGGCCTGGCGATCTTTCCCATTGTGTTTGCCAACAATATGGAGCCCTCCATGGGCCCCGGCCTGATGTTTGTCAGCCTGCCCTACGCCTTCGGTAATATTATGCTGGGGGAGCTGTTTGGCACCCTGTTCTTTGGGCTGGTGGTGCTGGTGGCGCTGGGTTCGGTGGTGGCCATTATGGAACCGGTGGTGGGGGTGCTGATGCAGCGGCTGCGAATCAGGCGTTTTATCGCCGCCCTGATTGTGGGTCTGCTGGTGTGGTTGCTGTCAGTTCTGGTGGCCCTGTCGTTCGCGCCGGGAGAATTGGGCGAGCACCTGGCCAATGGCAGCCTGTTCCGGCTGCTGGATGCCTTTACCGCCAACTATATGTTGCCGCTGGTGGCCCTGTTAACGGCGGTGCTGGTGGGCTGGCGGCTGCGCCCGGAGATTCTGCGGTTGGAGCTGGACCGGGAGAGGGACGTGTTTTTCTCGCTGTGGCAACGCCTGATGCGGTATATTGCGCCGCCTGCCATCGTCATCATTATTGTGGCGGCGTGGTTGCAACTGTAGGGGGAGGCTATGAGCGAAAGCGATACTATCGGGGTGGAGGTTGCCTACGCGCTGCCGCATAAACAGGCCATTGTGGCACTGCAGGTTGCCGCCGGCACCACGGTGATGGAAGCTGCCGCGCAATCGGGTATTACCGACAAATTTGAGAGCATCGACCTGGAAAACACCAAGTTCGGCATTTTCGGCGCGGTAGTGTCGCCGCAGCAGGTATTAAAAGCGGGTGAGCGGGTGGAAATCTATCGGCCGCTGATCGCCGACCCCAAGGAAGTGCGCAAGGCGCGTGCAGCGCGGGCTAAAGAGCGCCGCGCTTAAGCCGGGTGCTTAGTCTTCGGGCTGCTCCGAGTCCAGTTCGGCGGGCAGGTTCTCTTCCTCAATATCGCTGTCGTATTTCATCAGGCTGTCGCCGTCGAAATACACCATCAATTTTGATTCACTTAACACCTTCTGGCCATTGCGTTTCACGTAGGGGTAATCCCAGCGGCTCTGGTTGAAGGGGTCTTCCAGCAGCGGTGTGCCGAGAATAAAACGCACCTGGCGGCGGCTCATGCCCGGCTTCAGCTGGCCCACCATTTCCGGGGTGACGATGTTGCCCTGTTCCACGTCGATCTTGTAGACGCCGGGAAACCCCACAAAGCTGCAGGCACTGAGGCCAAGCGAGAGCAGGAGAGCAAAAATGAGGCGCGAGTGTTGGCGCATGGCTTAAAACTTCCACTTGTGGAACCGGGGTGGCATGATACCGCTACTGGACCGCGCAGAGAACCCTTCGCAACCCGCTGAATGTCACACTGAAGGTCACAAAGGTGACGAGGTACCCGAACACCATGTCCGATGAAAACCAGGAACTGCGCAAAGCCGGTCTGAAAGTTACCCTGCCGCGCTTGAAAATACTGCAAATCCTTGAGTCTTCCGAAGAGGGTTCACAGCACCTGAGCGCAGAGGACGTGTATCTTGCCCTGCGCGCCGCCGGTGAGGAAGTGGGGCTGGCCACGGTGTACCGGGTGCTCACCCAGTTTGAAAGCGCCGGCCTGGTTGATCGCCACAATTTTGAAACAGGGCACTCGGTATTTGAGCTGGCCAAGGGTGAACACCACGATCATATGGTGTGTGTGACATCGGGCGATGTTATCGAGTTCACCGACCCGATTATTGAAAAGCGCCAGCGCGAAATAGCCGCAGAGCACGGCTATGATCTGATGGAGCACTCGCTGGTGTTATACGTTCGCAAGAAGGGCGAAGACAGCTGAGGGCTAGTTTTCCAGCATTTCCCGGGCGTGGGCCAGGGTTTGTTCGGTAATCTTCACCCCTCCCAGCATGCGCGCAATCTCCAGCACCTTGTCCTCCTCCTGCAGTTGTTCCATGCCGGTATGCACTGACTTTGCCTCCGTGCGCTTGCTCACCCGCAGGTGCTGCTCACCCTGAGCGGCCACCTGAGGCAGGTGGGTAACACACAGTACCTGGGCGCGCTCGGCGAGGGTGCGCAGCAGTTTGCCTACCACCTCGGCCACTGCGCCGCCAATACCCACATCCACTTCATCGAACACCATGCTGGGCACGGTGCCGCTGCTGGCGGTTACCACCTGTATCGCCAGGCTGATACGCGACAGCTCGCCGCCGGAGGCAATCTTGCCCAGCGGCTGGGTGGGCGCCCCGGGATTGGTGCTGATGAGGAATTCAACGTCTTCGGCGCCGTGCGGGTGGGGGGCTGTGCCGGCGCGGGCTGTCAATGCTATCTCCAGCTGGCACTGGGCCATCGCCAGGGAATTCAGCAGTTTGGAGGCTTCCTTCACCAGTTTAGTGGCGGCTTTGCGCCGTTGCTTGCCGAGTATGGCCGCAGCGGTTTTGTAGCGCGCCAGAAGCTCTGTCAGCTCTGTGCTGAGCTGTTCGATGCGCTGGCCGCCGTCTGTCAGCTCCCCCAACTCCTCGCGCAGGCGCTGGTGCAATTCACTCACGGCCTCAGGCATTACACGGTGTTTACGCGCCACGTCGTAGATGTGGGTGAGGCGTAGTTCCACTTCTTCCAGCCGCGCCGGGTCAATTTCCACGCTGTCGATATGGCGTTGCACCTCACTGCCGGCCTCGCTCAGGGCGATGGCGGCGGAGTCCAGCAGTTCCCTGGCATTGGCCGCCGCCGCGGTGGCCTGATCGTCGCTGCTCAGCAGTTGCAGGGCTTTGCGGGTGCCGCTTTCGTGTTCCTCGCACAATTCCAGCGCCAAATGCGAGTTCTTCAAGATCTGTTCCGCGTTGGCCAGCAGCTTCAGTTCCTGCTCCAGGGCACCCAGCTCGCCGTCTTGCAGGCCCAGCTCATCCAGTTCGTCCACCTGGTAGGCCAGCAGTTGGGCGCGAGCCGTCTGCTCGTCACGGGTGCTGGTGAGCAGCTCCAGCTCGCGCTGCCCGCGCAGCCAGTCAGAGGCGACCTGTTCCACCTCGCCGGTGAGTTTCATGTGGCCGGCATAGGCGTCCAGCAGGGCCCGCTGTACCGGTTTGCGCAGCAGCGACTGGTGTTCGTGCTGGTTGTGGATGTCGATCAGCAGCGCGCCCAGTTCGGCGCAGTCCTGCAGGGTGGAGGTGGAGCCGTTGATATAGGCACGGCTGCGGCCCTCGGTGGTCACCAGCCGCCGCAGCAGGCACTCCTCGCCGGTATCCAGGTCGCGTTCCTGTAACCAGGCCCGGGCCCGGGGAATGGCGCTGATATCGAACTCGGCTACAATTTCTGCCTTGTCACAGCCGTGGCGCACGGCTTTCGGGTCGGCCCGGTCCCCCAGGCACAGGCCCAGAGCATCCAGCATGATGGATTTGCCGGCCCCGGTTTCACCGGTGATGACGGTCATGCCGTCGACGAAATCGATCTCCAGTTCCGAGACGATGGTGTAGTTACTGATACTGATGTGGGTGAGCATGTCGGCGGCCTGCGAGTTTCAGCATTTATACCCCAGATACGGGGGCGCATAAATAGCTTCTTTGCTGCGGTGCTTTGTAATTGCCTGCCGCTGTGATAAAACCGATGCAGTAACGGACAAAGCGAGACAGTCAGTGGCAGATATATCGGAGCGAGCCCGGGTACTACTCAAAACATTGGTAGAGCGACATATCCGTGACGGCCAGCCTGTGGGTTCAAGAACCCTGCTGGAGGAGGCCGGGCTGATGGTTAGTGCCGCCACTATCCGCAACGTCATGTCCGACCTGGAAGACAAGGGCTATCTGCATTCGCCGCACACCTCCGCCGGGCGGGTGCCCACGGCACAGGGCTATCGCCTGTTCGTAGACAGCCTGCTGCAGATGCAACCGCTGGACAGCGAATCCATCTCCCGCATGCGTGCCGAGCTGAACCCCGATAAATCCTCCAATGAGCTGGTGCAAACGGCCTCCGCCCTGCTGTCCAGCATCACCGCCCAGGCGGGGCTGGTCACGGTGCCCCGGCAGGAGGCCAACCAGCTGCGCCAGGTGGAATTCCTGCCGCTGTCCGGTGACCGCGTGCTGGCGATACTGGTCATCAACGAGCGCGAAGTACAAAACCGTATCATTTACACCCAGCGCCCCTTTACCGAAGAGGAACTGCGCGAGGCGGCCGCGATGATCAACCAGCGTTTCGCCGGCCGGCCACTGCACCTGGTGCAGGAGCAGATCCTGGGGGAAATGCGCGAGGCGCGCAGCCGCATCGACAACTATCTGCAGGCCTCGCTGGACCTGGCCAACCAGGCGCTGGAGCGGGAAACCGACGAGGAGGAGTGCGTGGTGGTGGGCGAATCCCGGCTGGTGGGTAATGCAACCGCCGAGGAATTGCTGCAACTGCAGGGCCTGTTCAGCGCCTTTGAGAAGAAAAAAGACCTGCTGCACCTGCTGGAACGCTGCAGCCGGGCTCCGGGTATCCAGATCTTTATCGGCGAGGAGGCGGGCTACAAGGTGTTCGGCAATTACAGCGTGATCACCGCCCCCTACAACGACGGCGAGCGCATGTTGGGTGTGCTGGGGGTGATCGGCCCCACCCGCATGGCCTACGAGCGGGTTATACCCATTGTGGATGTCACCGCCAGAATGCTCAGTTCTGCCCTCAGAAGCTGATTTTCCCGCCTTTTTTATCTTGAATTAGCCGGGGCTTGCCCCCATGTCTGCCATGTGAACGGTGCACGCGGCTCCAGTTCAGCCGGAGCGCGTGCATTTTTGTGACCAGGAACAGCCAAATAGATGGAGGGCGGGCGTGTCCGATCAGAAGCAGGAACAACCTCAGAACGAGCAGGATGAGGCACAACAGGAGGGCGACAACACCCCTCAGGAGGAGACGGTAGCGGCCGATGCGCCGCAGGAAGAGCTCTCCTCGGAAGAGATTATTGCGCGGCTGGCGGAAGAGGCCGCGGGCGCCAGGGATACCGCCTTGCGGGCCCAGGCAGATGCCCAGAATGTCAAGCGGCGTGCCGAGCAGGATGTCGAAAAGGCGCGGAAATTCGCCCTGGAGCAGTTTGCCAAGGAATTGCTGGCGGTGGTGGACAACCTGGAGCGTACCCTGGAGGCCACCGCGGGTCAGGAGGATGACGGCGTAAAGCCGATTACCGAAGGTGTGGAGCTGACGCTCAAAAGCTTCCTCGATGCCCTGAAAAAGTTCAATGTTGAGGCGATCGACCCCCAGGGCGAACCCTTCGATCCCAATCTGCACCAGGCCATGAGCATGGTGGAAAACAACGAAGTCGAACCAAACTCGGTTATAGCCGTGATGCAAAAGGGCTATACCCTGAACGGTCGCCTGCTGCGCCCCGCCATGGTGATGGTGAGCAAAGCGGGCAGCTGAGCCCTTGCGGGCCGCTGCCAGGCAAAGAATTATGGCCCTGAACTCTTGAATTTCACCGAGTCGGGCCAATATATAAAACATCGTAAATTAAGTGGCAGGCTGCGTCTGCCTTGAAAACTGGAGACAACACATGGGCAAGATTATAGGAATCGACCTGGGAACAACCAACTCCTGCGTATCGGTAATGGATGGCGGCAAGCCACGGGTTATTGAAAACGCCGAGGGCGATCGCACTACGCCGTCTATCGTCGGTTATACCGAAGAAGGCGAAATCCTGGTAGGTCAGAGCGCCAAGCGCCAGGCTGTGACCAACCCGCACAACACCCTGTTCGCGGTGAAGCGCCTGATCGGTCGCAAGTTCAAGGACGACGTGGTTCAGAAAGACATCAAGATGGTCCCCTACAAGATAGTTGAAGCGGACAACGGCGACGCCTGGGTACAGGCGCGCGACGAGAAAATGGCACCGCCCCAGGTGTCAGCAGAAGTGCTGCGCAAAATGAAGAAGACGGCTGAGGAGTTCCTCGGTGAGTCGGTTACCGAAGCGGTTATCACGGTACCAGCCTACTTCAACGACTCGCAGCGTCAGGCTACCAAGGACGCCGGTAAGATCGCGGGCCTTGAGGTCAAGCGTATTATCAACGAGCCCACCGCGGCTGCGTTGGCCTACGGTATGGACAAGTCCAAGGGCGACCACACTATCGCGGTGTATGACCTCGGCGGCGGTACCTTCGACATCTCTATCATCGAGATCGCAGAAGTGGACGGCGAGCACCAGTTTGAAGTGCTCTCAACCAACGGCGACACCTTTCTCGGTGGTGAAGACTTCGACATGCGCCTCATCGAGTATTTGGCGGCCGAGTTCAAGAAAGAGAGCGGCATAGACCTGAGCAAGGATCCGTTGGCCCTGCAGCGCCTGAAGGAAGCGGCAGAAAAGGCCAAGATCGAGCTGTCCAGCTCACAGCAGACGGAAGTGAACCTGCCGTATATTACTGCTGACGCCTCCGGGCCCAAGCATTTGGTGGTGAAGCTGTCTCGCGCCAAGCTGGAGTCGCTGGTTGAAGAACTGGTTAACCGCACCATGGAGCCGCTGAAAATGGCCCTGAAAGATGCGAGCCTGAGCCCCAGTGATATCGACGACATTATCCTGGTGGGCGGCCAGACCCGTATGCCCATGGTGCAGAAGAAAGTTGCTGACTTCTTTGGTAAGGAGCCGCGCAAGGACGTGAACCCGGACGAAGCGGTTGCCATTGGCGCCTCTATCCAGGGTGCGGTACTGGCCGGTGATGTGAAAGACGTACTGCTGCTGGACGTGACTCCGCTGACCCTGGGTATCGAGACCATGGGTGGTGTGGCCACTCCGCTGATCGAGAAGAACACGACTATCCCCACCAAGAAGTCGCAGATTTTCTCCACCGCAGACGACAACCAGACTGCCGTGACCATTCACGTGGTACAGGGTGAGCGCAAGCAAGCCACCGGCAACAAGTCACTGGGCCGTTTTGACCTGGCGGATATCCCGCCCGCGCCCCGCGGCATGCCCCAGATTGAAGTGACCTTCGACCTGGACGCCAACGGTATCCTGCACGTGTCTGCCAAGGACAAGGCAACGGGCAAGGAGCAGTCGATCCGTATTACCGCCTCCGGTGGTCTGTCGGACGAAGATATCGAAAAAATGGTAGCTGACGCCGAGCTCAACGCTGAGGCGGATGCCAAGTTTGCCGATCTGATCACCTCGCGCAACACGCTGGATGGGCTGGTTCACGCCGCGCGCAAGACTCTGGAAGAAGCCGGAGAGCACGCCACCGACGAGGAGAAGGCCGCTATTGAGGCAGCCATCACCGAAGCGGAAGCCGCGCTCAAGGCCGACGACAAAGACGCGGTGGATGCAGCATCTGCCAAACTTACCGAGACCACCAGTCCTGTGGCACAGAAGATGTACACTGCCCAGGCCGCCGAGGCCGAGAACGCCGGAGCGGAGCCTTCTGCAGAGCAGGCTGATCCGGCGGGCGAGGATGTGATGGACGCGGAGTTTGAGGAAGTAAACGACGACAAGAAGTAAGCGGGGGAGGTTTTACCTCCGACACACTTCTGTACCATGACAACGCGGGCCACCAGAGCCCGCGTAGTCATTTGAGAAAAGCGGATAATCAGCCGTAGGGATTTATGTCAAAGCGCGACTATTACGAAGTGCTCGGTGTTGATAAAAACACCGACGAAAAAGATATCAAGAAGGCTTACCGCCGGGTGGCGATGAAGTATCACCCGGATCGTAACCCCGATGACCCCGACGCCGACCACAAGTTCAAGGAGGCCACCGAGGCCTACGACATCTTGATGAACGCAGAAAAACGCGCGGCGTACGACCGTTTCGGGCATGCCGGGGTAGACCCGAGTATGGGCGGTGGTGGTGGCGGCTTTGGCGGCGGTGGCGGCAATTTCAGCGATATCTTTGGCGACGTGTTCGGCGACATCTTCGGTGGAGGTGGCCGCGGGCGCGGCGGGCCGCAGCGCGGTTCAGACCTGCGCTACACGCTGGATATTTCCCTGGAAGACGCGGTCAAGGGCACCACGGTGGAGATCCGTGTTCCCAGCCTCAGCGCCTGCGAAAAGTGCGATGGTTCCGGTGCCAAAAAAGGCAGCTCGCCGGTCACCTGCGGCACCTGTGGTGGCGTCGGCCAGGTGCGTATGCAGCAGGGCGTCTTTCAGGTGCAGCAGACCTGCCCCACCTGTCGCGGTCGCGGCAAATCCATCAGCGACCCCTGTACTGCCTGTCACGGCCAGGGCCGGGTTGAGAAAACCCGCAAGCTCTCGGTCAAGGTGCCGCCAGGCGTGGATACCGGCGACCGTATCCGGCTTACCGGCGAAGGCGAGGCCGGGCCAGACGGCGGGCCGCCCGGTGATCTGTTCGTGCAGATGTCAGTTCGGGCGCACAATATTTTTGAGCGCGATGGCAAGAACCTGTACTGCGAGGTGCCCATTACCTTCGTCGCCGCGGCGCTGGGTGGTGAGCTCGAGGTGCCTACCCTCGATGGCCGCGTAAAACTCAAGATTCCGCCTGAAACCCAGACCGGCAAGCTGTTCCGCCTGCGGGGCAAAGGCGTCAAGCCAGTGCGTGGCGGCGGTGTGGGCGACCTGCTGTGCCGCGCGGTTGTGGAAACACCGGTGAAGCTGAACAAGAAACAAAAAACCTTGCTAGAGCAGTTCCAGCAGAGCCTGGGTGAGGGTGGGCATGCCCAGTCCCCGCGCCAGAACAGCTGGTTCGAGGGTGTGAAAAGTTTCTTCGACGACATGAAAATATGACTACCAGAATCGGTATCACCGGCGCTGCCGGGCGTATGGGGCGAACCCTGATCGAGGCAATCGCCTTGTCCGGCGGTGAGTTGGAACTGGCGGCGGCCATCGAGCAACCGCACAGCACGTTTATTGGCGCAGATTCCGGCGAGCTGTCGGGTCACGGGCGCAACGGCGTGCCGGTAGTAGCGGCGTTGGCGCCAGTAATAGACAAGATAGACGTACTGATTGATTTTACGGTGCCCGCGGCTACCGTCGCCAACGCGACCGAGTGTGCGCAGAATAATGTCGCGATGGTTATCGGGACCACCGGGTTCACAGTGGAGCAGCAGGGCGAGATTGAAAAAGCTGCCGGGCAGGTGGCCATTTGCAAGGCCTCCAATTTCAGCACGGGTGTGAACCTGTGTTTCCAGCTGCTGGACATGGCGGCCAGGGTGCTGGGTGATGAGGTAGATATTGAAGTCTACGAGGCGCACCACCGGCACAAGATAGACGCCCCCTCCGGTACGGCCCTGAGCATGGGCCGGGTAGTGGCAGATGCCCTGGGGCGAGACCTCGACAAGGTGGCGGTATATGGCCGGGAAGGGCAGACCGGAGCGCGTTCGCGCGAGACCATTGGCTTTGCCACCGTGCGTGCCGGCGACATTGTGGGCGACCACACTGTCACTTTCGCCGCCGAAGGCGAGCGCGTGGAGATTACCCACAAGGCGTCCAGCCGGATGTCTTTTGCCCGGGGCGCAGTGCGCGCGGCGGGCTGGTTGGCCGGGCGGGATGCCGGCTTGTATAACATGCAGGATGTACTGGGCCTCAATAAGCTGGGCTAGGAGCGTGACATGAGCAATCACATCGTTAATATCGACCAGACCAATGCGGCGCAACTTCTTATCGAGGAATCACACACCCGCCCGGTGGTGGTGGATTTCTGGGCCGACTGGTGCGAGCCCTGCAAGGTGTTAATGCCCCTGCTGGAAAAGATCGCCGACGAATACCAGGGTGCTTTCCTGCTGGCCAAGGTGAATGCCGATGAACAGCAGGGTATTGCCCAGCAGTTCGGTGTGCGCAGCCTGCCCACGGTCATGGTTATTAAGGATGGGCAGCCCGTGGACGGTTTTTCCGGCGCCCAGCCCGAAACCCAGGTGCGCCAGATGCTGGAGAAGTACCTGCCCAAGCCCTGGGATGGCCTGTTGCAAATGGCCCAGGAGGCCATGGACGACGGAGACTTTGCCGGCGCTCTGTCACCCCTGCGCCAGGCCTGGGAAGATTCCGGGCAGCGCCACGATATTACTCTCGCCTACGCCCGGTGCCTGATCGAAAGCCTGCGCCTGGATGAGGCCGAAACGGTATTGGCCGGTGTACGCCTGGCCGACCAGGACGCCGCTTGGGAGCAACTGCGCGCCCAGCTTGAGATCAAGCGCGAGGCGGCAAAATCCCCCGAAATAGACGCGCTGGAGCAGCAATTGGCTGCCAACCCCGATGATCTGGACGTGCGCCATCAGTTGGCTGTGCAATACACCAACAGCGGCCAGTTCCGGGAAGCTTTGGAAAACCTGGTCGACATTCTGCAGCGGGACTTCAACCACGCAGACGGCGCCACCAAAAAACTGCTGCTGGACACCATCGCCAGCCTCGGCAAGGGCGATCCACTGGCCGCCGAGTACCAGCGCAAGCTCTACAGCCTACTGCACTAACACGAGATACCGGCCCATTCACGGGCTCGCAACGGGGCCCAAAATTCTTGTTTTGTGGCCCCGGAATCGCTAAGGTACATGCCCTCAAAATGAAAAACATACTCTGAGGTCAAATTTAGCAGGCACAGGAGAGTTACCACCGTGGATACGAGCTTTACCCCCGAAGACCTGGCGTTTCGCGACGAAGTGCGCGCCTTTATCGCCCAGGCATATGACGAGGAACTGCAGGCAAGGCTGGCAAGCAGCGAGCCGCAAGTTTTCAAGCAGGCCGTAATCGACTGGCAGAAGCGTCTGCACGACAAGGGTTGGGTCGCCCCCAACTGGCCTGTTGAATACGGTGGCACCGGCTGGAATGCCACCCAGCAGTTCATTTTTGACAGCGAGCGGGCGGCCGCTGGCGTGCGCGACACGGTTCCGTTCGGCCTCAAGATGGTGGCGCCGGTGCTGTACACCTTTGGCACCGAGGAGCAGAAGAAGCGCTTTCTGCCGTCCATTCTGGCCAGCGACGAATGGTGGTGCCAGGGCTATTCAGAGCCCGGTTCCGGTTCCGATCTGGCTTCCCTGAAAACCAAAGCGGTGGTGGATGGCGATGACTATATTGTCACCGGCGCCAAAATCTGGACTACTTACGCCCAGTTTGCCGACTGGATTTTCTGCCTGGTGCGCACCAACAGCGAGGGCAAGAAACAGCAGGGCATTACCTTCTTGTTGATCGACATGAAGTCGCCTGGCATCAAGGTAAACCCCATCGTATCGATCGATAACCATCACAGCCTCAACGAAGTCGAGTTCAACGACGTACGCGTGCCAATGGCCAACCGTATAGGCGAGCAGGACAAGGGCTGGACCTATGCCAAAGCCCTGCTGGCTCACGAGCGCACCTCTATTGCCGAAGTTGCCGACACCAAACGCAAGCTGGCGCAGGTCAGGGATTATGCCGCACAGGAAGTCGGTGGCGGTACGTCGCTGTTGGCAGACCCTGCCTTCCAGGCGCGTTTGTCAGACATCGATATTGAATTGATGGCACTGGAATTTACCGAGTTGCGGGTGTTGGCAAGCGTTGCCTCAGGTGGTGCGCCTGGCGCTGAGTCCTCCCTGCTCAAGATCAAGGGCACTGAACTGCAGCAGGCCGTGCAGTTGCTGTTAATGGAAGTGGCTGCCTATTACCAGGGTGTGCTGCCCAACGACCTGAGCACGGACCAGCTCGGGCACGAGTTCGGTAGCAAAGCCCGCCAGGCATTTATGTACGGGCGCGCCGCGACGGTGTACGGCGGTTCCAACGAAGTGCAAAAGAATATTATCGCCAAGGCTGTGCTCGGCCTGTAAGGCCCTGTCAGCTGATGTATAGAGGTTAGCTAAATGAATTTCGATTTCACTGAAGAACAAATCATGGTGCGCGACAGTGTCGCGCGCTTTATCCAGGACGATTACAGCTTCGACGGCCGCCAGGGTATTGCGGCTTCGGAAGCGGGCATAAGCCGGGAAGTCTGGGGCACTTTTGCCGAGTTGGGCTGGCTGTCTATTCCCTTTGCCGAAGAACACGGTGGCTTCGGCGGCGGTGCGGTGGATGTGATGCTGGTGATGGAGCAACTGGGCAAGGGTCTGGTGCTTGAACCCTACCTGGCGACGGTACTGCTGTTTGGCGGTTTGTTGCAGGAAGGGGGCAACGCTGAGCTGCAAGGGGAGTATATCCCGAAAATTATAGACGGCAGCAGTCTCGGTGCGTTCGCCTATCTTGAACGCCAGAGCCGTTATGCCATGGCCGATGTGAAGACCACTGCCACGGCGAAGGACGACGGCTATGTGCTGAACGGTGAAAAAGTCGTGGTGTTCAACGGCAGCAACGCCGACCACGTTATTGTGTCCGCCCGCACCAGCGGCGAGCAGTGCGACGAGAGTGGTATCAGTCTGTTCCTGCTGCCCATGGATGCAGCCGGGCTGGAGAAAATCAGCTACCGCATGATGGACGGCCAGCGGGTGGCAAACCTCACGCTGCAAGACGTGGCTGTGCCCGCCGGCAACCTGGTAGGTGAGCTGGACGGGGGCTTCAGGCTTATAGAGGCTGTTGTCGTTGAGGCCAATATGGCGCTGGCAGCAGAAGCGCTGGGCATTATGGAACAATTGAACAGCAAGACCCTGGAGTACACCAAGACACGCAAGCAGTTCGGTGTGGCCATCGGCAGTTTCCAGGCCCTGCAGCACCGAATGGTTGATACCTTTATGGCCTATGAGCAGACCAAGTCCCTGCTGTACCGGGCAGTGTGCGCTCTCACCGATGAAGAAGAAGATGCCGCCACTGCGGTGCACGCTCTCAAGGTGATGGTGGATCGCGCCGGCCGGCTGATATACGGTGAGGCCATTCAGCTGCATGGCGGTATGGGTTTAACAGACGAGCTGGATATCGGACATTTTGCCAAGCGGCTGATGATGATCAACACCACCTTTGGTAATGGTGATTATCATCAGGCACAATTCGATGCCTTGCGGTATAACTAGGCACGCTACAGACACGCCTTCACCTCTTATGGAGTATCACTATGAAACTGGGCTTTTTGCTGGGCTATTCCGGTAAGCAAATACACATTCCCATAGACCTGATCAAACAGGCCGAAGCCATGGGTTACGATTCGGTCTGGACTGCCGAGGCCTATGGGAACGATGCTGTCACCGCGGCCTCCTGGGTGCTGGCGCAAACTACCAAGATCAAGGTGGGTACGGCTATCATGCAGATGCCGGCGCGCAGCCCGGCCATGTGTGCCATGACCTCCATGTCTCTGGACCAGCTGTCCGGCGGGCGGTTTATCGTCGGCCTGGGCGCCTCGGGCCCACAGGTCGTTGAGGGCTGGCACGGGGTGCCCTACGGCAAGCCGGTAACCCGCACCAAAGAGTACATCCAGATCATGCGCAAGATAATGGCGCGTGAAGGGCCGGTGGAGTTTGATGGCCAGATGTACCAGTTGCCGGTCAAGGGCCCCGGTACTACGGGCCTGGGCAAGCCGTTGAAATCGATTTTGCAGGGCAATCCGAATATCCCCATCTACACCGCCTCCATCACTGCGGCGGGCCTGCGCTGTGCCGCTGAAGTGGCAGACGGTGTGTTCCCTGTGTGGATGGACCCGAACAAATACTCGGTACTGGGAGAGCACCTGGACAAGGGGTTCGCCAAAGCAGGCAACGGCAAGTCCCTGGCTAATTTCGACGTCGCACCCTTTGTTATGGTGATGCTGAACGATGATCTCGAGGCTGCCTACGATGCCCTGCGGCCCTGGCTGGCCCTGTATATTGGCGGCATGGGTGCCAAGGGCAAGAACTTCTACACCGATTACGCCACCCGTCTGGGCTATGGCGATGAAGCTGAGCGTATCCAGGATCTGTATCTTTCCGGCAAAAAAGCCGAGGCGGAAGCGGTAGTGCCGAATACCTTGCTCGATGAGGTTGCGCTGATTGGCTCTGCCGGCCGTATCGCGGAGCGCCTGGCTCCCTGGAAGGAGGCCAATAAGCGCGGCGAGGTGGGTACCATGTTGCTTAGCGTACAGGACCCGACGGTTCTCGAGCTGTTCGCGAAGGAACTGCTGTAATGGATATAGCCGATAAAGTCATCATCGTTACTGGCGGTGGCAACGGCATCGGCCAGGCCCTGTGCGAGCGCTTCCATCAAGGGGGCGCCCGCAAGGTTGTTGTTGCAGACCTGGAAGAAAACAGTGCAAAGGCGGTTGCCGCTACGATCGAAGGCGACGCCTACGCTGTGGATGTGCGCGACGAGGCGCAGTTACAGGCGATGGTATCCGAGGTAGAAGAGCGCCATGGCGCTATAGACCTGTTCTGCAGTAACGCCGGCATCATCGCTATGGACGGTGAACCCTGGTGGGCCACCTCTGCACCCAATAGCACCTGGCAGGCCATGTGGGAAATACACGTGATGTCTCATGTTTATGCAGCCAGGGCTTGCCTGCCCGGCATGCTGGAACGGGGCAAAGGGTATTTTCTCAACACGGCTTCCGCTGCCGGCCTACTGAACCAGGTGGGGGATGCCGCCTACTCCACGACCAAGCATGCCGCTATCGGCTTCGCCGAGTCGCTGGCGATAACACACGGTGATGATGGAATCGGCGTGTCTGTACTGTGCCCGCAGGCCGTTGCCACCCGCATGATTGATGGCGCGCCCGACGGCAAAGGCGGCACTGCGGGGGTGGATGGCATTCTCACACCAGAGCAGGTTGCAGATGAAGTTGTCGCCGGGTTGGTGGGCGAGCAGTTCCTGATACTGCCGCACAAGGAAGTCGAGCAATACCGGCAGCGCAAGTCCGCGGACTATGATCGCTGGCTGGGCGGTATGCGCAAACTGCGTGCCCGCTTCGGTATGCCGCAGACCCAGAAACCCTAGCGCGAGGCTACGCCGTATCGTGGAGAGAAGAGAGCGGTTCGCGCGCACCGTACTCAATGGGTTTGAATCGTATTTTGCCGAGTTCCAGAATATTACCCTGGCGGCAAAATCCTGGTTTGAAAATGCCGACTGGCACGGTATCCAGCAGGCCTCCGCCCAGCGCATCGACCTCTACAAGGCTCACACTTCCCGTGTAAATCAATATGTAGAGCTGATTGCGGGCAAATATCTGCATGACCTGCAATTCTGGCGCGAGGCGCGGGACGCCTTTTCCACGCTGATTACCGGCCACAACAATTATGAGATAGCCGAGACTTTTTTTAATTCGGTGTACGGGGCTGTGTTCAAGCACCGGAAAATCCGCAATGAGTATGTGTTCGTGTTTTCCCCACACGGTGATATGCCACCGGTGGATGTGAGCCGTGTATTCAACCGCTATCCGCTGACCGACTCGTTGCAAGCCCTGTTGCAGCGGTTGCTCACCGATTATGCGTTTGCCATTCCCTATGAGGACCAGGCGAGGGATATACGCAACATCGTCGCAGTAGCGGAGAAGTATCTGCAGCCGCGTTTTGACCTTAGCCGGGGCGACGTGGAATTGCAGGTGCTGGAGCACCATTTTTATCGCAACAAGGGCGCTTATATTGTCGGGCGAATCGTAACGGGGCGGGATTCGATGCCCTTCGTGCTGCCGATTCTGCACAACGAGGCCGGTGCGGTTTACGTCGACACGGTCTTATTCGGTGCCGACAAGGTCAGCGTGCTGTTCAGCTTCACCCGCTCGTACTTTCTGGTGGATGCCAGCATACCGTCACAGTATGTGTTGTTCCTGCAGCAGCTGATGCCGGCCAAACCCATTTCGGAAATCTACAGTTCCATGGGTTACAACAAGCACGGTAAAACGTATTACCATCGCTGCGCTTACCGGCATATGGAGAGCACCTCTGATAAGTTCATGATCGCGCCGGGCATCAAGGGTATGGTGATGTCTGTGTTTACCATGCCCTCCTATGATTTCGTGTTCAAAATTATCAAGGACCGGTTCACGCCGCCCAAGGATATGACCCGGGAGCAGGTCAAGGCCAAGTACCGGCTGGTAAAGCGGGCCGACAGGGCGGGGCGCATGGCCGATACACAGGAGTTCAACAATCTGGCGTTTTCGCGCGAGCGTTTCTCCGATGAGCTGATGGAGGAGCTGCACAAGGTTGCGCCCTCCATGATTGAAGAGCACGGCAAGGCCCTGGTCATCAAGCACGTATACGTCGAGCGCCGGATGACGCCGCTCAATCTGTACCTGCACGACGCCACCGACGAGCAGGTGCTTGATGTAATGGACGAGTACGGCAATGCCATCAAGCAACTCGCCGCAGCCAATATATTTCCCGGCGACATGCTGTTGAAAAATTTTGGTGTCACCCGCCATGGCCGGGTGGTGTTTTACGACTACGACGAAATTGTTCCTCTGGTGGATTGCAACTTTCGCACCATACCTGCGCCGCGTAACGAGGAGGAGGAAATGTCCAGCCAGCCCTGGTACTCGGTGGCGCCCAATGATATTTTCCCGGAGGAGTTTCGCCTGTTCTTCTCTGGCAACCAGCGGGCGCGCAAGGTTTTTGACCGCCTGCACAGCGACCTCTACGAGGCGAGCTTCTGGCAGCACCTGCAGGAGCGTATTCGCAGCGGCTACATCGAGGATTTCTTCCCCTACCGACGCAAGCTGCGCTTTGATCGCGACCAGCAAACTCTTCCGGAAACCGCATAATGGCAACAATCTATCTGTTCAGACACGGCCAGGCATCATTTGGCGCCGACGATTACGACAAGCTCTCACCGCTGGGGGAACGCCAGGCTACTGTGCTGGGCGAGTATCTGCGTGATCAGGGTATCGCGCTGGATGCGGCCTACAGTGGCGATCTGCTGCGCCAGCGCGAGACCGCACAACTCGCGCTCGCCAGCCAGCCGGGTACGGTGGAGCACCAGATAGACCCTCGCTTCAACGAAATTAATAATGACGAGCAGGTGAAACATTTGCTGCCGGAACTGGTGAAAACTCGCCCGCAGTTGCGTGAGCTGGTAGACAGGGGTATGAGTTCAAGCAAGGACTACCAGAAGATTATCGATGCGGTATTCAACCACTGGGTCTCCCCGCAGTGTGATGAGCCGCGCATCCGCAGCTGGACAGACTATTCCACCGCGGTAGAAAACGCATTGCAGAATGTAATGACCGAACAGGGCAGCGGTAAGACCGTCGGCATATTTACCTCCGGTGGTACCATTGCCACTATTGTGGCCCAGGTGCTGGGCCTTTCCGGTGAACAGACATACCAATTTTACGAGCCGATCTTTAACTGCTCGGTGACACAGGTTTTCTACAGCGGTAAGAAAACGTCTCTGTCGTATTTCAATGACCGCTCTTATCTGCAGGTACTCGGCGCAAAGACGTCCGAGAACCTGGTCAGCTACCGCTGAGGTCAGACCCGGGTGACTGATATCTTCCTGGTCAGGCATGGCGAGGCCGCAGCGAGTTGGGGGCAATCACCCGATCCCGGCTTGTCAGAGCTGGGCCATGAGCAAGCACGCAGTGCGGCGCAGGCGTTGCTGCAACTGTTGGCGGGCAAGAAGCCAGTGCTTGTCAGCAGTCCGATGGCCCGCACACTGGAAACAGCTGTTCCGCTGGCTGATGAGCTGGGCTTAAGCGTGCAGGTGAATGAGGCCTTTCGTGAAATTCAGGCGCCGGTTCCGCTGGCGGAGCGCCAGACCTGGCTGCGGCAGTTCATGCAGCAGCGCTGGGATGAGCAGCCCGAGAGCTTGCATACCTGGCGAGACAGGCCACGCCAGGAACTGCTGACACTGCAGACAAGCACTGTCATTTTTACCCACTTTCTGGTGATCAATGCAGTGGTGGGGCAAATTCAGGCGGTAGATGCCACGCTGTGTTGCTGGCCCGATAACGGCTCTATTACCCATTTGCGCAGTGGCGAGAATGGCCTGGAGCTGGTGGCGCTGGGCGAGCAGATGAAGACCGTGGTCAATTAGTCGTCAAGTACTCTTATCAGCGCTTCCTGCGCTGATGAAGCGATCAGCAGGCCGTCCCGCGTATAAAAACTGCCGCGACTGAAACCGCGACCGGCGGCGCTGTTCGGGCTGTCCATAGAGTAGAGAAAATAGTCATCAAGCCTGAAAGGGCGGTGAAACCACAGCGCGTGGTCCAGGCTGGCCGCCTGTAGGCGACCACTGCTTGCCCCGATAGGATGTGGGTATAGCGCGGTGCCCAGCAGGCCAAAGTCCGAGATATACGCGAGCATGGTCTGGTGGCGGCGGAAGTCATTACCGAGATCGCCCTTGATGCGAAACCAGATATGTTCCACGGGTTCTTGCGGCTGCGGATTGGCGCGGTCGCGCGGAAGCACTCTGCGGCGTTCGATGGGTCCGTCTACCGGGAAGGGCATTGCGTCCGGGTTCTTTTTTACCAGCGCCCTCAGCGCCTTCTGCTCCGATTTCAGCGACTCCGGCGGTGGCACTTCCGGCATTGTACTCTGGTGCGACAGGCCGTCCTCGACAGCTTGAAATGACACGGCGGTGTTAAAGATGGCACGGCCGTCCTGTTTGGCGACCACCCGGCGGGTAGTAAAACTCCCGCCATCCCTGATCGGGTCCACCTCGTAGACTATCTGCTTCGAAGGGTCCCCCGGCCGTAGGAAATAGCCGTGCATGGAATGGGCCACGCGGTCTTCGGGCACTGTACGGATAGACGCATTAAGTGACTGCGCGAGTACCTGGCCACCGAATATACGCGCGGGGCGCTTGGGACTTTTGCCGATAAACAGGTACTTGTCGACTGGTTCGACCTCAAGGTAATTGAGTAACTTTTCCAGAATAGTGGGCAAAGTACTTCTCCGTATATACTGCTTGTGAGGGGGCTAGCGCCGTTTTACGAGGCCGTTAAGAAAGATATCGAAATAATCGATGGCGGCGGCATCGACATTGTCGATCTTGCGCCACAGGGACAGCTCCATAGAGGCGTTTACGGCGCCGGCAATAAGATTCTGTGCTACGAAAGGGTCCACCTCGCGCACACTGCCGTCGTTTATTCCCTCTCGCAGAAAGTTGCCAAAGCAGGCGTTGTTTGCATCTGTGCGCTTGAGTATCGCACGCCGGCGCTCCATCGGTAGTGCAGTAATGGAGTTGTAGCGAATTAGCGGGCCATCGTTGGAATTCTGGAAATAGAAAATTCGACGGAAGGTTTTCTCTACTTTTTCCAGCCCACTGGCGTCGCTGTCACGGGCCTGGCGGTAAATGTTTTCGACGATGTCCAGTGAGCGGCTGTAGCAGTTGAACAGCAGGTCTTCCTTGTTGCGAATATGGTAGTAGAACGCCCCTTTCGAAACGTGCAACTGTTCCGCAATTTCATCCAGCGAGGTGCCGTCGAATCCCTGCTTGTTGAATAACCAGGTGCCGGCTTTGTAAAAGGCATCCTGTTTCATACGATTCTGCTGCTCGCGGTTGAAACCCTCCAGATGAAAATCAGTGGGCTCGACCTGGTCTACCGCGCTCGTGGGATACCCTTTTCTACCTGCGTATAAGCCGTGGGTGAGGATGTCTATGGCTTGCTGTGCGGTCTCATTGACCTTTTCCGTCGGTATTTTGTGCAGCCAGGAAAAAACCCAGTCAACTGAACCCAGCAGCGCTCTAGTGGTGGCAGTGGGCTCGACCGGCCGGAAGGACCCATCGGCGATGCCGTCGCGCAGGTATTGGCGCAGGCGTTTGAACATGGCGATGTACTGGGCCTCTACCTCGGTACGGTGAGTACCCTTTAACGATGCGATCTCCAGTAGCGCCGCCACATGTGGGCCGCGGCCCTCTACGGCCGCAAGCCAATTTTCGAAATGCAGCAGAAAATAGCCACCCAGGCGATCCAGCGGAGCGCCGTGGCGCTTTTCCATCAGGTCCAGATTACTGTGATGGAACTCCAGTGCTGCCATATAGCATTGGTAGATGAGCTCTTCTTTGGTTTTTACGTAGTAGTAAAGACTGGTTTTGGTAAGACCCAGGTTCTCCGCAATGTCTTTGAGCGTGGTGGCGCGGGACCCCTTGTAGTTGAACAGTCGGGCGGCCTGGGACAGGATGGCCAGCCGCTTGGCATCATGCTGCACCGTGCGGTTGAAAGGCGAAGCCGACGTGCCAGTAGTGGGTGGATAATCCTCGGGCATACCAAAAAAAAGCTCTGTGATTAGCGGGGGTATTGATGTGCCGGTGATGGGTGACCTACCAGCTATTCTAAGATTAGAACTTTAAGTATTATTTTTGTCGCTGTCTATAGTGACGAGGTGTTTGCCTTGCTTATAGTTGTATTATCGACGGTTAACCACTTGCAGGAACGGTAGCGCCTGACCAGCATGAAGGCCTTGATGCTGTAGTCCAGAATCATCACGCTGAAGATCCAATACACGGAGAAATCCAGTGATAGAAACAGTGTGGCAGGAAGAAGGCGGCCAAAAACCATGCCACAAACCGTTGATTTCAGCGGGAAGCGAGTGTCACCTGCGCCTCTCAGGGCGCCCGCCAGGGTGAGATCGCAGGCCATCATCGGTAAAGCCGCCGCCAGCATATAAATAAAGGCCACCGTCAGATGGATAACCTCGGGGTCTTTGATCATGAAGCTCGCCAGTTCGTTGGCATACCAGACCTGGACAAGCGCCAGGCTGCCCATCGCCAGTAACGCCAGCCGCAGTGATCGCCAGCCCGCCGCTATCGCCAGGTCGGGGCGGCCGGCGCCCAATTGCTGCCCCACCAGTGTGGCGGCTGCAATACCAAAGCCAAAGCCGACGACGATAGAAAAGGAAACCAGGCTTATGCCGATGCCATAGGCGGCGTAAGCTTCGGTGCCGTAGCGGGCAACAATGCCGAAGAAAACCAGGAAACCCAGTTGCACCAGGCCCTGCTCCAATATGGCCGGTGTACCAATGCTTATCAGTTTGCGAGCCACGGCCCGGTCAATACGGGGTTGTTTTAGCGCCCGCAGGTTGAAGTTGCCCCGCCACCAAAGTGAGACGAAAACGACCGTTACAATCATAGAGGCAGTACTGCCACCCAGGGCTACTCCAGCGACCCCTAACCGGGGCAGCGGCCCCAGGCCAAAAGCGAGTGCGTAGCCGAAGATGACATTGAAGACCGAGCTGAAAAATAGAAACCACAGGGGTGTAATGACGTTGCCGGTTGCTCGAAGGCCAGTGGAGAGCATGATATTGGCGGCGGAGACCACATTGAAAACGCCCAACCAGAAGATGAAACCGGCAGCAGACCGCGTTGTTTGCCTGTCCAGGCCAAACAGGCCAGCGATGGCTTCGGGTTGTAACAGGATCGGAATGCTCAGCAGGGCCGCCAGCGATAGGGACAGCACCATGGACGTCCAGTTAACGACCTCCGCCTGACGCCGGTCGCCGCCCCCCCAACTGCGTGCTATAAGCGCGGTGGCAGCAACCGAGACGCCCATCAGAATGGCTTGTACCAGAAAGAACACCCGATGGCCGGTGGTTACCGCGGCCACAGCACTGGTGCCTAGCCCCGACACAATTTTGATGTGCATGAAGCCCACCGTGGTGAAGAAGAGGTTGGAGATGATGGTGGGCCAGGCCAGGCGCCATACGCCATGGATGGTAGGTGATGTCTGTGTATTTTCCGGGGCGGGCAAGGAGGGCTCCGTTAGAGCAGTGGTCGGTTTTAGATAGGGGCTAGCGGCGTTTTACGGTGTTCATTTTTTTGCATTCCCGGTAGCGGAAACAGTCCGTTGTATGGTCATTGACCATGCCGGTAGCCTGCATATACGCGTACATGATAGTTGATCCAACAAAGGTAAAACCGCGTTTTTTCAGATCTTTGCTGAGCGCATCAGAAATCTCTGTAGTGGCGGGAAGCTCTTTCATCGCTCCCCAGCGGTTCTGGGTGGCCCGATGGTCGACAAAGCCCCATATGTACTCCGAAAAACTGCCGACCTGCTCCTGCACTGCAAGAAAGGCCTGTGCATTCTGGCGTGTGCCGTACACCTTCAGCCGGTTGCGGATGATGCGTGGATCCAGCAGCAGCTTGTCGAGCTTGCGGTCTGTATAGCGGGCAATACGCTCTGCATCAAAGCCGTCAAAGAGATTGCGATAGCCCTCGCGTTTTCGCAGCACCGTAATCCAGGCCAGGCCTGCCTGGGCGCCTTCCAGCACCAACATCTCGAACAAGTGGGCATCGTCGCGGCAGGGAACACCCCACTCTGTGTCGTGATACTCGATGTACAGCGGGTCGTCACCGCACCAGGCACAGCGTTTGGTCATAGTTAGGTCTCCAGTGTACCTACAGTATCGTGGCACCGCTGGAGTGTGTCCACCGGGGTGTTATCCGGGTGGCGGCGGTTGCGCGGCTGTGCCACACTTTGCGGCCAGTTGTTTGGAGCAGAATAATGTCAGATACCGTCCTGTACAGTCGTGAAGGCCATGTCGGCCGCATGACACTCAATATCCCCCAGCGCCACAACGCATTGGGGCGGGAGCAACTGGTGGCCATCCAGGAGCGCCTGGCCACTGTTGCAACCGACCGGCAGGTGCGGGTGTTGGTGCTTACCGGCGCGGGTGACAAGACCTTTTGTGCCGGGGCGTCACTACAGGAGTTGGGCGCCGGTGAAATCGGCAGCGACTGTTTCCGTGCTACTACAGCCCAGTTGGCTGCGCTGCCGATACCCACTGTTTGTGCATTGAATGGCAATGTCTTCGGTGCGGGGGTGGAACTGGCCCTCAGTTGTGATTTTCGCCTTGGCATAGAAGGAAGCCGCATGCGGGTTCCCGCCGCCGCGATTGGTATCTGCTATCCGTCGAGTGGCGTACAGCGCCTGGTACAGGCACTGGGTGTGAGTGTGGCCCGCCGCGTACTGCTGGCGGCAGAAGAGTTTGATACACGTGTGATGCTGGAAACAGGCTTTCTGGATTACCTGGTGCTGCCCAGTCGTTTTGCGGCGGCGACAGACGAGCTCGCAGTGAAAATCGCCGGGCTTGCCCCCTTGGCAATCAAGGCGATGAAAAATACGATTAGCCAGGTTCTTGAGGGCCAGGTCGACGAGGAGCAGATTCAGGAAATGGCTGCTTTGTGTGCGGGCTCCGAGGACTTTAAGGAAGGAATTGCAGCACAACTGGACAAGCGACAACCCCGTTTCAGCGGCAAATGAACAATAGTTATCAGCCCGGCGCGAGCGGCCCGTGACAGTCCAGCTTGCGATCGACGGCCACCCAGGGCAGGCCGAGGTTTTCCAGCCACTTTAGGCCCGCCTGTTCGGTCTTGAGGCGCGCTATGCTGGCCGCGCTACAAGCCGTCAGGCAATTTTCTGCAACGACGGCGACACTCAATAGGCCCGGCAGCGGTTGTGCATCCACTGGACTCAGTGCGCGACCGAAATTCTCACCTCCAGTTATCACCCGATGCTCGAAATTGCCCCGTAGTGCGAACCCGCTGTTGTTAAGTTTTAAACGTGCGATCGCGGTTCGAACTCCGTGGGGGTGGCGCAGGCCAACAAGCCAGTTTGCTCCGTCCGATTGCTTGCCAATGCTGGCTGCATCCTGGTCCATCTCAATGAGCGCATGGGAAACGCCCTCCTTGATCAGGAGTTTGCGCACTGAATCTATGGCGTAGGGGCGGACGCAATTATCGAGATTGATTGCCATACCCTGCACAGGCAGGCGCGCACCCTCCGCGCAGACTTCAAGTGCCGGCCAACCCACCAGCTTGAGCATTCCTTGCAACTGTTGGTCAGTAGCGCGCAGCTTTCCCTGGGTGTTGTAGCAATCCAGTAGCACACGGGTGGTGGGGTCGAAGAGATGGTGGCTCTGGTCCCACAGGGCGGTGATATAAGTGAACAAGCTGCGGGATTCTGCATCCAGTGGGGTAAAGGCCCCTGTGCCCGCTGACTGGTTGACGTTGTCGATGATGCTCTCTTTAACAGAAGAAGCGAATTTGGTTTCCAGCCGCGCGAGCTCGGCCTCAGCCCGCTCAAGTATTTGCACGCCATCGGTAGTGATACCAGCAAGGAGCAAATGGCAGGAGCTGCCAAAAACATGTAGGCGCTTTTCAAATTTTTCTATCAAAACATCATTGTCTCAAGCACGTGAGCTTATCCGGTGATAGGGTAGCAATTCGCACAATGTATCATTCGTTCCGCAGCGGTTTCCAGCGCCCGGCGTGATTGAGGGTTCTATATCTTTCAGATATCGGGGCAGTGGAAGGTGATAGTGACGAGGGTGCCTTTTGTAAGCGTGTAGCTGACCTGACCAGAGAGCCTCTGTACCATGGAAGACACAACTGCCAAGCCGGAAGTTTGCGCAGATAGCGGGTCGATATTCGCAGGTATACCGGCGCCATTATCTTCAATTGTAAGACGACAGTCCGATCCATTCTGTGCAGAGGGGAGACGCGCCAGGGTGACGTGAACGTAGTGGGGCTCGGGGCCATAAAAGGCATGCTGTAGGGCGTTCTCCAGCAGCTCATACATTGCGATAGCCAACGGAGAAGCCAGCTCGAAGGGGAAGGGACGGGAGGATACTTCATTTATTGTGGTAACCATTTCTTCAAGGACAGGCGAATCCTCGAGCAGTCTGGAGAGAATGATGTCGGTGAATTTTTTCATATCCGCCAGCAGGATTTCGTTCTGAGAATAGAGACAGTCCTCCAACTGCGCCAGCGCTGTAACGCGCTTGATATTCCCGTCTGTTACTTCGCGTGCGTCCTCTCCACTCAACCAGGAGCCCTTGATGCAGATGACTTCACTAACCAGGTTCAGGGTGGACACACTGTGCCTGTAGACAGCTCTCACCAGGTCATCGTGAATCTCCAACTGCTCCTGCATCTCGTCATCTGCCCGATTCTCCGAAGCAATCATCTCCAGAGCCATCACCCTGGCCCGCTTCTCCACAACATAGCTGTCGTAGGCGCGCTTACCCAACCAGCCGAAGAAAAGTAGCAGCAGAGCATAACCGCAATACGCCCACCATGTTTTCCATGGCGGCGGCAGTACCTCAACGGCAATCGACAGACCCTCGCGATTCCATACCCCCGCCGAGTTCGCCCCCTGAATCCGCAGCGTATAGTTTCCTGCCGGAAGGCTGGTGTAGGTTGCAGAATTTCGATTGCCGTTCTCGATCCAGTCCGGATCAAATCCATCGAGCATATAGCGATACTCGTTCTTATCCGGGTCGAGAAAGTCCAGCACGCTGAAGTCGAATTGTACGAAGTAGTCTTTGTGGGTTAGTTGGATGGATTCCAGCGCCGGGGTATTGAAAGAATCTAAACTTCCTAATCCAGAAAGAGAAACACGTGTCAAAACGAGTCGAGGGGGACTCTTGTCGGTCTCAACATGTTCGGGTAAAAACCGGTTATAACCATTACTTCCCCCAAAGTACATCCTGCCCGCTGAGTCTTTGAACGAAGCTCCGAAATTGAAATCGGATCCTTGAAGTCCGTCGGACGTACTAAATCGTGAAATAAAAATTCCATAGCGATCAAGATTGACGATTCCCGATTGAGTTGAACACCATGCGTCGCCATTGTCGTCGAATCGTATTGCGTACACGGTAGAGGTTGAAAAATTGGCGTTCGATAGAGATCTCTCTAACGAAAAATCCCCCCGAACCCTATCGGACTTCTTCCATATGAATAGTCCGAGATCCTTGGTGCCAATCCAAATATCGCCATTGCCGCTCTCTGAAATTGACAAAATTAGAGGCGTCTCCTTGGACTGCAAAAATGAAAAGTCCAGAGCATAAAATTTGTCTGTTTCCTCCTGATACTGATAGATTTTACGTTCGGAGCTGGCAATGATCCCACCGTGCTGAGGTTGAAACAATATCGTAATAGACGACTCCGGCAAGGCTCCACTTGATAGATAGGATGTGGCGCGGTCGTTTTCCAGCATGTATGCACCTTGGTTAAAAGTTGCAATCCAAGTCCGGTCATCACGTGTATGTAGAATCTTTGTTACTTCTAGCTGGTCCAAGTTGTCAATCAAAGGTCGTCTTACAGCGAGGGTGTCCGTGTTCACGATTTGGAGACCATTATTTTGAAAACCCAACCAAAGCTCATTACCCTTGGAAGACATTGTCATTATTCGGTGATCGAATATTTCATCTGAGTCAGATAAATCTCGGAAGTGCATGTGTCTTCTTAACTTCTTGTCGAATAAGTAAAGCCCATTAAAGGTGCCAATCCATAAATTATTTTTCTGATCCTCTGTAAACGCTAATACATCGTTGTATACGCCGCTATTCTCTTGGTTGTAAGTCTCGAACGGGACAAAGGAAATTGTATTCAATCCGTGATATGTACCTACCCATATCAACTCACCGTCCGCGAATAGCGTGGTTATTTCACTGTTTGATAGGCGGGAATTTTGACTTGAAAAAGTTTCGATAAAGGCTAGCCCTTCGTCCGAATAGGATAGGCCGTGTTTCGTTCCAATCCACAACAGATTATTGTGGAATAGGAGAGCTGTTATCGAGGTCGGTGAATTTTCCTCTAGTTGATTTTCTACGCGGTCTATTGGGTCTGTTAGATCTTGTGAAACAAGTAATCCTCTGTCGGTCCCTATGAAGATACGTCCACTACTGCTTAAAGCCAAAGCGGTAACTCTCTCTTGAGTCTTGTCAGCACTTTCTCTCCACTTAACCTCTTCCCATGAGTCCGTTTTCTCCGAAACCACGTAAATATTTGATCCGAATGCAATGTAGATTTTTCCCTTAAAATCGGAGGTGATAGCCGAAATTTCAGTGCTATTCCCAATATCTAAAGGCGTTACTGGCCGACTGGTGGGAGATACTGTTTCTGAGAGATCGTGCCTATAAAGACCCGATTTGGTTCCAATCCAAGCCACATCACTACCTGCAATTACGAGCTCAGTAACAAATGCTAAATCCGCAGATTCTGACTTTTCAATCACCTGGAAAGACTCGGAATAAAAGCTCCAGCCGAGTAATCCGCCGCCGAATGTCGCAACGATAATTCTTCCGTTCGAATCTTCGGAGATTCGCATTATGTATGAAGCTGGGATCCATTTTTTCCCGGTTAAGTCAGATCCGAATTTTGAAAATCTTACCCCATCATATTTGTATAGGCCGTGCTGCGTGCCGATCCAGAGAAAACCATTACGATCTTTAAAGACTGCCGTTATTGTGGGTTGTTCAATTTTGCTAGACAGAGGCGATTGTAAGATTCTGACCTGGGGCGCGGAGCATGTGTAATCTGAAAAAATGGCTGAAAACAGTAGAAAAGCTAAAACTAAAGCGGGTTTGATTGAACTCATTGAAGCATGCTGGCCGACAGATGCTGAAAAGCAGTTTCCATTACCGGATAGCCTTTTTGTCTTTGATGTTTCGTTCAGAGGAGAGGTAAATATCCTGTGACGCGAAACCAGCTCAGTTTGCTCAAATAAAGCGAACTCTGAATTCCTTAACGAATTCTTCATATGCTTCCGTTATCTCGAGAAGACTGTTTTCTACACTCTCTATGTTTCCACTGCGTCCTAGTCCTTCTACTTCAGCGCTAATTGACCTTACCTTCTCAGCACCAATGTTCGCACTCATCGATTTAATGGCGTGGGCTGTCCTGTAAAGCTTATCGGAGTCGCCCGACTTAAGATCATTCGAAATCTCCGCCAGTTTTTCCTGCATCTGAGTTGTAAAGCCGTCCAAAATGCTGGGGAGAAGAAGTCTTCCGGTTTGTTGTTCTACCTCGCGGATATTATTGATCGCACGAATATTAAAAATCTCGGGATTGATGTCGATTTGAGGGGGCACGTCTACTTCGACCTGCTGGATAGTATGTTCAAGTATCTCATGTGTGTTTTTAGTCTCACGATCTGATATTTTTTGAGAAAACTGCTTTATGGACTCACTGATTTCGGAGATAGAGAAAGGCTTTGTAAGAAAAGCGTCCATTCCTGCTTCTATACATCGAGCTTTATCCTCTCCACTAATTCCCGCGGTAAGGGCGATTATTGGTATAGGCGGAAGGCTGTTTGATTGTTCAAGTCTCCGGATTTCACGTGTAGCCTCAAAGCCATCCATAACTGGCATTTGGCAGTCCATGAATATTAGCACATGATTTCTCCGTCCGAATTTCTCCACGGCAATTGAGCCGTTCTCCGCGATGTCTACCTCGAAATCGAGCAAATTCAACATTTCAGAGGCTATCTTTTGATTGGTTATAACGTCCTCGGCCACCAGGATTCGTGGCTTATCTGAGGTTGCTTCTGGGTCTCTTTCTTCGATAATCGAAGAGTTCGCCTTTGGCTTGGATATAAACTCAATAGCTCCATCGTAAAGAGAAGATAGCGTGATTGGTTTGGTAACTGTTTTACATTGTGAGAGCTGATGAAATTTCGTTGCCGTAGATAGTGGGCTAAGAACGATTATTTTGTGGTCTGAAAGTTTTTCAATTTCGGCTAAGGAATCCTCGTGAGTAATCGCGTAGTCGTAGTCTATGATAGTAAACTCACTTGGATGCTCAGCTTTTGCCAGTTGTTTAATGTCAGTTGTAGTGACAGTATTTGCTCCCAATCTCTCTAGATGGGACGAGACCATAGCTATGGTGCCCTCGTCCTCACATAGTAGTATCGCTGTTGCGCCTTTCAGGCGCTGCCGGGTGACAGGCACGTTGCTGGAAACTGAAAGCGGCACTAAGACAGTTATGCAGGTACCTTTCCCGAGTTGGGATTTGACGGTGATATCACCATTCATCATTTCTACATATTGTTTGGAGATTGCGAGTCCCAAGCCGGTTCCGCCATATTGTCTGGTTGTGCTTGTATCTGCTTGTGTGAACGCCTCAAACACTCGGTTCTGAGACTCTGAATCCATACCTATCCCAGTATCTCGAACACATATAGAAAGTGTTGTAGTATTTTCCGCGATTGCGTTCGGTTGAGCTGAGACATTAACCGTAATCCGCCCTTCGTGTGTGAACTTGATAGCATTGCTAACAAGGTTCATAATTACCTGTCGAATTTTCGTGGGGTCTCCCTCCACTCTCTCGGGTACTGTTTTATCGCAAATGCTGAGAATAGAGAGGCCCTTACGATTAGACGGTTCGCCTTGCAAGTAGCAGATCTCGTCAACCAATTCGACTGGACAAAAATCAATACTTTCGAGCTCTACTTTTGCCGCTTCGATTTTCGAAAAATCAAGAATTGCATTAATCAAACCTAATAATGATTCCCCGCTGTTATGCGCCGCCTCAGCGAATCTACGCTGCTGCTCGCTTAGGTTTGTATGTAAAAGTAATTCGGTCATTCCGATCATGCCATGCATTGGTGTGCGAATTTCGTGGCTCATGGTTGCCAGAAAATTGGATTTTGCCTTGTTTGCTTCTTCAGCAACTTGACGTGCCACCTGCAAGTCGGCGGTTCGCTCCATGACTTTCGACTCAAGATCGCGTTGTCGTTCTAGCGATTTTCTATATTGGCTTTTCTGTCTCATTACGAGATATCCCACGAGAGATAAGCCCAGAAAAACATAAACTGAGTACGCGATTGGGCTTTGCCACGGTGGTGGTCGAACGATAATTGGTAAACTTGCAGCATCCCAATTCCATACGCCGTTCGGGCTTGCAGCTGCCATCTTGAGTGTGTACTTACCCGGGGGCAGAGTAGTAAAGGACGCAACATGAGCTTCAGGAGATATTACCCAATCGGGATTTATCCCCTCGAGTTTGTAAGCGTACTGAATTAGTTTGGGATTGGAGTAGTCTGATGCAAAAAAATCTACAGAAAGCATTCGATCTTCGTATCCCAATTCAAGCTGTTTGATGCTGTCATAGGGACGGTCATACATTTTGCTTTGATTCATTATTCTTATATCAGAGATGGAAACTTCAGGTGTTACATTTCTAGTTACCACGCCTGTTGGGGAAATTATGTTAAAGCCGCGATTTCCTCCGAAGTATATTGTTCCATTGCGATCTTTAAAGGCTGCGCCCATATTAAATTCGGAGTCTTGTAATCCATCTCTGACGCCGTACTGATGTGTTTCAAGTGTTTGCGGATCAAGGCTTGTGATGCCTCTATTGTGGGAAAGCCAGAGTAGGCCTTTTGAGTCGCTCTGAATTCCATATATGTTTGAGCTCGGTAGGGCAATGCTTTCCGCGTAATGGTGAAAGTTAGCTACCCCTAAGGCACGATCCGATGCGTCCCAACGGTTAAGGCTTCCGCCGCTGGTGCCGAGCCAGAGTTGTTGGGCAATATCTTCATAAAATGTCCAGACCATATCACTGGAAATACTGTTTGGATTGTTGCTGTCAACGTAATACCGGTCAAATCTCCTACTTGCAGGGTCGAAACGATTAAGCCCCCGCTCCGTGCCAACCCAGATTAGTCCCAGTGAATCTTGGAAGAGCGCAATTACATTGTTATTGCTTAGGCTTGTCTCGTCACCGGGAATATTGGTAAGGGTTTCAAAGTCGTTAGTTTCTTCCCTGAAAATGCTTAACCCGCCTCCAAAAGTGCCGACTATAAGCTGGCCGTCCGAAGTTAGTAATATAGACGTTACTCCATCAGCGCCGATAGTATTGGGGTCGACTGAATTGTGCTTGTAAACGTGACTTTTGTTGGTTTCGATGTCTAACTTGTTAAGACCTCCATTGAAGGTGCCAATCCAAAGCACATTTCCAACAGCCAGTAAACTCATGACATCGGGATTGGAAATGCGGGGATATGTCGACTCGTTTATCCATTCGAAATTTTGATTGCCTGGTTTGAGGCGGTTAAGGCTGTCATCAGTTCCAACCCAAAAACTTCCATCCTGCGTTTCGCTGAAGGCATTCACAGAATTACTAGATATTCCTCCATTTACGGTATCGATTTTTATGAAAATGGAGGGCATCCCTGAAGCAAGCCCATAATAAGTCCCAATCCAGTATTTGCCCTCTCGCGATTGATAAATACTACTTATTATGTCGGATGGGAGTTCAGTGTTTTGCCTTGTGAAGTGTCGAAAGTTTTTTTCGTTTTCTTGGAATAGATCGAGTCCTTGCTGGGTTCCTATCCATATTCCACCCTTCTCGTCTTCGAATACGTCATAAATTATATTTGAGGAAAGAGATGTTGGGTCCGATTCTTGATGCTCAAACCTGAGCGAAAAATCGCGCCTGACACCGAGAACACCTATCCCGTTATCTCGGGAAATCACCCACACCCTGTCGCGTTGATCGGCTAGGACACCGACCAGATCATTCGACACGATGGATAACGGATTGTCTTTCTCATGTTGGTGAATGGAAACTTGGTTCGAGCTAGGTTGTAGTTCTAAGAGCCCTGCTTGCGTGGCAATCCAGATGGTTCCGTCTGTGGTCTGATCAAATCGGCTCACTGCTCCTAACCATTGGATCCCCTGCTGCTGTGGCATAAAATGCCTAAATTCTCCGCTGTTAGGGTTGAACGCACTGAAAGCATTATCGTAGCCAAGCCATAAAGTTCCCGACTGGTCCCGAAAGACGGTATTAATATCGTTAGAAAGCGGGGAGTTTTCGGTGCTGCCGGTATACATTGGGGTAAAACTGTTATCAGCAGGGTTGTATTTGTTGAGCCCCCCTCCGATTGTTGATATCCAAAGATAACCTTCAGCATCCTCTGCGATCCTCGTAACAAAATTTGAGGAAATTGAATCGGAATTTGTAGAGGAGTATCTGTAATTCTCGAGCTTGAAGCCGTTGTAGTTATTCAGTCCCTCTTGAGTCAAAATCCAAAGTAAGCCGCGAGAGTCTTGGAAGACTTGAATTACTGTTTGCTGAGTCAGAAGTTTTGATATCGGCTCAGGCTTAAAGTCCATTACGACCGATGGTGAAATTTCCGTGCTATATAGGAGACCGGATCTCGCTAACAGTAAAATGAAAGCTAGAGCTGTTAACCTCATAATATTGGATTAGCACGGTTTCGGAGAATGTTTCGAGTCTAAAGTATATTGTTGCATGAAACCAACAAGAAATGTCGAGTTAGGAAGAGATCGTATTACCGAAGAAAAACGACCTAGTATTGAAGGAGGAAAGGCATGCCTTTCCAATACTAGGCCTGTGAAGAGCTTTGGTGTCCCAGTAACAGTTCGCAAAGGTGCAACTGAGACGATAGGACGCTCTGTTTATTATCAGTGCTCGGTAGACGAGCTCTGACTCGCTTGAGTTGCAAAACTCCTGAGACCCCAGCGATAGCCAGTCTGGTCAGCGTAGTTTCTGAGACCCCAGCGATAGCCAGTCTGGTCAGCGTAGTTTCTAAGACCCCAGCGATAGCCAGTCTGGTCAGCATAGTTTCTGAGACCCCATCGGTAACCGGTTTGGTCGGCAATGTTTCGGAGCCCCCAGCGATAGCCGGTTTGGTCAGCATAGTTTCTAAGACCCCAGCGGTAGCCGGTTTGATCGGAATAGTTCCTCAGGCCCCAGCGATACCCTGTTTGATCAGCATAGTTTCTGAGGCCCCAGCGGTACCCAGACTGCTCAGAAAAATTTCGCACACCCCACTCATAGGCGGATGTTCCTGCAAATGACTGTGTTTCTGGTTCGGAGACAGCTGAATCGCCCCACTTGTAGCCGCCGCGGGTGCTGGTTGATGCAAGCCACTTGGCGTTGGATTCTGGCTGCTCCGCCTTGTTGCCCCACTTGTAACCGCTCTTGGTGGTGGTGTAGCTCTCGCTGCCCGCCAGTGAATGGCTAACCCTGTGTACCAGGCTGTGAGAGCTGGTTCCATTTGCGTTGGCTGACTGACCTGCGTCTGCAAAGCTTATGGAGGGTGTCATCAGGGCAATCGCGATGCTGCCCATGCCTGCGTAACCGAGAGTTTTGATTTTTTTCATGTCTGCGCCCACCTTCGTTTCGTTCATTTTTTGCTCAATATGTGATCTGGTTCCGCTACCGAAAGCCCAATCTGAGATCACGTTCACATCTTCATCCTTGAATGCTTGACTTCTTTATACGGATGATCTGGGCTTAGTGGAAGGGGGGTATATAACCTTTTTGGGGTAGCTGAGGAAAAGAGGCCGTTAGGTGAGCCCTGCTACCAGGGGACTGAATCCCCTTAAGTCAATTTAATATAGTGGAAATGTAGAGAAAGTGTGAACTGGTTGATTGACCCGTAAGGGGCATCACTATTTGGTTTGACGTAGGAGGCTGTAGGTGCTGCCGGGGGGTTACTGAGTGGGTGGCCGGGAGAGATTTTCTATTGTCTGTCGCTCCAGCTGGTATACGTTCATCCAGTCAAATAGCGATGAAGTATTATCGGGAAATAAGCCAGCGGGCTGAGGTACCAAGTCGAGTCTTTCAATGTGAGCTTTGGCACCCCACTTGCGGGTGTTGCTGGAACCCTTTGCTGCAGGTTCCGGTGAAAGCATTTCGGCCAGGCCGGGCAGGCTGGGGTTGCCGTTGTCATCGACTACGGCGGGTCCCTGGGAGTGCCCGGTGCCGCTCATCTCCACCGCGATATCCATATCGGCATTGCCACACCCCCTCTCTCCGAGGGTTACTGCGCGGGTGGCACTCACGTAGCCGTGCCCCTGTTGCAGCGGGCTGTAGGCCAGCAGGCCGTCACGATTGATCGCAGGTTCTGCGCTACTTGTCAGTTTGCACTTGATGTCGTCGGGGCTTAAATCGGGCTCCAGCTGCAGCAGCAGTGCGGCTACGCCGGAAACCAGAGCGGTCGCCTGGGAGGAACCGGTCATTACCAGTTCCCCGGTACTTAGTAGGTACTCGGGGTGGTCCCGCGTCAGGCTGGAGCCGGGTCGCGTCAGGCCGGTCATGTGGCCTCCGGGGGCGACGATATCGGGTTTTATGTGGCCGCTGGGGGTGGGCCCGCGCGAGGAAAAATCGGGAATGTAGTCATCGTCTTTATCCGCGGGTGTCCAGGAGTCAGTTACGGCGCCCACGGTGATAATGAATGGCAGGTTGCCCGGGGAGCCGATGGTCATTGGCTCCGGCCCTTCGTTTCCGGCAGCGGCTACCACGGTTATCCCGCTGGCCCAGGCGTGCATCAGTGCCTGGTTGATCGGGTCCAGCCAGTAGTGCCACCTGGGCCTGGCCGCAAAGGAAAGATTGAGTACCCGAATATTGTAGGTTTCACGGTTGTCCACTACCCACTGGATGGCGCGTACGATGTCCAGGAAGTCGCCCTGGCCCTCCACGTCAAACGCTTTGACAGACACGAGGTTTACGTCGGGAGCCACACCCTTGAAGGCTCCGGTGGGCTTGCCTGCTTTGGTGGTGGCGCCGTTATGGGCTATCACGCTGGTCATGTGTGTGCCGTGCCCGCTGGCGTCAAAAACACCCTCGGTCTCGGAATTGCTGATTGCATCGTATCTTGCCAGCACGCGGGGTTTGCCCTTGGTGTCATTGATCAGGGCAGGGTCATCCCACAGGCCAGAATCGATCACTGCAACGGTGACACCGCGGCCGGTGATGCCGTTGCGTTGCAGTGCGTCCACGCCGACCACTGTGTTGTAGTGGAAGTCCTCATGGTTGTCGTCGTAGCCGGGTATCAGCTCCAGCGTGCAGTCACCGGCAAATTCCGCCGTGAATTCAAAATCTCGCTGCCTGAGTGGCCCGGTGGCGGCCGACTCAAAACCTATTGTCAGCTTCTGGGTGCCGACCAGTGTCGGCGCCGGTTGTTGCGCAGAGGCGTCAAACTCAAGGCTGGCGGCACCCGCGGAGGCGTTCTGGTAGAGCTGTGGGTTCAGTGCGGTATTGCCGAGTCTGATGGACCTGACTCTGCCCAATGTCTCAGGCCAGTTCAGGTCGAGCCGTTCAAGGCTGGCTGGATCTGCCCGTTTGTTAAAGAGCGCCCAGCTGACAGTAGCGCGCTGGATGTTCAGCTGCAGCGATCCGCCGATATCACAGCTTTTCTCGCTATCCATGGGCTCCTCCGCCGGCTCGCCTGCCACTGAAAGATCGTCAAGAAAGCGGCCGACCTTGGGCGATTGCAGAACACGGTCCAGTTGCCCGCGCGTGAGCTCTGCACCGACCGCGTCGATCAGATGCAGGTTATGGGTTACCGTGCCGCCCTGTTCTTCTACCAGCGCCTGTAGTTCCGGGGAGGAACTGCCCTGAAGGAATACCTGTAGGGGTATTGGCGTTTCGGTCGCCTCCATGGCAAGGGTCTCACGGGAAAATAGGGTCAAACCCGCCATTAACAGGGCAATTGTTTTTCCGTATCTCATCGGGGCGTGTTTCAGCCGATACTTTTGGTATGAGAACCGTACATTTCCCAGGTGAAAATGCGTTTCAGCATGTCGGGAACGTCTTCCGGGTAGATCGGCCTGGAAAAGTAGTAACCCTGCAGGAGGTCACATTCGCGGGCTACCAGGTACGAGAGCTGGTACTCGTCTTCGATACCCTCTGCGACTACTCGCAAATTAAGTGTTTTTGCCAGGGCGATAATGGCATCCACGATCGCCGCGCCGTCCTGGCTGATCAGGTCTGCCACGAAGCTCTGGTCAATCTTGAGGGTGTCGATAGGGAAACGTTTGAGGTAGCTGAGTGAGGAGTACCCCGTGCCGAAGTCGTCAACGGCCAGTTGTAGTCCCAGTGCTTTCAGCTCGCGCAATTTGGCGATATTGGTTTTTGCGTCAGTCATAATCGCGCTTTCTGTCAGTTCGAGCTCCAGCCGCTCCGGCTCGAGATTGGATCGTTTCAGGAAGCTGGAAATCCACTCGGTCAGGTCAGCCTGGTTGAACTGCAGTGGCGATATGTTCACGCAAATTCTGAAGCGCTTGATGCCGAGTGAATCCCAGTAGCGGCAGTGCCTGGCTACCTCGCCCATCACCCACTCGCCGAGTTCGATAATCTGGCCGGTGCGCTCTGCAACAGGTATGAACTCATGGGGAGACACCATTCCGCGGTCGGGGTGCTTCCATCGCACCAGCGCCTCCATACTGACCACTTCCCCGGTAGATGTATCTATCTGGGGCTGATATCGCAGTTCCAGTTCCTGATTGCGCAGCGCGTTGCGAAGATCCTCTTCCATCTTCAGCTGCTCAACTGCCTGCGAGTTCATTTCTTCGTCGTAAAAGCGGTAGCAGGCCCGTCCCTCGGCCTTGGCCACGTACATGGCGGTATCGGCATTGCGAACGAGGGTGTCTGGGTCCATGCCGTCGTGGGGAAAAATTGCTATGCCTATGCTGGGCGTTACCACCGGGTTATGCGATTGCAGGGCAATGGGCTCGGAAAGGGAGGCGAGGATCCGCTTCGCTACCCGTTCCACATGCCGGGTATCCTCCACGTCTGACAACACCACCGTGAACTCATCGCCTCCCAGGCGTGCAATTTCGGTGCTACCTGTTCCGTGCTCTTCGTCCTCTTCAGCATTTTTTTCGGAGAAGTAGTTGATCGCGTCATCTTCACGCAGCTCAGAGGTCAGGCGTTTAGCTATTTCCACCAGCAGGCGGTCGCCACGACCGTGACCGATAGAGTCGTTAATGCGCTTGAAATGATCCAGATCGATAAAGAGCAGGGCGGCGTTGGAGTTACGGCGTTGGCTGCGTTTCAGTATGCGCGTCAATTGTTCATTGAAGCTGCGGCGGTTCGGCAGGCTGGTAAGAGGGTCGTAGTAAGCCAGATACCTCAGACGATCTTCCTGGCGTTTCAGGGCATTAAAGGCATTGCTGGCGCGCAGCATGTATTGTACGTCGCGCCCCAACAGTGACCAGTTGACCGGCTTCGTCTTGTATTGTGTGGCCCCGGCCTGGAAGCCGGCGTCAATTGATTCGCGGTCGTCAGACCCGGTGACAATCATTATGGGAATAGATTCGCCCTGGGGTAGTTGGCGAATGCGTTCACATACTTCCAGTCCAGTCATTCCCGGCATTTCTACGTCGAGAAATACAAGATCGGGCCGCTCGCGCACGAAAACGTCCAGCGTTTCCAGCCCATCTGTGGCTTCCACCACGATCATACCTTCTGCTTCCAGGCATTGACGGGTTAATAATCGCACGTTCTGGTCATCATCGCTGACCAGAATTTTTGCGCGATGACGTGGCTTTTCGGTATTAGACATTCATGGCCGGAGTAATGCTTCTTGTAGTAGTTGTAGGCTATCATCACTGGAACCTCCCGCCTAGTACGAATGCAGGTTTCGAAGCGGTAAGCGGTACGTAGTGCATAGGGTGGCCGCATAATAATTACAGGAAAGACATTGGGCGCGCCATGCTGATTTATCCGGCCGCATTGTTAAGGCTGTTAGCGCCCACCGTGTTGATAGGCGCCTCATTCTGGTTGCGCGATTTCACTGACAGCCTGGGAACTGACACGCGTGTTGTGCTGAATTATCTGCCTTATCTTCTTTGTGCTGTCGCCCTGTTCCTCGCCTACCAGTTCAATCGTTGCCGGTTGATGCTGGCCACCATTGCGCTCGTGGTGCTGCGGAACGAGGAAACTGAGGCGACATTGCTGGGAGTACTGGCAGCACTCTTTCTGATTCTGGGGCTTTTTTATGCGCATGGTTTCATCCCAAATCAGCCGTGTCGGTGGGGGAGGCACGGCGTATCGTTACGGCGGTGAAGAATTCTGCGTGATTTTTCCGCGCAGGTCTGCAGAGGAAGCGGCGGCTGAGCTGGAGCGCAGCGTAGACTTTTCAACGCCTGATGCGGTGGTAATGAACGCAGACAAAATGTTGTATCGCGCGAAGAAGGCAGGGCGCAACAGAGTGATCTTCTAAGGTTGTTACTTGCGTGGAGTCGGCGGTGGAGTGGGTGCTTCAGGAAAACATCCGGTCACGCCGTTTGAAGCGTTGCTCCTGCACGAAGCGGGGCAGTTGCTGCAGCGGTATGGCCGGGCTGTAGTAAAAGCCCTGCACCTGTTGGCAATTATGCTCGCGCAGAAACTCAACCTGCTCATGTGTCTCAGCGCCTTCAGCGATCACCAGCATGCCGAGGCGGTGGGCCATTTCGATAATCATGGTGCACACGGCTTCCTGGTGTGGGTTGCGCGGCAGGTCCCGCACAAAGCACTGGTCAATTTTGAGCGCTGTAATGGGTAGCTCGGTGAGGTGAGACAGTTGCGAAAAGCCGGTACCAAAATCATCCAGGGAAAAGGAAATTCCCAGCTGGCGCAACACGTCCATGCGCTCCTTGATGGCCCCCGGGCTCTTGAGGATGGTCGACTCGGTCAGCTCGAACTCCAGCCGCGAGGCGTCGGCCCCACTGCGAGTCACAATGTCTTGCACGATATCGAGAAAGCGATTGTCCTGGATCTGTGAGAAAGAGATGTTGACCGCAACATCCACATCTTGCATACCCTGTTCGCCAAGCCAGATGATCGCTGAGCAAGCGTGTTGTATTACCTGGTAGCCAATAGTCTTCATCAGGCCCATGTCTTCGCAGGCGGACAGGAATTCACCCGGGCAAAGCAACCCGCGCTCGGGATGGTTCCAGCGCAGCAAAGCCTCAAGCCCCACCAGTTGGCCGTCGCTGAGGTCAATCCTCGGCTGGTAGTGCAGCTCAAACTGGTTTTTGCGCACGGCATTGCGCAGCTCGGCTGCCAGTGAGTTGCCGCCGGCCACGTCAAACAGTAGCTGCTCGGAGTAGCGCACAAACTTGCCACCCTCAACACTCTTGGCCTGCTGCATGGCACTGCGTGCATTATCCACCAGGTCGGAAAACTCGTCGCCATCCTCTGGAAAGATAGCGGCGCCGATGCTGGCTTCCACCGAGACCTGCTGTTCGCTCAGTATCATCGGGGCCGAGATCGAGTTGAGCATCTTTTCCGCGATCAACGCCACATCGGCGGAGGAATTAACGTCTTCCAGTACTACGGCGAACTCGTCCCCACCGAGGCGCGCAATACTGTCAGTGCTGCGCATCTTGTTGACGAGACGGCGGGAGATGGTTTTGATCATCAGATCGCCGTCGGCCTCGCCGTAGTTATCGTTCACGTTGGCGAACTGGTCGACATTGATATACAGAAGCGCAGTGTTAAACCCGTAGCGCTCCGAGCGATTCATGGCGCGCTCAAGGTGTGCGCGGAAGCCGGCGCGATTGAGGGCGCCGGTGAGGGCATCACGGTTGGAGAGCTGCAGGATCTGGTCCCGTGCCTCCTTCAACTGAATACTGTAATCGAGGATGCGGTGTACCAGTTGATCTTGCAGCTGCCCGCGCACCAGGTAATCCTGGGCGCCGTATTCACGCAGTTGCGCGCTGATTTTTTCGGATACTTCGTCTAGCAGCAAAATAATGGGAGCGGTGGCGTTGTTTTTCTGGGCCAGGCGCAGCAGGTACTCTGTCTCCGGGCTGTTGGCCATGATCACAGCATCAATCGATGGGTCCAGCAGAGCTTCCAATGGGCGGCGCATAAGGTTTGCTGAGGCAAGCCGAAATCGGGTGGGTGCCGCACGCTCCAGGCAAGCGGACAGAATCAGGTGATCCGTCTTGTGTTCGGAGATAATAAGTACTGTGTGCTGATCCACGCAATCGCCCTGGCTGCTCAACCGGATGGCACCACTGACAGCCGTGCGACGTAACTTTTTCGGCGCAGGACTTCGTGGTGGTGATTTATTCTTTATATAACATAAGGTTATACGGAATAATTCAATGGAATTCTAGTAATTGTTTATTGAAAATTACCAGCTTGGGGCTGTGGCAGCGATAGACGTACTGCATTTTCGTTCTATGGTAGACTTTGCGTCCGTTTTTTTCTTCCTGACAGATTCTCTATGAGTTTAGCCTCAGACAAACTGGAAATAATCCGCCAGCAGGTGCAATACCATCTGGATAAAGAGGAGCAGAAACGGCTGAGTCCGGCTCAGGAGGAGGCGCTGCGGGAGCGGGTGAAGGCGCGGCTGGTAAAAGAGAATGCGGTTATTGTCGCGCACTACTATACCTCGCCGGAGATCCAGGCCCTGGCGGAAGAAACTGGTGGTTGTGTTTCCGACTCGCTGGAAATGGCCCGTTTCGGGCACGATCATCCCGCCGATACACTGATTGTGGCCGGCGTTAAGTTCATGGGCGAAACAGCGAAAATCCTCACGCCGAACAAGCGCGTATTGATGCCCACGCTGGACGCCACCTGCTCACTGGATCTGGGCTGCCCGGTGGAGGAGTTTTCGGCGTTTTGTGACCAGCACCCCGAACGGAAGGTGGTGGTTTATGCCAATACTTCAGCGGCAGTAAAAGCCCGGGCAGACTGGGTGGTCACGTCCAGTATTGCACTGGCCGTCGCGGAGCACCTGACGGATCAGGGGGAGAAAATTATCTGGGCCCCGGATCGTCATCTGGGCGACTATGTCCGGCGCCAATCGGGTGCCGATATCCTGATGTGGGATGGCGCCTGCATTGTCCACGAGGAATTCAAGGCCCGGGGCATTGCCGATCTGAAGAAAGTGTATCCCGAGGCTGCCGTACTGGTGCACCCGGAGTCTCCCAGGGCCGTTCTGGAACTGGCCGACAGGGTGGGTTCTACCACCCAGATCATTAGCGCAGCTGTGGAAATGGACAATCGCCAGTTCATTGTCGCCACGGACCAGGGCATCTTCTACAAGCTGCAACAGCAGGCCCCGGACAAGGAGTTTATCATTGCGCCGACCGCCGGTAACGGTGCCGCCTGTCGCAGTTGTGCCAACTGTCCCTGGATGGCGATGAATGACCTTGAGAGCCTCGCCGGCGCCTTTGATAGAAACGACAATGAAATTTTTGTGGACCCGGCGGTGGGCGAGCAGGCCATGGTGCCTCTGCGCAGGATGCTGGATTTTGCAGCGAATATGCAGTTGGCCGTACAGGGCAACGCCTGAAAATAGCGCCGCGCTTCGTCAGCCATCCAGTGCTGCACGCATCTCCGAAATATCAACCAGCCGCTGGTTGATCTTCGCACTCGTCAGGAAATCACCCCGGGTCAGTTTGAGGGCGTAGTTAAGCTGGGTTTGCGCCTGGTCCAGGTTGCCATTCAGAATGAAGTATTCTGCTCTCGACTGGTGCAGCCCGATAATATCTCCCGACAGACCCTGAACTTCCGCCAGCAGGTACCAGAGGCCGGGATCGTTGGGGTTGAGCTTGCTCTGTGCCTGCAGCACTTGCTCTGCGATATGCGGCTGCTCATTCATCATTAACGCTCTGGCGTAGGTCATCGTAAGGGCGTGGTTTCCCGGGCTGAGTTTGAGGCGACTCGCCAGCGCTTTTACCGCGTTATTCGGTTTGTTGCGCGCCATGTCTATCTCGGCATCGGCGATAATGTATTCGATTCTCTCCGGGTTTTTCGACCAGATACCATCCAGTTCCAGTGCTGCCTCATCCGGTTTGCCAGCCGCGGTGAGCGCCAGCACTAGCCCGTAGGTGGTCGCTTCAACAGAGCGGGGGGTGCCCTCCAGTTCGCCGCGGAATTTCTGCACCGCCTCCTCGGGTGATATCGCCAGTTCATTGGTGACACGAGCGCGCATCAACTGGTAGTCCAGAGAAATCGTGGGTTCCTTCTTTGGATACTGTCTCGCCCGATTGCGCGTGTCGGCAATGCGGTTTTCAGACAGGGGGTGTGTGCGCAGGAATTCCGGGATACGTTCGCTGCTGGAGTAGCGAGAGGCCTGCATCATACGCTCGAACATGCTGGGTGCGGCCTGGGGGTCAAAGCCCGCAGCTACCAGCGTCTGCATGCCCACGCGGTCGGCTTCCTGCTCGTTGGTCCGGCTATAGCGCAGGGCTGAGTCCTGGGAGGCTGCCTGGGTGGCGGCCAGGCCAGCCATACCGGCATCCCCCCCCACGGTAGCCATGAGCACGAAACTGGCGAGCATTGCGGCCAGGGCCAGGGACTGATTTTTTTGCTGGAATTCCACGCCGCGGGAAAAGTGTCGCTGACTCAGGTGTGCTATCTCATGCGATAGCACGGTAACCAGCTCGTCTTCTGTCTGGGCATACATCAGCAGGCCATTGTTGATGCCGATGACACCACCCGGAACGGCAAACGCATTGATTTCGGGGCTGTCTACAATCACCACTTCTACCCGCCGGTCCTCGAGCTGACTGTGGGTGACCAGCAGGTAGATAAGGTGCTCCAGGTAATCGTGCAGCAGCGGGTCGTCCACTGTGGGTACCTGGCTGCGAAAAATGCGCAGCCAGGCCCTGCCCAACTGGTACTCGAATTCGGCGGAGAACATGCTGGTGCTGGACTCGCCAAGATTGGGCAGCTTGAGCTCCTGGGCTCCCACGGGGTTGCCTGCAGTCAATATCATGGACAGCAGCAGAGCTATTGCTGAATTTCGCGCCGGAAGCATTGTTCGCCAGGAGTTAAACACTGGAATGTATCACCAAAACCAAGCCCTAAGAGAAGGCGTCATTGTACGCCAGGGGAACAGTGAGAGGACAAACTGTTTGTACATTGTGTATTTAGAGTAATTGTCTGGATCAAAGTTCATAATGGGTACCTGAATCGCTATACTGTGCCGCCTTTGCGCGGAGCTGAGTTCTATGAGTAAGAAAGGTCCGTTGGAGCTCGATGCCCGGGGACTTGTGTGTCCCATGCCCCTGTTGCAGGCCAAGCGGGCAATAAATGCGATGACAGCCGGGCAGCAGTTGGAAGTGCTCGCGACGGACCAGGGGTCCGTGCGCGACTTCAAAGTATTCGCAGCACAGTCCGGCCACCTGTTACTCGCCAGTGACGAGTCCGATGGCGTCTACCGGTACCTGTTGCAAAAAGTGGAAAAGCCCTGAGGGGAAGGCGTTATGCTCGATATTTTCAACAAGTGGTACAAGCGCTACCTGTTTGAAGAGGAATCCGTTCTTCTTCTGGTACTGCTGACCATTGGTGTAGCTTTGCTGATGACTATTGGCGATATTATTGCGCCGGTGCTCGCAGCTCTGGTATTGGCCTTTTTGATGGAAGGTATTTCCACCGGGCTGGAGAGCCGCGGTGTTCCCCCTTGGCTGGGAGTGTCGGTCGCCTATATTGTGTTTATCGGTGGTTTTTTCGCGGTTACCCTGGGTGTGTTGCCGCTCGCCTGGCGCCAGCTGGCAAGCCTCGCAGGGGAAATGCCGCGCATGTTGGAGCAGGGCCGTCAGTTTCTCGGTGTGTTGCCGGCCCGCTATCCGGAATTGGTGTCAGCGGCGCAACTCAACGAACTTACCGCCCTGGCCAAAGTGGAGATTGCCGCACTGGGCCAGGCGCTGCTCACCCGCTCGGTGGCCTCCATTCCCGGCCTGTTTACAGTGCTGATCTACATGGTCCTGATTCCCATGCTGGTATTCTTCTTTTTGAAGGACAAGCAGCTATTGCTGGATTGGGCCGCCAGTTTCCTGCCCCGTGAGCGCCCTTTGCTACGCCGGATATGGGGTGAAATGAACATGCAGTTTGCCAATTATGCGCGAGGTAAAGTGCTGGAAATTCTTATTGTGGGGGCCGTCAGCTACGTTGCCTTCACCTATTTAGGGCTCAGTTACGCCGCGCTGCTGGCCCTGGCGGTGGGCCTTTCTGTGATCATTCCCTATATCGGTGCCGCCCTGGTGACCCTGCCGGTTGTTATGGTGGGGTTTTTCCAATGGGGTATGGGCAGTGAATTTTATACGCTCTGTGCGGTCTATCTGTTCATTCAGGCTCTGGACGGCAACGTGCTGGTGCCACTGCTCTTCTCCGAGGCAGTTAACCTGCACCCTGTCGCCATCCTTATGGCTGTACTGTTTTTTGGCGGTGTCTGGGGCTTATGGGGGGTATTCTTCGCCATCCCGCTGGCTACCATGATCAAAGCCATTATTAATTCATGGCCCACGGCACAGACGGAAATAGTCGAAGCCACCACAACGCAATCCCATATGGAGTAAGCAATGCTCGCTTTTCTCAAACGGCAGGGACCCAGTGCCCTGTCAGGTCTCGTTTTTGCTCTGATCTTTGTTGGCTGCGCGTCAGTTGCCCCGGGGCTGAAACAACCTGTCAAAAGCCCCAATGACGATTACCAGTACCGGCTGGTGACGCTGCGCAATGAGATGGAGGTCTTGTTGATCTCCGATCCCAAGACCATCAAGGCGGCGGCGTCCCTGGACATCAATGTGGGCAGCGGGGATAACCCTGAGGGACGTGGCGGGCTCGCTCACTTCCTGGAACATATGCTGTTTTTGGGAACCGATAAGTATCCGGACCCGGCGGAGTACGAGGAATACATTACCGAGCATGGCGGCTCTCGAAATGCTTATACCAGCTTTGCGAACACCAATTATTTTTTTGATGTCAACGCGGCTTATTTACCCGAGGCCCTGGATCGCTTTGCCCAATTTTTTATCGCACCCCGCTTCGATGAGGCCTATGTGGAGCGAGAGAAAAATGCGGTAGAAGCCGAGTACCAGATGGGATTGAAGAGCGACTCTCGCAGAGGGCTGGATGTTCTACAAAAAGTAATGAACCCCAAACACCCGTATAGCCAGTTCACAGTGGGCTCCCTGGATACTCTGGCCGACCGGCCAGATTCCAGTGCGCGCGGAGAGCTGATCAGTTTTTATGAAGCGCATTACTCTGCCAATGTTATGCGCCTTGTCGTGCTGGGTGCCGAGTCGCTCGATGAACTTGAAGCTATGGTAGTGCCACTGTTTAGCGCCGTACCCAACACGAATCGTAAGCAAGAGGATATTGCCACTCCGCTGTTCAGTCCGGGCAGCCTGCCCATGCTGGTCCAGGTGAAACCACAGGCGACATTGCGGCAACTGGACCTGGCATTTCCCATTCCCGATTACCATAAGGCCTACGACGCAAAACCGGTGTCTTATCTTGGGAATCTGGTGGGGCACGAAGGCGAGGGCAGCCTGCTATCGCAGCTAAAAGCAGAGGGCCTGGCCGAGGGGTTGTCAGCGGGCACCGGCCTTAACTGGCCTGGCGGCGAATTGTTCAGCGTGAGCATTTCACTTACTGAAAAAGGGGTGCGGGAATATCAGCGGGTGCTGCAACTGTTCTTTGCCTATACGGATATGCTGCGTAAGAAAGGTGCCCAGGAATGGCTTTATGACGAGCAGGCACGTCTGGCAAATCTCAGTTTCCGCTTCAAGCAGGAAGCGTCTCCGATCAGCTATGTGAGCCAGGTTTCATCAGGAATGCACGATTATGCACCGCAGGATGTGCTGCGTGGGCCCTACCTCATGGACCGTTACAACCAGGTTATGATCAACGGTCTGCTGCAAAAAATCACAGCGAGCAATGTTCTGGTTACCCTGACGGACCAGAGTGTTGATACCGATGCTGTGTCGCCTTTTTACGATACGCCCTATTCACGACAAACACTTACGGGTGAACAATTGGCTGCCTGGCAGCCGCCTGTTGCGCCGGAGCCGTTTCACCTGCCACAGATAAATGAATTTATCGCCCAGGATGTCGCACTGGTGCCGCTGGCGGAAAAACTGCCCGGGCACCCTGTTGTCGCCCTGGAGGAGGCGCGCCAGACAATATGGTTTATGCAGGACGATGAGTTCCGCGTACCCAAGGGCGCTACCTATATCAACTTCCGCTCCCCGGAAGTGGGGCAGAGTGCGAAGCAAACGGCATCAGCGGTGCTGTATACCGCAGTGCTGAAAGACGACGTTAACGAGTATGCCTATCCCGCGCTGCTTGCGGGCCTGAATTTCAATTTTTACAAACATGCCCAGGGCATCAGCCTGCGTGTTACGGGTTATAACGATAAGCAGGCCCTGTTGCTTGAGGAACTGTTTGCCGTGGTTGCCGAGCCGGCCTTTAACGCCCAACGCTTCGACGATATCCGCAAGGATATGATCCGCACCCTGGAAAACAGTGTGGCAGGGCGTCCCTCCGGGCAGGTGATGAATGATTTACGTGAGGCGCTGCTCTATGGCGAATGGGGCGAACAGGCACTGATCGCAGAACTCGAACAGCTGGATATGAAGGCAGTGGAGGATTACGCACGCAGCTTCTGGTCCGGCGCATCGGCGGAAGTGATGATCTACGGCAACTATGAGGAGCCCTATGCCGAGCAGGTCTCTGCCATGCTCGCCCGGCTCATTCCTGCCACACCTGCCGCCGCGCTCCCTGATCTGCGAGTACTCAGGTTGGCGGCGGGCGAGTCGCTGCAATATCAAGTTGATGTCCCGCATGATGATTCGGTGGTCGCCTGGTATTTACAGGGCGGTGCCGATGAATGGCATGACCGTGCAGCGACAGCACTGACTGTACAGATTATCAAATCGGGTTTTTTCCAGCAGTTGCGTACCGAGCAGCAACTGGGATATGTGGCGAGTGCATTCGACTGGCCGCAACTGCAGGTGCCCGGTCTGGTGCTGTTGATTCAGTCACCCGTGGCAGACGCGGGTAAGGTAGCAAACGCCATGAGTACGTTTATGAAGACTGTACCGGCCGAACTGGACGAGCAGCAGTTTGCGCGTCACAAGGCCGCTTTGTTGAGCGACATTCTTCGCCCGGATAAAAATTTGTGGGAGCGGGCAGATTTTTACTGGCAATCAATCGCAACCAGCCAGTTCGATTTCGACGGACGCAAACACATGGCGGATGCCGCGAAATCTTTCAGCCTGGATCAGTGGGTGGCTTATTATCAACGGGTGTTTGTCGAGCAGGCGCACTCGCTGCAACTGGTGGCCCCGGGTCGCTGGAAGACCTTTCCCGCGGGAGACTATCAGCATTTTGACTCGGCAGGTGCGATAAAGCAGGGCCATTCGAGCTACCTGATAGACTGATCCCAGCCAGCTTCGATTGCTGCAGGCGCGCCTATCTCTGGGCCGCTGCAGCGTTGCGCGGGTATATCCCCATCAGTGTGCCAACCTCTTTATTTATAGTTCTAAAATAGAACCAATCTTTTAATATCCGGTGGATTAATGTACAGTTCTCAGACTGCGCTCCAATTTTTGGCCTGTCGAGAGGTGTGTTTCGACCGTTGGCGTGCTAAAAAATACGCAAAATTGCATTTACAGTTCTATTTTGAAACCCAATAAATTGGTCAGTGCACCTTGCCTGCTGACAGATAAAGAGAAGAAGAGATGACGGGAATGACTGAAGATATGGATCCGATCGAAACCCGGGAATGGCTGGACGCCCTGGACGAGGTGTCAAAACACAGTAGCCCCGAACGCGCCGCCTTTCTGCTGGCAGAGCTCACCAAGCATGCCAAAGAGCGCCGCCTCAATCTTCCCCCTGCAATCACTACGCCGTTTTCGAACAGCATCGCCCCTGCAGAAGAAAAGATGATGCCGGGCGACCTGTTTATGGAGCGCCGCATCCGCTCACTGGTGCGTTGGAACGCGCTGGCCATGGTGATGCGCGCCAACGATAACGACGAGGGGCTGGGTGGACACATTTCCAGTTTCTCCTCCAGCGCCACGCTTTATGATGTGGGCTTTAATCATTTCTTCCGTGGCACTGAGGGGGGGCACCCGGGTGATCTGGTGTTCTACCAGGGCCACAGCGCGCCGGGTATGTATGCGCGCTCTTACCTTGAAGGCCGCTTTGACGAGGAACAACTTGATAAATTTCGCCGGGAAGTCGACGGAGGTGGCCTGTCTTCCTACCCACATCCGTGGCTGATGCCGGACTACTGGCAATTTCCCACGGTCTCCATGGGGTTGGGACCTATACAAGCGATTTACCAGGCGCATGTTATGAAGTACCAGCACAGTCGCGGTCTGGTCGACCAGGGTGATCGCAACGTGTGGTGCTTTATGGGAGACGGTGAGTGTGACGAGCCGGAGTCATTGGGTGCTATTTCCCTGGCGGGCCGTGAGAAGCTGGGTAATCTGCATTTTGTCATCAACTGCAATCTGCAGCGCCTGGACGGACCGGTGCGGGGCAATGGCAAGATCATCCAGGAACTCGAGGGTGTATTCCGGGGTGCCGGGTGGCATGTCATCAAGGTCATTTGGGGTCGCAAGTGGGATCCGCTGCTGGAGCGGGACAAGACCGGCCTGTTACAGAAGCGTATGGACGAAGTCTGCGACGGCGAGTTGCAGAACTACAAGTACAACGGCGGTGCTTACACCCGAGAGCATTTCTTCGGCAAGTATCCGGAATTGTTGGAACTGGTTGCGGACCTGTCAGACGATGACATCATGTACTTGAACAGGGGAGGTCACGACCCCTACAAGGTGTACGCCGCCTATGCAGCCGCAGCGGAAGAGCACGTCCGGCCAACGGTTATCCTGGCGATGACAGTCAAGGGTTACGGCACCGGCGAAGCGGGGGAGGCCAATAACGAAACCCACTCCCTCAAGAAGCTCGACATGGAGAGCCTGAAAGCTTTTCGCGATCGCTTTGCGATCCCCATCTCCGATGCCGAACTGAAACATGTGCCCTATTATCGTCCCGCACCTGACAGCCCGGAATTGCGCTATATGAAGCAGCGCCGCGAGGCCCTGGGCGGTGCGATACCCGCCCGGCGTAAACAGGTGGAATCGATGGAAGTGCCGCCGTTGTCGGCGTTTGAAAGTCAGCTCAAAAGCAGTGGCAAGCGCGCGGTCTCTACTACTATGGCTTTCGTGCGCCTGCTGTCCACGCTGGTTAAAAATAAGAGCATGGGTGAGCGGGTGGTACCCATCGTGCCTGACGAGGCGCGCACCTTCGGGATGGAGGGAATGTTTCGGCAGTTGGGCATTTACTCATCCGTGGGCCAGCGCTATACGCCTCACGATTCGGGCCAGATCATGTTCTACAAGGAGGATATAAAAGGGCAGATTCTCGAAGAGGGTATCAACGAGGCGGGCGCTTTTTCTGCGTGGCTGGCAGCGGCAACATCCTACAGTACAAGCGCTTACCCGATGGTGCCGTTTTATATTTTCTACTCCATGTTTGGCTTCCAGCGCATAGGTGATCTGGCCTGGGCAGCCGGCGACAGCCAGGCTCGCGGATTTCTGATCGGCGCTACTGCGGGGCGCACCACGCTGAATGGCGAGGGCCTACAACACCAGGATGGGCACAGCCACCTGCTGGCGTCCACCATCCCGAATTGTGTGAGCTACGACCCTGCCTACGCATATGAACTGGCGGTGATCGTTCAGGATGGCCTGCGCAGTATGTTTCAGGAAGGCGAGAACCATTTTTATTACATCACCACCATGAACGAGAATTACGTGCAACCCGCCATGCCTGAGGGCGCGGAGGAAGGTATCATCCAGGGCATGTACCCCTTGCGGCGCGGGGCTGGCAAAAAAGGGCTGCATATACAGTTAATGGGGGCGGGGACCATTTTGCGTGAAGTGGAAGCCGCGGCTGACATCCTGGCCAAGGATTACCAGGTATCGGCAGATATCTGGAGCCTCACCAGTGTTAATCAGTTACAGCGAGAGGGAAAGGCCGTACTGCGCTGGAATATGCTGCACCCCGAGGAAGAAGCGCGCGTGCCCTACATCACCCGGCAATTGGCAGGGAGTGAGGGGCCGGTAATCGTGGCCACTGATTATATCAAGGCCTATACAGACCAGTTGCGCGAATTTGTCCCGGGGCGCTACGTCACACTTGGCACCGATGGCTTCGGACGCTCGGATACCCGGGAAAAACTGCGAGAGTTCTTTGAGGTTAGCCGGGAATATATTGTGATCGCCGCGCTGACCGCACTGGCCGATGATGGTCTTTTTGAGCGCGCGCAGGTGTCGCAGGCGATGCGCTCGCTGGGGATTTCAGCAGACAAAATCGACCCCCTGTCAGCTTGAGGATAATAAGATGTCAAAAAAACAGGTAACGGTTCCCGATATAGGCGGTGCCGAAGGCGCTGAAGTGATTGAGGTGCTGGTTGCAGTGGGCGACGAGGTGGTCGTTGATCAGGGCCTGATAGTGCTCGAGTCAGATAAGGCGTCCATGGAAATTCCATCCACTCTTGCCGGTACAGTGCTGGAAGTACTGGTGACAGAGGGGCAGGAGTTGGCTGAGGGGGCGCCGGTGGTGATGGTAGAAGTTGCGGCAGAGTCCGAAGCAGACGTGGAGGCAGAGACACCGACAGAGACTGAGCCAGAAGCAGAGGCAGAAGCCGAGGCAGAGACAGAGCCAGAAGAGCAGGAAAAAGTGCCATCACAACAATCGGCCGCTGCCGATACGCCGGCGGCACCAGAGGCAGCTGCTGATCAGACCGTTAACGTGCCGGATATTGGCACCGATGAAGCGGTAGAATTGATTGAAATCTGTGTAGCGGTGGGCGATACCGTGGCCGAAGGGGACTCGCTTGTGGTGCTGGAGTCGGACAAGGCCTCCATGGAGGTGCCGTCACCTCTGGCAGGGGAGGTGCTGGAGCTATTGGTGAAATCCGGGGATTCAGTGGCGCAGGGCGATAAACTGCTGATACTGAAGGGCGCAGCTGCGCCAACGTCAGCACCGAAACCCACAGCTGTCTCTGCCAGCCCTCCCGCAGCTGCGGCGGTAGCGCCGGATATCGAGGTTGCACAAGCTGCGACCCCAGCCGTGCAAGTCGCGAAAGAGGCTGCCGGTGAAGAGCGCAGTGGTGTGTATGCCGGCCCAGCTGTGCGCAAACTTGCCAGGGAGTTTGGGGTGGCACTGGAGCAGGTGTCCGGCTCGGGCCCACGGGGGCGTGTGCTCAAGGAAGACCTGCAGAAATTTGTGCATAAAGCGCTTAGTGGCAAGCCTGCCGCAGCGACCAGTGGTAGCGGTATTCCGGTAATACCGGAAGTGGATTTTGCGAAATTTGGCCCGGTTGAAGTCACAAAGCGCAGTAGATTGGACAGGCTCACAGCAGCCAATATGCAGCGCAGCTGGCTCAATGTGCCCCATGTTACGCAGTTTGATGAGGCCGATATCACTGCACTGGAGGAGTTCCGCGCCGGGCTCAAGGCCGAGGCGGAGCGGCGTGATACGCGTCTGACCCCCATGCCGTTTATCCTCAAGGCCTGCGCTGTTGCACTGCGGGACAACCCGAAGTTTGCCAGTTCTCTGGCGGCGGAAGGAGAGCAGCTTGTGTACAAGCAGTACACGCACATCGGGATGGCGGTGGATACTCCCGCCGGTTTGATGGTGCCGGTTATTCGGGATGTGGACAAAAAAACCATCTGGGAACTGGCGGAAGAAGTGCTGGCTATGGCGGCCAAGGCCCGCGATCGCAAGCTCAGTCCCAGCGATATGCAAGGTGGTTGCTTTACTATCTCCAGCCTGGGCAATATTGGCGGTACCGGGTTTACGCCTATCGTTAATGCACCGGAAGTTGGCATTCTGGGTGTGTCCAGGGCAACGATCAAGCCGGTTTGGGATGGGACTGCTTTTGCGCCGCGCAAAATGCTGCCGCTTACACTGTCCTACGATCACCGTGTGATTAACGGCGGTGATGGCGGCCGGTTTATGTCCCAGTTGGTGGCCTTGTTGGGCGACCTGCGTCAGTTGATAATGTAGTCATCTGCGGCGGTGGCCGCAGGGTTGGCACGGATACTGCTGTACCATTACCTCTTATCCCATAGGGGGCTTATGTGTGGCGGAGGCGTCGATGCCTGATAACGCACCAGTGTGGCAGAAAGCTTTTTTAGACCGGCATCGGCTGGATGCGGTCTATCTGCGCTATGCACAATGTTGGTTCGAACCGCTGGCGACCGCCCTGCGGGCGCACTGTAATGGTGCGCGCGGCGTTCATGCCGGCCGGCCCTTGCTGGTGGCGGTTAACGGTAGTCAGGGCTCAGGTAAAACCACACTCTGCGCCTGGCTCTGTGCCCATTTACAGGCTGAGCACGGTGTTCGCGCCGTCGCACTTTCTCTCGATGACTTTTACCTGACTCGCGCCCAGCGCCGGGAATTGGCCGTTTTAGCGCACCCTCTTCTCGCCACGCGGGGCGTGCCCGGCACCCACGATATGGCTTTACTGAATACCACTCTGGATGCGTTATTAGCGCCCGCAAGGACTGCGGCGGTGTCTGTACCCAGGTTTGACAAGGCCAGGGATGATCGCCGTCTCAGATCGCGCTGGGACGAGCTTCAAGGCAGGGTTGATATTGTGCTGCTTGAGGGTTGGTGTCTGGGTGCGCGGCCGGAGACGGTTACAGCCTTGCGGCAACCGGTCAATCGACTGGAGCGCGAGGAAGACCCGGATGGGTCCTGGCGCAGCTATACCAACCATGTCTTGCAGCAAGATTTCCTGCCGCTGTATGAGCGCGTGGACAAATGGGTCATGCTGGCGGCCCCTTCTTTTGATTGTGTTTATCGCTGGCGTCTCGAACAGGAGCGCAAGCTGGCCAGGGCAACGCAGGGGAAGAAGGATGGTGTGATGACTGATCAGCAGCTGGCCCGCTTTGTCCAGTTTTACCAACGCCTCACCCAGCACTGCCTGGCAACGCTGCCGGATGTCGTCGATTACCTGTATACGCTCGATGAGGAGCGCAAAATTGTGTCCAGCCGAGCCCAATGGGCCGTGACCCCGTGAGCGATACTGCAGATGATTGTCACCTGGTTTTCAGCGACCTCGATGGCTCGCTGCTCGATCACCACAACTACAGCTTCAATGACGCCATACCGCAACTGCGCAGTCTGGAGCGGTTGGATATCCCGCTTATTCCCGCCAGCAGCAAGACCCGGGTAGAAATAGAGCACTTGCGGGAGCAGTTAGGTAACACGCATCCTTTTATAGTTGAAAACGGCGCGGCGGTGTTCATTCCCCAAGGGTATTTCGCATCGCAACCCGCGGGCACCATTGAACGAGATGGCTACTGGGTTTATGAACTGTCCAGGCCGCGGTCACACTGGTTGACAGTGTTGCGTGAGTTGATGAAAGAGTTCGACGCAGAATTTGATTACTTCTATCGTGCGGGAACCGCCGGTATTTCACGTATGACCAAGCTGCCCGCAGATAAAGCCGCACTGGCGAATCAACGGGACTACAGCGAACCGGTGCAGTGGCTGGGCAGTGCACAGCGTCGACAGGCATTTATCGGCGCGTTGCAGGCCCGAGGAGCATCCGTGCTGCAAGGCGGGCGGTTTCTCGGTGTTTCCGGCGATTGTGACAAGGGCAGGACAGTGGCCTGGCTCAGAGCAGCATACCAACAGGCCACGGGGCAGCGTGTGTGTCACGATCTTGCTATCGGCGACAGCGGCAATGATTGCGCCATGCTGGAAGTGACTGAATGGGCGTTGCTGGTGCGTTCGCCTGTCCATGATTTTCCACCTCTGGAGCGCAGCGATGGCATTATTCGCAGTCAGGATTTCGGTCCCGCGGGCTGGGCCGAAGGGGTCGCGCAGTGGTTGTCCGAGATGAACCGGCATTGATAAGGCATTGAGGGACATTTGATGGCAGATTTTCACCAGAACGGCATAATAACCACACTGCACAATCTGGCTCAGAGGCCAGTAGAGGAAATAGAGCGCGAGTTACTGCAGTTCTCCCAGCAGCGCCCAATGGGGCTGATCCTGCCCTCCCTGTTTTCCGAGCTGGAAGGTGAGGCTCTGCCGGCGATTATAGATGAGCTGGTTAAGGTCCCCTACCTGTCACAGATTGTTATCGGCCTCGATCGAGCAGACCAACAGCAGTACCAGCAGGCGCTGGCGTTTTTTGGTCGTTTACCGCAACCGCACCGCATACTGTGGAATGATGGCCCTCGGCTGCAGGCACTGGACCAGCAGCTACAGGCACTGGATCTGGCGCCGCGCGAGTTGGGCAAGGGCCGCAATGTCTGGTATTGCATGGGCTATACCCTGGCATCGGGAAACTGCGAGTCCATTGCGTTGCACGACTGCGATATCGTGACTTATGATCGTTCCCTGCTGGCGCGGCTGATCTATCCGGTTGCGCACCCCCGCTTCAACTACGAGTTCTGCAAAGGCTATTACGCCCGTGTGGCCGACGGCAAAATCAATGGCCGCGTCAGCCGCCTGCTCGTCACCCCCTTGTTGCGGGCGCTGAAGAAGACTGTGGGTGATATGGAATACCTGGATTACATGGACAGTTTTCGTTATCCATTAGCGGGCGAGTTTTCTTTTCGCAGGGATGTGCTTAACGATATTCTGATCCCCAGTGACTGGGGTCTAGAGATCGGCGTGCTGTCCGAGATGTACCGCAACTATGCCAACAACCGTTTGTGCCAGGCGGATATTGCCGATAACTATGATCACAAGCATCAGCAACTGTCGCCGGACAATGATGAGGCGGGCCTGTCAAAAATGTCCATCGATATTGCCAAGGCCCTGTTTCGCAAGTTGGCTACACGCGGCGTGACATTCAACACCGAGGCCTTTCGTTCGTTAAAGGCTACCTACTACCGCATTGCCCTGGATTTTATCGAAACCTACCACAATGATGCCCTTATGAATGGCCTCTCCCTTGACATACACAGTGAGGAGAAAGCGGTGGAGTTGTTCGCAGAAAATATTATGAAAGCCGGGGAAGCGTTTCTCGATCGACCGATGGAGCGGCCATTTATTCCGAGCTGGAACCGGGTAATCAGCGCGATACCGGATGTGCTTGAGCAGTTGCGTGAGGCTGTAGAGGCAGACCAGGCGGAGTTTGGTGTGGGCCAGGACTAGCCGGGGTGCTGCATAAAGTGCGAGAGCCGCTGCAGTTGGGTGAGCGGGTGCAGCATCACCTGGATATGATTTACCACGCCAACCCGCTGGGTGCAGAACTGGGCGGTCTGGCCGAAGAACTGCTAAGGCTTATGCGCCTGGTGCCGGAGACACAACTGGCGGCCAGCCACGTCAACCGCTGGAGTGAGCGCGATGCGCTGCTGATTACCTACGGCGACAGTATCCTGCGCCCGGGTGAGAAGCCCCTTGCCACGCTGAAGCACTTTCTCGACAGCCACTGCGAAGGCCTGCTCAGCGGCGTACATATATTGCCTTTTTACCCCTGGAGCTCCGATGATGGCTTCGCCGTGCTGGACTACTCCAGTGTTAACGAGGCTCTGGGAGACTGGTCATTGGTGCGGGACATTTCCGCTGATTATGATTTGATGGCCGATCTTGTGATCAATCACTGCTCCAGCCGAAGTCTGTGGTTTCAGAACTTTTTGCGGGGAGTGTCGCCGGGGGCGGACTACTTTTTTACCGCGTCACCGGAAGATGATATCAGTGAGGTAGTGCGCCCGCGCACCTCGCCATTGTTGCGGGAAGTGGAAACACCCACCGGCACGCAATATGTCTGGTGCACGTTCAGCCATGACCAGGTCGATCTGGATTTTCGCAACCCGGAAGTCCTCAAGCAGTTTGTGTCCATTCTGCGACTGTACCTGGATGAGGGCGTGCGCATTTTCCGCCTCGATGCCGTGGCTTTCTTGTGGAAGATACCGGGTACCAGCTGCCTCAACCTTGAAGAGACCCACGAGCTGGTGCGCCTGTTGCGCACCCTGACAGAGCATGCCAGTGAGAACGCGCTGGTTTTTACCGAGACTAATATTCCCAACCGGGAAAATCTGTCCTACTTTGGCAACGCCAATGAGGCCCACTGTGTCTACAATTTTTCCCTGCCACCGTTACTGGTAAACACACTGGTGAGCGGAGATTGCAGCTATCTGAAACGCTGGCTGATGAGCATGCCCCCCGCCCAGAATGGCACGGCCTATTTCAATTTCATTGCCTCCCATGACGGCATTGGTCTGCGACCGGCCGAAGGGCTTTTGTCAGATCAGGAACTGGCCACACTTATCGCCACTATGGAATCCTTCGGCGGACACGTATCCTACCGCGCACTGGAAGACGGTCAGCGCAAACCCTATGAGATTAATATCTCACTGTTTGATGCCCTGCAGGGCACTATCGCCGGGGCCGACGACTATGGGCTGGAGCGTTTCCTGTGTGCCCACACGATTATGTTCGGCCTGGAAGGTATCCCCGGTATCTATCTGCACAGCCTGTTGGCAACGCGCAACGACTATGAGCGCGTGGAGAACAGCGGCCACTACCGGGCCATTAACCGTCACCAGTGGGACAGTGGCATACTCGAAGCAAGTCTGGCCGACGAGGGGTCAGTTCACCGCAGGGTGTTCGCGCAGCTCAAGCGGCTGCTGACGATCCGGCGCCAGCAGGCGGCGTTTCATCCCAATGCTACACAGTTTACCCTGCATCTTGGTACCGCGCTGTTCGGCTACTGGCGACAGAGCATCGATCGACGCCAGTCGGTTTTTTGCATCAGCAATATCAGCTCAGAGGCACAGTCCCTGGCGCTGTCGGATATCAATATCACCGACACGGAGCACTGGCACGACCTGATGGGTGATATAGTTTTTGAAAATCGTGTGCAGGTGTTGGAGTTGCAACCTTACCAGTGCGTCTGGATCACCAACCTGCCAAATTACGGGCACTAGCCCGGGAGGACTGCCTCGTGAATTACCATAGCATCAGCTACGCCTGCGCCGGGCGTATTGCCACCATTACGCTCGATCGTCCCCACCGCATGAACGCGATTTCTCTCGGCATGCCGGGGGAAATTGCCCATGCGGTCGCGCGGGCCAACAGGGACGACGCTATTCACGCGATTGTTCTTACTGGCGCGGGTAAGGGTTTTTGCAGCGGTTATGACCTGGTGGATTTCGCAGAAAAACAGGGCGAACAGCCCGGTTCGCAACTGGGGGCAGGCGCGCAGGACAGCGGCAGCTGGGACCCCATGGCAGACTATTTCGGTATGCGCCAGAACACCGAGGACTTCATGTCACTGTGGCGCAGTTACAAGCCGACGATAGCGCGTGTGCACGGGCCGGCAGTGGCCGGGGGCAGTGATATCGCCCTGTGCTGTGACCTGGTGGTGATGGCGGATGAGGCCGTGATCGGTTACCCACCAGCCCGGGTATGGGGATGTCCTACCACCGCGATGTGGGTTTATCGGCTGGGAGCGGAGAAAGCCAAGCGCATGTTGCTCACCGGGGACCTGGTGGGGGGTAAGGAGGCGGTCGCGCTTGGCCTTGTGCTGGAGTCGGTGCCGTTGGTGCAGCTGGATGAGCGAGTGGAGACACTGGCGCAACGCATGGCCGCGGTGCCCAAGAACCAGCTCATGATGCAGAAAATGATGATCAATCAGGCCTATGAAAATATGGGCCTTAGCAATACCCAGATGTTTGCCACACTGTTTGATGGCATTACCCGCCACACGCCTGAGGGTGTCTGGTTCAAGCAGCGGGCTGAGGAGGTCGGTTTCAAGCAGGCGGTGGCCGAGCGCGACAGTGGTGCCCCCATTGCCGATGGCGTGAGCCGCCCCTTGTCGCCCTATTCCGGTGGCACCGGCACAGGGGCGGCCGATTGACTTGTCCAGCCCCAGTGCCGCATGACCGCAGTTCGCAGTGCTTCGGGTTCCAAAACAGCGTCGCCCGCAGGCCACAGCTTCGGTATCAGCCCTGGTAGCTGCGACAGGTTCTGTGCGGGCCAGCCCGCATCGCGTATCCCATGGACAAACTTCAAGGTGCGAAAGGCATCGAACCACTGGTGAAAATGGCGTAGAAATTGCTCAGCCGTTTTTCCGTGCTGCCTGCAGTGCTGTAGCGCCTGCTCCAGTCCCAGTGAGTGGGCGCTCGTGATAGTGGCTGACAAGAGGTCTGTTTCGAGGTTACTCCCCTTAAGTTGTTCCCTCAGTGCGTGGTGTTCGGTATTCGATTGTAGCGCAGGGATCGCAATTAGCAGACTGCGCAGCGCTTCGAAACATGCGGGGTGGTAGTAGAGCCGTTGTTGCAGCGGGTGATCAGCGGCACTGATCGCTGCTACCGAGGGGCCGGTACCAAAGGGCGCGCGCTGTGAGTGGCGCGACTGAAGGTCTATACAACGCCTGCTGAGTTTTTCTATCGGTCCGAGTTTTGCGAGTTTATTAAGCAGGTAAAAGTCTTCGCCGCCGGCGCGTTTTGGAAAGCCGCGTACCTGTGCGTACTGATCCGCCTTGAAGGCGAGACAGCTGCCCAGCGTATGTAATGCGTAAGGTGAGGCGGCATATTCCAGCCCCAGCCGATAGTGATGCAGGCGCAGTTCGTACAATGCAGTGGCCGTGTTGCAGCTTTCATCCGGCCCGGGTATATGCCGGAACGGATAAATGGCTGCCACAGTCTCTGCTGGCAGCGTGTTCAGTTGCAGGAAATAGTCCGTTGGAAACTCGGCATCGGCGTCTCCACTGTTGATCCAGGCGCCTGCGATCGCCCCCTGCATTATCCAGCGAAAGGCCAGGTCACATCCGGTCTTGCGCGCCAGGCCCACCCCTTGTGCTGCGGGGGTGGGTCCGGTGAGTGCATCGAGGTCATGGAGATAAAGATCCGTGTGCTCGTTCAGTCTGCGCAGTGCAGGTGTTGCCGGCGCTGTGCTGTCGGCTGGCAGCGCATGGCAGGCCTTCCGTAGTGTTGCATTGGTGTTTGGATTCCTGTCGGTATCCGGCCGGTTCAGTACCAGGATAACCAGCGTTCTGCCTGTCCCTGTCGGCAAGCTGGCCAATCGCTGCAGCAGTTCGGGGGCTTCACTATAGGCGGGAATGACCAACACATTGTGCCAGTAGCCGGCTGGGTAGCTACAGTCATCCAGACCCGGTTCGATGTGCCGCTGCAAGTAGCGTTGAGAGGCAAGCCCGGCCGGCATCAGCTGTGGGCACTCATCAGTGCAGCGCGGCTTGTATTGGCAGGGCGGCGACAATTGCCGCCTCTATATCCAGCAGTTCGTCCCAGCGCGCTGTAATGGCCCCGGCATCCAGATACTTGCCAGCCAGCTCGAGGAACAGTTCGTAATGACGCTCCTCAGAGCGCGCAATAGAGTGGTAGAATTTTTTCAGTCCGCCCGTGGGCAGTGCCTGTGCCACCAGAGCGAATCGCTCTGCGCCGCGCGCCTCGATAACGCTCGCCGTCAGCAGGCGATCCAGCAGATATACCTCGCGCCCTTTGCGGATGGTATCGCGCAACGCCAGCACGTAGGGGTCTTTTCTGTCGGCGACTGTCAGCAAACCCCTGTGGTGTATCCACTTGACCACTTCGCGGTAGTGCGTGAGTTCTTCCACCGCCAGATCCGCCATGGCCGCCACCAGTTCAACCCGGTCGGGGTAATGCGAGAGCATTGAAATGGCCATGCCCGAGGCCTTCTTCTCGGCTGCGGCGTGATCAAGCAGGAAGCTGTCGAAATCCGCCATTACGGTTTCGGTCCAGGCGGCGGGTGTGGCCAGGCGCAGTGGCGAATCCGGCAATGTCTTATAGGCTGATTTCATGGGGCTGGTATTGAACGCCAAGTGAGAGGTGAACACAAGGCGGCCGGTTGTCGTGCTGCTGCGGCGTTATGCTAGACTTGCTAGTCTTTTCAGTTCTTCCAGGAATAACGAGCCCATGATTATCAAGCCACGCGTTCGCGGATTTCTCTGCATTACCACACACCCGGTTGGCTGTGAGGCCAATGTCAAACGCCAGAAGGAGTATGTGCAGTCTCGCGGCCCGATTGCCGATGGCCCGAAGCGGGTACTGGTGATTGGCGCCTCCACGGGTTATGGCCTGGCTTCGCGTATAACGGCAGCCTTCGGGGCGGGCGCATCCACCCTGGGTATTTTCTTTGAGAAAGAGGGTAGCGAAACCAAACCGGGCACGGCGGGTTGGTATAACAGTGCCACGTTTCACAAGTTTGCCGAGGCCGATGGTCTGTACGCCAAAAGCATCAATGGAGATGCTTTCAGCGATGAGGTCAAGCAGAAAACTATCGACACGATCAAGGCTGATCTCGGGCAGGTAGATCTGGTGGTCTACAGCCTTGCCTCACCCCGTCGCCAGCACCCGGTCAGCGGTGTGGTGTACAACTCCACCCTCAAGCCAATTGGTGGGCCCGCTACCCAGAAAGGCGTTAACACCGACAAGGAACAGGTACAGGACTTTCATCTCGAAGCCGCCACGCAGGAGGAGATTGACAACACCGTGGCCGTCATGGGGGGAGAGGATTGGCAGATGTGGATAGACCAGTTGGACGAGGCCGGAGTGTTGGCGGAAGGCGCAAAAACTACCGCGTACACGTATATCGGCGAAAAATTGACCTGGGATATCTACTGGCACGGCACCATTGGTGCGGCCAAAAAAGATCTTGATAAGCGCGTCATCGATATTCGCCAGCGCCTTGCTGCAAAGGGCGGTGATGCGAGAGTGTCTGTGCTCAAGGCCGTGGTCACCCAGGCCAGTGCTGCCATTCCGGCCATGCCGATTTATCTCGCCCTGTTATTCAAGGTGATGAAGGAGCGCGGTATTCATGAGGGCTGCATCGAACAGGTAGACGGCCTGTTCCGGGATTCCCTGTACGGTAAGAATCCCTACTATGACGATGAGGGCCGCCTGCGAGCAGATCGCAAGGAGCTGGACCCGGAAATACAGGCCGCCGTGGGCGCGCTATGGGAACAGATAAATACCGAAAGCCTGCGTCAGCTTTCTGACTTTGCCGGTTACAAGCGTGAGTTTCTGCAGTTGTTCGGCTTCGAGGTAGACGGTGTGGATTACGACGCAGACGTGAATCCCCACGTCACAATTGCTAACATGGTCTGAGCAGATGCTTGAGCACGATGTACCCTTTCGCCTCAATCAACGAGTGCGACGCCTGGTGGCACCGAATCCGGGAGTTATGACCGGGCCCGGTACCAATACCTATCTGCTGGGTGACGAGAATGTCGCGGTGCTGGACCCGGGGCCCGCCATCCCGGCACATATTGATGCGATCCTCGAAACGGCGGGGGACAAAATTCGCTGGATAGTCTGTACCCATACCCATCCCGATCACTCCCCCGCCTGGCAGGCGATTGCAGAGGCAACCGGTGCCGAGGTTATCGGAGCACTGCCGGCCGATGACATGTTCCAGGACGATACCTTTGCGCCCGGCTCGGACCTGCAGCATGACCATGTGCTGGAGACGCCGGAGTTCACCCTGCGCGCTGTGCATACGCCTGGCCATGTCAGCAATCACTTTTGTTTTTTTCTGGAGGAAGAACAGATGCTGTTTGCCGGCGATCACATCATGAACGGTTCGACGGTGGTGATAGTGCCCCCCAGTGGGGATATGAAGGCGTATATCGAGTCACTGCAGTTGCTGTTACGCTACCCGCTCAAGTTTATCGCCCCCGGTCACGGCGAGGTGATGGAAGATCCCAGGGCTATCGTGGAATGGCTGGTAAATCACCGCCTCAAGCGGGAGAGCAAGGTCATCAGCAGTTTACAACACATGGGACGGGCGCCGTTGGAGAAGCTGGTCAAAGTTGTCTATGACGATGTCGACACCAGCCTCCACAAGATGGCAAAATTGTCACTGAGTGCTCACCTCATCAAATTGCAGCAGGAAGATCGCGCCTTGCACCATGCGGCTGATGACAGCTGGGAAATGCTGCAGATTTGAAACTGGTCCACACTCATCCCAGCAGTATTGTTGTCGCCCAGGCGCGCAGTACTGTGGAACTGGCCGGTATCAAGTGCGTAATACGCAATGAATATGCCGCCGGTGCAATGGGCGAATTAGCGCCTATCGACGTTTGGCCTGAGCTTTGGGTACTGCGGGACCGGGATTACGAGCGGGCGGCCCTGCTGCTGGCCCAGGCCAGGGCCGAGATCGTGGAAGAAGACTGGCGTTGCAGTCACTGTGGCAGGGAAAGTCCGGCGACCTTCGATCTCTGCTGGCATTGTGCTGGCGACAGGACAGTGGCCTGACGTTGTCCTTACTTCGGCAGGGAAAAATTCGTAGTAATCATGCTGCCTGATGGGCGCACGACAATAATATTTATAACAAGGAGATATATCGATGAATGGGCTGATGATGAGCATGCCGCTGTCCGTGACTTCAATTATGGAGCATGCGGATAAGGTGAACGGCGATTCCGAAATCGTATCGGTGACCGGGGATAACCCGCGCCATCGTTATACCTACCGGGATGCCTTTGTGCGGGTGCGCAAGCTGGCCAATACCATGGCCGCATGGGGGCTTGCCGAGGGCGACCGTATTGCCACTCTCGCCTGGAACGACTACCGGCATTTCGAAACGTATTACGCGGTGGCCTGCAGCGGTTATGTGTGCCACACCATTAACCCTCGTCTGTTTCCGGAGCAGGTGACCTACATCATCAATCACGCCGAAGATCAGTACGTGTTTGTCGATCCGGATTTCCTTTCACTGGTAGAAACCATTGCGCCCGAGTGCCCCGGAGTAAAGGGTTGGGTCATACTCACCAGCGAAGAGCACATGCCCAGCACCAGCCTGCCCAATGTGTTGTGCTATGAAAGTCTGGTGGCGGCCGGCGCAGAGGAATTCCAGTGGCCTGAAGTGGATGAGAATTCGGCCTGCGCCCTGTGTTATACCTCCGGCACTACCGGCAATCCCAAAGGGGTGTTGTACTCCCACCGCTCGACCATGCTCCATGCTTTCGCCACACTGATGCCGGACGCTCTTGGCCTGTCGCAGCGCGATGTGGTGTTACCTATCGTGCCGATGTTTCATGTAAACGCCTGGGGTCTGCCCTATGGCTGCCCCATGGTGGGAGCCAAGCTGGTATTCCCCGGCAGCAAAATGGGCGACGGTGCCACTCTGGCAGAACTGATTAATGCGGAGGGGGTCACCCTCTCTGCCGGTGTGCCCACGGTGTGGCTTGGTTTGCTGGCCTATCTGAAGAAATCCGGCATGCGGGTGGATTCTCTCGATCGCATTATCGTGGGGGGGGCGGCCTGCCCGTTGTCGGTCATGGAGGACTTCGATACCTACGGTGTGGAATCCCGTGTGGGTTGGGGGATGACTGAAATGAGCCCGCTGGGCAGTGTTAACACCTGCACTGCCGCTCGCGAAGAGTACGGTGAAGAGCGCTTTGCAAAAGTCCGCTTGAAAGCGGGGCGCCCGATCTTCGGCGTGGAGATGAAGATCGAAAACGATGAGGGCGAAGAGCAACCCTGGGATGGTGTCGCCTTCGGGTCGCTTAAAGTGCGGGGCCCCTGGGTCTGCTCCAGTTACTTCAAGCACGAGGGCTCCGACTCTCATTCAGAGGACGGCTGGTTTGAGACCGGTGATGTGGCAACTATAGACCCGCAAGGATTTATGGCGATCACAGACCGTACCAAGGATGTTATCAAGTCCGGTGGCGAGTGGATTTCCTCTATCGAAGTGGAAAACGTCGCCACGGACCATCCCAAGGTGGCCGAGGCCGCCGTGATCGGGCACTTCCATCCGAAGTGGAGTGAGCGGCCGCTGTTGATCGTTGTGCGCCATGCCGAGGGCGAGGATCTCACTGCAGAGGAGATGCTGGCCTGGTTCGACGGAAAAATTGCCAAGTGGTGGACACCTGAGGCCGTCGAGTTCGTGGACGAGTTGCCGCACACGGCTACCGGCAAGCTGCAAAAGGTGACATTGCGGGGAATGTTCAAGGATTACGTTTTCGCGGAATAGCGCCTTTTTGCTGATTAGCTGTTTGATTAGCAAGTGATAATAAGTATATTCGTAAATAAATAGATAATAAATTACGAATACATGTTGCCAGCTGTGAGCTAACTGCCTAGGATGGGTCGCTCAGTCACCTGATATTGCGATCCAGGCCCAGGCTATGTCCGCAGATGTCCCAACTGGTAGTGCCACACAAGAGTATCGTGCCAGAACGCTGCCCCAGTTAGTCGCAGAGTCCGCCACGGTCTATGGCGACCGGGTGGCGATAACTGACGGCGACGTACAGCTCAGCTATGCCGACCTGGACGCGGCGCGGATACGATCTGCCCAGGCGTTTTTGGCGGCGGGTCTGAAAAAGGGCGACCGGATAGCCATCTGGGCGCCCAATATTTACCAGTGGATTATCGCCGCAATCGGCGCCCAGAGTCTCGGTGGGGTACTCGTGCCTCTTAATACGCGCCTCAAGGGAGCCGAGGCTGCATATATTCTGCGGGCCAGTGGTGCCAGGCTGCTGTTTACCGTCGATGAGTTTCTCGGTGTTAACTACCCGGAGCAACTGCAGGGCCATGATCTGCCCGCATTGGAACAGGTGGTATTGCTGTCTGGAACGCTGGCCGGTAGCACCGGCTGGGACGAATTCCTACGGGCCGGGGAAAACATCGCGGCGGAAGCCGTTGCCCGCTGCGTTGCCGAGCTCTCACCCGAAGATACCCTGGATATTCTGTTCACCTCGGGGACCACTGGCGCGCCCAAGGGAGTGGTGACTTGTCATGGACAGAACATTCGCACCTTTGAGACCTGGAGCGCTACCGTAGGTCTCAGGTCTGACGATAACTATTTGATTATCAATCCTTTTTTCCACTCTTTCGGCTACAAGGCCGGCTGGCTGGCGGCCATCATCCGGGGTGCGCGCATGCTCCCGGTGAAGAGTTTTAATCTCGATGAGGTGCTGGCGCTCATTTCCCGGGAACGCATCTCCATGATTCCCGGCCCGCCCACCATTTACCAGTCGTTGTTGGCTCATCCCCGGCGGCGGGAATACGACCTGTCCAGCCTGCGGCTTGCGGTCACCGGCGCGGCCCCGGTGCCGGTGGTACTGGTGGAGCAACTGCGGGAAGAATTTGGCTTCGAGGTGGTAGTGACGGCCTACGGGCTGACCGAGTCCTGTGGTGTGGTGTCAATCTGCAGGGCCGATGACAGCGCGGAGCGCATTTCCCACAGCTCCGGGCGGGCCATGGATGGGGTAGAAATGCAGTGTGTGGACACGGCAGGTAACGAGGTTGCCACCGGTGAGCCGGGAGAAATCTGGTGCCGTGGCTTCAATGTGATGCGCGGCTACCTGGACGATCCCGAGGAGACCGCCCGGGCCATCACGGCCGACGGCTGGCTGAAGACCGGCGACATAGGTGTGATGGATGCGGATGGTTATGTGCGTATTACCGACCGCATCAAGGACATGTTTATCGTCGGCGGTTTCAACTGTTACCCGGCGGAAATAGAGAACAGCCTGTGCAGCATGCCGGGTATCGCCCGGGCGGCGGTGATCGGGGTGCCGGATGAGCGTCTTGGTGAGGTGGCACTGGCCTATATCGTGCTGGCACCGGGCGTTGAGTTGGACGAGGCGGCTGTGATCGACTGGAGCCGCAGCAATATGGCCAATTATAAAGTGCCGCGCCAGGTGCGCTTCCTGCAGGAATTTCCGCTCAATGCAGGCGGCAAGGTGCTGAAAACCCAGTTGCGTCGGTTGGCGGCGGGCCAGTCCGCGTGAACAAGGTGGCAGCCACAACGGTTTCTAAGCCGATAACGCTGGACGACACCGATCAGGCGATTATCGACCTGCTGCGCGCTGATGGCCGCATGCCCTACCGCTCCATAGCGCGGGAACTGGGTGTGACGGAAAACACGGTGCGAGCGCGGGTGCGACGGCTGGAAGAGTCGAACACCATGCGCGTGGTGGCGGTAACCGACATCGAGGCAGCGGGGTTCAGCATGTTGCTGGCCATCGGTGTGCAGGTAGAGAGCCGCTCACCTGACGCGGTGGCGCGCGATCTGGCCGCGTTCCCGGAGGTGTTTTCGGTGAACGTGGTAGTGGGTGCGCAGGACATAGAGATTTTGGTAGTGGCGGAAGATCAGCGCGCCCTGAACAACCTCATCGGCGAACGCCTGGCCAATGTGCCTGGAGTGCGCCGGCTGACCCCCGCACTGGCACTGGATGTGCTGAAAAACCAGCCCGACTGGGTACCCTTTCACGAGGAGTTGCCACAGTGACACGCCGTCGGCTGGATGAGGTGGACAAGTCCATCGTGGCGCAGCTGTCCCGGGACGCCAGGGTGAGCAACGGCCAGATTGCCGGTGAGCTCGGGGTGACCGAGGGTATGGTGCGCGCACGTATCAAGCGGATGGAAGAGGAAAAGCTGATTCGCCTCACCGCTGTCACTAACATAGATCGCTTTGGCGATGCACTGCTCGCCTATATCTGGGTTGAGGTGGAGCGCAGCGATCGCACTCGCGCAGTCGCCAGCGCACTGGCGGAGATACCCGAGCTGGGCTTTGTCGGAGTCATGCTGGGTCGCTCCGATATTCTGGCGATCACTATGGTGCGCAACACCGAGCACCTGGCGGAGTTCGTGCATACCCGCATCAGTGGGATAGAGGGTGTGCGCCGCACCGAAAGTACCCTAGGGGTGAATTTTGTGAAACATGATTACCGCATGGCGCGGATAGTCAGCTGAATAATCAGGGAAATTAAATGGACAAGCAAATGACCGCCGCGGAAGTGGTGGCACAGTTACAGGACGGTATGACGGTGGGAATAGGCGGCTGGGGTCCCCGGCGCAAGCCCATGGCACTGGTGCGGGAGATTCTGCGTTCGGACCTTAAAGACCTGACCCTCGTGTCCTACGGTGGGGCCGATGTGGGCATGCTGTGTGCGGCGGGCAAAGTGAAGAAGCTGGTGTTCGCCTTTGTTTCCCTGGATTTTATTCCGCTGGAACCCTATTTTCGCCAGGCCAGGCAGAGCGGTGAGCTGGAAGTAATGGAGATAGACGAGGGTATGCTCTTGCTGGGATTACGGGCCGCGGCCTGGGGGCTGCCCTTTATTCCGACCGAGGTCGGCCTGGGCACCGACATCATCAAGCAGAATCCGCATATCAAGCTGGTCGATAGCCCCTACGACGATAAAGAGTGGGTGGCCATGCCGGCGCTGAAGCTGGACGTCGCGCTGATTCACGTCGACCGGGCGGATACCCGTGGTGTCTGCCAGATTGCCGGTCCGGATCACTACATGGACGACTGGTATGCGCGCGCCGCGAACAAGACTTTTGTGTCCTGCGATGAGCTGGTGCCCACCGATTACTTTCATGACCCTGCCCAGGCGCGCCTCGTATTCTGGGAGCGGGCCGCTACTACCGGTGTCGTGCACATTCCGGGTGGCGCCCACCCAACGTCCTGCAGTCCCCTGTACGGTTTTGACGTGCCGCACTTCAAGGCGTATGCCGCCAGTGCCGGTGAAGGCGGCTTTAAAGCCTACACGGATCAGTACCTCGGCAGCTCCGAACAGGAGTATCAGCAGAACGTTGGTGGTCTGGACAGTATTCGCGCGATTGCCCTGCCCAGCTACTGAGTCGCCATGAAATGATCGTCACGGAGAATTTACAGCAATGACAAACGCAGCAACTGACTACACCCTGGCGGAACTGTGCATCGTGGCAGCCGCCGAAGCGTTCCGCCACGACGGTGAGGTGCTGGCCACCGGTATTGGCGTGATCCCGCGCCTCGCCGCCAGTCTCGCCATGAAAACCTTTAACACCGACCTGATGATGACCGACTCGGAGGCGTTTCTGCTGAGTGAGCCCAACCCGTTGGGTGCGCGCGGTGATGATTTTGTGCCGGCCAGTGAGACCTGGATGGGCTTTTCCCGCATCTTTGACAATGTCTGGAGTCGCCGCCGTCACGCCATGTTGGGGCCCACCCAGATAGACCGTTTTGGCCAGTCCAATACCTCGGCTCTGGGCGGCAGCTATCAGCAGCCCAAGGTGATGATGCTGGGCGCGCGGGGTTTCCCGGGCAACTCCATTTCCCATCCCAACAGCTTCTTTGTACCCGGGCACAACAAGCGCGTTTTTGTGGCGGGTGAATGCGATTTTGTATCCTCTATTGGCTACAACCCCCAGCGCCTGCCCAAAGGCCATAGCCTGGATGACATTGATATCCGGCTGATGGTGACGGATCTGTGTGTAATGGATTTTGGCGGTGCCGATCACCGCGCACGACTGGTGTCCTTGCATCCGGGTATCTCTGTGGAGCAGGTTTGTGAGAACACTGGCTTCGCACTGGAGCTTGGTGACGAGGTGCCAGTCACGGCTGCCCCCACAGGGGAACAACTGGCGATTATTGCGGGTCTGGACCCGCACAATCAGCGCGCCTACCAGATCAAGGGCAACCCGGCCGGTGATCGCTCGGGTGACGAGGGCTGACATGCTGCAAACGCGCCTGACAGCAAAGCTGGGCTGCCAATATCCCATTGTGCAGACGGCGATGGGGTGGGTGGCAGATCCGAATCTGGTAGCCGGCAGTTGTAACGCCGGCGGTTTTGGCTTTCTTGCGGGCGCGACGATTCCACCGGCGGAAATGGAGCGTGATCTGCTGCGGGTAAAGGCGCTGACGGATAAGCCCTTTGGTGTGAACTTCCATATGTACCAGCCCAATGCAGCCGACATTGTGGATATGGTTATTCGTCACGGGGTGCGCGCAGTCAGCTATTCCCGCTCCCCGGGCCCGGAATTTATCCGCCGACTGAAGGACGCGGGGGTGATCTGCATGCCCACCGTGGGGTTGCCCAAGCATGCTATCAAGGCGGTGGAGCTGGGTGCCGATGTGGTGACCGTGCAGGGTGGTGAGGGCGGCGGTCACACCGGTGCTATTCCCACCACGCTGCTGATACCTCAGGTGGTCGATGCGGTGGGTCACAAGGTGCCGGTTGTTGCCGCGGGGGGCTTCAAGGATGGTCGAGGCCTGGTGGCGGCGCTGGCCTGGGGTGCGGACGGTATCGCCATGGGTACGCGGTTTTTGATGACTGCCGAGAGCCCGGTGCCGCGAACCACTCTGCAACGTTATGTGGATTGCACCAACCCGGGGGAAATTATCGTATCCCGCGCTATGGATGGATTGCCCCAGCGCATGATCATGAATGAGTTGCTGGCGGAGATGGAGCACTCAGGTGCTTTGCGCAAGCTGTGGATTGCACTGCGTAACGGCCTGGCCTTTCGCCGGCACACCGGTGCCAGCGTGCTCGGTTTGCTGCGCTCTGCCATAGCCATGGGCAGTGATGGTGAGATGACTGCCAGCCAGACGATTATGTCTGCCAACGCACCGATGATCATCCAAAAAGCCATGGTGGCCGGTGAGCCGGCCCTGGGTGTACTGCCAAGTGGCCAGGTGGCGGGGGTTATCGACGATCTACCCACCTGTGCCGAGCTGATAAACACGATAGTGGCCGAGGCAGAGCAGCGCCTGGGGCAACTGGCGCAGCGCGCCGGGAATACCAACTAGTGTGCGAATGTCGAGCGACTTCGCCAACTGATTCGCTGGAGCCAAATTATGTCCAAGCCCTTTAGAACCCGGATCACCGACGGCATCGCCGAGATGACCCTGGACCATCCGCCAGTCAACGCCTTTGACAGTGCCGGCTGGTTTGCCATTGCCCGTGAAATCGATGAACTGGGCGCGAATGAGGAGGTGCGGGTCATCATTATTTGCGCAGCGGGCAAAGGGTTTTGCGCCGGTGTCGATATTAAGGAGCTGGCGGCGGAACCGGGCCGGATTGTGGATGTGAACAAGGGTAATTACGAAACGTTTCGGGCTATCCATCGCAACCCAAAACCGGTTATCGCCGCGCTGCACAGTTTTGTGCTGGGTGGTGGTATCGGCATGGCGGGTGCCGCCGACATTATTCTTTGCTCCGACTGTGCCCGCTTTGGCGTGCCGGAGATAGACCGCGGCGCGATGGGCGGCGGTGCCCATTTGCAGCGTATGTTTCCGCTGCAGAAAGTGCGCTACATGTATTTTACCGGCGAGTTTATCGACGCACAGGAGGCGTATCGCCTGGGTGCGGTTGAGCGTGTGCTGCCCCTCGATGAACTACTGCCCGCCGCCCGGGAGATGGCCGCCACAATAGCGGCGAAATCCCCTGCCATGGTGAAGTTGGCGAAGGAGGCGCTTACCGGCATCGAAGATGGCAATCTCGAAGACAAATACCGCTGGGAACAGGGCTTTACCCTGGAGGCCTATACCCTGGACGATTCCCGCGAAACCCGCGATGCCTTTGTCGGCAAACGCGATGCGAAATTCGGGGACTGATACGGCCATGGATCTCGCTTACACAGCAAAACAGCAGGCATTCCGGGCGGAGGTGCGCCAGTGGCTAGAGGCAAATGTGCCGGGCCAGCCACTGAAGTCCTTTGATACCGCAGAGGGTTTTGCCCAGCACCGGCAGTGGGAGGCGCGTCTCAACGAGGGCCGCTGGGGTATGGTGACCTGGCCGGAGGAATTTGGTGGCCGCGGCTGTGACCTGATCGACTGGCTGATCTTCGAGGAAGAGTACTACCGGCTGCGGGCGCCCTTACGGGTCAACCAGAACGGCATCTTTCTGTTGGGCCCCACCCTAATGGAGTATGGCACCGCAGAACAGAAGGCGCGGATTCTGCCGAAGATGGCCTGTGGTGAAGAAGTATGGGCCCAGGGTTGGTCTGAACCCAATGCGGGTTCTGATATGGCAGCGATTCGTGCCCGGGCCGATCTCAAAGGTGACCGGTATGTCATCAACGGCCAGAAAATATGGTCCACCCGGGCGGTCTGGGCAGACTGGTTGTTTGGTATGTTTCGAACGGACCCGAATTCCGAGCGCCACCGTGGTCTCACCTTTATTCTGGTGTCGCTCAACACGCCGGGTATTACCGTGCGTCCCATCCCACAGCTGGATGGTCTGCCGGGCTTTGCCGAGGTGTTCTTTGACGACGTGGAAGTGGCGGTGGAAAACCGCCTCGGTGACGAGGGCGCCGGCTGGCAGGTCGCCATGGCCACGGCGGGCTTCGAGCGGGGCCTGATGTTGCGCTCGCCCGCCAGGTTTCAGGAGACTGCGCGGCGCTTGGTGGCACTCTACAAAGCCAATCGCGCGTCTGCCGAGGGCGATCCCGGGGTAAAGGATGCGGTGATTCGCGCCTACCTGGATGCCGAAAGCTATTGCTTGGCAACTTACCAGACGGCTTGCCGGCTGGGGCAGGGTGGCAAGATTGGCGCGGAGTCCTCCACCAACAAGATTTTCTGGTCGGAGCTGGACCAGAACATGCACGCCACAGCCATGAGTATCCTGGGTGCGCGCGCGGAATTATTGCCACACGCCCCGGATGCGGCGGGTGTGGGCAACTGGCTGGATGGCTGGCTGTTTTCCCAGTCCGGCCCGATCTATGCGGGCACCAATGAAATTCAGCGCAATATTATTGCCGAGAGAATGCTGGGGATGCCGAGGTAGCCATGAATTTTACGTTTTCAGATGATCAGCTGTTGTTCCAGTCTTCGGTGCGGGAGTTTCTCGCGGGCGAGGTGACCCCTACCCGTGTCCGCGCCAGTTGGGAACGCGAAGACGGCCGAGACCCGGCGCTGTGGCAGCAACTCACGAAGTTGGGTCTGGTGGGTCTGACTGTACCGGAAGCGTTCGGCGGTCTGGGTATGAGCGAACTGGATTTCGTGCTGCTGGCACAGGAGTGCGGTTACGTGGCTCTGCCGGAGCCGCTGGTGCATACCGCTCTGGTGGCGGTGCCCTTGCTGCGCCAATTGGGCGGTGAACTGGCTGCCGAGTGGCTGCCGCGTATTGCCGCCGGAGACGCGAAGGTCGTCGTGGGCTTGCAGCAGAATTTGCTGGTCGAGGACGCCCATGTAGCCGACCTGTTGCTGTTACAACAGGGTGATGCCTGGTATGCCCTGGCGCCGGCCGAGGTAGACCTGCGCCATAATGAATCTGTCGATCCCTCACGCCGTCTGTATGCCGTTGCCCTAAAGCTCGACTCATCGCCTGTGATTACTGGAACTCAGGCGGATGCCTTGACCGCGGCGGCGCTGGACCGTGGCGCACTGGGCTGCGCTGCCCAGGCCCTTGGTCTCGCCCAGCGCATGGTGGATATGGCGGTCAGCTACAGTGGCGACCGCCAGCAGTTTGGCAAAGCCATTGGTTCCTTCCAGGCGGTGAAACACCTGATGGCCAATGTTGCTGTGCGCCTGGAATACGCGCGAGCGCCGGTGCATCGCGCGGCCTACAGCCTGGCTCAGGGTGAAGCCTGTGCTTCCCGTGCCGTGTCCCAGGCCAAGCTCGGGGCCTGCGAGGCCGCAAACCTGGCAGCAAAAAACAGTATTCAAGTGCACGGCGCTATGGGCTATACCTGGGAAGTCGACCTGCACATATTCATGAAAAAAGCCTGGGCACTGACTAACAGCTGGGGCGATAGCGCTTTTCATAAGGCGCGTATAACCGACTATATTTTTTCAGACGGTGCAGCACTGGGTGCCGGCGCGACGTTTGCAAATGCGTCCGGCTAGCCTGGTATCGATCTAATCAATATCAATGCAGGGCGGATTCCAATCCGCTATAACACGCGAGGAGTAGAAAAATGGCAGAAGCCTATATAGTAGATGCAGTGCGCAGCCCTACCGGCAAGCGCCGGGGCGGACTGGCCGAAGTGCACGGCGCCGATCTGGGTGCCCATGTGTTGCGGGCACTGGTGGATCGCAACGGTATTCCAGAGGTGGATTACGACGATGTGATGTTCGGCTGCCTGGATGCCATCGGCCCGCTGGCCGGTGACATCGCCCGCACCTGTTGGTTGGCCGCCGGACTGTCTGACGAAGTGCCCGGTACCACCATCGACCGCCAGTGTGGCTCCTCGCAACAAGCGGTCTCTTTTGCCGCCCAGTCTGTTATGGCTGGCGTTAACGATGTGGTGATAGCGGGCGGCGTACAAACCATGTCGAAAATACCGATCTCCGCCGCCATGATTGCCGCCCAACCGCTGGGGTTCAGTGATCCCTTCTCGGGCAGCCAGGGCTGGCGCGCACGCTACGGCGATACAGAAGTGTCCCAATTTAAATCGGCCCAGATGATTGCCGACAAATGGAAGATCTCTCGAGAGCAGATGGAGGAGTTCTCACTTGAATCCCACACCCGAGCCCTGCGCGCCATTGCAGAGGGCCGTTTTGACAAAGAAATTGTCCCGCTCAACGGCGTCACCATGGACGAAACACCGCGCAACACCTCGCTGGAAAAAATGGCCGAGCTGCAGCCACTGGCTGAAGGCGGCACCATCACCGCCGGCGTATCCAGCCAGACCTGCGACGGTTCATCCGCCATGCTTATCGTGTCCGAGGCGGCACTGAAACGCTACAACCTCACACCCAGGGCCCGCGTTGCCCACATGAGCGTGCGCGGCGCCGACCCGATCTGGATGTTGACTGCACCCATCCCGGCCACCGCCTACGCCATGAAACGCTCAGGCATGAAACTTGAAGACATGGATCTGGTGGAAATCAACGAGGCCTTTGCTTCCGTCCCCATGGCCTGGCTGATCGACACCGGTTATCCCCACGAAAAGATCAATGTGAATGGCGGTGCAATTGCGCTTGGGCATCCTTTGGGAGCCACCGGCACGAAGTTGATGACGACCTTGTTGCACGAGTTGGAGCGGACTGGTGGACGTTATGGCTTGCAGACCATGTGTGAGGGTGGCGGTCAGGCTAATGTCACAGTGATTGAGCGGCTGTAGGTCTCTTGAGTCTTTAGATCGTGCGTGCGTTCGGTCTCAAATGCACGGACTAACCGCCTGGGACACGCCGTGAATACGTCCATGTAGGCTCGGTTCGCGCATCCATGCGCTCAACGGTCCCGGGCAGTTAGTCCGTGCACTTGAGACGAGCTTCGTGCTGTCCGGAGGATGTTAAAGATCGAAGCAGTAGGACAAGAAGCTGTGCATTGTTGTTGTGGGAGGCATGTTATGGATCATTGTGGCCAAGGCTATAAAACTGAGGCTTTTGCCCTGATGGCATTAACGGTGGTAGTACCGAGTGTGCGGACCAGTGGCGCTGGACCGTTGAGGCCATGGATGGCCGATACGAGCCTACATGGATGTACTTGCGGCGTGTCCAGCGCCACTGGTCCGTGCGATCGGTGCGAATAGTCAGGAGCTGACCCAGCACTGTGAATTATCGCCAGCAACTGAAATTGAGAGGATTAAGTGAATGAGCGGAATATGTGAAGGCAGGATAGTGATTATCACCGGTGCAGGCGGTGGTCTCGGCGCTGCCCATGCAAGAGTGTTGGCGAGCGAGGGTGCCAGTGTTGTGGTGAATGACATCAACGAGGCCGCGGCGGCGACAGTGGTAGAAGAGATTACGGCGGCCGGCGGCAAGGCCGTGGTGAATACCTCGGATATTACTAACTACGACGACAGCCTGAATGCCGTAAAACAGGCACTGGACAGCTTCGGCGAATTGCATGCGGTGGTGAACAACGCCGGTATCAATCGCGATCGCATGTTCGCGTCCATGACGGAGGAAGACTGGGACCTGATTATGGCTGTGCACCTGAAAGGACATTTTTGTATCAGCTCGCACGCCGTGCATTACTGGCGGGGTCGCTCCAAGGAAGGCGCTGCCGTAGACGCGCGCATTATCAACACCAGCTCAGGTGCCGGCTTGCAGGGTTCCGTAGGCCAGTCGAACTACGCGGCGGCCAAGGCGGGGATTGCAGCGCTGACTCTTAATCAGGCGGCGGAACTGCGACGCTACGGTATTACCGCCAATGCACTGACGCCGGCGGCGCGTACCGGGATGACCACTGCGGTGCCGGAAATGGCGCAGCGTATGGCCGCGCCGGAAGACGGCACATTCGACTACTGGGCGCCCGAGAATGTGTCCTCGTTGGTCGCGTGGTTGGTGTCCGCCGAGTCCGTGGACGTTACCGGCAGGGTGTTTGAGGCGGAGGGTGGCAAGATCTCCATTGCCGACGGCTGGCGCACCACAGAAGGTGTGGACAAGGGTGCGCGTTGGGAGCCGGCGGAAGTGAAAGAGGCCATAGCGCAGTTGCTGGCTGATGAAGTGCCGGCGCAGAAAGTGTATGGCAGCTGATTTTTAGGCTCTTTGTAAAATTACCCCGGTCGCGCTAATGGAATTCAGATTTACCGAAGAACAAGAGATGATCCGCGCCACCGCGGAGACCTTCCTGGCGGAGTTTTCTTCCTCCAGGGACGTGCGCAACGCGATGGCGACGGAGCGAGGCTATGACGCCGCTTTGTGGCTGCGTATCTGTGACGATATGTGCTGGCAGGCCATGCATATTCCCGAGGCCTACGGCGGCCTCGGGCTGGGTTATGTCGAGTTGGTGGCCACGATGGAGCAAATGGGTAGACGGTTGCTGTGCGCACCCTTTTTTTCCTCGGTATGCCTGGCCGCGAACGCCTTGCTGGTGGCGGGTAGCGAACAGCAGAAAAAACGGTATCTGCCGCAGCTGGCCACGGGAACAACCGGCACTCTGGTATACACCGGTACTAATGGCCGCTGGGATGCGAGCGCCGTGACAGCGGTTTGCTCGCCAGTCGATGATGGTTACCGCCTGAGTGGCAGCTACCGCTATGTGCCCGATGGTCACACGGCGGAGTTGCTGGTGGTGGCTGCACGGGCGGCCGATAGTGTGGGGGCGGAGGGCATCAGCCTCTTTGTGCTACCGGCCGATACTGTGGGAATACACCGGCAGTGGCTGCCCACCATGGATCAGACGCGCAAGCAGGCGCAGCTGGTGTTTGAAGATGTTTTTGTGCCCGCAGAAGCTCTGATGGATGAGCCCGACTTGGGGTGGTCGGCGCTGGCAAAAATTATTGATCTCGCCACCATTGCCGTTGCCGCCGATCAGGTGGGGGGCGCCCAGCAGGTGTTGGATAACACCGTGGCCTACCTGCAGGAGCGGGTGCAGTTTGGTCGGGTGATTGCCTCCTACCAGGCGGTGAAGCACAAGGCCGCAGACATGATGGTCAGGGCCGAAGCCAGCCGGTCTGCGGTGTATTACGCGGCCTGTATTGCCGACGAGGCACTGGCGGGCACTCTGCTGGCGAGCGAGCTTGCGGAGGCGGCAAGCATCGCCAAGGCTTATTGTTCTGATGCCTACTTCTTTAATGCCGGTTGCGGCATTCAGTTGTACGGCGGGGTGGGTTTTACCGCGGAGTACGACATACAACTGTACTTCAAGCGGGCAAAATCAACCGAGACCTTGTTCGGCAATGGTGCATACCACCGGGAGCGGCTGGCGCAGCTGTTGCTCGACCCGCAGGTGACAGTATGAAATTGAGTTTCAGTGCGGAGGACGAACAGTTCCGGGCAGAGGTGGCCAGTTGGCTGGCGGATAGGCTGCGTGGCGAATTTGAGGCGATCCGCTATCGCGGCGGCCCAGGCGATGAACACAGCTATGTAGAAGAGCGCAAAGCCTGGGAGCGTACCTTGTACCAGGGCGGCTGGACCGGCCTTGGCTGGCCGCGCGAGTACGGTGGCCGCGGCGCCAGTATCGAACAGCAGGTCATTTTCAACGAGGAGTACGCTCGCGCCGGCGGGCCCGGGCGCATGGGGCATATTGGTGAGACGCTCGCAGGCCCCACGCTGATCGCCTTCGGCAGCGAGGAACAGAAGCTGCGCTTTCTGCCCGGTATATTGCACGGCGAGGACTTATGGTGTCAGGGCTACTCGGAACCCAGTGCGGGATCGGACCTGGCCAATGTAAAAACCAGAGCCCATTTTGATGAGGTGCGCGGCCAGTGGCTGATCAGCGGCCAGAAGGTCTGGACCTCACTCGCTCACGAGTCGCAGTACTGTTTTGTGATAGCACGCACGGCCCCGGGGTCCGTCGGCCACCAGGGGCTGGGCTTTTTCCTGCTGGCTATGGATCAGCCCGGTATTGACGTGCGCCCGATAGAACAGCTCACAGGCACCTGTGAATTCAATGAGGTCTTCTTTGACGAGGCGGCTTGTGGCGCCAGCGATATCGTCGGGGCCCCGGGTGAAGGCTGGACCGTGGCAATGGGGCTGCTGGGCTTCGAGCGTGGTGTATCGACGCTGGGCCAGCAGATGTTGTTCCAGAACGAATTTGATGAGGTGCTGCGCATCGCGCGGGAAAACGGCGCGGCGCAGGACCCGGCTATACGCCAACGCATTGCCGATGCCCACGTGGGTCTGCGGATTATGCGCTTCAACAGCATGCGTATGCTTTCCGGTGGTGGTGATGACGGCAGCCTCAAGCCCGAGGCCATGATGTACAAACTGTACTGGGCCAGCTGGCACCGCAACCTGGGGAAGCTGGCGATGGACGTGCTGGGGCCCGAGAGTGAAATACTGGATGGTGCCCCGTACCAGCTTAACCGCTTGCAGTCTCTGTATTTGTTTACCCGGGCCGATACGATTTATGGCGGTACCAATCAGATTCAGCGCAATATTATTGCGGAGCGGGCCCTGAACATGCCACGCGAACCCCGCGGCTCCTTAAAGTGACGAAGCGTTTCATTCGGCACGATACCGCGTTGGAAAAACATTAACGGAGAATAGTATGGCCCTCAAAGAACCACCCCCTTATGTGCAAGGGCACAATTTACTGGCTGAAAAATCGGTGTTGATTACTGCTGCTGCTGGCGCTGGTATCGGCTTTGCGGCGGCTACGCGGGCGGCGGAGGAGGGTGCCCGGGCGGTTATGATCAGTGATATACACGAGGCGCGCCTGGAGAAAGCCGTGGCCGGCCTGCGGCAAGCGACAGGTCTCGAGGCGGTCTATGGCAGGCTCGCAAATGTCACGGTTGAGGACGATGTGCAGGCCCTGGTGAATGACGCTGAGCAGAAAATGGACGGTGTGGATGTATTGATCAATAACGCCGGCCTGGGCGGTACCCGGCTGCTGGTGGATATGCCGGACGAGGAATGGTCCCGGGTGCTGGACATCACGCTCACCGGCACCATGCGCATGACCCGTGCCATGCTGCGCAAAATGCAGCCGCGAGGCGCCGGGGTTATCGTCAACAACGCCTCGGTACTGGGTTGGCGCGCACAGAAGGAGCAATGCCATTATGCCGCCGCCAAGGCCGGGGTGATGGCGCTGACACGCTGCTCGGCACTGGAGGCCGCCGATTTTGGCGTGCGTATCAACGCGGTGTCGCCGTCTATTGCTTTTCACGATTTCCTGAAAAAGACCACTCCCATGGAATTATTGGAGGAACTCGCTGCCAAAGAAGCATTCGGCCGCGCAGCGGAAGTGTGGGAAGTCGCCAACGTGATGATGTTCCTGGCCTCGGATTACTCCGGTTACATGACCGGTGAAATCGTACCCTGCTCCAGCCAGCGCGCCTGATGTAGGGCAATTAGAACACTTGGGAACCCGCGGTGTGGGAGCATGTTTCGGCGTAGTGCCATGTTACAATGGCGCTGCCGTGCGAATGCTGCCTGCAGTAGCCGCTGGCCCCTATCGGCCAGGAATGTGTTGAAACATGAAAAAAATTGGCGAACTGCTGGTAGAGCAAGGCAAGCTTTCCGAACGGGATGTGGAGCGCACGCTCCTGGCCCAGGCGGAAATGGGCGGCGTATTCGGCCAGGTGCTGGTCAAACTCGGCCTCGTTTCTGAGGCAGATGTCGCTGCAGCCCTCGCTGCGCAGCTTTCCATTCCTCTGCAATTGTCACCCGATTACCCCGAGGTGCCTATTCGTCTTGAGGCCATCGCCCAGGACTTTCTGCTCAGCAATGCGGTGGTGCCCGTGTCCGATACCGAGCAGGAGACAGTGTTCGCTGCAACCCTGCCGCAGGACCCGTTTCTGGCCAAGGCGCTGGCGCTGGCGCTCGATAAGCCGGTGCGTATTGCCCTGGGCCTGGAAACCGATATCAACAAAGCTCTGCAGTTGTATGTGCAGGAACAGCAGGAGGCGGGTGAGGATGCCGCCGGGGATGATCAGTTTGGTGGTCAGTCAGACGATGAATTTATCGAGCACCTGAAGGATCTGGCCAGCGAAGCACCGGTGATTCGCCTGGTCAATCAGCTAATTCACCGGGCGGTGGACATGGGTGCTTCTGATATTCATATCGAGCCCTTCGAGGACGGGCTGCAGCTGCGTTACCGCGTGGATGGCGTGTTACAGGATTATGCTGATCCACCCGTGGCAAATCTGGCTGCGGCCATTGCTTCGCGTATCAAGTTGTTGTCGCAAATGAATATTGCTGAAAGGCGCCTGCCCCAGGACGGGCGCATCATGCTGCGGGTGAAGGGCCATGAGCTCGACTTGCGGGTATCGACAATCCCCACCGTACACGGCGAGAGCATTGTCATGCGTGTGCTGGACCGCGAGAGTATCCAGCTCGCCCTGTCGACCATGGGCTTCAGTGATGACACCCTCAAGCGCTACCAGAACCTGCTCGCCAGGCCCCACGGCGTGCTGTTGGTGACCGGGCCCACAGGTTCGGGTAAGACGACGACACTGTATGCGTCGTTGGCCTCCCTGGATTCCGAGTCCCTGAAAATTATCACAGTGGAAGATCCCGTTGAGTACCAGCTGCAGGGCGTGAACCAGATTCAGGTGCAAAACCAGATCGAATTGAGTTTCGCCCGGGCCCTGCGCGCCATTTTGCGCCAGGATCCGGACATCATCATGATAGGTGAAATGCGCGATACCGAGACGGCACAGATCGGGGTGCAGTCCGCCCTCACCGGCCACCTCGTGTTGTCCACGTTACATACCAATACGGCGGCAAGTGCCATCACCCGCCTGGAAGACATGGGAATCGAGCGCTACCTCATTACCTCGGCTGTCAATGGCGTGCTGGCCCAGCGCCTGCTGCGCACGCTCTGTAAGCACTGCAAGGTGCCGCACCAGGTGGGGCGCGACTATATACAGCAAACAGGCTTGCGCCGGTGGGTGAAAGAAGATTCGCTGCAGCTTTACCAGGCGGGCGGCTGTGTCGAGTGTAACCACACGGGGTATTCCGGGCGCACGGGCATTCACGAGCTGTTTGTGCTGGACGAGGAAATGCACCGGGTGATCCTGAGTGGAGCCGACGCCACTCTGTTGCATGTAGCCGCCAAACGCCAGGGCATGGTCACCCTCTATGAGGACGGGCTGCGCAAGGTAGTGCAAGGTGTCAGTTCCATGGAGGAGCTGCTGCGGGTTACGCAGGACCAGAGCGAGGCTGACGCCTCCCCCGGCGCAGTCACCGTCGATGCCCCTGCAGCTGAAAGCCTGTCGGTCTGATCCTGCCCATGGCCCACTTCAGTTACAAGGCAATAGGTCGCGACGGCAAGTCATTCAGCGGTGTGATTGAAGCGGACGGCCTGGAGCTTGCCTCCCGGCAGCTGCGAGGGCAGGGATACACCCTGCTCAAACTCGAAGCCGGTGGCAAGCTCAACAGCCCTGCAAACCGCGCGGCAGGCAAGCCGCCGGGGCGCCAGGACATCCTGTCCATGACCAGCGAACTGGCGGTATTGTTGCGAGCAGGGATGCCACTGGACCGGGCCCTGAAAGTGCTTATCGATATGGCGTCCTTACCTCAGATGCACCAGGTGCTGTCAGAACTGCTGGCAGCCGTAAAAGGTGGCAAGGCGCTGAGCCATGCCATGCAACCCCACGACGCGTTGTTCGGCACCTTTTATATCAGCATGGTGCGTGCGGGTGAGGCCAGTGGCCAGCTGTCGGCCGTGCTGGACCGGCTGGTGGAGTATCTGGAAAGCGCCAAAACCAATCGCGACAGCGTGGTGTCCGCCCTGATCTATCCCGCCATTCTGCTGGTGGTGTCGGTGCTGTCGATAGTGCTTATGCTGGGTTTTGTGGTGCCACAGTTCCAGACCTTGTTTGAGGATATGGGGGAAGCCCTGCCGCTGTTGACGCGGTTGGTTGTGGACGCTGCCGAGTTTATCAAGGTCTATGGCTGGCTGATCCTGCTGCTGGTCGGCGGTGTCGTGGTATACCTGCGCCGCTGGGCGGCCACGGAGGCCGGCAAAATCAGCCTGCATCAGCGCATGTTAAAAATACCACTGGCGGGGGGAATTATTTTTGAATTTGAGGTGTCGAAGTTTGCCCGCACCGTGGGTACGCTGCTGGGTAATGGTGTATCCCTGCTGAAGGCGATCTCCATCGCCATCGATACCGTCAATAATCGGGTTATCAAGGATGCGCTGCAGGTGCTGCCACCGGCGGTCAAGGCGGGCAAGCGCATGTCGAACGCACTGGCGGACACAGAAATGTTTACCCCCATGGTGATTCAGATGATTCGCGTGGGTGAAGAGTCCGGCAGCCTTGGCCAGATGATGCTGGAATTGGCCAAGGTGTTCGACGGTCACGTGCAGTCCGGCATCAAGCGCGGGCTGGCGTTGCTGGAGCCAGTGCTGATCCTGGGTATGGGATTTATGATTGCCGTCATTATTATTGCGATACTGATGGGCATACTTTCGGTTAATGATCTGGCGGTGTGAAGGCGCCGCCAGAATGAATGTAACAGGTAAGGGATTCAGAACTATGATGTTTAAGCGCGGTAAAACCACCATGACAACGGTATGTTTTCAGGCCGAGAGACAGCGCGGATTTACCCTGATGGAGTTGCTTGTAGTGCTGGCGATACTGGGGCTGTTGATGAGCCTGGTAGGCCCCAAAGTGCTTAACCAGCTGGGTGGTGCAAAAACCAAGACCGCGGGCATCCAGATCAAGGACCTGGAGCAAACGCTGGAGATGTACAAGCTGGATGTCGGTCGCTTCCCCACTACCGAGGAGGGGCTGGAGGCGTTGGTGACACGGCCCGGTAGTGCAGCCGGCTGGAATGGGCCCTATCTCAAGTCCGATGTGCCGCTGGATCCCTGGAAGTACGAGTACCATTACAAATACCCCGGAGACCACGGCGAGTTCGATATTTACAGCTATGGTCAGGACGGCCAGGCTGGCGGCGAGAGTGAAGACGCGGATGTGGGCAACTGGAACTAGCAGCCGCGAAACGGCTTACAGCTTTCCCGGCGCGGATATTTTGTGACGTTTCCCGTTTTGTTTGTTGAGCTGTCGGACTGCCGCCGGGTCCGGGGTTTTACCATGCTGGAGATGTTGGTGGCGATCACTATCGTTGGCCTGTTGCTGGCCGTGACTGTCCCTGCCTCCGCCCGTTTTTATGAATCAATCCAGTACCGCCAGGCCGTGCGCGACGTGATCACCGCGCTGGCCTCTGCCCGGTACCGGGCGATAAGTTCGGGCCGCGCCCAGGATGTCACCGTTGACCCGCAGGGCAATCGGCTCGGTAGTAACGACGAAGTGACCCATCTGCCGGAGGGCTTTGCAGTAACCGTGCATTCGGCCGGTGAACTCAATCGCAACAGCATGGGCGTTATCCGCTTTTATCCGGAGGGCGGTTCCAGTGGTGGCGGTATCGACCTGGAACGAGAGGATGGTTCCGGTGTCAGAATTTCCGTGGACTGGCTGGTAGGGCGTGTGAGTCAGGAGGCCTATGTTGCCGACTAACAGGCATTTGCCGGCCTCCCGGCGGGCCGGCGTTGCGGCCAGAACTCAAGCGTGCGGAGAGTTCGGCTTCTCGCTGTTGGAGATGATGGTGGCAATGGCGATTCTGGGGCTTGCCCTCGGCGCGCTTTACCAGGCCGCCAGCGGTGCCACCCGCAATATCAGGGCGGATGAGAAATATGCTTACGGCGTAGAGCTGGCGCGCTCGGTGTTGGCGGACAATGCCCGTGTTCCCGCCGGGGGTGTTAAGCGCAGTGGCGAAACAGCAGGGGGTTTCACCTGGCAGGTCGCCACGCACCGCATCAATCTGAGTCGCACAGCTCTCGCGTCCGCCAGCCTGCACGACATTGAGGTGTCTGTCAGCTGGCAGGACGGTAGTCGGCGCCCTGAAGTGGTACTGAATTCGGTGGTTGAGGGGGCTGCGCCATGACAGCGGTCGCAGGCGCCGAGCGGCGGCACGACAACAGTGGCTTCAGTCTGGTGGAAGTTGTGGTGGCGCTGAGCATCCTGTCCCTGGTTCTGCTGGCCACTGTTACCGGTTTGCGGACGCTGGCGAACACCCAGGTCACTGTAGAGCGCATGACGGAACGGGTTGACGAGGTGCGCACCGTGAGCAGCTTTCTGCGCGACACCATGGAATCAGCGGCAGTCGGCAGTGGTGGGGCCGGCGGCCTCTCTCTGGGGGCGGCTAGTAAAGAAGAGGCCTACTTTGAGTTGTCTTCGAATGCGTTGATCTGGAAGTCGACGATTCTCATAGGTGAGCGCTTTGGCGGCAGCTACCTGCTGCGCCTTGCCCGGGAAGACGACCTGTTGGTATTGCGCTGGCAGAAACCCCTGGTGCCGGGCCAGCCGAAGGAGTGGCGTGAGGCCCAGGTGCGCACCCTGGCGGATGAGCTGCAGGAATTTGAGATTTCCTGGCGTGAAGGTTTTCGCGATGAATGGCAGCGGGAGTGGCGCCCTGGCGACGTAGCTGGCTGGGTGCGGCTGCAGATACGCACAGGGGGGCGTTATTGGCCCGAGTTGATCATGCAGGTGCCGCAGTGATGTCGCGCACAATAGCCGTGTTGCACCGGGGCGGATTCCCGGGTAATCGTGAGCAGGGCGTTGCTCTGGCGATAGTGGTCTGGTTTATTGCCGGCATGTCCCTGCTGGTGGCCGGTATCGTTGCCCAGGCCAGGGTAGACACCCAGATGGCCCAAACCCATGTTGCCAGGGCTAAAGCAATGGCGGCGGGCGACGGTGCGATCCAGTTGATGATGGTAGATGTGATGACGGCCAAGGGCGATGACAATCAGCCACCGGTGGGTACATATCGGCTCGGTGATATCGAGGTGGCTGTGGCGCTGGTACCCGCTGAGGGCCTTATTGATATCAATGGCGCATCGGGCGAAATACTGTATGCCCTGTTCCTGGTCGCGGGCGGGTTGCCAGAGGACGAGGCGAGGTTGCTGGCGGAGAATATGGTACAGTCGCGCACCGCGCTGCCGGGTCGAGGTGGTGCTGTAAAGCTGGCAGCTATAGAGGATTTCTTGCGCGTGCCGGGCAGTAGCCGCACCTTGCTTGATGCCGTCAGGGACTTTATTGTGGTTTCAGAATCGGGAAGGGGCATTACAGACTGGTCGCAGGCGCCGGATGCTCTGTTGCGTATTTTGTCAAAGGTAAACCCTGCAAAGGCCGATGCGATCAAGGCTAAACAGAACAGTGCCGCTGCCAGTTTTTCGCGAGCATCCGGTCGTGAATCTCGTGGCGGTAGCTCTTTGACCGGTAACTTCAGAGCTGATGCCATCGTGCGCTACGGCGATAAACTCTGGTTGCGCCGGCGCTGGATATCAATCGAGTCCAGCCCCCTCACGGAGTTGCCCTGGCATATTACCCGTACGGAGCCACCGCGTGTGTTGATGGAAGACAGTTATCTAATATGATGCTAGAGAAAGGCCAAAACTGGGAATTTTTCGGCTATGACATGCGCAATCTTGGCGGCTTTTGGACTGCTGCCTGGAGAGACTTGCTCTGGTCGCACGACTCACCGGTGCGCAAGCGCCTCGACGAGGTTGTGACAGTACACTCCAGCGCTGGCACCAGCAGCTATCAGGCCGGCGCCGCGTGCGAGGGCGTACTCGATTCCGATTGCAGGGCGGTGCTACTGCCCGACGAACTGGTGTTGTGCAAGCAGATTCGTGTGCCCCTGCAGGCCGAGGGGGAAATGACTTCCCTGCTTGCATTGGAGGTCAGGTCCAGCAGCCCGTTCGCCGCCGCCGATACCCGGTGGGGTTGGGCTGTGGTGGGCCGGGATGATGCGGCAATCCATGTCGCGCTCGCAATCGTTTCCGCCAGTGCCGCCATGACCTTCCTCGGCAGGGAATACGACTCCCACGACAGCCATGCACAGGAAGTATGGGTAGAAGTAGACGGCAAGATGGTAGTCGTGCAGGGTTTCGGTGAGAATTTGCGTGAACACCGCTATCGTCGCAGATTATTGCAATCCACAGCGCTTGTAGTGGCAATAAGCGTGTTGCTGCTGGCGATGCTGGGTGTTTCCGCTCTGTTCAAGGGGGCGGAACTGCAGCGCCTTGAGTATCTGGCAAGTGTTACTGCAGAAGCGGCCGGTGAAGCTTCCCGGCTCAAGAGCCTGCTGGCGGTGGCAAATGAAACCATTGCTGCCGCCAATGCGGTCGTCGCCGCCTATCCCAACCCCCATGCAGAAATCGCACGCCTCACGCACCTTTTGGCTGATGATATATCAATCAACAGTTTTTCGATGGCCGGACCGGACATTCGACTGCGCGGACGTGCCGCGAATGCAGCGCTCGTGCTGGAGGAGCTGACAGACGAGCCGGGTTACCTGAAGGTGAACGCGCCACAGCCCACAGTCATTGTAGAGAATGAGGAGCAGTTTTACTTCGATATTCGGGTCGGCAAAGAGGTGGCGGAGTGAATTGGCTCAAAGCCCATCCGCGTACAGCGTGGATATGCGGTCTGACACTGCTGGTGCCGTTGTTTGTGTATCTCAATGTTGTATTCAGTTTGCTGGGTATGCACGGTGCAGCTCAGGCAGAGATCGACCGTATTGAGCCGCGCATCGCCCGTATGCAGGGTTTGATCGACTACGAAGAACAGTTGCGCGAGGCAGCGGTTGTTGTTGATTCGAAAGTGCTTAAATTGGTGTACCCCGGGTCGGAAGACCAGGCTGCGGTGGCCGCTGAATTGCAGACCCAGGTGCGGGACATTTTTAGCACTGCCGGGCTTGCGATCACCAACAGTCAGGTGCTACCGGTTCGTGTACAGGGCGATTTCGATTATATCAGCGTGAAACTCACACTGAATGGCAGTCTGCCAGCGCTCGATGAAGCGCTGGCTGGGGTGGCGGCCTATTTGCCGCTGGTGCTGGTTGAGTCGATGGATGTGTATCCCGCCCGGTCACGCAGGGGCAAGGAAGTGACGGGTGAGCAGACACTTACCGCCAGTCTCCAGCTGCTGTCCCTGAGGGCGGCCCAGTGAGCTGGTTGCAGAGTATTGGCCAGCGTTATCGGGTCAGCGAAGATCCCCTGCGGACTCTGCGACGCATTGAGTTGGTAGCGCTGCTACTGGTGGTGTTACTGTGCCTGCAGCTCATTTTTGGTGCGATTATTCTCGCCGCAACTACCGGGCCGGACGCGGTCAGCCCCGCCGCCGATTCTCTGCAGGTTCCGCCTGTTATCGGCCCGGCGGTCGTTGATCCAGATGAACGCAATGAGATTATTAGCCGGCCGTTGTTTTGGAGTGGCAGGCAACCCTCCAGCGCTGAGGGCAGTGGTGGAGAAAAACCTCCCCGCGAAGCGGAGAAACTCCAGGGCGTGAAGCTGGTCGGTGTGTTTGGCAGTGGTGAGCGCCTTGGAATCATCGCGTTGGTCAAGGACCAGAAGCGGCGTATATTGGTTGGGGAAAGCCTTGACGGCTGGACCCTGGAAACCATTGCGTCCGATGAAATCGTTCTGACGAATGGCGAGCGTAGCGAAACACTCAAGCTGCAACGTGGCGAGGTAAGCAAGGCTGCCCCGGCGGTCAAAGCGCCAGATGCCAGGGCAGGCCGGCCGGTCAGGCAGTATTTACCGCCCGCCGTGTCCGACGACAGGGCACCTGAGCCTGCCGCTGCGACTGGCAACAAGTCCAGAAAAACCCCTGCCAAGCCGCGGATTGAGCAAGGCCTCGGGCTGGGCCCTCGGTGACAAGAACTAAAAGCGAATTAAACAGACCAATATCAAAGGGACGATTGGGAAATTCCATGCACAATAAAATGATAGCTGTTGCTCTGGTGTTGTTGCTGGCCAGCTGCGCCACCCCCCATAGCGGCGGGGGTTCTGGCCTTTCGACAGCGGAGGGCGAGACCCAGGCCAAGCCAAAGGTCGACGCATCGGCGCCATTGGCAACGTCCGCGGCTGATCTCGCTGAGTCCAAAGCGGAGGAGGCGGAGAAGAGCGACCCGACGATTTACCGCGGCAACAATCGCCAGGTGAACATGCCGGCGGTGCAGGAACCTATCCGTTTCCTGGGTGAAGATGTCAGCATTAATTTTGAGCAGGCCCCGCTCAGCGAAGTCATGCACGCGATTATGGGTGACATACTGCAGCTGGATTACGTGGTCGACCAGCCTATCAAGGGTGAGGTTACCCTGCGCACCCGCACACCCATACCCCGCGATGAATTATTCGCCGTGTTGGAATCGCTGCTCAAGGCCAACAATGTCATCATTATTCGCGGCAGTGACGGTCGCTACCTGGTGACCAGTACAGCGAATGGCGCCAAGGTTGCGCCCGGCGTGTCCAATCCGCGTAATCAGGGTGTTGGTTACAGTACAATTGTGGTGCCATTGCAGTACATCAGCGCGTCCAATATGGCTGAAATTCTGCAGCCCGTGGCGGACCCTGTCGCTTTTGTGCGTGTGGATAACGTCCGCAATCTGCTCATGCTGGCCGGTAGCCGGGCCCAGCTTAATGGTTGGCTGGAGATGGTCGAAACCTTTGACGTGGACCTGCTTGCGGGTATGTCTGTGGGTATCTTTCCGCTGGAGAACAGCAGCGCGGACGAGGTTCACCAGGCTATTTCCGCTTTGCTGTCCAGCGGGGAGGGGTCTGAAGAGCAGGGTGGCGACTGGTCCCAGCTCATTCGCGTTATCCCCATTGCCAGACTTAACAGTATCCTGGTAGTGACGCCAAGGGCTCATTATCTGGATATCGTGCAGAAGTGGATTACGCGCCTGGATGATGCCTATGTGTCCGGCGCCGACATGCGTCTGTACGTTTATCCAGTGCAAAATACCACTGCAGAACGCCTTGCAACGCTGCTTAACAGTATTTATTCCGGCAATATGAGTCAGAAGTCCGGCTCCTCCAACAATAACGGCGGTTTTGGTTCTTCTTCTTCTGGCTTTGGTAGCGATGCCTCTGTAGCACCCGGCATGAACCGTGAAAGTATCGGATCATCCTCTGCTGTTGGCGGCAACTTTAATCCGCGCTCCAATAATTCCGGTAGCGACTCCGGCGGTATCTCTACAGTGGCGATGGCCGGTGGCAGTAATTCCCTGTTGGCCGATGTGCGGGTCGTGGCTGATGAGGAAAGCAATGCGCTGTTGATTTATTCCACGGGTATCCAATACAGAATCATCAAAACCGCGTTGGAACAGCTGGACCAGGAGGCCACGCAGATCATTATCGAGGCCAGTATTATCGAGGTGACGCTTACCGATAACCTGCAGTACGGTCTCGAGTGGACTTTCAGTAACGAGATTGGAGACGACCGTACCGGCACCGGTTTGCTGACAGGTGCGGCTTCCAGTGGACTGGGTCTCCCCAGTGTCTCCGGGTTTTCCTATTCGGTAGTCAACAGTGCAGGCGACATCAAAGCGGTGCTAACGGCACTGGCTGAAGACAAGCTGCTCAATGTTATCTCCACCCCGTCGGTGATGGTGCTCGACAATCACGATGCCTATATTCATGTAGGTGACCAGGTGCCCGTGCAGTCATCGACCACCCAGACGGATGGTGGTAATACCATCCAATCCATCGAGTACAAATCTACCGGTGTTCAGCTCAATGTCCGTCCATCGGTCAACGCCGGCGGTCTGGTCACCATGCAGATCGAGCAGTCGGTTACCGACGTCGGTGAGATAGATCTCGCCACCCGCCAGCGTTCGTTTAACGAACGCTCCATTATGAGCCGGGTTGCCGTGCGCTCCCATGAGTCTGTGGTGCTGGGTGGATTGATTCGTGAAAACGCCAGCAGTAGTGAGTCAGGGATACCTTTCCTGCACACTTTGCCGGTTATCGGCCCTCTCTTTGGCAGCACGGTCAAGGAAGACCGGCGTACCGAGCTACTGGTTATTATCACTCCGCGTGCCCTCTACAATGAGCAGGATCTGCGCGAGGTCAGCGAGCAGATGCGCTCCCAGATCCGGCATATGGAATTGATCGAACTGCCCGCCAAATAAACCGTGCTGGTCTCGATCCACATGCCAAAAACAGCGGGAGTGAGTTTTCGCGCCTCGCTGGAAGAGCATTTTGGCGAGCGCTTGCGCCCCGATTATGATGACTACCCCCTGGCTCAGCCAGCGGAGCGGCGCCGGGAGCAGGCCAGGCTTCGGGGAGAGGCAGCCCAGCCCGCAGAATTCACTGATGTCGGCTGTGTGCATGGGCACTTCCTGCCTTTGAAGTACCTGCCGCTGGCGCAATCCCGGCCCTGCACCTTCGTTACCTGGTTGCGAGAGCCATTGGCCCGGCTGGCGTCACATTACGATTACTGGCAGCGCAGTTACGACCCGGACTCCGGCCTGACGTCCTCCCTGCATCGAAGAGTCGTTGAGGAGGAATGGTCTCTACGGCGTTTTTGCCTGGCGGCGGAACTGAGGAATGTGTATACGGAGTTTTTGTGGGGTTTCCCGCCCAAGCGTCTGGATTTCGTCGGAATTACCGAATTTTTCGCTGAAGATTTGCGGTACTTTTCACGGGAAATATTGGGGAATAATTTGCAGCCTCAGACGTTGAATCAGCGGAGCCAGGCAGCGGCACCAGCCTCGGAGGCGAGTCTCAGCCATGCCGAGCGCGCTGAAATCGAGGAATTCCACGCCGCAGACCTGTCCCTTTATCACGGCGCTCTGGCGCAGCGTCGGGGTCGGTTGAGCGGGCGACGTTAGCGGTGTGCACCCGCTTGTGCGTCCAACGCGATGCTGTATAATCGCCGTCAATTCTCAAGAAAAGGTAATAAACACAGTATGTTACATTGTTATGTGAAGAGTTTTAGGGTGCTGTTGTTAGCGCTGCTTGTTGGCGTCCTGGCAGGCTCACCGGCCTGGGCTGATACCCCTGCCGGGCTCACCCCGGAGCAGGAAGATGCACTCAAGCTGCGGGTGCGCGAGCGCTGGCAGACATTGATAGAAAGAGACTTTGAACAGGTCTGGGAGTTTTCCACACCTACTTTCAGAGGAATATTCCCTAAAGCCATGTATGTGCATAATTTTTCCTATGCAGTGGCCTGGGAGTTGACATCGATTGACGTTGTTAACTATGATGCCAACGCAGCTGTGGCTAGTGTGGCGGTGGGGGTCATGTCCCAATCGACCAAACAAGTCTCTTCAGCTTCCAGGGCGTTGGGCGCCGTGCCAATAACCATACGCGAGAAGTGGATCTTCGCTGATGGCGAATGGTGGCATAGTACCAATGAATAAGGGCTGTAGCAGGTTGACAGCTGGCTGCTGCTGGCAATAATAGCGCTAGCAATCTAGAAACGACGATTGTGACAAAAAATCATTAGGAGTCTCCAAAATGAAAGCAACTTTTAAACCTCTCGGCCTTGCCGCTGCAGTAGCAGCTGTAACTGCCGGTTACGCCGGTGTTACCCAGGCGCAAGCTGAGCTTGCAAACAACAGCCTCGGTGATTTGGGTATCATCCCTTACTACACTACAGCTGGTAGCTTTGTTACCGGTGTGCATATTATCAACACCGACAGCGTGAACACCCAGGTAGTCAAGCTGCGTATGCGTCGCGGTTCCGATTCCATGGACGCGCTCGACTTTAACCTGATCCTCTCACCTAACGATGAGTGGACCGGTTTTATCAATGACGATGCCGACGGCACAATCGTATTTGCCACCGACGACAACAGCTGTACAGCGCCTATTCTTCCCAACGGCCGCGCCGAAATGCCCGGCCTGTATGCTGAAGGTGCTGGCCAAGGCTATCTCGAAGTGATTGGTATGGCTTCAGCTGGCCCCGGAGAGCCCATTTCCATTGGCGCGCTGCACGGTTCCGACGGTGTACCTTTTGACTGTCAGGCAGTTGAATCGAACTTCTTCCGGAATGCCACGCTTACGCCTCTTCCCTACAGCGCCACTGGTAGTAAAGGTGTCCTGGCTGCCAATTTGTCTGCGCAAACTTGTACCGATGCAATATTTGCTGCATCAGGCGGCGGTTTTGGCGCGAATTGTTCAGCTGCTAGTACTGCAGTGCTGGAAAACAACTACGGCGACACCGACAACGTGCTGAAGGTATCGTTCTTCCACCGCGACGCAGACTCTGGTCTCGAGTTCGGTAACTCTGCCGTTCACCTGCAAAACTTCTCCGACGCTGCGATGATGAGTAATCAGGAAATTAACGTGGTGGGTTCTCTCGACGGGTACGGTTACCTGTTCCCGGACCTCAACGGTGGTTCACCGGTTGACCCGCTTAATCCGCGCGACCGCTTCACTTTTGTTCGTGAAGCCCTCGGTGCCAATACCATCATCAATGATTGGTCAGTTGCCGCTGCTCGTAATGTCAGCACCGACTGGGTTGTTACGCTGCCCGGCCAGTACGTCATGCTTGATCTGCTGACCTATACAATCTCTCTGTTTGACCCAGACGTAAGCTGTCTGACCAAGGAGCAGGCTGATGCTAGTCCGGCTCTGGCTCCCAATAACGATCAGTTCTACTGCGATGAGCGTGATCTTCCAGTAAACCTGTTCATCGACGTTTACGATCGTGAAGAGCAGACATTCTCTAACCCTGATAGCGGCCTGGTGATTTCTCCCAATATCTCCAATGCTCCCGGTCAGGATGTACTGGAAAATGAAGTGACTGTTATCCAGTGGACCGACGGCAGCATCGAGCCGGTTCTTCCCAGCGAGTACGCCAGGAAGTATGACGTTAGTGCACTGGGTGCAGAAAGTGGCTGGGCATCACTGCGTGTTACCTCTGCGACTGGCAAGACCCAGGGTATTTACGACTATGTCGATTCAGCTGCAGCGGGCTACGCAGTCTTTGACTCAATCGTGAATCCTGCTGTGCCTATCGTGGGTTTCGTAGCCTGGGAGCGTAGCTTCCCATCTGACCCGAGTGCCAACTACGGCCGTATCGTAGAGCACTCTTACGAGTCTAACTAAGCTGTAAAGTCTTAGCTCTAGAAGTTAAAAGCCGGTGCTTTCGGGCACCGGCTTTTTTAATGGTGCAATTTTGTAAAATTGAAGGTAGATGTTTTGATGCGCTTAACCAAGAGTACGATCACCCTATTGCTGTTTTTCCTTTTATCGGGGACCGGGGTCTTCGGCCAGAATGTTATTGAAGACGAGGGTGTGGGTATGACCGCCCAGGAATTGGAGTTCATCGTCAGATACTGGACTCCCCAGATGCGCCAGTCTGCTGCCGTGGATATGGGTGATCGCTATGAACTGTTGAATATGGCGCTTGCGAACAAAAAAATCGCCCTGGAAGCGAAAAAATTTACCCCGGAGGACGACCCGGATCACTACTGGGCGAATCAGTTGGTTATTCGCAATACCGAGCGCAAGTTTGTAGTGGACAATTATATAGCCAACCTGAAAATTCCGGATATGTCCGAACTGGCAGCGGAAAGGTATCTCACCGCGCCCGATAAGTACGCACTGGTGCCAGAGTCCCGCAAAGTTTCCCACATCCTGTTTCGCTGCGAGGGGCCGGATTGTGACCGTGAAGCGCTTAGAAAGGACGCGGCCCAGGTCCTGGCGCAACTTGAGTCAGGTGCCAACTTTGAAGCGATGGCTCAGCAGTATTCCGGCGACCCCGGAAGCAAAGACAAGGGTGGGAAGTTTGACAAATGGTTGCAAACCCGGACTGAGAACGTGGAACCTTATTTTCTGCAGGGTGTGTTTGCCATAGACGAGGTAGGGGACTACTCCCCCCTGGTGGATTCGCAATTCGGTATACACATCATCCGGCTGGATGAAGTCAGGGAAAAGAGTCACTTGCCGTTTGAGGAAGCCAAGGGTGCTATCGTTGCTGAACTGAGGCAGGAGTACAAGGTGCTTGCGGCCAAAGAGTTCGACGCCCGTTTTCGCCTGACCGATGAGACCTACATCGACAAGGCGGCCATGGAGGAGATTTTCTCGCAGTATGACGCCGATGGTGACCTCATCAAGCAGTGATCAACGCACTTCATGGTAAACTGGGCACCCCCAATCCAGCGTGAGCATACTTTGAAGAGCACCACTGAATTGAACGAGCTGCTGTTTGTCGTCGGCATGCACCGCTCCGGCACGTCTGCTCTGTGCGCTGCATTGGCCGCCTGTGGTGCCTCCTTTGGCGACCGGTTGATTGATGCCATGGCTGGAGTCAACGACGAGGGCTTTTGGGAGGATAGCGGTGTAGTTCAGATCAACGAAGAGCTACTGGCGCTGAACAGCTCCAGTTGGTTTTCACCGCTGCCGGATGTTGCCGGCACGAATTGGAATAACCCGGTATACGGTGCGCTGAGAGAGCAGGCTCTCACGATTTTGGCCGCCGGTTTCGGCAAGGCAAAATTACCGGTGGTTAAAGACCCACGTTTTTGCCTTACTTTGCCCTTTTGGCTACCTCTGTGTGACGAACTGGGCATCACTGCCCGGGTTTGTGTCATCGGCCGGGCTCCGCTGGAGGTGGCGCGTTCCCTGGAAAAGCGGGACGGTTTTCCAGTCGGTTACGGACTGCGCTTATGCCTATTCTACCGGGCTTGCATCCAACAGTTGGTCCCTTCTAATACGCTCTACATTCGCTTTGAAGATTTGTTGCAAGACCCCGAGGCGGCCATGGCAGCATTAGGTGTTGTGTTACCGCTGGCTACAGGGTATGCCGGTGAGTCTGCTGTGCGCAGTGACCTGCGCCACCAGTTAGCGGGTGCGGGGAGCGAACTGCTAATCCGTGCCGACTCAGGTGACATCGATATAGCCGCACTGCAGCGCGAAATCGAGGCAGCTTATCCCCGGGAACAGACCCTGCGCGATTTTGCCAACACAGTCACTATCCGTGGGCGGGAGCTGGAGCAAATAGGTGAGGAGCATACAGCTGCTCTGGCGACCCTGGATCAACGGGACAGGGATATAGAGGCCTTGTCGGCCGAGCACCGCCAGGCCTTGGCCACGGTGGATCAGCGCGATGCCGATATAGAGTCCCTGTCAGGCGAGCACCGCGCAGCTCTGGCTATAATCGATGAACGGGATGAACAGATCCGCGAGTTCGATCGGCGCTTGTCACAGTTGGGCGAGGAACATAGTCATGCTCTGCAGACATTGCGCGAACGCGATGCCGAATTGGCCTGGATCAAGCAGCGCCTCGACGCGGTGAGTAAAGTGCCTGGTATTGGCTATCTGATCCGTCGGTTGAGAAAACATGCGCAAGGTTAATGTCATCATCCCCGTATACAAGGGGATAGAAGAAACCCGGCGCTGCCTGGCCTCGGTATTGGCGACAGTAGAGAACGAATGGACACAGGTAGTCGTTATCAATGACGGCTCGCCGGAACCTGTCATCACCGCCTATCTGCGCGAACTCGCGGCAACACATGATCAGCTGGTGCTGCTTGAGAACGAACAGAACCTGGGCTTCGTCGCTACCGTAAACCGGGGGATGCAGTACGATAAACAGCGTGACGTGCTGTTGCTTAACAGTGATGTGGAAGTGGCCAATGACTGGCTGCACCGCATGCGCACGGCCGCTTACCGGAATGAAAAAGTGGCGAGTCTTACACCTTTCTCCAACAATGCAACGATTTGTAGCTTCCCCGAGTTTTGTGGCGATAACAAGTTGCCATTTGGGCTTCCGTTGGCGGAAATTGACGTCTGCTTTGCTGCCCGGTTTGGTCCGGAGGACGTGATTCCGGTGCCCACAGGTGTGGGTTGCTGCATGTACCTGACGCGCGACTGTCTTGACGCGGTAGGCTATTTTGATCTTGAAACGTTTGGCCGGGGCTACGGCGAAGAGAACGATTGGTGCCAGCGCGCAGAGAAGGCGGGCTGGCGCAACCTGCATCTGACAAACTGTTTCGTCTACCATGCGGGCGGTGTTAGTTTTGGCTCGGAACAGCAGGCTAGAGTCGAAAATGCCCAGGTGCTGTTGGCGCAGAAACACCCGCGCTACGCTGCCGATGTGGAGCGTTATCTGGCTGCTGACCCGGCGCGGGAAAAACGCGGGAGGGCCTTGTTGGCACTGATAGCGGCGCACGGTTTACCCACAGTTGTCATGGTATCGCACAACCTCGGAGGTGGTGCCCAGCAACACGTGGAAGAACTGGTCAAATTGTACCAGGGGCGCGCGCAATTCCTGCAGCTGACACCCGAGAACGCGGGCGAATCGGTGCTGTTGACCTGCTTCGATGGTGCCCGTCGCCTGCCCGACGGTCTGCATTTCGAGGTGCCGGGTGAATATGACAAATTGTTGCGGCTGTTATCCGAGTTGGGTGTGGGCAGAGTGCATTTTCATCACACCATGGGCTTGCCACCGCGGCTCTGGCTGCTGGGTAAGGACCTGGGTGTGGGGTACGATCTCACGATTCACGACTACTACCTGGTGAACGGCAATCCCACACTCACTGACAGCGAGGCACGTTTTGCCAGTGAATCCCTCGACGATTTTGACGAGCAATGTGCGGGTCATTATCCCTTGCCACCCGGTGTCGACGCGGACCTTTGGCGGACTAACCAGCGATTGCTGGTGGAAAATGCCGATCGGGTAATTTTTCCTTCAGCCGATGCGAACCGGCGATTTTGCCGGTTTTTTGATATCAAACTCCCGGTCACTGCATGGCACCCGGATTACTGGCAGTCCCAGCCCTATCCGGAACCCCGCTGGCGGCATGCCGGCGATCGACCTTTGCGCGTGCTAGTGCTGGGGGCGTTGAGCAGGGAAAAAGGTGCTGACAACCTGGAGGCTGTTGCTGAGAGCATGGCTGGGGAGGCTATCGAGTTCCACTTGCTTGGCTACGCCTACCGCGCCATAGCGGGCAATGTGTTTACTCACGGCCCCTACCAGAACAATGAAGTTTATGCCCTGATGGAGCAATTAGCGCCCGACGTTGTCTGGTACCCCGCCCTGTGGCCGGAGACTTACAGCTATACCCTCAGCCTCGCGCTGCATTGTGGCTTGCCAGTGGTTGTGCCGGATATCGGGGCCTTTCCCGAGCGAGTTACAGGGCGTGACCTCAGCGCGGTCGTACCGTGGAACCGGTCGCCGGTGGAGTGGCAAACGTTCTGGAGAGAGGTAATGAATCGTGGTGCTCTGCCCGCGGCGGGTTTGAGCATCCTTGATCAAAGCACTGATCTGGTGGCAGATAATGATTTTTACAATGACAGCTATTTACAGGCGGTTGCTGTGAAGGAAGGGCATCTGGCGGATGAAACCCTGGACAGCCTGGCTGGTAACTACTACCTGTTGCGAGCTGGCCTATCCCGCAGAGAGCGCCTCCTGCGCGGTATTTGGCGGGTCAGTCGCAGTCCGTTTGTGGCAAAATGTGTGGCGCTTGTACCGTTTCGGCTGAAACAGTCGTTCAAGCGCCGCCTTTCATCCCGCCCTATGCACGATATCGTATACAAGGAGTAAGCAGGGTTTCGGCCCCAAAAAAAGCCATGGCTACTGTCTACCTTCATATCGGCGCACCAAAGACTGCAACCTCCACTCTGCAAAGTATGCTGGCGGGTAATTTTGAGCAGCTCTTGAGGCAAGGCGTACTCTATCCACAACTGCTCAGGCACGGTGACGCGCACCACACACTGGTAGCCGACCTTATCCAGGCGTATCAGGGTCATACCATGGCCGACTTGTGGTACGGCGATCGCACCCGTGGCGAAGCCTGGCAGAATTTGCAGCGGGAGATAGAGCAATACCCCGGAATCGAAAAAATTATTCTCAGCTCAGAGTTGTTCTTTGGCCAGACCCGGCGTCTTGAAGACATGCTGGCGGACATTCAGGGCCGGCTCAGTGCGCATGAACTGAAGGTCGTGGTTTATCTGCGGCGCCAGGACCAGCTTTACAGCTCGTTTTTTAATCAGGACGTCAAAGGTGCGAGACAGTGGGCGCACAATGCGTACCAGTTTTACCAGACCCACCAGATTTTCCAGCACGATTACAGTGAGCTGTTGGGTATTTGGAGCGATGGGGTGGGGCGCGAGAACATGGTGATTCGACCGTACGAGACTGCCCAGTGGGTGGGCGGCAACATTATCGACGATTTTTGTGCGGCAACCGGTATTGAACCTCTGGGCAGTGTGCCCACCGCACCGAATGAGAGCCTTGGGCCCACCCAGCTATATGTGAAGCTGTGTCTTAATCGGGTGGGCTATGACAAGGGTGCGAATGAGAGTGTACTTGCGCTCCTGCAGCAGGTGTATCCGGAGACTCCCGGCGGGCCTTGTACTTACGTGCACCGCGGTCTGTACCGGGAGTATCGCAAAAAATGGATCAAGGTGAACAAGCGCATTGCAGATCATTATCTGGACGGGGAACTGCTTTTTTGCGATCCCATTCCGCCACCGGAGAAAATTGACCTGTACCAGCCAGAGCTAGCGCTGATCGAACATTGCCTGCTGGCGCTCTTCGAGCACTTCAGTGGCCCTGGCGATCAGGAGCACCGGAGCCTGTTTGCACGGGCGATGTTGCTGATCCTTGCAGAGAAGGATTTATGGGACGAGTTTGAGCCTATGCGGTGCAATACCCTGATCCAGTGGGTCTAAATTGTCGATGAGATTTCCCTTTGAAAAGGTATCCGCGCACGAGGAAAAGCTGAGGGATTATTTCGTGGGTTTCGACATTCCCACCGATACCAGCGCTTTGAAAAAACCTGTTTGTATCATGCTGTTTACCAATCGCTCGGGCTCTTCCCTGGTGTCTGAGCATATGCGTTCCGCGCCGCAGTTCACCGGTTTTGGCGAGCCACTGAATGCCAGGTGGATTATTGAACGCTGTGAGCGGGAGGGTCTTAGCAGCTTTGCGGCGTATCTGCGTTGGGAAACTACGCGGTTATACCAGCATAAGCCAGAGGCTTTTCTCGGCATGAAGGCCTCCTACGGGCAGGCTATGATGCTGATGCGCAGCAAGGCCATACCCCGGTTCTTTGATGATGTTCGCTGGGTGGTTATACAACGCGATGATCTTTTGTCCCAGGCGGTGTCCTTTGCCATCGCCGACCAGACCAAGCAGTGGCACAGTTTTGACAGTGGCAAGCCAGTGGACCCGGTGTACGATTACCAGGATATCCGGCGGCGGCTGCATGGGTTTGCCCACTCCAGTATGGCCATCAACATGTTTTGCTCGATCTTTGATATCCGACCCTATCGCATCGTCTACGACGAGTTTGCCTGCGACCCGGTGGCCGGTGCCCGGGCCCTCGCCAGTTACCTGGGTGTTGACGACGTGACCATCGATTCAGAGGCCTTACAGATGGAGCGGCAGCGAGACAGTTTCAGTGCCGAGTTTCGTAGACGATTTCTGGAGGATTATCAGACAGGCATTGCCAACATCGGTATTTCCACCGGGGAAGACGGGGCGGACACTGAGTGAGTAACTGGCGCGAGGCGGTGTTCAACCGCCGAATGCTTATCTGTGTATTCACAGGCTTTACCTCGGGTATGCCACTGTACGTGCTGATTCAACTGGTGCCCGCCTGGTTAAAGGACGGGGGCGTCTCACTGACCGAGATTGGCTTGTTTGCGCTGGTGGGTATCCCCTATGCCTGGAAGTTTGCCTGGGCGCCCTTGATGGATCGCTGGATACCGCCCTTTCTCGGTCGCCGCCGTGGCTGGATGTTGATATGCCAGTTGGCGCTGCTGTTGTCTATCGGCATTCTTGGTGCATTTGACCCGGCACGGTCTACCTGGCTGATCGCCTGGCTGGCTGTGGCTGTGGCTTTTTTCAGTGCCAGCCAGGACGTGGCAGTGGACGCCTACCGGCGGGAGATACTTCCCGACGCGGAATTGGGGCTGGGCAATGCTATCCACGTGCAGGCCTACCGTATTTCCGGCCTGATTCCGGGCGCACTGGCACTCGTTTTGGCAGATATTCTGCCCTGGTCAAGTGTGTTCTGGATCACCGCGTCATTTATGGCTGTGGGTGTGATCATGACGCTTGCAGTCACAGAGCCGATATCAGAACTCCCCACGGGCACTGGGCTCAGGGAGGCAATAATGAACCCGTTTGCTGAATACGTTATCCGGCGGGGCTGGAGCGGAGTGCTGCTGGTATTGGGCTTTATGTTTCTCTACAAGCTGGGGGACAACATGGCCACAGCGCTGGCCACGCCGTTTTATCTCGACCTCGGGTTCAGCATGACGCAGATTGGCCTGGTGGCCAAGAATGCGGCGCTGTGGCCGGCAATTTTCGGTGGCCTGGCCGGCGGGCTGATCATGCTCCGCCTGGGGATCAATAGAGCGCTGTGGCTTTTTGGCGTAGTGCAGGTAGTGAGTATTTTAGGTTTTGCAGTACTGGCCAGCAGCGGTCCAGTAGTGTGGCTTCTCGCGGTTGTTATCGGTTTTGAATACCTGGGAGTGGGGCTGGGGACTGCTGCATTCACGGCGTTTATAGCCAGGGAGACGAGTAGAACCTACGCCGCCACCCAGTTTGCGCTTTTTACCGCGTTGGCGGCTGTGCCACGCACTTTTGCAAATGCCAGTACGGGGATAATCGTAGATCACGTCGGCTGGGTAAATTTCTTCCTGATTTGCGCTATGCTCGCGATTCCCGGAATGCTGCTGTTATTGTGGGTGGCACCCTGGAATTCAGGCCCGGCAAGAGAATAAAAATGAAAGTGCTGCACGTTTACCGTACCTATTTTCCAGATTCCCAGGGCGGGCTGGAGGAAGTGATCCGGCAGATCTGCCTGGCGGCACGGGAGCACGGTGTCACCAGCAAGGTGTTTACCCTAAGTGATGAGCCGTTTCCTCATACTCTCCCCAGAGTGGAGGCCGAGGTGGTCAGAGTACGCAAAACCTTTGAAATTGCATCATGCGGATTCGCGCTCACTGGTATGCGCCGTTTCGCGCAAGAGGTCGAGTGGGCTGATATTGTTCACTACCATTACCCCTGGCCATTCTCCGACATGATGTATCTCACGTTGGGCCGCCATCGGCCGGCAATACTGACCTATCACTCGGATATTGTCAGGCAGCAGTTCCTGTTATCAGTATATCGACCGCTGATGAGCCGCTACCTGAGTGCCATGGATATGATCGTCGCCACATCGCCAAACTATTTCGCGACCAGTGAGGTATTGAGCGAATACACGGATAAGGTAGAAATCATCCCCATAGGCCTCGATGAGCCCTCCTACCCGGCAATACATGAACAAAATCGCGATTTGTCGGCTGCCAAAGAGAGATACGGCGAGGACTTTTTCCTGTTTGTCGGTGTACTGCGCTACTACAAAGGCCTGCATATACTGCTGGATGCAATGCAGGGCGCAAGTTACAGGGTAGTTATCGTTGGTAGCGGGCCGGTCGAGCGCGAACTGCGTCGGCAGGCAAGGCGTCTTGGTCTGGAAAATGTCATCTTTGCGGGATTTGTTTCTGACCGTGAAAAAATGGCACTCTTTCGTCTGTGCCGGGCGGTGGTATTTCCGTCCTATCTACGTTCAGAGGCATTCGGGGTAACCTTGCTTGAGGGCGCGATGAGTGCACGTCCACTGATATCTGCCGAGGTGGGTTCGGGTACCAGTCATGTCAACATCCATGGTGAAACAGGCCTGGTTGTTCCGCCGGGTAATAGCACAGCGCTGCGCAAAGCGATGGATGAACTGCATCAGCAGGCGGAAAAGGCGCGACTCATGGGTATTAATGCGCGACGGCGCTACGAGCAATTATTTACCGGGGCCCGCATGGGCGAGCGTTATGCCGATGCCTATCGCCGCATTCTCGCCAAACCCGCCACGGCCGTGTCCGCCTGAATGTTTTCTCCCGAACTCGTTTTTCTACACATTCCCAAGACTGCCGGTACCAGTCAGCGCGGCGCTTTCCAGAAACACTACGGTGCCGGAAATATATTCTGGGTTGGCAAAGATTGCCCCGCTAACATAATACGCTTTCCACGAGACCAGGTTGGCGAGCGATTTGTTATAGGTGGGCATAAACTGCTGTCCTTTTACCCGCGCAGCCTCGATCCGCTATATTGCGCCATATTGCGTGACCCGGTCGAACGGGCTATTTCCTTGTTTTGCTATTACACCCGCCCGAATTTGGCTCGCTTGGCGCGGGATCAGAAAACGCGATCGGATGTGCTGGAAATAATGCGCGATAAGGGGATTGACCCGGACTCCATGCTCCTTTCAATCCGCCATTGTCGCTCCTTTCGCAAGGAAATTTCCAACTTCCAGTGCAGCTATCTTAGTCGGCACAGCAATACCTTCGCAGCGGTACGCAAAAGCTTGCGGAAGCTTGATCATGTCATTGGTACGATGCGCAGCCACGACCGATTTCACCGGGAACTGGGTGCTCTGCTGGGGTGGCCTGAAGAGCCACCGGTGGAGTTCAATCGTAGCCATGACAACTATTTGACGCCTTTTCTGCAGGATGAGGCATTGGTGGCACTTATTAGTGAGTTGAACATGGAAGACCAGCGACTGGTCGACTGGGTGGAAACTGAGCATGAGGGTCTGTGGTTGAACTTCAAGGACGCTGACGAGCGGCGACGGCGATTGCGCAAGCTGTCGTGCGTACCTGTTAAACCCATACCCAGTGAACGTAATCTGGAGGAAGCTCGAGACCTGTGGCCGTTGCGAGGGCCGGCGAAACTTAAATGGCCCCTGAGTCGGATGTTCGTGGCGCAGCCGCACCGGCTGATCTATATGCCGACACCGGGTGTAGCGGATTCATCGGTAAAACGTATGATGCTGGAGCTTTCTTCAATACCACATGGGAAAGAAATGTTGGGCCTGGGCATAGAACGGGTAGTGGAGCGATTTGCCACGGGCCTGGTGTTGGACGATTGCAGTCAGGCCGAAATTAGTTTGATTGCGGAATCCCGCGACTATTACAGGTTTGCCATCCTCTACGAGCCGCTGACCCGGCTGGTAGATACCTACCAGCAGTACTTTGTGCAGATGCGTCAGTCTCTGCGGCAGTGGCCGCAGTTGTACCAACTGTTGGCCGATGTTCAGGGTGTGACAGATCCCGATTGCGAACTGGGCATCAGCTTTCGCCAATTCGTCGAGGCCTGTGTCAGCAACCACTACAACAGCCGTCTGTTGCAAACCCAGACTCGATTCCTGCCCTGGCCCGATACTTGTGACCGCTTCTACCGCCCGGACCAGTTACCAGTGCTTGCGAACGATCTGGCCAGACTCAGGGGATTGTCAGTCAATCTTCCAAAGATAACGGTCAGCGCGATTCCGTCGCCACCCTGTACTGAGGCCGACTATGCCGATACACCTGCAGGCCGACTGCCGGAAGGTGCAGCGCAATGGCGTCATAAAGTGGTGGACGAGACATTGTTGGAGATTATCAAGGGTTTCTACGCCAGGGACTTCAAGCTGTACAATCGCACCGCGGACAACATTCAGGAGGTAATAGCAGAATGACTGACCATGCCGATTGGATAGAGACTCTCATCAAGCATCGGATAGAGCAGAATCGCCACGAGCGCAGCGACGCGGTGCGCCTGGCAGGTGCGCGATTCAAGCCATTGCAGCTGGGGGGGGGCGCCGACATTGTGGGGCGGGACTATCAACGGCAGCAGTGGTCGGTTGATGAGCTGTTGGGGTATTACGACAGGCAGTTTGTGCAAAATGCTTATCTGGTTCTACTCAAGCGCGACGCTGATATAGAGGGCCTCAACGCGCGACTGCAGAAGCTCCATACCGGGGAGGCTACGCGGCTGGAAATACTGTTCAGGTTGCGCTATGGCCCGGAGGGTAAGCAGCACAAAACGGCGGTGAAAGGATTACTGCGAGCTTTTTCCATCGAACGCTTGTGCCGCATACCTCTGGTCGGCCCGATACCGGCCTATTTGCGGGCGCTGATGTATTTACCTCGTATGCAACGGGATATCGAGCAGCTAAGGGGCTTGATTGCTATGCAGAAAAACGATGTGGATAGCAAAAGCCAGCTGATCGTGGATTTTCAAAACGAGCATCTTGAAAAAATAATTCGCCACCTCAGCCCATAGTACGTCTCACTCGATTGGTTGCCGCATGAATGTATTGATTTTGAACACCCAAGTCCCGTTTTGCTACGGAGGGGCCGAGGTCTTGGCCGAAGATTTGCAGGCGCAGTTAGCGATCGCGGGCCATCGGGCAGAAATACTGACACTGCCTTTCAAATGGTATCCACAGCAAACTCTTACCAATACCATTCTGGCCACCAAGCTGATGGACGTCAGTAATTTCAATGGGGTAACAATCGACAGGGTTATAGGGCTCAAATTTCCCATGTGGTTAATACCCCATCCAGCCATGTCGCTGTGGATACTGCACCAGCATCGCGCCGCCTACGACCTGTGGGATTCCCATCTTTCTGACCTTGCGGGAATGCCGGACGGCCGGGCCCTGAGGGATATGATTCGCAGGGAGGACACGGCCGCTATCCACGGGTGCAAAGCGGTATACACCATCTCCCGCAATGTGACCGGGCGATTGAAGCAGTACAACAATATCAGCTCCGAAGTACTGTACCCACCGCCGCGGTCGATGGAGCGATTTCGCGTGGACAGCTACGGCGACTATTTTTTCTTTCCCAGCCGCATCACACCCATTAAGCGACAGGAGCTGGTGATAGAGGCGCTGGTACATGTTCCGGAACCCGTCAAAGTAGTTTTCGCCGGGGAAGCTGACAGCCCCCATTACCTGGAGAAGCTGAAGGAACGTGCTGATGAGCTGGGAGTTGGCTCCAAGGTGGAATGGCGCGGCCGCGTATCCGAAGAGGAGAAGTTCGATCTCTACGCCAATGCCCTGATGGTGATATTTACGCCGGTTGATGAAGACTACGGCTATGTCACGCCAGAGGCGATGCTGTCATCAAAGGCCGTGCTGACCCTGGAAGATGCGGGTGGTGCGGCTGAATTTGTGCAACAGGACAAGAATGGTCTGGTATTGCCGGCGGACCCCAGGGCCATGGCATTGGCCATCAGCCGGATCTGGAATGATCGCGCTGAGGCGGAGCGCCTGGGCGGGGCGGCACGCAAGCGTATCGAGGAGATTGACCTGTCCTGGGAAAAAATAGTCGAGAGCCTGCTGTGCGAATGAATCTCAGCTGGTTTTCGCCACTGGATGCCGAGTCCAGCGAAATTGCCCGTTACAGCGCACAGCTTCTGGCCAGCCTGGAAAAGGTTGCGAGCGTGGTTGCGGTGGATGATGGTACCGGTACTGCCTCACCCGCCTGGTGGCGTCCGCAGGCAGGTGAGGCGAATCTCGCACCCGGCGTTGCACCCATGCCAATTTACCATATTGGCAATAACCCCCTGCACTTGCCCATATACTTTCGTTCGCTTGAAGAGCCCGGGATCGTGGTATTGCACGACCTCAGCATGGTGGATCTGGCCAGGCACCTTTCCCACCAGCTGGGGCAGCCTGAGTTGTGGAAGGAGCTTATGTGCCGGCAGTACGGCGACGAAGTGCGGGCGCTGGTTAATCGCAGTGAAAAGTCTGTGGCCGATTATAACGAGATGGTGTCCAGTTATCCTTTGTTTCAGCCTTTTGTCTCCGGTGCGATGGGGGTTGTTGTGCACTCCCGGTATGCGCACGATGCGCTGCAGCGTCAGCTCCCGGTCGGCACGCCGTTGCTCCAACTGAACCTGCCGGCGGCCGCACCACCCCCCAGGGTGGAAAGAGGAGAGCGTTCCGTCCGCCTGCGTTTCGTATTCTGTGGGCATGTGGGACCTAACCGGCGCCTGGTTGAATTTATGGAGGCCTGGGCCCAAGTGAGCACGCCGGAGCGGATCAGCCTGGACCTGTTTGGTAACATCAATAGTAACCGCCAATTGCTGCAATACGCCGAGCACTTTGGGGTGGCGCGCTACATCACATTCCGGGGCTATGTCAGCGATGACGAACTCGACGCGGCGTTGCATTCATCCGACTTCGCTATAAACTTGCGCTGGCCCACAATGGGCGAAGCCTCTGCCAGCCAGTTGCGTTATTGGTCGGCGGCGCTACCAACGCTGGTGAGCGATGTGGGCTGGTACCGCGAATTACCCGACCAGACTGTCTGCAAAATATCGGTGTCCAATGAAGCGGCGGACCTGCGAAGTTTTCTCGAAAATGTATTGGCAGACCCCGACCGCTACCGTCAGGTGGGATTGAATGGCTGGGAGCAGCTGCGAAGTGCACACTGTGCAGAGCGCTATGCGGAACAATTGGTAACCCTGGCGCGACAGCTGCTTGAGCGCCGCCTTGCCTATCGGGCGCTGGACCGGGGTATTGTCAATGTTATTGCCTCGATGTGCGAGAATGATACTGATACACGCTTGTTCCGGGACGCGATTGAAACTGTGATTGCAAGCTGTATAGCAGAAAATTAAACAGGAAGAGACATGAAAAATGCTGTTGTTACAGGAGTTTCCGGCCAGGATGGGGCTTATCTTGCCCGGCTCTTACTGGACAAGGGGTACCGTGTCTGGGGCGCTACCCGGCGCACCAGCTCTCTCAATCATTGGCGTCTGGCTGAGGTCGGGATACTGGAGCACGAAAATCTGAAATTGGTGGACTACGACCTGACCGACGCAGGTTCAGCCATTCGCCTGCTCGAGCGCAGTGGCGCGGAGGAGGTATTCAACCTGGCGGCCCAGAGTTTTGTCGGTGTATCTTTCGACCAGCCGGTAACCACGGCTCAAATAACCGGTGTGGGAGCAGTGCATTTACTGGAAGCTATTCGCATCGTTAACCCCGCTATACGTTTTTACCAGGCGTCTACTTCAGAAATGTTTGGCCTGGTGCAGGCGGTACCGCAATCGGAAAGCACACCCTTCTACCCGCGCAGCCCCTACGGCGTGGCAAAACTGTATGCCCACTGGATGACGGTGAATTACCGTGAGTCCTACGGGATCTTTGGCTGCAGCGGTATTCTTTTTAATCACGAGTCGCCCCTGCGTGGTCGCGAATTCGTGACACGCAAGATTACCGACGCGGTGGCCCGCATTGAGCTCGGCCAATCGCACCGTCTGGAACTGGGCAACCTCGATGCGCGTCGTGACTGGGGTTTTGCAGGTGACTATGTCGAGGGCATGTGGCGCATGCTGCAGCAAGATAAGGCCGACACCTATGTGTTGGCCACCAATCGAACGCAAAGCGTGCGGGACTTTGTCGATATGGCCTTTAAGGCCGTGGGGAAGTCACTTGAGTGGCAGGGTAGTGCGGAGAACGAACGCGGTATCTGCACCCGCACTGGTGCTGAGCTGGTTGCCGTAAACCCGGAGTTTTATCGGCCGGCAGAGGTGGAGTTGTTAATTGGTGATGCCGGCAAGGCGAAGGATGTACTGGGATGGGAGCCTGTGGTGACCCTGGAGCAGCTCTGCGACATGATGGTGAAGGCCGACCTGTCTCGTGTTGAGCGCGGGGTCTCCTTTTAGCCATGACGGGCAGAGCGTTAGTCACCGGATTGGGGGGATTTACGGGGCGTTATATGTCCCGTGAACTGGAGGCCATGGGGTATGAGGTATTTGGTCTGGGGCAGGGGCTGCCCGCCGCTGAAAACCATTATTCTGTCGACCTGCGCGATACCCGCAGTCTCGGTGATGCCGTTGCCGAAATACAACCACGCGTGGTTGTGCACCTGGCTGCAATTGCGTTTGTGGCGCATGGTGATGTGAGTGATATTTACAGTAGTAACATTGTTGGCACACGTAACTTGTTGGCGGCACTGGCTAATTGCAAAAGAACACCGGAAAAGGTGCTGCTCGCCAGCAGCGCCAATGTTTATGGTAATGCCAGGGTGCCAACGCTGGACGAAACCTGCCCGGCGCAGCCAGCAAACGATTATGCCGTGAGCAAGTACGCTATGGAGTTGATGTCGCGACAGTGGCGCGAGGCGATGCCCATTGTCATCGCCCGGCCCTTCAACTATACCGGGGTCGGCCAGTCTCCTTCGTTTCTTCTGCCTAAACTTGTGGATCATTTTTCCCGGCGCGCTGCCAGGGTGGAGTTGGGCAATATCGAGGTCTACCGCGATTTCAATGATGTGAGAATGGTCGCCGCGGCCTATGGCCGGCTGCTTGATAGTGGTATTGCCGGGGAAATCTATAACGTGTGCTCCGGGCATGCATACTCTATTAAAGATGTGCTCGCCATTTTGTCCGACCTCGCCGGTTATACAATTAATGTTGATATCAACCCCGCTTTTGTCAGGAAAAATGAAGTTAAGCGGCTGGTGGGGTCAAGCGACAAGCTTGCGAGTGTGATCGGTAAGCTTCGGCAGATTCCGCTGGCGGAAACGCTTGAGTGGATGTACCGCGCCCAGACCAGTCAGTGAAGGTCCTGCTCGATGTCTCAGCCGTTACGGCGCCACTGTCAGGCATTGGCAGATATGCACTGGAGCTGGCTCGTCACCTGCCGGCGACAAGTGGTGTAAACGCTGTACAGTTTTTGCGCGGTGACAGAGTGACGGACAGTTTTGACCCTCACCCGGTGGCGGTCGCGGCCCCCACGGGTGGACTCCGCCGCTGGCTTAAGCCGCTGCTGCCCTACAATCTTTTGCTCGGGCCCTATCGCCGTCACAAAGCCAGGGTTCTTGCCCGCGGCTTACGCGCATACACTGATCACATTTACTACTCTCCCAATTTCAGTGTACCGCCGGTGAGAGGAAAATCCGTTGTCACCTTGCATGACCTGTCGGTCTTTCATTTTCCCGAGTTCCACCCACGGGATCGAGTCAATTACCTGAAGGAGCAAATCGCGCACTCCGTAGATCGGGCTGACCACCTGGTGACCGATTCCGATTTTGTGCGGGGAGAACTTATCGCGCTGTTCGATCTACCGGGCGAGCGGGTTACCGCAATTCCGCTGGGAGTGGAACCCGCATTTCGTCCGCATACGCCCGGTGAACTGACTGCGGTTATGGCCCGTTATGGCCTGCAAGCGGGAAGTTATCTACTGAGTGTAGGTACCGTCGAACCCAGGAAAAACCTGATGGGACTATTGCAGGCTTATCAGCAGCTGGCACCTTCGTTGCGACAGCGGTTTCCACTTGTCATTGCCGGAGCGTATGGCTGGAACAGCACTCAGGTAATGAAGAAAATTAGTCAGCTGCGCCAAAGCGGCGAAGTGATTTACCTGGATTATGTGCCAGAACAGGAATTGCATGCGCTTTATGCGGGCGCTGCTGCATTCGCCTATTTCTCTTTCTATGAAGGTTTCGGTCTACCTGTGCTGGAGGCCATGAGCAGTGGTGTGCCAGTGGTTTGCGCGGATAGTTCTGCCCTGCCCCAGTTGTGCGCAGGCAGCGCCCTGCAGGTGGACCCGCATGACATTCAGGCAATGCGTTTTGCGCTTCAGCGGGTGCTTGAGGATGAGAGCTGGCGGGGCATGGTCGGCGAGGCCGGGCTGGCTCACAGCGCTGCTTACACCTGGCAGCGAACAGCGGAGTTGGTTGTGGAAGTGATGCGGACGCTCGCCCGGTGAGCTCACTGCGAGCCGAGCGGTCTGATGCCTGAGCGGCGCATCGCGGTGGACGCGCGCCCCCTGTGCCATCCGGGTACCGGTATTTGCCGTTATACCCGCGAGCTGCTGACTCGCATGTGCAGGCAGGGGGGGGAATGGTTTCTGTATTCACATCAGCGCTACGACACCACGGGGTTTAATCTGCCCAATGTTCATCATCGTGTGGCGGGTATCCCGACCTCTCTGCGGGCGGGGCAACTGTCGCATCTGTTCTTTCCGCTATGGGTCAGGCGTGATCGGGTGGATGCTTTCTGGGGACCACGACATCAGTTGCCCCTTATGCTGCCAGCCGACGTTCGCGCCGTTGTCACTATCCACGATCTGGTATTCAGAGACCGCAGCGAAACAATGCGATTTCCAGGCAGGGAGGTTGAAAACTTCTTTACCCCAAGGGCACTGGCGCGTGCCGACACGATAACCGTGGTGTCGCAATTTACCCGGCAGCGGCTGCAATACCACTTTCCGCAATATGCCCACAAAGTGGTAGTAGTGCCCGGGGCCAGTATGCTGACCGATGCAGCCAGATATCAGGGTGCGGCGCGCGCGGAGCAGGGCAAGTATTTTCTTTTTGTCGGCACGCTGGAGCCGCGCAAGAACCTGCCCCGGCTGCTGCGCGCCTATAAGCGCTACTGCCAGGAAACACCACAGCCATTGCCGCTCAAGATTGTGGGGGGGGCGGGCTGGGGTGGAGAGGATATCGCGGGTCTGGTTGACGCCTGGAAATTAACGCAGTGGGTGGAGTTATTGGGTAAGGTGGAAGATAGCGCCCTGGTAAGGCTTTACGGTGAAGCGTATGGGCTGCTGATGCCGTCGTTATACGAAGGCTTTGGCCTGCCGGTCGTCGAGGCGCTTTCGCTGGGCGTGCCCATCATTACCTCGCGGGATTCTGCCATGGCGGAGGTGGCAGGGTCCGCCGGCCTCTATGTCGACCCTGAATCGGAGATGGAAATTGCTGAGGCACTGCTGCGATTGACCGCAGACCCGCAGTTGTATAATGAGCTCCGAAGCCGTGTAGCAATGGAAATAGGGCGCTATGACTGGGATGATTCAGCCAACAAAATTCTCAGGATAATGATGTCATGAAAGTTCTGGCCTATTGCCCGCTGAACAGCGACAACATCGGCAGTAGCCTGGGCACGGCAGATTACAGCTATTACTTTGTCATGCAGCGTTTTCTGCCATTACTGGCGACAGTCGGTGAGGTTGAGATACTGTCTGAACCGCCCGACGATGAACTGGTGGCCCGCTACCAGCAAGATGATGAAGTGATCTATTTCGCGTTCACACCGCCTGACAAGGCCATTGGTACTAGCCTCTGCCCGGTGGTTCCAGTGTTTGCCTGGGAGTACAGCACCATTCCCGACGAGGCGTTTAAATACCCGCGTGACAACTGGGTGGAAGACCTTCGTGCCAGTGGCCAGGCCATTACGCACTCCAGCTTTACTGCTCGGGTGGTGCGTGCGCAGCTGGGGCAGGACTACCCCATAGCCAATATCCCCGCACCCTTGTGGGATGCCTGCGCAGAGCTTCGCCAACGGCGTAATGGTATCGGTACCGGGAGCCTCGATGGACTTGCCCTGAACTGTAAGGTAATTGACAGCAACAACTACGACATTACCAATACTTCAGTGCGGCCAAAAGGAGGAAGTGCGGGCGAGCGAGCACGCTCCCTGGCAGCCAGCTGGAATGGTGAGCCCCTGACGTTTTCATTTGCGCGTGGTGAGCCGGGGCCAACTCTGGTGGGGTTCAATGATGCTGAACCCTGGGGAGTGTGGTCCCGTTCCGGCCATCCATGGTTGATGCTGGAGCAGGCCATCGAGGGAGAGATTGAGATTGAAGTCACTGTCAGGGGGTACGCCCATAATATCGGCGAAGCTCTGGGAATAGAGCTTGGTGACTGCATAGCTTATCTGCCGCTCGCCGATGGTCTGCAAACGCATGTACTGAGAATGCGAGTGGCATCGGCGGCCAATTTTCTGGCCTTTAAGGGTGTGAGTAAGCGCGCGGTGGGTATGGATGATCCCCGTGATATCGGTTTTGGCCTGGCTTCAATTAAACTCCGTAGAGCTGCACCGGAAGAATCCGCGAATGCCTCGGTGGTGCTGGAATTTTCGACGGGCGAACTCGAGTTTACGGGCTTTCATGCGCCTGAGGCCGCAGGAGCCTGGACCTCGGCATCGCACGCTACCATCTACATGCCGCAGCCGGTAGCGGGAGACCTGAACATTCGCCTCGAACTCTTTCACCTCGTGCACAATGACAGCAGGGAACTTGAATTTCAGTTGGGCGATGCGCGCGAAACTGTAACGCTTAATGCGAAACAGAGTATCTACGAGCTGCGACTGCCTGCGGTCTACCCAACAAATCTTCTGCAACTGGACAATATTGGTCTCGGCCCCAGTGGCACAGACGGTGACCTGAGGCAAATTGGGCTGGGAATCAGCAGGATTACCATTAGCCAGGTTTCAGGCAGCTACAGACCACTGGTTTCGAAAACCCTGGCTGCCACGTCACGTGCGCTGGGACGTCTCCGGCTTAATGAAATTCTCTACACTGCGATTCTCAATCCCAACGACGGCCGTAAGAACTGGGAAGATATTATCACCGCCTTTGTTTACGCATTGCGCGATAAGCCCGGTGCCACTCTGCTGGTAAAGATTGCCAATGAAAACCTGAATATGTTTTTCGAGGATATATTCACGTTCTTTATGCGTTTGCATCCGTTCGAGTGCAGAGTGGTTTTTATCCACGGTTACCTGTCGGACCAAGAGTATCAACAGATCATTCTGCACAGTCAGTTCATTGTGAATGCCTCCCGGGGTGAGGGGCAGTGTCTTCCGCTCATGGAGTTCATGTCATCCGGCGTTCCCGCTATCGCGCCACGCAATACCGCCATGCTGGACTATATCGATGAATCCAACGCCTTTGTTGTTGAATCATCCCCGGAACTGGCCTACTGGCCACACGACCCGCGACAGGTTTATCGCACCTATTGGCACCGAATTAACTGGCAGACCCTGTATGCCGCCTTCGTAGACAGCGAAAAATGCTTCAGCCAGTCACCCCGTGCCTATCGAAAAATGTGCAGCGCTGCTGTGGAGTCCCTGCGAAGTTTCTGTTCCATGGCTGTGGCTCGCGACCGCCTGCGAGTGTTTATCGACGATATGGGAAAACGGGGGTAATGCTGATATGCGTATCATAATTTACTCTGAAACAACTGCCGCGACTGTTGGCGGAAACCTGGGGCGGCCTGAGTACAGTTACTACTTTATTCTTAATAAGTATCTTCCGGTGCTTTCGCGGCTGGGTGAGGTAATTCCTGTGGAACAGCCACAGTTGGAAGTCGACACGCTTTTTGACGAGGCAGCTGCGGCGGGGGAAGCCTCGGTGTTTCTGTCGTTCACGCCTCCACATCGGACCGCCAGAGGATTGAAATGTCCTACCGTATGCGTGCTGGCCTGGGAATTTGACAATATCCCCAGCGACGACTGGGATGCAGAAGAGCCCTGGCACAACTGGGTAATGGCTATCCGTGAGATCGGCTATGTGCTGACCATTTCAGACTACGCCACCCGGGTGATACGGCGGCAGGTGGGGCGCGGACCGCGTGTGGAGACCGTTCCTGCTCCGGTGGATTCCACTGCCTCGCCGGGTGTTGATGGGCCGGACCATTCCGTCACAAAACTAGGCGGGCCGGGCGACAGAACGCTTACCCTCAAGGCGACAATTTTTGATACCGAAGCACTGAATATTGATACCGAGAGTGTGACCCCCAGGGTTGCGAGTGCAGATGCCTCCGGCCCGGGTGGGCATTTGTGGGATGGTCATAGCGTGGATTGGGGCTTTTCCAACAGTTCGGAGACATCCGGGCAGTATCTGGTCGGTTTCTACGGTGAGGAGGACTGGGGCTCCTGGTCCAAGACAGCCCGGCCCAGTGTGATTTTCCCCTGGAGTATCGTCGGCGAAGTGGAGCTGGCAATCGCACTGGTAGGCTACGGTGCCAATCAGGGGCGCACGGTGTCGATTCATGTGGGCGCCCAGGTCACCGACATCGTGCTGCCCGCTACGCTGGAAGTATTTCACCTGACCATCAACTTGCATAAGCCAGTGAATAATCTGTACTTCACTGGCCTCACTGCTGTACCGGAGCCCGGTGCGCGGGATCACAGAACCCTGGGGCTAGGGCTCAGCAGCTTGTCCCTGCGTCGTCCCGGAGCGGCGCAGGTCACAGCTGAATCTTCCGGGCGGAATGATGATGGCGTCCAGAACATTGCCAGTAGACTGGATCTCAACGGTACGGTGTACACCTCAGTTTTCAATCCGGCTGACGGGCGCAAGAACTGGTTCGATATAGTGACTGCGTTTTGCTGGGCATTCAGAGACCAAGAAGATAAAACGCTGGTTCTGAAAATGTCGCACCATAATCGCTCCACGTTTCTGGGAGACCTGTTCCTGATGTTTTCTCGACTGGCGCCGTTCAAGTGTCGGGTGATAGCCATACACGGCTATCTCTCGGAAGAAGAGCTGGCGGGGCTTATGGCGGTTACAGACTTCTTTGTGAATGCCTCAGTCGCAGAGGGGCAGTGCCTGCCACTGCTGGAATTCATGGCTGAGGGTGTGCCCGCGATTTCACCCGACCACACGGCCATGGAAACCTACATCAACCCTGACAATGCCTTTGTGGTTGCCTCCAGCCATCAGCCGCATATCTGGCCCAACGACCCGCGGGAGTCCTATCGCACACTTTCGAATCGGATCGATTGGGACTCCTTGCGTCAGGCCTACTGTGACAGTGCGTCGGTGCTGTCCGACGAGCCTGAACGCTACACGCTGATGGCGGCTGCGTCGCGGTCGGTGGTAGAGAAGAATTATAGTTCACGGGTCGTTGAGAAGCGCTTGAGGAAGTTTTTGCGTAACACCGCAAGGCCGCGGCGCTGGTGGCGCCCTGCCTGGATGTGACGGTATCCGGTAAGCTGCTGTGGTGCTTGCCGCGCAGCAAATGGTTCGATAGGGTTTGGCATGAAGGAATATGTTGGTAAGTTGGTTTCACTAGAGATCGGATAAAAAATGGCGCAGACGAAGAGACCCAAACCACCAGATGTGGGTTTGCGGGATGCGGTCGGGGACGGTTGGTGGAATATGGCCACCGGCGAACTGACCGATGGTGTGAAAATTCGTTCCACCGATACGGTAATCGATGTGGGTTGTGGCGATGGCGAGAACAGTTATTTCTGTGCTCGTCAGGGTGCGGAGGTATTGTTTATTGATATGGATGCCGCGAAGCTGACCTGTGCCGAGGGGAAAATCAGGGCATCACCTGCCCATGCCTACCAGGCGATTCTCTCTGACTGCAACCCGATACCCCTACCGGACGCCACCGGGGACGTGATCATATGCACCGAAGTCCTGGAACATGTGCCCGACCCCGGGCAGTTCGTGCGAGAACTGGTCCGGGTGGCGAAGCCCGGTGCGCTCCTGGTGGTCACTGTGCCCGATGCACGATCAGAAACGCTGGTGGGCGCGACCGCACCAAAAATGTATTTCGAGGAGCCCAACCATATACGCGTATTTGCTGAGGGGGCTCTGCGTGACCATTTGCTCGCGGCAGGGCTGGAAGTTCAGAGTGAGCAGAACTTCGGCTCGTATTGGAGCATGTATATGGCACTGTCCTGGTTAACCTCAGAAACTGACGAGAACCTGCCTATTGATAACACTCACCCGATACCTGATCACTGGACCCGGCTGTGGCGTGCGTTGCTGGATCACCCCAATGGCCATCTGGTGAGGGACGCCTTCAACGAACTGTTGCCGCGCACAAATGGCATAGTGGCGCGGAAGCCGGCGGTCCTTCAGTGAGCATTCATTCCCTCAATTTGGCGAAAATATGAGCGCCGCAGCTGAGCACTCAATCGTTATTGTTACGCCGGTTTTTGAGGATAGTGTGGCCGCGACCCGTCTTTTTGCGGAGCTTGCCTCATCGCTGGGCAATGATATTTACATTGTGGCGGTTGACGATGGCTCAGTAGGGGAGCCGCTCGGTATCGGCAGTATACGTTCAGCGGGTATCGACGGTGCCGTCATTACGCTCAAGCGCAACGTGGGGCACCAGCGTGCCATTGCGATTGGACTGAGCTACGTGGAGGAAAACCTTTCAGGCTGTCAGCGCGTCATTGTTATGGACTCCGATGGCGAGGACCTACCTGCATCAATCGCTGAGTTGGTAAAACCGCTGGATATTGAGTCCGTCGATATTGTTGTAGCGGAACGCAAGAGCCGCGTGGAGACGCTGCGGTTTCGTGTGTTTTATGTGGTTTACCAGTGGCTTTTCCGGGTGCTTTCCGGGCACAACATCAGTTTCGGGAATTTTATGGCGTTCAAGCCCGCCGCACTGCGAAGATTACTGGCAATGCAGGAGTTGTGGATACATGTGGCGGGTTGCGTACTCGCGTCCAGACTACGCGTGGTGAGATTGGCCCTCGACCGTGGTCCGCGCTACACCGGGCAGAGCAAAATGAATTTTGTCGGGCTGGCACTTCACGGTTTCAGGGGCTTGATGATTTTTGCTGAGGATGTGCTTGTCCGTGTCGGCATGGCCTGTGCGCTTATTGCTGTGCTTTCCATTGTCGGCGGCACAGCGGCCATCATATTGAAAATATTCAGCTTTGCGACGCCGGGCTGGTTTTCAGTTGCGCTGGGTATATTGTTGCTGGTTTTCCTGCAGACAGGGACAATTACGCTAATGACCTTGATGCTTACCGGAGTGGTAAAGGGGAACACAATATCGTTTGTTGACTATCGCTCGTTTATTGCTGGTGTTGAGTGCACGGATGCCCGAACGGATAATTAGCGCTGCTAATCGACCAGAGGTCGCCCGGTATATTGTTAGTGGGCTGGTGGCGACCGCGGTTCATTACGCCATACTTACGGTCAATCTGGAATTTTTTCACATGCAGTCGGCGGGTCTCGCCAATATGGTGGCCTCGGTATTCGGCATCAGCTGCTCCTTTATTGGCAGCCGCTATTTTGTTTTTCGGGCTCATGAGCGAAGCTTCGCTGGCCAGGCGTGGAAATTCCTGCTGTTATATGGCCTTATAGCTTGTCTGCACGGGGTGATATTGTTTGGATGGACTGATATCGGTGGTTTCGATTATCGCTTGGGTTTTCTATTGGCAACTGCCATGCAGGTTGTATTGAGTTACCTGGGGAATAAGCACCTGGTGTTTACGTTATGAAGTTTTTGCAGGCCATTGTTGCCAGCGGTATCTTTACGCTGGTCCTCTGCATTCTGTATGTCGTACATATCAGATATTTTGCTGTGGATGTGGTTTTCTATAGCGCGCTGCTGGACGTCCTGTTGGCGGTGGTGTTAACGGTATTGGCTCTGTTTCTGTTGCGATTCTTTGCTGTTTTCAGTTTTTTTGAAGTCGCTCAGCTTGTCCTTATCTGGCTGTTGGCGGGCTATGCGCTGGCAATCTCTGTGCCAACGGTGCTAGATCGATCACTGTCTTTCTACCTGCTTGAAAAGTTGAACCAGCGCGGTGGTGGAATCCGCATGGAAAGCCTGGAGGAGGTTTTCACCGATGAGTATGTTAAGGAACACCGGCTGATAGATGTCAGAGTAACAGAACAGCTGGAATCTGGAACGATTGTAATCCGGCAGGGCTGCGTCAGACTTACCCCCCGGGGGCAGAAGCTGGCAATGTTCAGCCGCTTTTTTCGTTTGCATCTGCTGCCGGAAAGACGGTTATTGTTGGATGAGTACTCGGACGACTTAACAGACCCATTTCGGAATAGCTCGACCGAAAAAGGCTATGAGTGCTGATATCCGGGGTTAGTTGACGTTATGACTGGCCCCCATGCCTGGATTCAAACTGCCTGGATAATTTTCTGCCCTTTTGCCTGAGCGGTAACTCAATGAAGCGATAGTTCAGTTCGCTCAACAGCGCTATCAGAATAACCGCGGTGACAACGAGCTGGTCAAGATAGGCTGAATTGAATTTTGGGTTTGCGGGGTTACCGATTAGAAACCAGATTTCCCGCGACAGGTAGAAAGCCGGGATGTGAATTACGTAGATCGCATAGGAGCGAGAACCTACCCACATCAAGACGCTTTTCGCAGGACCCTTTGGCATAATGTAATCACGGTCGTAGGAAGCGATAAAGACGAGGGCAAACGAGACCAGCGTGATAATACTGGTAGCGTGGCTGGTGACGTCAATTCTTTCAGCACCAATAAATCCCAGGCACAAAAAAAGCGCGAGCAGCAATGGTGCGCTTAACAAGCGGCTTCTGCCCAGTATGGCGGGCTCGAAAACCGAGTATGACTTGCTCTGCGAATACATGGCGAGCAGTACCCCTATCAGTATTCCGTCGGTGCGCAGCAACATTTCATATAAGCCGGAGCGTGTTGAAGCCAGCTGCAGTAAAACTGCTGCTATGAGTACATGCGGAAGCCAGCGGCCACTGATCAGAACCAGAACAGGCAGCAGCAGGTAAAACTGTTCCTCTAGCGAGAGGCTCCACAGTGGAAAAAGCGCTCCGCTTCCACCTGGCGTACCGAAGGTACCTGCCAGGTGAAAATTTGCGACCTGCAGAATTGCACTCAGACCGCTTTCAAAGTTGGTTTTGAATGTGCCAAATGCGCCGGAGGAATTGAAAAAAACACTGCTCAGTAAAACAATACCTATCCAGAGCCAGGCGGTGGGCAGTAGCCGCCAGTAGCGCCGAATCCAGAATGCCAGGCTGATCACCCAGAATTGCTGTCGGTCTGCGCAAGAATCCAGTCTCGGGATCAAGCTGCGGGCGATCACAAATCCTGAGATGACGAAGAACAGGTCTACGCCAGAGCCGCCACCAAAGTTCAGGAAAAAAGCACTGAGTTCCGGGCTTCTCCAGGGTATGAGATTACCGTAGGCGTGAAATACAACGACATAGATAACTGCGATGCCCCGCAGTACTTCGATATCGCTATTTCTGGAACGCATTATAGAGTCACCCGCGTTGGAGTATTGTATTATTCGGGTTCGGTGGGTCAGAATACTTGTGCAGCTTCGCCGGACGAATTCTATCCGAGGTGAGCCAAATATAATACGGTAGCATTTCTGGTGGGTATCCCCGGAAAACTATAAAAATATCCCGGGAAGCGCACATCGCGGCGGCAAAATGCGCGTAGCGATGTGCAATTTCTCTAATCAACCGCAAAGGTAATACGGTATCAGGATGAGCAGCAGCCCTATTCGTAGCAATTGGCCATGGTTTGTGCTGATTGCGACAATGGCTGTACTGTTTTACTACCCGGTACTGTTTCAGCAGCAGACCCAGATTCATGCCGAAGGTGTTTCGCTGGGCGTCGCCTTGATGCATATGCTTTCGACGGCACTCAGGGGCGATGAAGGGTTGCTGTGGACTACCAGCATCTATGGTGGCCACCCCGTTTTTGCCGAGGGACAGGGAGGCTTTGCCAATCCCCTACACCTTTTCCTGGCCTGGTTACTCCCGCCTGTCCAAGCCTACAATATCAACCAATTCCTGAGCATGCTACTGGGCGGTCTGGGTGCCTTCGGTATGTGTCGAGCCGCAAATTGCGGGCGCGCCGCATCTGGCTTTGCCAGCCTGGCGCTTGCCTTTAGTCCACTGTGGATCGGTGGAGTCAACAATCTGGCGGTGGGCAGCACGATGGCCTGGGTCCCCTGGGTGCTCTGGGCAATGACGCGCTGGCTGCAGCGGGCAGACTTATACAGCGCCTGCTTTTTTGGCACTGCTGTGGCGCTCATGGTCCTGTCCGGCTATCCGCAGCTGGTTCACGGTGTATTGATTTACATGACGGTCTATCTTGCTGTTCAGCTGCTGATGGGGCCGGCGCGAGTTGCCCTCTGGTCACGACGGACAGCACTGGCCGCCAGTCTGGGAGTAGCAATACTCTTCAGCATCGCGCTCTCTGCTATACAGTGGCTGCCGCTTCTTGAACTGGTGCAGGAGTCGCATCGCAGCGAGGGTGTTTCGATCATCCCTCAGGATAGCTCCACCACCATAGCGTTCTTACGTGGATTTCTTTTTACATTCTCCGATTTGGAAAACTACCCCGATATCAGTGCAGGCTCAGGGTCGGTGTATTTTGCCGGGGCAGGTAGCCTGATTGTCTGCCTGGTAATTAGTGGTCTTATTTTCTTGCGGCGGTCTGCTGTCATCAATGGCCACCTGCTGGCGACTCTCTTGCTGTTCATATTGGGTATGGGGTTTGGGGGTACGCCGATTTTCAGAGTTTTATACGACTTGCATCTTGTGCCGGGCCTACATAGTTTCCGGGTGAGTTTCACCTATTTGTTTGTTGCCCTGGCCGGCTTCGCTTTGCTCACGGCTTTTTGCCTCGACGGTTTGGCAGGGTTAGGTAAAACGATTGAGACCGCCGACAAGGAAGGGCCGCTGCCGTCGCGCACACGGCGGAAATTACTATTGCTGTTCTGGGTGGCCTTTTGGCTGATAGCACTGTGTTTACTGCACGTAGATAGTGTCTCTACCGGGCAATACCTTATTGCAGCAGCCTGGGTTGGTTTGGCTATGGGGCTGTTTCTTCTGGGTTTTCAGAGGTTTTTGCCAGCGGTTTCTGTCCTGCTACTGTGTGTCGAAATCGTTCTTTTGCGGGTTGATTCTTATGATTTTGGTGCTTCCAGTCTCATATCAAAGCCAGCTTCAGTGCGGTTGCTGGAACGGGAGGCAAATCTGCATGATTTCAAGTTTGCTGACCGCGCCTATGCGGAGACTTATTCTTTGCTCCACCCCAAATCACCGGATGTCGCGGCGGGACTAAAAAAAATGTTGGCCTCGGTAACCCCCGCAGCCAACGCACTCTGGGGCGTGTCATCCCTGACAGGCAATCTTGCGCTTGAACTGCAGAGGCGCACGCTAGCCAACCCGATTATTGATGAAGAACTCGCTCCGGCGAGTCGTAAAAAGCCCGGATACAGGCTGATAGATTTCGCGTCTGCGCGATATTTCACTGTCGGGCAGTACTTCGCTTTGCCCGGTTTCAACGATGTTTATAACGACGCTGACATGTCCGTTAGGATCGTGGAGAACTCACACGCGAGGCCGCGGTTCCAGGCCTTCCGCAACGCGGTATTTGTACAATCACCGGAACAAGCTGTTGAAGCTATTGCAGCGCTGGATGGCGAGACTCTGATCATCGAACACAGTGCGATGGCACCGGCACCGATATCGGCAACTGCAGAGGGCACTCAGACCTGGAGGTTGATAGAGGATCGGTCGGATAGATACCTGATGGAAATTCGGGCCAGCAGCGCATTCTGGCTGTTTCTTGGTGACACCAACTACCCTGGCTGGAACGCGTATCTTGACGGTGAGCAGACACGAGTTTACAGCGCTCAGCTGTTGGGTAAGGCCATGTTTGTGCCAGCCGGGTCACATATCCTGCGGCTTGAGTTCGAGCCGTTGAGCTTTAGGCTGGGACTCGCTGTTACTGTACTCGGATTTGTTTCGATGCTTCTGAGTCTGGCGTGGTCGTATATTCGTCGTAAAACCGTAGTATCCGGGACGGGTAGCTGACCTATGACCGAGTTGCACCAATCGGTATCCCAAAAGCGCATAGATGACATAGAGATACTGCGGGCGTTCGCAGTGATACTGGTCGTTGTCGAACATATGCATTTTAATCTGTTTGCCTGGAATACGCCGGTTCTGAAAAATTTCTATTCGTACTTCGGCGGTTGGACCGGTGTTGACCTCTTCTTTGCCATTTCTGGCTATGTCATAGCGAAGGACCTCGTGCCCAGGCTGCGGGGAGCCGCCACGCGACAGCACTACGTCAATGCATCACTTATTTTCTGGACTCGTCGTATTTGGCGCTTACTGCCTTCTGCCTGGCTTTGGTTGGCTGTGATTCTCTTTTCTTCCGTATTTCTCAATCGATCCGGCGCATGGGGCAGTGTTGCAAACAATGTGGAAACGGTTCTGTCCGCCTTTCTCCAGATAGCGAATTTTCACGTTGCCCATGTGTTTGGCGAACGATTTTCCGGCGCCGCGTTTGTTTACTGGAGTCTTTCTCTGGAAGAGCAGTTTTACCTGTTTCTTCCAATACTGGTATTTGTCAGTGGTCGCAAGCTGCCCTGGGTTCTGGGTCTTTTGGTTATTCCCCAACTATTTATGCAGCGGGAAACACCACTGCTGGCTCTTGTTCGTACAGACGCGCTATTTCTCGGTGTGCTGATTGCTCTTTGCGCGCAGCAATCGTTCCATGCGCTATTTCGCCCGGAGTTTCTCGAGCACCGTGGCGTCGCTGGCATTTTTCTGGCAGTTTTAGTCGGCGCTTTGGCCTGTGTGGGTTCCGAGGGCATTTTTATCACGGAGTTCCGCTATGGCCTGGTGACCTGTATCTCAGCGCTTTTGGTATTCGTTGCTTCGTATGACCGCGACTATTTTGTACGCTCCCGCTGGCTCAGAGTGTGCCTATTGTGGGTTGGTAGCCGCTCATACGCACTGTATTTGACTCACCTGCCCAGCTACTTTCTTACGCGAGAGATCTGGTTTCGGCTTGAGCCCACCGGGACCCGGTTTGGTGCGGATTATACGGTTGCGTTTCTGGTAACAGCTTTGCTGCTTCTTGTGACCATGAGCGAGCTCAATTATCGGCTGGTTGAGACGCCCTTTAGAAGGCGGGGTGTCGCCATAGCTCAGAGAATGGCCCAGAGGCAGAGTGCACGGCAATGATGCACGGCCACATCAGTCGGTACGTCGGCACATTGCGTGGTGGTATAGTGCGCACAAATATTGCAAGCGGTTGGGTTAATTATGAGTGAGGACTCCAGGCCAAAAGCCGGGCCTATCGGTTCCAAGGATCGCAGGCTTGACGGTTGGTTTAACGCGGCCGACGGCGAGTTGACTCAGGGTGTTCCCGTGAGGGCGGCCGACAGGGTAATTGACGTGGGATGCGGCGATGGCGCGCTTATTCACTTTTGTGCGAAGTTGGGGGCTGAAGTTGTTTTTATCGACCGGGACGAGACAGCTCTGGCCAAGACGGAGGCCAAAATTGCTGCCTCTCCAGCGCGTGCTCATCGTGCCATTCAGTCAGACTGTAATCCAATTCCCTTACCGGATAATGCCGGCGATCTGGTGATTTGTACCGAGGTGCTTGAGCACGTGCCTGATCCCGAGGTATTCCTGCGAGAATTAGTTCGCGTAACACGCCCAGGCGGACAATTGCTGATTACCGTGCCGGACTCACGCTCGGAACAGTTTATTGCTGCGACAGCGCCACCGCAGTATTTTATGGAGCCGAATCATATTCGCATATTCACTGCACAGCAGTTTCGTGACTTGGTCCAGAGTGCGGGGCTTGAAATTGAAAGCCAGCAGTTTGTGGGGTGTTTCTGGAGTATTTACTGGCCCTTGTCCTGGCTCACCTGTGAACCTGATTCCGGCTTGCCAGTCGACAACCCGCACCCGATTACGGACCACTGGACCAGGCTTTGGGGGGCAGTACAGGATCACCCGCAGGGGCATAAGATCAGGAATGCGCTAAATCAGTTGTTACCGAAAGCGCAGTCCATTGTTGCCCGCAAGCCTGCCTGATTTCATATCAAGACCATGATAAGCATAGATTTTCTTGTTCCCGGTTTCAGTAAATGTGGCACCACAACACTGTGCGCTCTGCTGGCCCAGCACCCGGATATTTATATTCCGGAGCTCAAGGAACCCTGGTATTTCAGCTCCAACGATTTTCCGGCCAGGCAAGCCGACTATGTCCAGCATTTCTCGCCGGCATTGCCGGGGCAATTGCTGGGGGAGGGCAGCGTAAACTACTCCGGTTTTGAAAAGGAGGATATATCCATCGCAAGAATTGGCGACAACAATGCCGATTGCCGATTTATTTTTATTGCCAGGAATCCGTTGCGGCGCATTGAGTCGAGTTATCGGGAGATGCATCACAGTGGTGTGAAATTCGGTTTGAACGCACCCTATGGCCTGGCGGAAAACCTCGAACGCTTTCCGCAGATGATCAAGGATTCAATGTTTTTCGAGCGTATATCAAAATACGTCAATGCGTTTGGCAAGCAGGCCATCCTCGTGCTGTTTCTTGAGGATCTGCACCGGGAGCCACAGCAAGAGCTGCAGAAGTGCTTTAAGCATCTTGGAGTAGATCCGCAGTTCCATGTCCGGGAAGCGCTGCGACTGAACAAGGGTAGCTCAAAATACTATGACACGCGTATTTTGCGCTATATACGCAGTAAGCCCTGGTCGGGTTTTAAACTTGCCAGACTTAATCCAGAGCAACAGGACCGGTTGTTACAACCTCTGCGGCTGCGCAGGCCTTTTGTCAAACCTATCGTTTGGGATGAGAGATCCAGGGCAATGGTGCAGGATTCTGTGCTACCCGACGCGAAAAAATTCCTTGAGGCTTTCGGCAAGAGCGCCGATTTCTGGAATTTTCATACCGCGGAGTCATAGAGCGCGAAATCTTCACGGTAATACGCGCGCATGGCGTCGCCAAGGCCTGATGCAAGGAATGAATCGGGATTGATTGGCCCGGCCCGGTCCAGCTCGCCGGCCGTCAGGCTGCTGGCCTGTTGCAAGTGGGTATCTGACCTCCCCGTTTTATTGTCATGGCCCAGTTTGATGGTTATGCCTTTCTCCCTGAGCAGGTACTGTTCCAGCTGAGCAATATTTTCCAGGCGAAAGATCCTGCTGATATGTTTCACACCGCGTAAATAGAGGTGCTGCGGGCGCCAGTGTGGGTCCAGTTCGAAGGGGTCCTGGTTCAGGATAAAGGTCACGAATTCGTCAAAACTGACGCCCCGGTCCAGGTCTATATCTGCCCTGCCCTGTATCGCGCTGATGACTGGCCGGGTGTGCATCAGGTTGCGTTGGTTGTGGCGTTTGTAGACGAATTTTTCCAGGTACGCGCTGATGATTCGCTCGAATGGATCACGGATTACGCTGAATTTGAAATAATCGTCAGAGGCCAGTATTTCGCGGGCATGGTCTATTGTCTGGTCCTTGAGCTGTACGCCGGTGGTGAAGCGGTCCGTTACAAAATGCACACCCAGTTCAACAGCGACCTCTGGTCTGTCGATCCCGGCCAGTCTCACCATCATGGATTTCAGCGAGGTACAGGCGCATTTGGCCACCGGGATATAAAACAGTTTGTGGCTATGGGAGACCATCATGGCGCTGTACGGCCAGCGCATACCGTTGCCATTGGCCTTATCCCAGATCTGGCTGGCCACGGCGAGTTTGGTGTCAAAGGAAGGCATGTCGTCCGCTTGTGTAACTTCCACAGTGGCGGGGTGATGGGGGTTGAGAGTCTCTACCCAGTACTCTCCCTCCTTGAGTAGTCCGACCCGGATTGCCGCGACGCTCGCATCTTGCAGTTGCGGGATGATGACAGTGATCTTCTGGGTGTGTTTACCCATAGCAGCTACGCTGGCGGACAGCGGAGTACGCACCGACTCAATGCTGAGTACTTCGCCCGCAGCGTTAAGCAGCTTGAAGGAAAAGGCGAACGCCATCCCCGGCCCGGTTTCAAGCGCGAACCTTGAGCTGTTGACCAGCGTGACCTGTAGATGACCCCGGCTCTGCGCGCCGTAAAGCGTCAGCGTGCCAGGGGCCTCAATGCTCACTTGCTGCCACGCCTTGAGCGTCAAACCCTGCGGAGGAGGTTGGCTACTTTTGTCTTTAAGTATTTTCGGCAAAAAGTGGTGTCCCTGAGTTGCTATATTCTATGTCGGAAAGAGCTGCCGTACTCCGGCTACTGCGGGCCCCCGCCTGGCTGCCAGCGATATTGGCGCAGGCTGATTCCATCGGCTGATCGAAAGACAACCCCCTCGCTCTCCAATCGACGTCTTTGTCGCTGTTGTGCAGAGCCGCCACCGGGTACGACCAGCTTGCCCTGGGCGTTGAGAACGCGATGCCAGGGTATGCGGGTATCCTCTGGCAGGCCTCGCAACGCCCGTCCCACCCGCCTGGCGGCGCCTGGCAGGCCCGCCTGTCGCGCCACATCACCGTAGGTGGCTACTGTGCCGGGGGGGATTAGCATAACCACTTGCCAGATGCGCTGGTCGATCTCTTTGGGAGTGCTGGCCATGTTCTGTGAAGTCTGGCTCAATCGTCTTCTATGAAAGTGGGCGAGTCTACCACCGGGGCTCAGGCTGGCAAAGGTGGACGGACCGGCGGCCCGGGGTTGCACTTGTAAATTATGTCGCTGCCCCCATACTTTGATTAACGGAGAGCTCCCATGCGTTTTTTTATTATGCTTCTGCCCTGGCTGGAGCTGTTCACACTGATACAACTCGGTATTGAAACCAGCGCATTGACAGTGATTGGCTATGTGCTGTTCACCCTGTTCCTCGGCCTGGCGATTCTGCAGCGCCAGGGGCGAGGTATGTTTGAGCGCCTGCGCGAAAGCCAGCAGGGCAAGTTGGTGGGCCCGCAACTCTTACTGGACGACATGGCACTGGGGTTGGCTGGCGTGTTATTGATGATACCCGGCCTGATATCCGATTTTGCCGCCCTGATTGTGGTTATCGGTCCACTGCGTCGGCGCCTGGCCGTGTGGATTATGGGCCCGCAACCGCAGCCTTATGTTCCCGAGCGCGACTCGGAGGCCCATGTGACACTCGAGGGCCAGTACACCCGGGTTGATGATGAAAAAAATCCGTAAGCTATTGATAATAAAATAGAAATTTAGTATTCCGGCGCTCTGGATCGCCATTTCGGCTAGGCTTGACACCGCCCCACTCCCGACTAGAATTAGCACTCTCTTGAAAAGAGTGCTAATTGGGGCTTGAAATGCTGTGTAGCGCCCCAATAGTTGAGCTAGCCCCGCGAGGGTATTCATAAAATTGTTGCTAGGAGAGTAATACAGATGAAAATCCGTCCGTTGTACGACCGTGTTGTCGTTCGTCGCAAGGAAGAGGAAGAAACCACCGCTGGCGGTATCCTGCTGCCCGGTTCAGCCAAAGAGAAGCCCAATCAGGGTGAGATCGTGGCGGTTGGTGAAGGCAAGGTATTGGACAGTGGTGACCTGCGCCCGTTGACTGTGAAAGTCGGTGACAAGGTTGTATTCGGCCAGTATGCCGGCGGCAACACCATCGAGGTTGATGGCGAAGAGCTGATCATCATGGGTGAAAGCGAGATCTACGGCATCGTAGAGTAAGGCACTCCCGTTCGTTTGAATAAAATTGAATTTGTAATTTGAGGAAATAGATCATGGCAGCTAAAGAAGTACTATTTGGCGACAAGGCTCGGTCGCGTATGCTGAAAGGCGTAAATGTTCTCGCCGACGCCGTTAAAGCAACTCTGGGGCCCAAGGGCCGCAACGCGATTCTGGACAAGTCCTTTGGCGCTCCCACCGTAACAAAAGACGGTGTATCCGTAGCCAAGGAAATTGAGCTGGAAGACAAGTTTGAGAATATGGGCGCGCAGATGGTCAAGGAAGTGGCCTCCCAGGCGTCTGATCAAGCTGGCGATGGTACTACCACCGCTACCGTACTGGCCCAGTCCATTCTTAACGAAGGCCTGAAGTCTGTTGCTGCAGGCATGAATCCGATGGATCTCAAGCGCGGCATCGATAAGGCCGTTGCTGCTGCAGTCGAGCAGATCCAGAAAGCTTCCACTCCCTGTGAAGACAACAAGGCTATCGCTCAGGTAGGCACCATCTCTGCCAACAGCGACACCCAGGTTGGTGACATCATCGCCGAAGCCATGGGTAAAGTCGGTAAAGAGGGTGTTATCACTGTTGAAGAAGGTTCCGGCCTGGAAAATGAGCTGGACGTGGTTGAAGGTATGCAGTTCGATCGCGGCTACCTGTCTCCCTACTTCATCAACAACCAGGAGAGCATGAGTGCCGACCAGGAAGATCCCTTCATCCTGCTGGTTGACAAGAAAATTTCCAATATCCGTGAATTGCTGCCCCTGTTGGAGCAGGTTGCCAAGGCGTCCAAGCCTCTGGTAATCATTGCTGAAGACGTGGAAGGCGAAGCGCTGGCCACTCTGGTAGTAAACAATATGCGTGGCATTGTGAAGGTGTCTGCATGTAAGGCGCCAGGCTTTGGTGATCGTCGCAAGGCAATGCTGCAGGATATCGCCATCCTTACCGGTGGTACTGTGATCTCCGAAGAAGTGGGCATGGATCTTGAGTCCGCTACCCTTGAGCACCTGGGCAGCGCCAAGCGCATTACCATGGACAAGGACAACACCACCCTTATCGATGGTGCTGGCGACCACGACGCTATCAAGGCGCGTGTTAACGAGATTCGTGTGCAGATCGAGAACACGTCTTCCGATTACGATCGCGAGAAACTGCAGGAACGTGTGGCCAAGCTGGCTGGCGGTGTAGCAGTGATCAAGGTTGGCGCAGCCACCGAAATCGAAATGAAAGAGAAAAAAGCCCGCGTTGAAGACGCTCTGCACGCTACGCGTGCTGCAGTTGAAGAAGGCGTGGTTGCCGGTGGCGGTGTCGCCCTGGTGCGCGCTGTTGCAGCTATCGCTGACCTCAAGGGTGATAACGAAGACCAGAACCACGGTATTGCCGCGGCACTGCGTGCCATGGAGAACCCGCTGCGGCAGATCGTTGCCAACGCTGGTGGAGAGCCCTCGGTTGTGCTGAATAAGATCAAGACCGAAGGTACTGGTAACTATGGCTATAACGCGGCCACAGGTGAGTACGGCGACATGCTCGAAATGGGTATTCTCGATCCCGCCAAAGTGACTCGCGTGGCCCTGCAGGCCGCCGGTTCTGTTGCCGGCCTGATGATCACCACCGAGGTGATGATCGCTGACGCGCCTGAAGAGAAAGGTGCTGGCGGTGGCGGTATGCCGGACATGGGTGGCATGGGCGGTATGGGTGGCATGGGCGGCATGATGTAAGAAGCCCTGTTGCACTATAAGAACCCGGCTATATGCCGGGTTTTTTTATTGTCACGCAAGGCTTATCTAAGTTGTTAGTGGCATACCAACTTGGCTATCAAGGTGTATAATGGGGGCGGAAGTTTTACCACAATAATTGGGGGTAGGTGATGGTTCTTGAATTCATTTTTAGATGGGCGCACGTCCTGTTCGGTATTACCTGGATAGGCCTGCTGTACTACTTCAACTTTGTTCAGGGTGAGTACTTCAAGGAAGCTGAAGCCAGCGCCAAGGCCGACGCTATGAAGAAGCTCGCACCGCGCGCACTTTGGTGGTTTCGCTGGGGCGCGATGTTTACGTTCCTGAGCGGATTGTATTTGCTGCATTCCATTGGAGCAACCAGGGCTATTGGTAGCCAGCCTGTCATTTGGGTTGGCGCACTGGCGGGTATCTTCATGTTCCTGAACGTATGGCTGATTATCTGGCCCAAGCAGCAGGTAGTTCTGGGATTAAAAGAAGGAGACGGCCCCTCATCAGCAGCGAAGGCGGGTCTGGCGTCCCGTACCAACACCTTGTTTTCTGCCCCTATGCTGTTTGGCATGTTGGCATCTAAGCACTTACCCAGCCTTGCTGGCGAGGTGAGCAACACCGGTTTCTACGCCGCGATAGCCGTCATTGTTTTGTTAGAGGTTAATGCAGTGGTTGGCAAGACCGGTCCGATGACCAGCGTCAAGGGTGTCATCCACAGTAGCATCGCCCTGACGGCGGTAATCTGGGGCCTGCTCGCCTTTCTGTAAGCGGGTATCAGCTATAACAAAGCCGGGCATTGTCCCGGCTTTTTTATTGCGCGATATGTATAATCAGCGCCACTGGTTTCAACAGGTGTATCGCACATGTCCGACGATGATCTCGACCACATTCCATCTATAGTTCCCCGCCGGGAGGGTGGCCCATCACGGGCGCCATCACGTTCCGGGGGAGGCGCTGGGCAGCGGCCTGCAGCGCAGAAAAAACTGCCGGCAAATGGCGGCGGTACCGGCCCTCTGGCGCGCATACTGCTTACCGTTGCAATGGTTGTTGCTGCGATCGCCTGCGCCTGGGCCTGGCAGTTACAGGGGCAGCTGGCGCTGGCAGAAGAAAAACTTGTCGATTATGACGGGCGCATCGGTGATCTCGAGGCCCGCTTGTCGGATACCGATGAGGGCATGAACCAGAATGCCGAGTTGCAGGCGGCCAAGATCCGCGAGCTGGATTCGGAGGTGCGCAAACTCTGGGACAATGTCTGGAAGCAGGCCAGTGAACGGCTGTCGAAGTTGGAACAAAGCAGCGCCGGCCAGAGCAAGAAGCTGGATGCCACTGCGTCTGGCCTTGCTACTGCCCAGGGCCAGATCAAGGCTGCCAGTGGCGATATTGCCAAATTAAACCGCGTCGCGTCTGACCTTGAGCGCATTATCGCCAGCGGCAAGGTGAATCAGGCTGAGGTGGAGCGGGTGGCCGATTCCATTAGCCGGGTCAATCTCGACCTGGCCAAACTGAACAAGCGGGTACAGGGCAACGAGGAGTGGATTCAATCCATTAATGCCTTTCGCAAGCAGGTTAATGCCAGCCTGGTAGAACTGCAGTCAGCTTTGCGCTCTCAATCCAAGACCACACCCTGAATTAGAGGAATTCATCATGACGGTTATTCGCCAGGACGATGTTATCGATAGCATTGCCGACGCCCTGCAGTTTATCTCCTACTACCACCCGGTAGATTTTGTTAAAGGTGTGTTCGAGGCCTATAAACGTGAGCAAAATCCTGCGGCAAAGGATGCCATGGCGCAGATTCTGATTAATTCACGGATGTGCGCCGAGGGGCACCGCCCTATTTGCCAGGATACGGGAATTGTGACGGTCTTTCTCAAGATTGGGATGAATGTGCAGTGGGATGCCACCATGTCGGTATCCGACATGGTGAATGAAGGGGTGCGGCGAGCCTATACCCACCCTGATAACGTGCTGCGCGCCTCCATTCTGGAAGACCCTGCTGGTGTCCGCAGAAACACCAAGGACAACACACCTGCGGTAATTCACATGGAGGTGGTAGCAGGGGACACTGTGGATGTGCAGGTGGCGGCCAAGGGCGGCGGCTCCGAGAATAAATCCAAGCTGGTTATGCTCAACCCCTCTGACAGCATTGTCGACTGGGTGGTTAAAACGATACCGACCATGGGGGCGGGCTGGTGTCCGCCGGGCATGCTGGGCATCGGCATCGGCGGCACGGCTGAGAAAGCGGCCGTGATGGCGAAGGAATCGCTGATGGAACCTATCGATATACACGAACTGCGGGAGCGAGGCCCTGCCAACCGGGTGGAGGAATTGCGGCTGGAGATTATGGAGGCCGTGAATAAACTGGGAATCGGTGCCCAGGGACTGGGCGGGCTGACCACCGTGATGGACGTCAAGATTCTCGATTACCCCACCCATGCGGCGTCGCTGCCGGTGGCGATGATTCCCAATTGTGCGGCCACACGCCATGCCCATTTTGTGCTCGACGGCTCCGGCCCCGTGTTGCAGACACCGCCTGATATTAACGACTGGCCCGAAATAACCCAGGAAGTGAACGACGGGGTGCGTCGAGTGAATCTCGATACGGTAACCCCCAGCGATGCCGCCGAGTGGCAGCCCGGTGACACCTTGCTGCTGTCGGGAAAAATGCTGACGGGTAGGGATGCCGCCCACAAAAAGATGAAGGAACTGATAGAGAGTGGTGAAGGCTTGCCGAAGGAAGTGGACCTGAAAGGGCGTTTTATTTACTACGTGGGCCCGGTAAACCCGGTGCGCGACGAAGTGATGGGGCCGGCGGGCCCGACGACAGCCACCCGCATGGACAAATTCACCGATTTCATTCTGGAGCAAACTGGCCTGCTGGGAATGATTGGTAAAGCGGAACGCGGCCCTGTTGGCATTGAAGCAATCCGCAAGCACAAGGCCGTGTACCTGATGGCCGTAGGCGGTGCCGCATACCTGGTATCAAAGGCAATCGTCTCGGCGAAAGTCGTCGCTTTTCCGGAGCTGGGGATGGAAGCTATTTACGAGTTTGAGGTCAAGGACATGCCTGTCACAGTAGCTGTGGATAGCCGGGGCACCTCGGTACACGAAACAGGGCCAAAGATATGGCGTGAGAAAATAGCCGAGCAGGCCATCACCGTTGTCTGAGACGTTTTACTGGCACGATTACGAGACCTTTGGTGCAGACCCGTCTCGCGACAGGCCCGTTCAGTTTGCAGGCTTGCGCACCGATAAAGACCTGAACCCTGTAGGGGAGCCGCTGGTGCTGTACGCGCGGCCAGCGAACGATTTTCTGCCGCAGCCAGAGGCCTGCCTGGTGACTGGCATCAGCCCCCAGTTGGCGCTGGAAAAAGGCGTACCGGAGAGTGAGTTTATCGCCGCTATACATCGCGAACTGGCCCAGCCTGGTACCTGTGGCGTGGGTTACAATTCGCTGCGCTTCGACGACGAGATCACTCGCTATACCTTGTACCGCAATTTCTACGAACCCTACGGCCGCGAGTGGCAGAACGGGAATTCCCGTTGGGATCTCATCGATCTGGTGCGCACAGCTCACGCGCTGCGGCCCGAGGGAATCGAATGGCCCGAGCGAGAAGACGGCCTGGCCAGTTTTCGGCTGGAGCACCTTACCGCAGCCAATAATATCGCGCATGAGGGGGCCCACGATGCCCTGTCCGATGTGCATGCCACCATCGCGATAGCGCGACTTGTTCGGGATCGGCAGCCACGGCTTTACGATTATGTGCTAAAGCATCGGGATAAGCGGTCTGTGCAGACGCTGCTGGATATAGACGGTATGAAACCCGTATTACATGTCTCCGGCATGTTTGGCGCCCGGCGTCACAATATCGCATTGATCGTCCCGCTGGCACTGCATCCCGTCAATCGCAATGAGGTTATTTGTTATGACCTCAGTGCAGACCCGGCACCCCTGATAGAGCTCGAGCCGCAGCAGTTGAGTGAATTGTTGTTCAGCCGTACGACTGATTTGCCAGAAGGTGTGGAGCGGCCCGGTGTAAAGTCGGTTCATATCAATCGCTGCCCGGTATTGGTAACGGCAAAGATGGCCGACTCTGCCACGGCCGAGCGGCTGGGTATTAGCGGGCAGCGCTGTCGTGAACATCTTGCGACTTTGCGCAACTACCGTGATCGGGACACGAAATCATTTGTGCAAAAACTACAGGCGGTTTTTGCCGGGCGAGAATTTGAGCCGGTTACTGACCCGGATCGCATGCTCTACAGCGGTGGCTTTTTCTCCGAGCACGACAAGAAGGCCATGGAAGAGGTTCGCGCCTGTAGCCCCAAAGAACTGGCAGCAGGCAGTTTTCCCTTTGAGGATTCTCGCCTGTCGGAGATGTTGTTCCGCTATCGCGCCAGAAACTACCCCGAGACTTTATCTCCCGAAGAACAGGCGCAGTGGGAGGAATACCGTTTCCAGCGCCTGACAGAGCCGGGCAGTGGGGCCAGTATTGGCATGGAGGAATTTCAGGCCACGATTGAGCAGTTACTGGCTTCAAATACGCTGGACCGGTCGCAGCAGAATTTGATGCAGCAGTTGCAGGATTACGGTGACAGCCTGCTCGCTTGAGGCCGCAATCGGGCTTTATTGGGTAATACGCACATGGGCAGGAAAGCGGCCCCCTCGTATAATACGAGGAGTCCCTCGCATATTGCGAAGAATCTGGGCCAGCCACTGCCCTAAACCAGGAGAGTACCACTGTGCAGTTTGCCGGTAGCCATATCCTCTCAGTCCACCAGTTCGAACGCGGTGATGTTGAACATATTTTTGCTGTGGCTGACAGGATGGGCCCCTATGCCCGACGTCGTCGAGTTACCAGGGTGCTCGCCGGGGCGATCCTCGGGTCCATGTTTTTTGAACCCAGCACCCGCACGAGGGTGAGTTTTGGTAGTGCCTTCAACCTGCTCGGGGGGGAAGTCCGGGAGACTACCGGCTTCGAAAACTCCGCCATAGCCAAGGGTGAATCGCTCTACGACACCGCCAGGGTGCTGAGCGGTTACTCGGACGTAATAGCTATGCGCCATCCAGTGGCGGGGTCGGTGGCGGAGTTTGCAGCCGCCAGCCGGGTTCCCGTCATAAACGGTGGTGACGGCAGCAATGAGCACCCCAGCCAGGCGCTGTTAGACCTCTACACTATCAAAAGCGAACAGGCGGAGCGCGGTCGCGGTATCGACCAGTTGCGGATAGCCATGGTGGGGGATCTCCGCTATGGCCGCACCGTACATTCTCTCAGCAAGCTGCTGTGTCTGTTCAGCCGGGTGCAGGTCACTCTGGTGTCGCCGGGCGAGTTGCGTATGCCAGGGGAAATAGTGGAGGAGATGCGTCAGGCTGGTGTTGAGGTGATTGAGTCCGATGCCCTGGAAGCGAGTATCTCGCATGTAGATATTGTGTACTCCACCCGCATCCAGGAGGAGCGCTTCAGCAGCCAGGAGGAAGCCGACCTATACCGCGGGCGCTACCGGCTCAACCAGAGCATTTACACCCACCACTGCGAGCCCAATACCGTGATCATGCACCCGCTGCCCAGGGACTCCAGGGACAATGCCCGGGAGCTGGATGACGATCTCAATGACAACCCCAACCTCGCGATCTTTCGCCAGACTGACAACGGTATGTTGGTGCGCATGGCCTTGTTTGCCCTCACCCTCGACGTCGTTGAGCAGGTAGACAAGCACTCCCGGGATGTGAACTGGTATACAGCGGGACGTTTCGGATGAGTGTCGAACTGGCTTTCGGCGCGCAGGACGTGCGCATCCTGGAGGATCAGGAGGCATTTTCCGGGCACTTTAAAGTGCGGCGGCTAACGTTGCAACATCGCTGTTTTGGTGGCGGCTGGAGTGAGCCACTGGTGCGCGAGTTGTTCGAGCGCGGGGATGCCGTGGCGGTACTGCCCTACGATCCGGTGACAGACCGGCTGGTACTGATAGAACAATTCCGACCGGGCGCGATACGCGGCGAGGATAGCCCGTGGATGCTGGAATTGATCGCCGGTGTGGTGGAACCCGGGGAGCGCGATGAGGAGGTTGCTCACCGCGAGGCCATGGAAGAGGCGGGCTGTGAATTGGCGGAGTTGCAGCCGATAGCGACCGTGCTGCCCAGCGCGGGGGCCTGTAACGAACAGGTGCGATTGTTTTGCGGCAGGGTATCCCGCGCAGCGCTGGGTGGTATTTACGGCCTGGCCGAAGAGGGTGAGGACATTCTGGTACATTCAGTCACCCGTGTGGACGCGCTGGAACTGTTGGCGCAAAATCGGATACCTAACGGCCATACCCTGATTGCGCTGCAATGGCTGCAAATACATGGCGCACGGCTGAGGGAGCGCTGGAGCTGAGGCTGTTTTGTGCCCGCGCCGTCAACCATGCCAGACAGTAACCCCGACGATCTTCCCGACGCGCTGAAAGTGAAGTCACACGGCTTGCTGCGCTCCAGCGCGCTGGTGGGCAGCATGACGATGTTGTCCAGGGTGCTGGGCCTGGTGCGAGACGTGGTCATAGCGGCGTTTGTCGGTGCCAGCGCCAATGCCGACGCTTTTTTTGTGGCCTTTAAAATTCCCAACTTTCTGCGGCGCTTGTTTGCCGAGGGCGCGTTTTCCCAGGCCTTCGTGCCGGTACTGGCAGACTACAAGCAGGATGGCAGCGTAGAGGCGGTGAGGGCGCTTATTAACCGTGTGGCCGGCGTGTTGGGTGGCAGCCTGCTATTGATCACGTCGCTAGCCATCGTCGCCGCGCCACTGGTAGCGGCATTGTTTGCCCCGGGGTTTCTCGATCAACCGCTGAAATACGCGCTGACTACCGAGATGATCCGGATTACGTTTCCCTACCTGCTGCTGATATCCATGACCGGCTTCTGCGGGGCGATCCTGAACAGTTTCGGTCGCTTTGCCGTTCCCGCGTTTACACCGGTGTTTCTCAATCTATCGATGATCTTCGCCGCCACTGTGGCGGCGCCCTGGTTTGCAGAACCGGTATTTGCCCTTGCCTGGGGTGTGTTTTTCGCAGGCTTTATCCAATTGCTTTTCCAGTTTCCTTCGCTGTACCGGCTGGACCTGGTGCCGCGACCGATCTGGGATACCCGCGACCCGGGTGTCAGGCGTATTCTGAAGCTGATGGTGCCTGCCCTGTTTGGCGTTTCGGTCAGCCAGATCAATCTGCTGCTGGACACGGTGCTGGCGTCTTTCCTGCCCACGGGCAGTGTTTCCTGGTTGTACTATTCAGACCGGCTGGCGGAATTACCCCTGGGTGTTTTCGGAATTGCTATTGCCACCGTTATATTGCCAAATTTGTCAGCGCATCGAGCGGCGGAGCGGGAGGGTCAATTCAGCCTGACTCTGGACTGGGCTCTGCGCTCAGTATTGTTGATCGGGGTGCCGGCAGCGGTAGCGCTGGTGGTGCTGGCACAGCCGATACTGGTGACCTTATTCCAGTACGGCGCATTGACGGCTGAAGATGTACGGATGTCCTCCCTGAGTCTGCAAGCCTATAGTCTAGGTCTGGTCGCCTTTATGTTGGTCAAGGTGCTGGCCCCCGGCTATTACGCGCGCAAAGACACCGCGACCCCCGTGAAAATTGGCATTATTGCGATGGTAGTCAATATGCTATTGAACCTGCTCTTCGTGCTGCCGTTGATGTACTACTGGAACATCGGGCATGTGGGCCTGGCGCTGGCCACTTCGGTTGCGGCATTCCTGAACGCGGGTTTGCTATGGCGCGGTTTGCTGCGGGACGGCGTATACCACGCCCTGGGCGGCTGGGGCGGCTATGTTATGCGCCTGGCGCTGTCCACACTGGGGATGGCCGCCACACTGCTCTGGCTAAACCATGAGACATCTGTGTGGCTTGCCTGGGACTGGCAACACCGCGCATGGGAGCTGGGGCTGCTCTGTGCCGCCGGCGCCGGCACCTACCTGCTGGTCCATCTGCTGCTGGGGACGCGGTTTAAACATTTGCGAACACCTTCTGCTCTTTGATCCTGAGGGTATTATTACCCCTGCAGGCTTCGCGCAAACATAGGCGAGGCCCGCCACATTCGATATACTGCGATGTTTGGATTAACTGAGTGTCCCCTGATCGAATGGAATTGATTCGCGGCCTGCACAATATGCGGCCCCGACACCGCGGCTGCGTGGTAACGATCGGCGCCTTTGACGGTGTGCATCTGGGTCATCAGGCGGTGATCAGGCACCTGCTGGACCAGTCGCGTGAGCTTCAGGTTCCATCGCTGGTGATCGTATTCGAGCCGCTGCCGCGGGAGTATCTGGCGCCTCTCGAGGCACCCGCGCGGATTATGAGCTTCAGGGAAAAGTTTTTCGCCATGCGGGAACTGGGCGTGGACCGCCTGATGCGTGTGCAGTTTAACGAGAGTTTGCGGGCCATGTCAGCGCAGCAGTTTCTGGACGATATTTTTGTCGCCGGGCTCGGAGTGCGCTACGTGGTACTGGGAGATGACTTCCGCTTTGGCAATGACCGCGAAGGCGACCTGGAATTTATCAAGCAGCAGGGCCCACGCTACGGCTACGAAGCCAGGCCCACGCCGACGCTGTCAATAGATGGTGTGCGGGTAAGCAGCACCCGGATACGAGAAGCACTGGCAAGCGCTGATTTTGCCGAGGCTGAACGTTTACTGGGGCGAGCCTACAGTATCTCGGGGAAAGTGGTTTATGGGCGCCAGCTGGGCAGAACCCTGGGCACCCCTACTGCGAACCTGGAGTTACACAGATTACGAGCACCGCTATCAGGTGTGTATGTGGTGAAAGTCAGCGGCGCCGGATTGCACGAGGCAGCCGGTGTTGCCAACGTGGGTGTACGCCCGACGGTGGATGACAGTATCAAGGCCAACCTTGAAGTCCACCTGCTTGACCGGGATGTCAGACTCTACGGGCAGCACATCGAGGTGACGTTCAGGCACAAACTGCGGGATGAACAGAAATTCGGCTCAGTGGATGAGCTGAGGGACAACATAGTCAGGGATATCGAAAATACGAGGGCCTGGCTGGATCAACACTGAGGTTTTCCAGTAGACAGTATATGAGCGATTACAAAGACACATTAAATTTGCCACAAACGGCTTTCCCAATGAAAGCCAGCCTGGCGCAGCGGGAGCCCAGGCGGCTGCAACAGTGGCAGGATATGGGGCTGTACGAAAAAATTCGTGCGGCGAGCGCGGGGCGTCCCAAGTTTATCCTGCACGATGGCCCGCCCTACGCCAATGGCGAGCTGCATATGGGGCACGCGGTCAACAAGGTGCTCAAGGACATCATCGTTAAGTCCCGCACACTGGCAGGTTTCGATGCACCCTATGTTCCCGGTTGGGACTGCCACGGTCTGCCTATCGAATTGAATGTTGAGAAGAAAGTTGGCAAACCCGGTGTGAAGGTTTCCGCCGGGGAGTTTCGCCAGAAATGCCGCGACTATGCTGCCAAACAGGTCGATGGCCAGCGTACAGATTTTATCCGGATGGGTGTATTTGGCGACTGGTTCAATCCCTACCTGACTATGGACTTCGCCTTTGAAGCGAATATCGTCCGCGCGCTGGCGCTCATAATCGACAACGGCTATCTGCACAAGGGCTTCAAACCGGTGCACTGGTGTACCGATTGTGGTTCCGCCCTGGCCCTGGCAGAGGTTGAGTATCAGGACAAACATTCCCCTGCCATTGATGTCGCCTTTGCGGCGGTAGATCCGGCGGCATTTAACACGGCCTGTGGCAGCAGTTATAGCGGCGAAATTGCGGTGCCAATCTGGACCACGACGCCATGGACCTTGCCGGCCAATATGGCGGTCAGCCTCAACCCTGAACTGGATTACGTGTTACTTGAGGGCCGGGGCAGAGCGTTGTTGGTTGCCGAGGCGCTGGCCGAAAGCTGTGCCCAGCGCTTCGGCCTGCCCACTGTAAAAGTGCTGGGCCGCTGTCGGGGGCGGGCACTGGAGAACCAGCTACTGCAACACTGTTTTCTGGATCGCCAGGTTCCCGTGATACTGGGTGATCACGTGACAACTGAGGCCGGCACCGGCGCTGTTCATACCGCCCCGGCTCATGGCCAGGACGACTTTGTCGTGGGCCAGAAGTATGGCCTGGAGGTCTACAATCCGGTGGGAGGCAACGGTGTCTACCTGCCTGACACGGAGTTTTTTGCCGGACAGCACGTACTGAAAGCGAATGCAGCGATCATTGAGTTGCTCGAACAGCGCGGTGTATTGCTGCATACGGAGCAGTACGAGCATTCTTATCCCCATTGCTGGCGGCACAAGACCCCCATCATCTTTCGCGCCACACCCCAGTGGTTTATCGGCATGAATCAGAACGGCCTGCTGACGCAGGCCCTGGCTGCGGTCGAGCAGGTCGAGTGGGTGCCGGAGTGGGGCAAGGCCCGTATCGACGCCATGCTGGTGAACAATCCCGATTGGTGTATATCCCGCCAGCGTACCTGGGGCTCGCCTATCACCTTGTTTGTGCATAAAGTTACCGCTGAACTGCACCCCCGGACACTGGAGCTGATGGAGCAGGTCGCCCAACGTATGGAGCAGGGGGGTATAGATGCCTGGTTTGACCTCGACCCGGCGGAACTGCTGGGCGAGGACGCCGACGACTACGACAAGGTAACCGACACGCTGGATGTGTGGTTTGACTCCGGAGTGAGTCACGCCTGCGTGCTGCGCCAGCGCGACGGCCTGCAGGCACCTGCGGATATGTACCTGGAGGGCTCGGACCAGCACCGCGGTTGGTTCCAGTCGTCCCTGCTGACTGGCATCAGTTGCTACGGTGAGGCACCTTACAAGGCCGTTCTCACCCATGGCTTCACCGTGGACAGCGATGGGCGCAAGATGTCCAAGTCCATCGGCAATGTAATCCCGCCGAATAAAGTGATGAACGACCTGGGCGCGGATATTCTGCGTTTGTGGGTGGCGGCAACCGACTATCGCGGTGAGATGGTGGTCAGTGATGAGGTCTTCAAGCGCACCGCCGATTCGTACCGGCGCATTCGCAACACTGCGCGGTTCCTTTTGTCCAACCTGAACGGCTTTGATCCGGCAGAGCAGGCACTGCCGTTCGCAGATATGCTGTCACTGGATCGCTGGGCGGTGGATAGGGCGGCTGCACTACAACAGGAGCTGACGCAGGCTTATGACAGCTACCAGTTTCATCAGGTCTATCAGAAGCTGCACAATTTCTGCGCTCTGGATCTCGGCGGTTTTTACCTGGATGTTATCAAGGACCGGCAGTACACCACGCAGGCAGACAGCAAGGCCCGCCGGTCGGCGCAGACTGCCATGTACCATATAGGCGAAGCGCTGGTGCGCTGGATGGCCCCCATCCTCAGCTTCACCGCCGAGGAAATATGGGAAAACCTGCCGGGCGAACGCGCCGAGTCGGTGTTTCTGGTGGAGTGGTATCAGGGGCTGCAGGAAATTGCCGCCAGCGAATCCATGGGGCGCGATTACTGGCGCCAGATGATGGCGGTGCGAACAGCGGTTAACAAGGAGATGGAAGCACAGCGGGCAGCAGGGCATCTGCGCGGATCGCTGGATGCGGAGATTACCCTGTATGCAGCACCGGCCCTGCTGGATCAACTCAACATGCTGGAAGACGAACTGCGTTTCGTACTGATCACTTCGGCCGCAACACTGGAGCCGCTGGCAGTGGCGACGGAGGAGGCGGCTACCACCGAGCTGGCGGGCTTGCGCCTGCAGGTGCGAGCTTCCTCACATGAGAAGTGTGAGCGCTGCTGGCATCGGCGGCCCGACGTGGGGCAAACGGTGGATTACCCCACCCTTTGCGGCCGTTGTATCAATAATGTGTACAGCGATGGCGAGCAGCGCCGCTTTGCGTAACGGTTGGCTCAGTCTCTGTTGGTACGGTCTCGCTGCGCTGGTGGTCTTGCTTGACCAGTACACCAAGTGTCTGGCGGAGAGCGCGCTGGATTATGGTCGGCCGCTAGAGGTGTTTTCCTGGTTTAACCTGACATTGCAGTACAACACTGGCGCTGCATTCAGTTTCCTCAGCGACGCGGGTGGTTGGCAGCGCTATTTTTTCAGCGCTGTTGCGGTGCTTATCAGCCTGGTACTGGTGGTATGGCTATACCGGCTGGCGCGAAATCAGAAGTTGCTGGCGCTGGCGCTGGCGCTGATCCTGGGCGGGGCCCTGGGCAACGTCTGGGACCGGGTTATACTGGGGCATGTGGTGGACTTTATATCGGTGCATTATGCCGGGCGTTTTTTCCCGGCGTTTAATCTCGCCGATTCCGCCATCAGTGTCGGAGCGGCTATGATGATATTCGACAGTCTGTTTGGCAGCGAGACGAATACGGAACGAGGTAGCAAGACGAAATGACCGTTGTGAATGTACCTGTCGGCGAGGGTACCCGGGTCTATGTGAATTTCTCCGTTAGCCTGGAGGATGGTTCCGAGGTGGACTCCAATTTTGGCGGTGATCCGGTGGCGTTTGTCGTGGGGGACGGCAGCCTGTTGCCCGGTTTTGAGCGCTTGATATTTGGCATGTCAGCTGGCCAACGGCACATGTTCACCGTGCCGCCCGAGGACGGTTTTGGTCAGCCAAACGACAATAATGTGCAATACCTGCCCCGTTCGCAATTTGATGACGACAGCGGTCTGGAGATCGGAGTGGTGTACTCCTTTGCCGATGCCAGTGGTGGCGAGTTGCCCGGCCTCATTGTCGCCTTCGACGATGACGAGGTTACCATCGATTTCAATCACCCGCTGGCAGGGCGCAATATTCTGTTTGACGTGCTGGTGCATCGGGTAGAACCCGTGGAGTTGCACTGATGGATGTACGGCTTGCCAATCCGCGGGGTTTCTGTGCCGGTGTCGATCGCGCCATTGATATTGTAAACCGTGCGCTGGAAGTGTTCGGCGCACCAATTTATGTTCGCCATGAAGTAGTACACAACAAATTTGTCGTGGAAGATCTGCGTGCCCGGGGCGCGCAATTTGTCGATGAACTGGATGAAGTGCCCGACGGCTGTATTGTTATTTTCAGCGCTCACGGTGTGTCGCAGGCAGTGCGACGAGAGGCGGACCGGCGAGCCCTGAAGGTATTCGACGCCACCTGCCCCCTGGTAACCAAGGTGCATATAGAGGTTGCTCGCTACAGTGAGGAGGGGCGCGAATGCGTGCTTATCGGACACTGCGGCCATCCGGAAGTTGAGGGTACGATGGGGCAATACGACCGGCGCGCTGGCGGTGACATCTACCTCATTGAAGAAGAGCAGCAAGTGGCTTCGCTGGCGGTTCGCAACCCGGACAAACTGTCCTACGTTACCCAGACCACCCTGTCCATGGATGATACGGCCAAGGTTATCGATGCCCTGCGTCGGCGCTTCCCGAACATCAAGGGGCCACGCAAGGACGATATTTGCTACGCCACCCAGAATCGCCAGGATGCGGTCAAGCAACTGGCCGGCAACTGTGATCTGATGCTGGTTGTCGGCTCACCCAACAGCTCCAACTCCAACCGACTGCGCGAACTGGCCGAACGTATGGGGGCGGAGGCTTACCTGTTGGATGGGGCGGGCGACATCGACCCGCGCTGGCTGGAGGGTAAATCCCGGATTGGCGTGACGGCCGGCGCCTCCGCACCGGAAATACTGGTGCGAGAGGTGTTGGAAGGCCTGCGTGCGCTAGGGGCGAGCGCTCCCATAGAGGTATCGGGCCGCCCGGAGAATGTCACCTTTTCACTGCCCCGTGAACTGCGTATAGAGGTTAAAAACCTGTAGTCAGGTTCTTTCGGGGCTCCCCCAGCAGCATCCCTTTCGCTCAACTTCCACCATGTCCAGCCACTTAGTGGCCTCCCGTTGCCGCAGCGCCTACATTCCACAGCAGGAGGTGCGCTGTGGACAGGATGTCACGAAAATTCAGCTGCCGGGGTCTGACCCTCATTGAGCTTATGATCACCCTGGTGATCCTCGGTGTCACCGTCACAATGGCAACACCGGCAATGCAGCGATTGATACAGGGTAGCCGTCTGCGCACGGAAACAACGCGCTTGCTCGATGCGATTAACCTGGCCCGCAGTGAGGCCGTGTTACGCAACGTGCCTGTCAGTCTTTGCCCCTCGCCGATGGCGGATTCGGGTATCCCGGCTTGCGCCGGCGACTTCAGCGATGGCTGGATCGTATTCACCAATCGCAATCGCGACGGAATAATCAACACAGACTCAGACCAGGTTATCCGGGCCTTCGCAGCAATACCCTCAGGGTACAGCCTGACGAACCTGGCGGGCACCCGACCGATAGACGAATTGATTACCTATTTACCGGATGGCTCGTCGCGCCGAAATCTGTCTTTCCTGCTATGTCCTCCGGACCGGGCGGGCCTTGAGCCCTGGCGAGTGGTACTCAATGCAGTGGGCCGTGCCCGGGCTGCGAAAATGGAAGAGCAGTGCCCGGAGAGCTCGTTTTGAAGCCCTGCCGTCAAATCGGTGCCGGGCTTATCGAGGTATCGGTCTCCCTTTTAGTGCTCTCTATTGGCGCGCTGGGCCTGGGTAGCCTGCAGATTTCCGCTAAACGCATGGGCTTTGAGGCGATACAGCGCACAGAGGCTGCCGCTCTGGCGATGGATCTGTTTGAGCGACTGCGGGTAAACCGTGTTGCGCTGCCAGACTATGCCGTTGCAGGCATCGGCAGCGCGGATGGCTCGAACTTGCCGGCACCACTGGCTGACTGTGCTAACAATCCCTGTTCTCCCACCCAGTTACGTGGATGGGATCTCTGGAACTGGGAGCAGGCATTGGATGGTGCCACCAGCGGCAATTCGGAGGGCGGGCTGGTCCGACCGACGGCGTGCATAACAATGAAGGGCCGCGAGGTGATCGTGGATATTGCGTGGCAAGGCTTTCGTTCTGTCAGTGAACAGGATCAGCAAATCAGCTGCGGGGTCGGTCTCTACGGGCCAGATGACATGGATCGGCAGTGGCTGAGGATGACGTCATGGATAGGCGCGGAATAGACGCGGCGCAACCAGCCCGTCCAGCGACGGAAGCCAGTGCGGGCCTCACGCTGGTGGAACTGCTGGTGGCGATAGCGATCGGGGTGGTGCTGTCTTTTGGGTCCATGAACCTGTTACTGCACAGCAAGAAGAGCTATCTGGAGGCTGAAGAGCTCGCGCGTTTGCAGGAAAACGGGCGCCATGCCCTGCGTTACTTATCTTATGAGCTGAGCATGGCCGGCTATCTCGCAAACTTGTTACCACGTACGACACTACATTCATCGCTGTCCGGCAGTGCCTGCTTTGATCACCTGATGTTGACCGCTACTCCGTTAGAGCATGTGGACAATGTGCTCGCCAGTGGCACGCCCGGTAATGCCGGTTGGAGGCTGCCGGCAGATTGTCCGGTAGCGGGCAGGCACCAGCCGGGATCTGATCTGCTGGTTATCCGGCGCACTGCCAGTTACCCCGCACTATCCGGCGGCGTGCGCCTGGCCAGTACGGATCCCCATGACCTCTATCTCGAGCAGGCGGGACCCTACGCGGTGCCGCAGCTGGCGCGTGGCGATGCTGTTACGGCATCAGGGGATTTGTGGGAATACCTGCCACAGGTGCTCTTTCTACGTGACTATTCGGCGGTCCGCGGGGATGGTGTTCCCGCGCTGTGTCGCAAGCGCCCGGGTCGTTCATCGAATCGTATGGCACCTACAGAGTGCCTGGTGGAAGGGATCGAGCAGCTGCAACTCGAGTTTGGCATCGATGAAACGGGTGATCAGCTTGCCAACCGCTTTGACGCAGCACCTGCGCTGGCGGATATGCGCGCAGCCGTTGCGGCGCGCATCTACCTGTTGGTACGCAGCGTGCACCCTGTAGCTGGTTATACCGATACCCGCGCCTACAGTCTCGGCAGCACGCGTGTCAGTGCGCGTAATGATGGTTATTACCGGCGGCTCATGCAAACCACCGTTCTGCTTCGCAACAACGGCAGTTTCAGGCCATGACACCCTGTCATTGCGGTCGGCAGCAGGCGGGTGTGGTACTGCTGGTGTCATTACTTGTGCTGTTGGTAATGGGAATTATAGCTACCACGGTGGCGAAGACAAATCAACTGCAGCTGCATATGGCGGGCAACGACGAGGCCAGAATAGCGGCAATGCAGCGTGCTCTCGCGGCGATTGATGGGGTCATTGCGCGGCCTGCCAATTTTCGTACCGATGTCGCGGCTGGCCATCAATTGTGCACTGCGATCGCGGCCACTGAGAGCTGTGACTCACACTCTCTGACGCTGGGACAGGGTGTGTTGCCCGCGACTGGCCAATTGGAGGTTGTGGTACAGCGACTGGCACCGGAAATAGGGCGTATGCCGGCGCTGACAGAAGATGCTGCGAACAGCACTGTCCACTACCGGGTCGCAAAATTCGAAGTGCAGGTGGTTTATGACGGCACGGCTGACGGCGGTGGGAGGGCCGCGCTTGCTCAGGGGGTATTGGTCCGGCTGTCGCAATCAACCAGCGCTGGAGGAGGCGTCCCATGAAAATCGTGTTAACTGCCGCAGTGTATTGTGTCCTCGCCGGGCTGCTCGCAAGCCAGCTCCGGGCCGATGATATCGACATCTACCGAGATACTGGTGGTGCCGAAAATGGACCGGCACGGGTCATGTTTGCGCTGGATCTGAGACCCGCAGGAGCAGATATCATTTGTCCTGATGTTGCGTCGGTTGAATGCAGAGCCATTTTGGGTGAAGAGCTGTACGTCGCACTCGACTTGTTTGGCTTGAGGGATGGCGGCACGGGGCTGCGTTTGCCTGATCGCAGCGGTGATGGCGTGCCGGATGTGTTGCAGGCGAGCCCGATGGACAGCGCAGTCTCTCTGGCGGAGGCGTACTGGCCCCGCGTGACGGTGGACCGCTACGAGGTATTGCGCGCCGCGCTGCGGATAGTTTTGCAACGCCTGGGGGAAGCGCTGCGCAACACGTCTGCAAGAAGGCGTGTAGAGGTGGGCTTGATGGCATTGCACGCCGACGCTTGTGCGGGGGCAGGGCCACAATACGCTCCGGATTTCAGTGTCGACCCGCCGCGTGGTTGTAGCCAGGGCGCTTATGTTTTGAGGGGATTCACAGATATCGCTGATCCCGCCGAGTTGGAAAGGTTTCTTGTCGCACTGGCAGCGCTGCCGGATCCGGGCAGACGCTCGTCGTGGATGGTGGCGCCCTGGTCGGGCCACCCTTACAAGATTCGCGATCTGTACTTCGAACTGTTTCGCTATCTGAGCGGACAGGCGGTTTTCAACGGATTCCTCGGTACCCGGGATTACGCCAGCCGCAGTAGCGGTAACCTGTATCATTCCAATGAGGGGGCGGTGACCAACGATGTGGTACTGGCGCTGCCTGACGGCACAGCAGATGAACCTCTGCTCTCACCAGCGACCGATGTCCTGCTGTCTTCATCATTTGATTTGGCAAAAAATGATCTTGCTGCCGCCCGCTATGCCAGCCCTATTGGGCTCCGGGAGCCCTGCCCGCGCGTGCGTATGGTCAATTTGCAGTTTGGTCAGATCGACACCTCCCACAGGGATACCCACGAGGCGATAGCTGCACCTCTTGCCGCAGGCGGGCTTGGTCTTGGCCTTGCGGCAGGTGCAGCTGGAGACCGTGCCCTGATCGCTTGGCTTGCCTCTGCGGAAACGGAAGGGGAAGGTGGAGTGCCGGTGCCGGCAATAACTGTCCAGAGCTACTTCTTTGCTGGGGTTGCCGGAGCTGTAAGCGACAAGATGGCCGCTGCAGGGGGTAGCGGCCGCAGCTACTCTCTGGCTGACCCGGCGGGCATGGTAGTGGCGCTGGAATCCGTGTTCGCGGATGTTGCTGGCGAAAGTAGAACGTTGGTGGCGGGCTCCACTGCGGTAAATAATCGCGGCCAGAGCCGTTTCGATCAGGATGTCTATTACGCACTGTTCCAGCCCGAGGCTGGTCCCCGCTGGCCCGGCAATATCAAAAAGCTGAAAATTTCCGAACCGGGTTTGGGCGCCCCTGGCACAGTCGCACAGGCGCCATTAACAACCCCTCCCAGGCCGGCGCTATCCGGCGAGGACGGACGCATTCTTGCCGATGCCCTCACCTTTTGGACCGACCCGAATGGTCATGATGTGCTGGCATTTGACCCTCTTCGCGATGAAATCACGGCCAGAGATGGACGCTCGGTTACGCGCGGCGGGGCGGGACAACAAATCAGGGGCTTCCTGGCTGACACCGTCGGTGCCAGCAATGACGAACCCGGTGCGCGCCAGATATTCACGCTGGACCCCCACCGTGCGGGCGAGTTACTCCCGCTGGATGCGACCCCCGCAATCGCGACGATTATTGGGCCCTTGCTCGACCCCGACGGACAAAAAACCGAGGCGCAGAAGCTGGATCTCCTGCACTGGATCAGAGGGCAGGATGGCTTTGATGCCGATGGTGATGGCGACAAGCGGGAGTCGCGTCGCTGGATATTGGCTGACCCTTTGCATTCACGCCCTCTTGCGGTCAGCTATGGTGCCCGGCCAGGTTCGTCCTACACTCTTGCCAACCCGGATATCCGGCTGTTTTACGGCACTAACGACGGGCTTTTCCATGTCGTGCGTAACACGTGGCCGTCAGGTGCAGAGTCCGGACAGGAGAACTGGGCATTTTTGCCTGGAAATTTGCTGGGCCAGCAATTCCTGCTGTCGCAAAACCGGGTAACCGGGGCGGCACGCCCCTATGGTCTGGATGGAGAAGCTGTTGCGCTGATCACAGACACCGCGCGCGATGGCACTGTGAATCCGGAAGAGGGTGATTCGGTGTGGGTGTTTATCGGCCAGCGTCGTGGTGGCAGAGGCCTGCTGGCCTTTGATATGACGGACCCTGACAAGCCTCGCTATATGTGGGCTATTGACAATCGGACCCCTGGTTTCGAGCAACTTGCACTGACGTTTTCAACGCCACGGGTCGCCCATCTTGACCTGGGAGAGTCGGTGCCGGTAGCCGTGTTGGTGTTTGCCGGCGGCTATAACGGCGGCTGGGTGGGGGGCGGCCGTAGCGGCAAGGATGCGGGCGGGGGAAGTGACCCGATTGGCAATGCAATCTACGTGGTGAACCCGGCCGATGGCAGTCTCATCTGGCGGGCGGTAGGCCCTGGTGGCGGGGTAGCGCCGCTATCCGGAGACCCGCTGCACTATGTGGTGGGCCTGAAACACAGTATACCGTCACCCGTGAGCCTGATGGATTCGGACCACAATGGCGTGGACGACAGGGGCTACTTTGGCGACAGTGGCGGTAACATCTGGCGAATTGATTTTACCGAGGGTGTTTATCGTCCCGAGGGGTCCAGTGTGACGGATGCTGCGAACTGGTACTTGTCCCGGCTGGCGGCCTTAGGTGGCAGCGGTGAGTCGGACCGGCGTTTTTTTCACGCCCCGGATATTGTCCAGAGCAGGGACGGCAGTGGCGACTATAGCGGCGTAGTCATTACATCGGGTAACCGTGCGGCCCCGCGGGATGTTGACGTGCGAGACTTTCTCTACCTGTTAAAGGACAGAAGGCCGGCGGGGACTAAATTCGACACGGCCGAATCCGGCTATAGTCATGGTCAATTTGTCGATATCACTACTGCTTGTATTGCCGCTGAAGGGGCGCAGTGTGCGGCGGAGGACTTGGCACAGGGGTGGAAGCTTGAGCTTCAGGCCCCCGGGGAAAAGGGGTTATCAACCCCTCTTGTATCCAATGGTAGAGTCTTTTTTACCAGTTATATCCCGCATGCTGGTAGGGGGGCTGAGTCCTGTATTGGTTCGGAGGGAAGCAGTCGTGCCTATGCGGTGAGACTGGCTGATGGCTCTCCTGCGCTGTCTGCCGCCGGCAAGCTGACTCTTGAAGAGGAGGAAGAGACGGTCCGGCACATCGATATTGGGCCGGGCCTGCAAGGCGATATTGTGCCTTACGGTGATCGCGTATTACTGCCGGGGCGGGGCCTTGAAGACGGGGCGTTGATACCCGTGCCGGGGCGGGCCCGATGGCGAGCCTATTGGCGCGAAGAGGGTGTCGACGATGTCTAGGAGACCGCTGGTCGGAACCGAAAAAAAATTCCATGGCTGCCCTGCGATAGCCCGGTTTCGGTCCGGCTTTACCTTGATTGAAATGCTGGTTGCCCTGGTGATTATGGGGATACTGTTTTTCGTTGCCCTCCCGGGTTACGAGTATGCGGTGGTCAAGAGCACCCGGGCATCCGCCAGAGGGGCACTGTTGGACCTCGTCTCGCGACAGGAGCAGTACTTTGTTAACCATAAGCGTTACGCAACCACGCTTGTTCAGCTTGGCCTGTCGCAGAATCTCTATGTCGATGGTCAGGGAGACGCTGTGGATCGTGGGTCAGCTGCTTACCAGATCCGGCTTGAACTGGAGGATGGCAGCTACAGTGGTGTGCAGGCGGTCCCCCTGCATGGGCAGTCTGCAGATGCAGCCTGTTTGACATTCTCACTTTCGCGCATTGGCGTTCGAGCAGTAACGGGCGCCCAGTCCCCTGGCAATTGTTGGTAATCCGGTAATCCCTGTTTTTGCTCCCAACACTCTCCCGCGCGGACTACCAACACACTTTTTCGAATTTTTGCGACAGATCACATTTTCCGGAGTGTCGATACCGCCTATCGACCAAAAATACCTACTGTCGGTCGCCATGCCGCAAAAAAGTGCACTCGGGTATTATTCAATGTATACAAGGAGATGGGTTATTTTCTGGGGCGGGAAGGCTTGGGTATGAGCATAGGCAAGGACGGTGGGTTCACCTTGGTTGAGATGATGGTGGCATTGCTGGTGTTGGCAGTATTGATTGTTATTAGTGCTCCGGGCTTTTCCGGCCTTATCAAGGACAACCGGATGTTGTCGCATGTATACGCCATGCGGGCAGCGCTCAATGGCGCGCGCTCTGAAGCCCTTTCACAGCGCAACTTTGTTACCCTGTGCCGAAGCACAGATGGTGCAAGCTGCAGTACAGTGGCAGGTGACTGGAATACCGGGTTTATCGCCTTTCTGGATGAGGATGCGGACAGCGTCGTAGACGATCCGAATGATCAGATATTTATCTCAAAGGTTCTTGATGAAGAAACGTTGAAAGTAACGAAAATTTCTGGCGACGCAAACTGGGTGCAATTTGACAGCAGGGGGTACGCTGCAAACGGTTCCCAGGGTACGTTTAGGATTTGTGATGAACGTGGCGACGATTACATGCGCGGCGTGAGGATTACGCCGGGTGGAATGGTAGTGGCACTGGACCCGAATGATCCGGCAATCACCTTCACGTGTACCACACCCTGACAATGGAGGAGCTGATGTGAATATTCTCCCAGAAAAATTTCCGTCCAGCATAGCAGGACAGAGGGGTTTTACGCTCATTGAAGCACTGATCGCCTTCGTAATTCTCTCGGTTGGCCTGCTCGGTATTGTCAGCCTGCAGGCTATGGCTAAAACATCGCAGCATCTCGCTATCCAGCACACGCGGGCGGTTACGATAGCAGACGCCATTGTCGAGCGTATCCGGGTCAATCCGGCGGGTATGACTACCTACAATATCGGTTTGAATCCTGTAGGTGGTGGCTCCAGGGGCAGTGAGCCGAGTCCCAATTGCCGTTCTGGTGCCTGTGACCCTAATGAACTGGCGGGCCATGATCTTTGGGCTTGGGAGCAGGCCCTGGATGGTGCTGGAGCAAAGATTAACGGTGTCAACACCACAGGTTTGATTCAACCTCATGGTTGTATCCAGTTTACTTCAGTGGACCCCATTAAGCGGCCCAACACCGGGCAGCTTAGGGTCACAATCCAGTGGCGGGGTTTGCACGAATCCTACGACGCAGTGCAGTCTACCGATTCAAACATAGTGATCTGCGGTGGTGCTCCGGCTGGCAACGACAAATACCGTCGTCAGGTAGTGACAAATACCTATGTGGTCGATGAGAAGGATTTCAACCTATGATCGCCACCAAGAGAGAGCGGAAACAATCCGGTTTTTCACTGGTTGAATTGATGGTAGGCATGGTGCTCGGACTTATGCTGATCGCGGGTGCCGTATCAATATATCTTGCTTCAAAGCGTTCGTACGTGGAGGTGGAGCAGGTGGCCGCGCTGACAGAGAGTGCGCGATTTTCTGAGCAAATTATAGGTAATTCACTTCGTCACGCTGGATTTTTTGGACAAGTACCGGCCAGCCTCGTGGACACTGATTCTAATCTTACTGCTGTGGCAGGTGACTGCACAGGCCTGGCAAGTGCACACAATCTTAAGCAATTTATTTTCGCAGCAACCGCTGCATCCGCGAATGTTTTGGGGTGTATTGATGATGCCATGCCCGATACGGATGTGCTTGTCGTAAAACATGTAATTGCACGACCGTTAATGGATGGTCCGCGCGAAGGTCTTGATCCCAATAACCCGGAGCATGTCAATGGGGAAATTGAGGGCCTGCAGGATGAGAAAACGTATGTTATGACCAATAATGTTGTTGGTCGCCTGTTTGATGGCAATGATGTGGCGCCCAGCATCACTTCTGGAGGTGCTGTTCCTGGTGGGACTGCCTGGGCGTATCAGTATGAAGTCTTCTATATCCGCGACCCTGATCCAGATAGTAACGATGATACGCCCCAATTGAGTCGAAAAATTCTTGTCTACGATACAGGTACATTGGCGATGAAAGTAGAGACGGAAGATTTGGCGGAGGGCGTTGAAAATCTGCGGGTTCTACTCGGTTACGCCAGTGGAGCCTCTGGTGAAGTCGATACATATAAGACCCCGGTGGAAGTATCTTCCACGGGGAACTGGTCAGATGTCCAGTCGGTAGAGGTATTTATGCTGACCAGAAGTGCTACCAGGGATGTTCAGTATACGGATAAGAAAACGTATCAGTTGGGAGGTGACCCCAACGACCCCGTCGGACCCATGGATGACAATTACCGCCGCCTGATCAGCCACGCCAGCATATCGCTGCGGAACTTGAAATTGGTGATAAGAGGTGGAGCATGAATCTGAAATCGGTTAGACGGTCGGAGCAGGGCGTGGCGCTCGTTGTGGCTTTATTATTTCTACTGGTAGTTACAATTATCAGTGTAATCGCCGCCAGCAATAGTACTATCAGCCTGAAAATGTCGGCCAATCTCGCGGACGCATATGCCTCCTTTCAGTCAGCTGAGGCTGGCATCATCGCAGTCCTGTCGCTGGCAGACACAGCCAATGATCCCTTTGATGGAGATGACACGGCGGACCCATTCGCGACCTTTGCTGCCGACGATCATCCGCTGAGGAGTCTCTCTGACGGGGCCAATTCCGTTGACGCTGAGGTCCTCCTGACTACCGCCGCCACCACCTGTCCCCTGGAGAGCGCAGAAACAGCCTCCAGTGTGTCGGTGTACAACTGCGAATTTTATCGGATTGACGCGGAACACAAGGTTCCCAGGGAAGCGCGCACCAAGGTTGAACTGGGTGTGATCAAGAAAATTATTGGCGCTGACTCTCTGTAATCCTGTCGCTGCGGCGACCTGGTTGTGGACTGGGCAACATTGAACGGCTTGGAGGATACTCACATGATGGTGAGCAAGAGATTGGAAAACATAGCGCGCACGCTTATCGTGGCAGCTACTGCGGCACTGCTGCAAAGCGGTGGTGTAAATGCCGATGACACAGAGATTTACCGGACGACGCCGTCATCAGATGCCCGTCCCCAGGTACTCATCATTTTCGATGACTCGGGCAGCATGGCTACCGTGGTACAAGGCCAGCGAGAACCCTATGACGCCACAGCAACGGGCTATACCTATGACGGCAGCAGCACTCACCCCAGTGACAGGGTGTACTGGTCCACCGATGGAACGCCGCCGCCTGCAGACTCAATCAACTATTTCCTGACCAGCACAAATCGCTGCGCCAAGTCTTATGACCCGTTACTGGACAGCGGTTTTTTCCAGACCAGAGCGGCAACCTGGCACCCTGGTGGAGATGAGTTGTTTTGTCGTGCCTCTGGAAGTTGTTTTTCTGTTCCAGGAGGCGGTGCGGGTTGGAAGGCACTTTCACGCGGCATCAACGCGCGCCCGCATCTGGAGTGCGACGCAGATGTGGTCGATAGTGAACCGGGCAACGGCTCGGGTGTCGGCGCTGGTTATCCCCAGAATACCAGCATCAATGGTCAGGAATATGGCGCGAACCCGGATGCCAACATGGTTTGGGGCGACAGCTCATACACGTTTTTCAGCGCACACTATATGGACTGGTACCACGATACTTCCCTGCGTACTGACCGGACACGGTTGGAAATTGCCCAGGAGGTGGTGGACAGCATCGTTACGGCCAATACATCTATCGATTTTGGTCTTGCCATTTTCAATCACAATGACGGGGATGGCATCGATGATGTCTACGACGGTGGTCGCATAGTCCAGCGCCTGATTCCCGATATGAGCGACACTGATCGCTCTGACCTCCGCGATCGTCTGGATGCAGTGACGGCTGGCGGTTTCACGCCCCTGTGTGAGTCCACCATGGAGGTCTACCGCTATCTTTCAGGGCAGAGCGTGGTCTATGGCGATGAGAGACACCCGGTTCATGACGTTGTGGTCAAAGACAACACCGCGGAGAGTCCCGCGGGCACCTATGACTCGCCTTTGGCAGATTGCGCGTTCACCTACGTAATTTTGATGACCGATGGCAAGCCGACCTGGGACCGTGACGCCAACAGCGCGATCGAGACGCTCACAGGAAAAACCTGCCAGGAGTACCCCAGTGACCACGGTGATGACCGCAAAAATTGCCTGCCGGAAATAGCCGAATATATGGCGCAGACAGACCTCGATGGTGACAGTTCCAATGGTGAGCAGCACGGCATTACCTACACCATTGGTTTTGCCACCGACCAGCAGCTACTGAGCGATACTGCCCGCAAGGGCGGGGGGGAGTATGCGACAGCGGATAACGCCACGCAGTTAGCGAATACTCTCCGGGGTTTTCTTGGGGATATTCTATCGACGGAGTCAAGTTTCACATCTCCAGTGGTTGCTGTAGATACCTTTACCCGTACCCAGAGCCGCAACGAAGTGTTTTTCGCCATGTTCACACCCGACACTACGGTGGACTGGGCTGGCAATATCAAACGACTCGATATCGATTTCAGCAGCGGGGATGCCGTATTCGTGGACAAGGATGGTGTCGCGGCGATAGATCCCACGACCGGCGAGATCAAGGCCTCTGCGACTACCCAGTGGGGTACGACCCAGGACGGACCTGCAGTGCGGGAGGGTGGCGTGGGTGGTCTGCTTGCAGCTCGTGACCCGGCTACTCGTACCCTCTACAGCAATACCGGAACAAACGAGGCTTTACAGGCTTATGAGGCAGCCAATATGACGGCGGCCGCTTTCGGTTATAGCAGCGATGCCGATCTGTATACTCTGGGGTTTGGTGTCAGCAACCAGATGGACTTCCTGGCGGCAATTGACTGGGGCAGGGGGTTCGATGTATTCGACGATGATGAGGATGGTCAGACCAATGACGCCCGTCCATGGATACTGGGCGATATGCTGCACAGTAAACCGCTGATAGTGAACTACGGTGAGCGTGGCTCGTTCACGCCTGATAATCCGGATTTGAGAATTATCGCCGGCACCAATGCGGGGTTCCTGCACATGTTCAGCAACGACGATGGCCAGGAGGACTGGGCTTTCTTTGCCAAGGAACTGGCACCGCTGTTGAATATTCGCCGCGTGAATGCGGTGTCTTCCCAGCACCCCTACGGTATCGACGCGCCAGCCGTGGTGTATACCCTGGATGTTGATAAGGACGGCACCATCGACTCGACTGACGGCGACAAGGCCTATCTTTACTTTGGCTTGCGCCGTGGCGGGCGGATACTCTATGCCCTCGATATATCCAACCCAGACAGTCCCGTCATGCTGTGGCGCAAGGACGCAAGCAGCACCGGTTTTGCCGAGCTGGGCCAAACCTGGTCAGTACCCGTGATAACTAAAATACCCGGGTACAAGGATAATCGGGGTGTACGAAAACCGGTATTGGTGTTCGGTGCCGGGTATGACACCAATAAAGATTCCCATGGGCTGGCAACGGCTGATGCCATGGGGCGGGGTATATTTATCATCGATGCCGCCACCGGAGCACTGGTGTGGAGCGTATCCCCCGCGGCGAATTCAGACACCAATATGCAGGAGGCGGGCTTGCAGCATTCGGTTCCGGCTGGCGTGACAGTGCTGGACAGCAATGGTGACAACCTGACCGACAGAATCTATTTTGCCGACACCGGAGGGCAGCTCTGGCGGGTCGATCTTCCCGGTGACGAACTCCCGGACGCCAGCCAGGAGGCCTGGCGTATAGTCAAAGTGGCGACAGTCAACGGCGGTACCAGGGCGACTGACAGGCGTTTCTTTAATGCCCCGGACATTGTGCGCACGGTACAGTCCGGGAACGCCTTTGACGCGATCTTGATTGGCAGCGGTGATCGTACCAACCCCAACGATATGGACGACCCGAACGACCCCAATCTCATGGCGGTGGATAATCAGTTCTATATGTTCAGAGACCAGGCAACAAACCCCTATTTTACCGCGGCGCCATCAACTGCCGACTGTAATGCGACACCGCCCAGCAACGATTTCCGCTGCCAGCTCCCCCTGGACCCTAACGACCTCTACGATGTCACACCCAATGCTATTGAGATAGGCGACACTGCAGAGCAGGCAGCAGCGGAGAGCGCACTCGCTGCGGCTAATGGCTGGCGCTTCGATTTGCAGGCCGATGGTGAAAAAGCATTGGCTAGCTCAATAGTCGTGAGTGGCAGAGTGTATTTAACCACATTCACTCCAGACTCCGGGGTGGTCAATGTATGCGTGCCTATTCCCGGTACAGGAAAGCTGTATGTGTTTAATTTATACGATGCAACTGATAGATTGACACTCGCCTTGGGAGATATTCTTCCGGATACTATTGCCCCACATTTTGGTAGCGAAATCCACGGTATTCCACCTATAGGCTGTCCAGGCTGCGGCGGCACCGACACTGGCAGTGGCAGTGGCGGAGGTGGTGGTGATCTGATTTTATTTGGTGAAGGTTTCCCAATGCCACGCGGAACCTACTGGTTCCGGGAAGAGTATTGATGCGCGATTTCAGGGCCGCCAACCCCCGCGAGTTGTCCGCGGGGTTTACCTTGATCGAAATCGTTATTGTCATTGTGATTGTGGCGATCCTGATGGCCATCGCGTTGCCCGCTTACCAGAACAGTATGAATAAGGGGCGGCGCGCGGATGCGAAAGCGGGCCTTATGGATGCGGCCAACCGGCAGGAGCGGTTTATGCTCGATCGCTCGATTTATACTGACGATATGGAAAAACTGGGTTTTGGTGCAGACCCGGCGCGCAGTACCGAGGGCCATTATACTATTGATGTTGAGCCTGAGGATCCCAATTGCCCAATAGAAACCTGTTACCAACTCAAGGCGACACCGGTTGCCGGTGGCATACAAAATGACGATGCGTTCTGTACCAGTTTTTTTCTCAAGTCCACCGGGGAAAAAACGGCAGAGGGCTCTGCGCAGGATGAGTGCTGGTAAGATACTTGAATAGAGGTGATTAAAATGAATTCTTCCAAATGGATCCGACGTAGTCAGCTTGGTGCGATGCTGTTGGTTTTGTTCGGTTTGCCGGTATCGGCAGCCATGCCCAGCGGTGAATACGCGTGTAAGGTCGTTACCATCGGAGGGCAACTGGGTGTAGTGCTGGTGCAGGCAGATACCAGGGATCTCGCAACAATAGCTGCCGCCGGTGCACAAGCCTTTACATTTGATAACAGCAGGGGTACGGCGACATCCGTCGTGGAGTGTATTGATCGCAGAAAAGAACGGTTTTCAGATTATCAGTTCCAGCAGTTTTTCGAGAGCATAGCGCTCTAAATCTGTTGCGGGTATTGTGTGCGTCACATCGGGCTGGCCGGTGAATATAATGAATAAACCGGCAGTGGGGTATCTAGTCCTCTAGTCCCAGCTTCTTCAATCGGTAGCGCAAGCTGCGAAAACTGATCCCCAGTAACTTTGCGGTTGCGGTCCGGTTCCAGCGGCTCTCTTCCAGTGCTTTGCCGATGATGTCCTTCTCGATTGATTCCAGGTAGCCCTCCAGGTTGCCGCGAGCCGACTCGATATCCAGCTTCGCGAGAGATCCAGTAGCGCCTGTTCTTTCTTTGGGTTCGTCGTGTTTGAGGGGCGCGGTGCCGCTGCGAGCTGGAGTGCTGGAAAATTGCAGGTCGTCTGCAGTGATAGTCGCACCATCGGACAGAGCAAGCGCGCGTTCCAGCATATTTTCAAGTTCCCTGACATTGCCGGGGAAATTGTATGCACAGAGGGCAGCGATGGCGGATTTATCCAGTGCGGGCACTTCATCTTCGCTCCCCTCTTCACGGGCAATACGAAGTAGTAAGCCCACTGCAAGTTCCGGTATGTCTTCCTTGCGCTCACGCAGGCAAGGTACATATACATCGATAACATTGATCCGGTAGTAAAGATCATTGCGAAATCGGCCGGCCTCGACTTCGCTCGCCAGGTTTTTGTGGGTTGCGCTCAGGAGTCGTACATCGGTAGCTTGCTCTACATTGGCGCCCACCGGGCGAATAGCTTTTTCCTGGATTGCACGCAGTAGTTTGACCTGCATGGCCAGTGGCAGGTCCGCCACTTCATCCAGGAACAAGGTGCCCCCAGCTGCGGCCTGGAATAGCCCGATCTTGTCCTGGTTGGCTCCTGTAAAGGCGCCTTTAGTGTGGCCAAACAGTTCGCTTTCCATCAAGTCCGGTGGAATGGCGCCACAGTTTACGGCGACAAAGGCACCCGAGACCCTGGGGCCGTTATTGTGCATAAGCCTGGCCACTATCTCCTTACCACTGCCGGACTCGCCGTGTATATGCACCGGCGCCTGGCTGCGGGCCAGCTTGGTGATCTGTTTACGCAACAGCTGAATGGCTTCGCATGCACCTATGAGGTCCTGATCGATCGCCTCATCCGCTTTACTGGTATCCCCCTCCATCTGTAGGGCAGTGGTAACAAGTTTGCGCAGAGTATCCAGTTCTATGGGTTTACTGATGAAATCAAAGGCGCCGGCTTTCAAGGCAGAGATGGCGGCCTCCACACTGCCGTGGGCGGTGATCATGGCAACCGGGATATGCGGAAATTCGTGTTGAATATACTCCACCAGGCTGATGCCGTTGCCGTCTGGCAGGCGCATATCGGTGAGGCACAAGTTGGGCTGTTCTGCGGCTACCCTGGCTTGCGCTTCGCCCAATGTGGCGGCGGTAAAAGTGCGCAGCCCCATTCGGCTGAGAGTGATATCCAGCAACTCCCGTATATCCGGCTCGTCGTCTACAATCAATACACTTTGTTTAGTCATCGGCCTACCTCCTCGCAGGACTACAGCGCACGCTGGGTCAGGGAAATGCGAAAACAACTATCACCGTGACTGGTGGGCCGATAGTTCAGCCCGGCATTATTGATCTCACACAGTTCTTTACACAGATAAAGTCCCATGCCACTGCCCGCGTCTACCGTGGTATAGAAGGGCTCAAACAGCTTGGCCTGATCGGCGGGTGGCACGCCGCTACCATTGTCGATGACGTCAATCAGGCATTGGTGAGCAGTGAAATCCAGGCTCACCACAATTTTTGCTGTCTCCATGCCCGTGGCCATGGCGCTGTGACGAAGCGCATTGTCCAGTAAGTTTGCCAACACTCGCTGCAGGTTCTCCGGGTCGAACTCCACCAGTAATTCGCGGTAATCGCACTCTATGGATATATCACTGGGGCGGTTCAGCGCCTTGAGGTAGCCGCTTACAAATTCATTGAGCCAATCGGCGAGCATAATATATTCCGGCTTTGCGGGTTCCCGCCGCGAAATTTGCATAACGCTCTCAACGATCTGGTTTACCCGCACGCAGTGGTGCTGGATGATGTCCGCCATTCTCTGGTCGCCGGGGGATAAATCCGGTGACTCCTGCAGTAGCTGGGCGGCGTGGCTTATAGCGCCCAGGGGGTTGCGTATCTCGTGGGCGATGCTGGCGGTAAGGCGGCCCAGAGAGGTGAGTTTCAGGGATTGGGCGTACTGAGTGACAGGGGTGTAATCCTCCACAAATACCAGAGCCTCGCCCCCGGTATTAGGTTGCAGCTCGCGGAAATGGGCGATTACCGGAGGTGCGCCATCCATGACGGTGAAGGGCTTGGCGCGGTGCTGCCCCGAGTTTTTCCAGTGCTCAAACTGGTAGGCCAGCTCGGTACTGTAATCCGCCAATTGACGACCTTGTTCTACCGCGACGGGGCGCTCGGGAGCCAACAGGCTGGTAGACGCTTTGTTCATCACGCGTACAACTCCGTCGTGATTGACCAGCAAGATTCCCGTTTCCATGTGTTGCACTATCTGCTCATTCAGGCGCTGCAGGTTGTACAGGTCACTGGCCCGGTTGCTGGCAAGCTCTTCCGCTCTACCCAGTCGGCCGGCGATGGCCTGCACCATGATGGATACGCCAAAAATCAGCGCGCCTAACAAACCCGCCGGAAACAGGCTATTGGAGTCCAGGACGTCGTACAAAATAAGACGTATGGTGCCAATCAGCAAGGCTATGACGCTCAGTGCTGCAATGAGTGTCGCGACAGTCCGGTTGGTCAGCAATACCGCGCTTGCTGCCGCGGTGATTACCAGCAGAATCGGCAGGCCGCTGGTCATGCCGCCACTGCAGTCGGCGAGCACCGCTATGGCTGCAATATCGACCAGGAAAATCAGGAACAGGATCTTCTGGTTCTGGTTCAACCGCGTAGAGAGGGAGCCGACTAGCGGCACACTGGTTGCCAGGTAGGCAAGGGCCACTGTCAGGTACAGGGTCGGGTTAAGCGAACCCACCAACTGACGGGTGTTGGGACTCACCAGCATGATGAGTAATACCACGGACAGCAGGGAGCGATAGGCGACATAAATCCTGAACAACGCGAGGTTCTGTTTGCCCGGGGAGTGGGGCATAGGACGAGTGAGTATGGCCGGGTGGTTCACTTTAGGGCGATGTTCCTGGGCGCTGTGGGCAATGACCGCATTAGTGTAACAGGCATTGGTAAGATTTCAGCCTGGCGGTCACGCGAGAATGGGCTGGTCATGGCGGACACTTTTCCGGACAATAGCGCCCTGCTTTTTTGTTTCGGGACTCTCCATGACTACCCTCAATATTCTCATGGCACAGATGAATACGCTGGTCGGGGATTTCACCGGGAATACCACCGGGGTTATAGAGACTATCGCGCGTGTCCAGGGCAGAGACGGTACTACGGTACTGATATTTCCCGAGCTGACCCTCTGTGGTTACCCGCCGGAGGATCTTCTTCTCAGGCCCAGTGTTGAACGCAGGGTCGGGCAGTCTCTGGACCGTATTCTCGCGGCGGTTAACGGTGACGTCTATGCGGTGATTGGTTACCCTCGCCGGGAAAATGGCCGGCTTTACAATGTTGCCGGTGTGTTGCACCAGGGCGCAATACTCGGGGAATACCGCAAGCAGGAACTGCCGAACTACCAGGTTTTCGACGAAAAGCGTTATTTCAGTGCCGGCGATGGGCCTTGCTTGCTGGACATCGCCGGTGTTCGCGTCGCCCTCAGCATCTGCGAAGACATCTGGGAGGAGTATCCCACGGCGCAGGCTGCCGCCGCAGGCGCCCAATTGCTGATCAACATTAACTCGTCACCCTACCATCGTGGCAAACGGGCCGAACGCTGGGAATTGGTGGCGAAACGGGCGCGAGAAGCAGCTGTTCCTGTAGTTTACGTCAATCAGGTGGGCGGTCAGGACGAGTTGGTGTTTGATGGTGGCTCCTTTGCCGTCTCGGCGCAGGGTGAAGTGGTGGCCGCAGCGCCCAACTTCGAGGCGGGTGAGTATTGGTTGAAGGCGGAGTTCGGCGATGAAGTTCCGGTGATTTCCGGGCTTTCCGTCGCGCCACCGCTGGACGAGTTGGCGGCAACCTGGCAAACCCTGGTGCTGGGCGTGCGGGACTATGTAAACAAGAATGGTTTTCCGGGGGTGGTGCTGGGTCTTTCTGGTGGCATTGACTCAGCAATGACCCTGGCCGTCGCGGTCGATGCGTTGGGGGCGGACCGCGTCGAAGCGATTATGATGCCGTTTCGCTACACCTCGTCAATGAGTGTAGAGGATGCTGCGCAGCAGTCAAAAACACTCGGTGTCGATCACAGGGTTATTTCGATCGAATCGATTTACGAGGCTTTTATGGCCAGCCTCAAAAGTGAGTTTGCCGGCTATCAACCGGACACTACCGAGGAAAACCTGCAGGCCCGTTGTCGCGGCGTGTTGTTAATGTCGATCTCCAACAAGAAGGGCTCGCTGGTGCTTACAACCGGCAACAAAAGCGAAATGGCGGTAGGTTATTCTACCCTGTATGGCGATATGGCCGGGGGCTTCGATGTGCTTAAAGATGTGCCGAAGACGCTGGTTTTTGAGCTGTGTCGCTATCGCAATACAGTCGGCCCCTGCATCCCTCAGCGAGTGATTGATCGGCCTCCCTCGGCAGAGCTGGCGCCGGACCAAAAGGACGAGGACAGCCTGCCGCCGTACGACGTGCTGGACAGAATACTGGAGCTCTACGTCGAACAGGACTGGAGTGCGCAGGATATCATTGCCTCGGGCATGGATGATGGCCAGGTGCGCCGGGTACTGCGATTGGTAGACATTAACGAATACAAGCGCCGCCAGGCGCCTATCGGTGTGCGCATCACGCGCCGCGGTTTTGGCCGTGATCGGCGGTATCCCATTACCTCAGGCTGGATCGTCGGCGACTAGCAGCTACCTGACCTGGGCGGCCCGGACAGTGCACCTGTGTGGCACGTTGGGACTATCGGGCTACAATTAATTCAGCTGGTTCCAGGCCGTCTTTCACCCTGATAAGGTGTTCCGCTACTTGTGTGGGGTCCGCAATCGGATCATCAGATACGATCGTGACGATAACGGCGCGGTCCGCTGCGCCAGACAACCTGTTGAGGCCTCGGTGTAGTCTCAAAGCCAGTTTAGACGCTGTTAATGTATCGTCGATGGCATAGCTTGAATACACGTTGTAAATTTCTTCAGTGCCCCTGAGTTTCCATATGTTGTGTAGATAAGAGATGCATCGCGAGTGGTAGCACGCATCGCGAATATCATATCGAGTGCGCTTCCATTCCCGGTTCTCATCGGGCTCGATGTGTGCCGGATCGAGTTTCGCCCCGGAAGACAGGGCCATCTCGATTAGTACACTCTGTTGGCTTGCGCCGTTGGCGTAGAGGGTGCTGCTATAGGCGGTGTCGCGGCCTGCCCGTTCCCGCCAGGGGCCGGCCGGGGATTGTGCCCGTAACAGCCCCAGTTGCTCTGGCACGCTAATGGGCGGTATCCCGATTAAGTCTCTGGACACAGTGTTGTTCAAGCTTGATGCACCCAACGCAACAAACATACTAAGTGAGGCGGTGGCGGCGGGCGCCCACCAGCGCGCGGCGGTCACGATCCTGTCGGGTGTTTTCGCCCGAGCGGCGGGCCTGTTGGGTTGCAGCTTCGATACCAGCAAGATGATTAGCGCAAGCATCAGTGTGAAAGCCACCCACCGATAGGGGCTGTGGCTGGCGAGTTCCACCTGGGTTCCCCGCCACAGGTCCGCGGCGATTATGGCGTTGACCCGCAACAAGTTGGCGACTACGGCAGCCGCGCCGCACAGAAGTGTAAAGCCCAGCAGGGGCAGAAAGCGCCGAAAGGCGATTAGGCCAAAACTGTAGCCCAGGAATATGGCGAGAGTGAAAAAGGTCATGCCGGCACACGCCGGCACAATCACGTAGTGATTGCCGCTCACCTCAACAGCATAGCCGTTGGCGGTGAAAGGCAGGTTGGCAACGGCGCTCGCAGCCTCTATCGACCACAGCGTCCCGGCGCGCAGGATGGGCATAACCACATCCTCATAGGGCACCAGCAGAAATAATAGTGCCCATACCGGTAGGTACTTGAGATAGACGCGGCTGCCCAAAGCGGACAGTATTATTGCCTGGTAAAACAGTACCAGGCCGATTTGTTTGCCGATGTTAACCACGAGTATTTCGCCCGCCAGGACAACACCGCAGGCAGGAATGGCCAGCAACAAGCCGGACCAGCCGGGAGCGCTGGACTCTCGCAGCAACTCGTCGCGGTATTCCCAGCCCACCAGGTAAACGAACACGGGCGGCACCAGGAAGGCGTACTGCCAGGGCTCCCGTTCGGCCCACATGCTCAGCATGCTGGCGGTGATGGGCCATAGGGCCAGGGTCACGATAACAAATCCTGCGGCACAAGCGGCCAGCAGCGCGGGTATGCGCGCGGCGGTGTATTCACCGCTCGCCCGCTTTCGGTATGCCTGTTGCGGCTTGTAAATAAAGGGCTGCCACAGTGTGCGCCAGAAGCGTTCGCTTGAGGCTCCCCGGAAGTATTCAAGCCCAAACCGGATATCTCGATCCTCGCTGGGCCGGGTATAGGTGTTGAACAGGCGGTCCCACACGGTGAGGACGGCGCCATAGTTTGAGTCGGTCTCTGCGGGAAGGTCTGAATGGTGAATGGCGTGTACTGCCGGGGTGACAATCACCTTTCTCAGAGCTCGGTCAAAGGCCGGCGGCAGGTCGATATTGGCATGGGATACCAGTCCAATCGCCATGGCAACTATATAGTAGGTGGCGATGCCTTCTGTGGGGAGGCCCAACAGCATTGCCAGTGCGAGTGCGGCTGTCAGGCTCATCACAGCCTCCAGGGGGTGATGCCGCTCGGTAGTGGTGATGTCTACCCGGGTGTCGCTGTGGTGGACCAGATGGGCACGCCACAGCAGGGGAATTTCGTGATACCAGCGGTGCTGCCAATAGCGCCAGGCGTCAATGATGATGGCGGTCGCGGGGATGGTTAACCAGGGAGACAGGCCCGTGGCCACCAGCCCGCGTGACGGTTGGTCGAGTGTGACCGTCAGTAACCCGGCAGGAAGAATAAGGAACAAACAATAACCACTGACCAGATACAGGCCAATATTCGTGAGCCAGCGCGGAAAGATTTTGTCAGGTCGCCGGCGCAGGGGGCTCAGCCACTCCAGCGCAACCAGGGCAACCAACACCGCGGCAAATAACCAGCCTTGAAACTGGATCAGCAGATCGAGGGACATTTATGTTGTTAACGCAAGGAGCGCCGCCGGGTTTAACCGGCGGCCAGGGCAAGCAGAGAAAAACGAAGCCCCTTTATCAGGAACGCCTGTTACGTAGATATCTGATGCCGGCGATCAGGCCTACGGCGCCGATTATGGCGAGTGCAGGCATGCTCATCGTGTCACCCAGAGCTGGACCTTGGTTAGGAAATCCAGCATAGACGCTGGCAGACATTACCAAAAAGGAAGCTGACGCTATCGTTGATCTAATCACTTGCCGTTCTCCGCAATAAATTATTGTTGGTGCTCATTTTTAAAATAGCGAATATCATGCCTGAAATATAAATATTTATAATAATCAATAGGTTAAATTTTTCACTGATAATACACGATTGTGAAAAGGCCGGTTTGTAAAGAAAGCTGACGGCTCCCGGGTGTGAGAACTCAGCTCCGCGACGCTTACACATCGGGCCGATTGTCAAACTGCGGGGGCTCAGGGGGGTCGAAGAGACCAAAGCTTGCCCTGTTTATCCAGGAGCGCTGTAAGCCATCCAGGGTGTACACGCTCTGGAACTTACCGTTCTTGTCCAGGGAGTAATGTTCCGGGTAGTTCAGCGCCAGTACGGCAATAGTATCCTTTGCCAGCTCATTGTATCCCAGCAGGATATAACCCTGGGCCATGACCGCCAGACCGTCAGCTACTGCGGGGGTGCGCTGAAAATTCTCCACAACATAGGCGCCACGATTGGTGGCCGCCAGATATGCGCCGCGACGAAAATAGTAGTTGGCCACGCCTATTTCATGACGCGCGAGCAGATTGCGCAGGGATATCATTCTTGCCCTCGCATCGGCTGAGTAGGGGCTGGCCGGAAAGCGCACCACCAGTTGGGCGAATTCCGCGAACGCCTCCTTGGCGTGGGCCGTGTCGCGCTCGGAAGAATCGGTGGAAACGAAGCGGTCGAAGATATCCTCGTTGCCCGTGTAGGCGGCCAATCCTTTCATATAATAGGCGTAGTCAACATTGGGATGCTGTGGATGCAGGCGAATAAACCGATCTGCGGCCTCAACTGCCGCTTCGTGTTCGTAGGCCTGATAGTGCGCATAGATTAATTCAAGCTGGGCCTGTTCCGCATATTTGCCGAAAGGATAGCGTGATTCCAGTAATTGCAGTGCTCGCACGCCCTGGCTGTAGTTCTCATTCGAAAGGAACTCCTGCGCCTGGTCGTACATTTGCTGCTCCCCCGAATCGGCTAATTCGGGGAGTTCATCATTGCTGGAGCAACCCCAGAGAGCAAGGCTTACGAAGATGATCAGAATGTATTTCAAGTGGTCTCACCAGATAGGAATGTGGGCTGGCGTGGTAACATTACCCAAGACACACCAGCGGCGATATTTAACCACAGCCAGCCGGGTGCATAAACAGGAAATATATGAAGGAAACCATCGAACTCTCTGCCGACATTCCGGTTGAGCTAAACGGGGAGCGCCTGGACCAGGCCGCTGCCCAGTTGTTCCCCACCTATTCTCGCTCGCGCCTGCAGATCTGGATCAAGAGCGGTGAGTTGTGTGTCAACGGCGAGAAGCGCAGGCCCCGGGATAAGGTGAGCGACGGCGACCGCCTGGTGATTGATGCGGAACTGGTGCAGGAGGTTCCCTGGCAGGCCGAGGCCATCGAACTGGATATTGTCTTTGAAGACACCAGCATTATCGTTCTGAACAAGCCGGCGGGACTGGTCGTCCACCCGGCGGCGGGGCATGCCGACGGGACTCTTGTGAATGCTCTGCTGGCGCATGCGCCAGACCTGGCGCAACTGCCCAGGGCAGGCATCGTACACCGCCTGGATATGGACACCTCTGGCATTATGGTCGTTGCACGCAGCCTTGAGGCGCACAATCATCTGGTCGGCCAGTTACAGGCCCGGACGGTGAAGCGGGAATATTGTGCGGTGTGCATTGGTGTCATGACCGGAGGCGGCACAGTGGATGCACCCATGGGCCGTCATCCGCGGCAGCGCAAGAAAATGGCGGTGCTGGCCGCCGGGGGTAAATCGGCCATCACGCACTACCGTGTGAGCCGTCGGTTCGGCCACCACACACGGATACTTGTCACCCTGGAAACAGGGCGTACCCATCAGATACGGGTCCATATGGCACACCGGAAGTATCCGCTGGTGGGCGACCCGCAGTACGGGGGCAGGCCGCGTATACCCAAAGGGGCCTCCGGTGAACTGATAGAGGCCTTGAGAAGCTTTCCCCGGCAGGCGCTGCATGCCCAGGCACTGGGCCTGATCCATCCGGAATCGGAAGAACACATGCGTTTCGAATGCCCGTTACCTGCGGATATCATTGCCCTGCTGGATGTTCTTGAGCGTGAAGATCCGGCACGGTCACATGAGCTTTATTGAGCCCAACTGGCCTGCTCCGGCCAATATTATTGCCCTGAGTACCTTGCGCAATGGCGGCTCAAGCTGTGCGCCCTATGCCACCCTGAATCTGGCCGATCACGTCGATGACGATAGCGGGGCGGTGGCGGCCAATCGTGCCAGCCTCTCGCGCTGGTTACCCGCCGGTACCCGACTGCAGTGGCTGGAACAGGTGCATGGGAGCCAGGTTGTCAGGGCGAGTGCAGGGATCGACCGCCCTTGCGCTGACGCTAGCTGGAGTCGGGATAGCGGCCAGGCCTGCGTGGTGATGGCCGCTGATTGCCTGCCTGTGCTTTTCTGTTCACTAGCGGGTGATGTAGTCGCCGCGGCCCACGCCGGTTGGCGGGGTATGCTGGCGGGTGTGCTGGAGAATACCGTAGCCGCTATGGGCATCAAACCTGCCGATATACTGGCCTGGTTGGGGCCGGCGATAGGGCCTGCAGCATTTGCAGTGGGCCCCGAGGTAAGAAGTGCATTTCTGGCCGCTGCCCGTCGGGATCAGGTATCTGCAACTGATGCCAGCTTCGTTCCAAACCCGGAAAACCACGGATATTATCTCGCCGACCTGTATGCTCTTGCCAGAGTGCGTCTGGGCGCCCTTGAAAGTGGCAACATCTTCGGTGGCAACTACTGTACCTACACAGATGACGCGCGATTTTTCTCCTATCGGCGTGACGGTTGCACCGGGCGAATGGCCAATATCATCTTCAGAAACCCTCTCTAAGTCCGTACTTGAAACAGGGCTATTTCGCCCCCATTTATAGCTTCATGGACAACGAACCCGCCGTCTCAACGGTGGGTTGTTATGAGGAGATATACACTAATGAGAATGGACAAATTAACTAACCAGCTGCAGCTTGCACTGGCCGATGCGCAGTCATTAGCGCTGGGCAAAGATCACAATTTTATTGAGCCGGTGCACCTATTGAGCGCGCTGCTTGACCAGCAGGGCGGTGCGTCTCGGCCCCTTTTACAAAGAGCCGGGGCCGATATTTCCGCGCTCGCGACGAAAGTAAAATCCGCAATAGAAGCGCTCCCCAGTGTTAGCGGCACGGGTGGAGATGTCCACATGTCTAATGATCTGGGTCGAATTCTGAATGTGACGGATAAACTCGCGCAGCAGGGGGGCGATACTTATATATCCAGCGAACTGGTATTGCTGGCGATGCTTGAGAGCAAGACCTCAGCCGGAGACGCATTGAAATCCAGCGGTGTGACAGCGCTGGCTTTACAGGGCGCGATTGAGCAGCTGCGGGGTGGTGATGCCGTCAACAACCCTGAGGCCGAGGAGTCCCGGCAGGCACTGGACAAGTACACCATAGACCTCACCGAACGCGCAGAGCAGGGCAAGCTGGACCCGGTGATCGGGCGCGATGACGAGATTCGCCGGACGATTCAGGTACTCCAGCGCCGTACCAAGAATAACCCCGTATTGATTGGTGAGCCTGGTGTGGGCAAGACCGCCATTATTGAAGGCCTCGCACAGCGGGTCATCAACGGCGAAGTGCCGGAGAGTCTGAAGGATAAGCGTATCCTGTCCCTGGACCTCGGAGCGCTGTTGGCCGGCGCCAAATTCCGCGGTGACTTTGAAGAGCGCCTGAAGGCGGTGCTGAATGAACTTACCAAACAGGAGGGGCGTATCATCCTGTTTATTGACGAATTGCACACCATGGTTGGTGCCGGTAAGGCAGAGGGCTCCCTGGACGCCGGCAATATGCTCAAGCCTGCGCTGGCTCGTGGAGAACTGCATTGCGTTGGTGCCACCACGCTGAATGAATACCGTCAGTACGTGGAAAAGGATGCCGCCCTGGAGCGCCGTTTCCAGAAGGTGCTGGTCGACGAGCCCAATGAAGAGGACACCATTGCAATTCTGCGCGGACTGAAGGAACGCTATGAGGTGCACCACGGTGTGGATATCACCGACAGCGCTATCATTGCAGCCGCCAAGCTGTCCCAGCGTTACATAACCGACCGCCAGCTCCCCGATAAGGCCATTGACCTGGTTGATGAGGCGGCCAGCCGCATCCGTATGGAAATAGATTCCAAGCCGGAGGTGATGGACAAGCTTGAGCGGCGCCTGATCCAGCTCAAGATAGAGCGGGAGGCGGTCAAGAAAGATACGGACCCCGCGGCTAAGAAGCAGGTACAGATACTCAACGAGGAAATTTCCAAGGCCGAGCGAGAATTTTCCGACCTCGAAGAGATCTGGAAAGCAGAGAAAGCCAGCGTCCAGGGCGCTGCCCAGATCAAGAGTGATCTCGAACAGGCGAAACTGGATCTTGAGACCGCCAGGCGAGCTGGCGACCTCACCCGCATGTCAGAGTTGCAGTATGGGCGTATGCCAGAGTTGGAAAAACAACTGGAACTGGCCCATCAAACCGAGACCAGAGAACCCGTGCTGCTGCGGAACAGGGTAACCGACGAGGAAATTGCTGAAGTGGTCTCCCGCTGGACCGGCATTCCCGTGTCCAAAATGATGGAGGGCGACCGCGACAAGCTGTTGCGCATGGAGTCGGCCCTGCACAAGCGGGTGGTCGGCCAGGACGAGGCTGTGGTGGCCGTGTCCAACGCTGTAAGGCGTTCGCGGGCGGGTCTTTCCGATCCCAAGCGGCCCAACGGTTCCTTCCTTTTTTTGGGGCCTACCGGCGTCGGCAAGACTGAATTGTGTAAGGCGTTGGCCGACTTTCTGTTCGACAGTGAAGACGCCATGGTACGCATCGATATGTCAGAGTTCATGGAGAAACACTCCGTGGCCCGGATGATAGGCGCGCCCCCCGGCTATGTCGGCTATGAAGAGGGCGGCTATCTGACGGAAGCTGTGCGTCGCAAGCCCTATTCGCTGTTGCTATTGGACGAGGTCGAAAAGGCTCACCCGGATGTCTTTAATATTCTGTTACAGGTGCTGGAAGATGGTCGCCTCACCGACGGTCAGGGCCGAACCGTGGATTTCCGCAATACCGTGGTGGTCATGACGTCCAACCTGGGGTCGGACCTGATTCAGGAGATGGCTGGTGAGGAGAACTATGAAGCCATGAAATCTGCGGTGATGAATGTGGTCGGCAGCCACTTCCGGCCAGAATTCATCAATCGGATCGATGAGTCGGTAGTGTTTCATCCGCTGGCGAGGGACCAGATTCGCGGGATCGCCGAAATCCAGTTGCACTCACTGGAAGAGCGCCTGGCCGAACGGGAACTGGCTCTGGAACTCAGTCCAGCTTTTATGGATCACCTGGTGGCAGCCGGTTACGATCCGGTATACGGCGCGAGACCGCTTAAGCGGGCTATCCAGCAGATGCTGGAAAACCCGTTGGCTCAGCGTATATTGTCGGGTGAATTCGAGCCTGGGCAGACCATTCGGGTTGATATGGAGGGTGACACCACGCTGTTCAGTCACGGCTGAGGCGCTTCAGGGGCCCGTTAGTCGCAGTGCACGGCGATGGTATCTATGGCCTGTTTGCGCTGGATTTCCTTCTCTTCCTCGTTCAGGGGGCGCAGTTCCCCCTGGTCGTTGCGTATCTGTATGCGCACCTTGGTGTCCAGCGTTTCGAGATTTTCCCGAGCTCTTTTGCATTGCTCAGCGTTCTTTTTTACCGGCGTCTTTGTCGATTCCACCGGCTCGAAGTTATTGCTTACGGTGGGCTGGGTGGTGGCGGGTACCGCGCCCTCGTCGGCATCCACCTTGCGCACCATGTTGGAACCACTTGAGATGACTTCGTAGGGGGTTCCGACGGGTGGGGGGCGATCGCTGTGCACCGGGTTGCCCCGCGCATCTTGCCAGCGGTAATAGGTGCTTTCAGCAAATGTTGCACTCCCCGTGAGCAGCAGAGCTACCCATATTGTCGCTGAAAGGCAGGCCTGTGTTGTACGTTTCACGTCCCATACTCCTGCTTGTTATAACCCCTCAATACCTAAAGTACCCCACTGGCCCCCCATAGGCAATCGTGCGCGCACCCATTGCCAGCGCCCCGCTGTCACCCCATGGCAGTTGACTTTGGGGCGCGTCGAGCCAACAATAGCGGTGTCTTGCAGATGGCAACTGCTAACGTCGGGTACCCTCGACCTCTGGCCCACTGTTCCGATCCGATTATTCGGGTACAGCTGTTTGTAAGTCCCGTATTCAGCTTGAGCCTCACAGGCCAGGTTGAGGGCCAGACACTGCGCTATCCCGCAGGGCGACCGATACACGGGTGTTCGTGATCGTATTACCCCCAAAGGAACGTGGTGGGGGTGTATTCCCGGGCAGTGTATCGAGCTTGAAAGGGGTGGCGTGCCTATCGAAGGCCTGTTCCGGGTCTTCGCGCAGCAACGTCCACATCAGAATGTTCCAGCGAGGGTTACGCGCTGGGCGTTTTATTATGGGAGATTTATTGTGGAGTTGTTATCCGGTGGCGAGATGATCGCCCGTGTTCTGGAGGACGAGGGTGTTGAGTACATCTTTGGTTATCCCGGTGGCGCTGTTTTGCATATTTACGACGCTCTGTTCAAGGACTGCAAGGTGCCACATGTCCTTGTTCGACATGAGCAGGCGGCTACTCACGCGGCTGACGGCTATGCCCGGGCCACAGGCAAGCCCGGTGTGGTGCTGGTTACTTCCGGACCCGGGGCTACCAATGCGATTACTGGCATTGCCACGGCTTATATGGACTCCATTCCCATGGTGGTTCTGTCTGGCCAGGTGCAGAGCCACCTGATCGGTGAGGACGCTTTCCAGGAAACCGATATGATCGGTATCTCACGGCCCATCGTGAAGCACAGCTTTATGGTGAAGTGTGCCGAGGATATTCCGATAATGATGAAAAAGGCATTTTATATCGCCGCCACCGGCCGTCCCGGTCCAGTAGTCATCGACATTCCAAAAGATCTCACGCGTCCCGATGAGAAATTTGAATACCACTATCCCAGCTCGGTAAAAATGCGTTCCTATGCACCGGCGCAGCGGGGCCATACGGGTCAGATCAAGAAGGCGGCCAGATTGCTGATGTCGGCCAAACGTCCGGTGATTTATGCGGGCGGTGGCGTTGTGCAGGGAGAGGGCAGTGATCTGTTAACCCGCCTTGCCCGGGAATTGAACTATCCGGTTACCAATACGCTTATGGGCCTGGGCGGTTTTCCGGCAACTGATCGACAGTTTCTCGGTATGTTGGGCATGCACGGATTTTATGAGGCCAATATGGCCATGCATCACAGCGATGTCATCCTGGCGATTGGCGCGCGCTTTGATGATCGCGTTACAAACACCGTCAGCAAATTCTGCCCGGGTGCCAAGATCATCCACGTCGACGTCGATCCTGCCTCCATATCGAAAACAGTGCCGGCGGATATCCCCATCGTTGGCCCTGTGGTGGCAGTTCTGGAGGAACTCCTCACCCAGACGTCCGCCGTTCGTAAGAAGGAGGCGGATCTTCCTGATCAGGGGGCGCTGGAGCGCTGGTGGCAGCAGATCGATGATTGGCGTGCCAGCCACGGCCTGTGGACCGGACGACGTTACAGCGAAAGCAAAATGATCATGCCGCAACAGGTTATCGAGAGCCTTTACCGGGTAACCGACGGCAACGCCTACGTCACCTCTGACGTCGGCCAGCATCAGATGTTCGCAGCTCAGTATTATCGCTTCGACAAGCCCCGTCGCTGGATCAACTCTGGCGGGCTGGGCACCATGGGCTTCGGCCTGCCGGCGGCACTGGGTGTGCAACTCGCGTTTCCGGAAATGGACGTGGCCTGTGTCACCGGAGAGGGTAGCATCCAGATGAATATCCAGGAGCTCTCAACCTGTACCCAGTACAAGACCCCGGTGAAGATTATCAATCTTCGCAACAACTATCTGGGCATGGTCAAGCAGTGGCAGGACATGCAGTACGAGGGGCGCTATGCAATGAGCACCTATGAGGACTCTCTGCCGGACTTCGTCAAGTTGATGGAGGCATATGGCCATGTGGGTATGGAGGTGCACGACCTGGCTGACCTCGACACAAAAATGGAGGAAGCCTTCGCCATGAAGGACAAACTGGTATTCCTCGATATCTTCATCGATCCCATGGAGCACGTGTATCCCATGCACATTGCACCCAATGGCTCGATGAAAGATATGTGGCTTAGCAAGAACGAGAGGACCTGACATGCGGCGGATAATTTCTATGTTGATGGAAAACGAACCCGGCGCACTGTCCCGAGTGGTTGGGCTGTTCTCCCAGCGCGGCTACAACATCGAGACACTCAATGTAGCGCCTACACACGACTCGACTCTGTCGCGCTTGACCTTGACGACTATGGGCGACGACCGGCAGATAGAACAGATTACCAAGCACCTCAATAAGCTGGTGGATGTGGTCAAGCTGGTGGACCTGACAGAGGGTGCTCACATTGAGCGCGACCTGATGTTGATAAAGGTACGGGCGCAAGGCTTACTGCGGGATGAGGTCAAACGCACAACGGATATCTTTCGCGGGCAGATCGTGGATGTGGGTCCCAATGTGTATACCATCCAGCTGGCCGGAACCAGTGACAAGCTGGATTCCTTCGTGGCCGCGATGGGCGATGCAGATATACTGGAGGTTGTGCGATCAGGTGTTGCCGGGATTTCCCGGGGGGAGAAGGTTCTCAGCCTGTAGGGAACAAACAGTACACCGATGCAGGGTGCACCGTTTGAATATCTGTCAGGAAAGGCGATCCTTGAAATCCCCATAGTCAAATTCCCGCACCACCTCGAGCCTGTCGGTGAGTGAGTTCCAGACAGCAATCGCCGGCAACTGCGTGCCGTTGAAGGTGGAGGTTTTTACCATGGTGTAGTGGGCCATGTCGCCAATCACCAGACGCTGGCCTACCTGCAGGGGCTCGGCGAAGCTGTAGTCACCTATTACATCGCCTGCCAGGCAGGTGAGGCCTCCCAGTCGGTAGCTCTCGGGCAGCTCTCCGGCTTCCCCCGCGCCCAGAATATCCGGCCGATAGGGCATCTCCAGGATGTCCGGCATATGACAGGTGGCCGAGATGTCCAGGATGGCCTGATTCATGCCGTTCCAGGCCAGATCCAGTACTTGCCCGACCAGGACTCCACTGCCTATGGCGACGGCTTCCCCGGGCTCCAGGTAGACCTGGACCTGGTACTTTTTACTGAAGTGGCGGATTCGTGCTATCAATTCATCGAGCTGATAGTCCGGCCGACTGATGTGGTGCCCGCCACCGAAGTTGACCCAATCCATCCGCGTAAGCAGGTGCCCGAATTTTTCCTCCACCGCATCCAGGGTACGCTGCAATGGCGGGAAATCCTGCTCGCACAGGGTGTGAAAGTGCAGGCCGCTGATCCCCTCCAATGTCGTCTCGTCCAGCTGTGACAGAGGTATACCCAGGCGAGAGCCCGGTGCGCAGGGGTCGTATATCGGCACAGTGCCCTCGGAGTGCTCGGGGTTAATGCGCAGGCCAAATTGCATTTGTGGCCGTTGCGCCCGGGCGGCCTCGATCAGGGGTTGGAAACGCGTCCACTGGCTACAGCTGTTGAAGACGACATGGTCTGCCAGCGTCAGGATTTCCTTGAGGCTGGCCTCGCTGTAGGCGGCGCTGAAGACATGCACTTCACCGCCATAGTACTCACTGCCCAGCCTTGCCTCATGCAGGCCACTGGCACAACTGCCGTCCAGATAGCGCGCCACCAGAGGTGCCAGCCGCCACATGGAAAAGGCTTTAAGGGCGGCGAGTACCCTGGCACCGCTGGCGTCGGCGACCTGGCGCAGAATGCGCAGGTTGCGCTCGACGGCGACCTCGTCGACCACGAAGCAGGGTGAGGGTAGCCGGTTCAGGTCCAGCTTACTGAAGTCGGTGAATTGCATGGCCGTTACAGGTCCGTGCCTTTGACGACTTCCAGCCCAAAGGCGGGGTCCAGTTCAACGACCTGCCAGGGCAGGCCGTACTGGTTCATATCGGCCATAAAGGGATCCGGATCGCATTCCTCGATATTCCACACGCCGGGTTCCCGCCATTTGCCTTCCACAATCATCTTTGCACCAATCATGGCCGGGACGCCAGTGGTATAGGAAATTGCCTGGGACTGGACTTCCTGGTAGCACGCCTGGTGGTCGCAGATATTGTAAAGATACATCAACCGTTCCTTGCCATCCTTGCGCCCGCGCACGATACAACCGATGCAGGTTTTACCCTTGGTGCGTGGCCCGAGACTGGAGGGGTCGGGTAATAGGCGAGCCAGGAACTGGATGGGCACAATCTGTTGCCCCTGGTAGTCAATCGGTTCTATGCCGGTCATACCGACGTTTTCCAATACCTCGAGATGCTTGAGATAATTGTCTGAGAAACTCATCCAGAACTGGGCGCGCCGCAGGCTGGGAAAGTTCTTGCTCAGAGACTCAAGTTCCTCGTGGTACATCCTGTAAATGTTGAAGGCCCCTACATTCTCGGGGCAGTCAAACCGGGCCATTTTTGACATGGCAGGTGTGGTGACGAACTGGCCGTCCTCCCAGTGCCGGCACTCGGCGCTCACCTCCCGAATATTGATTTCCGGATTGAAGTTGGTGGCAAACGGGTAGCCGTGGTCGCCGCCATTGACATCGATAATGTCCAGTTCATGAATTTCATCAAAGTAATGCTTGGCGAGGTAGGCGGTAAACATATTGGTCGCGCCAGGGTCAAAGCCGCTCCCCAGCAGGGCTGTGAGGCCTGCCGCCTTGAAGCGATCCTGGTAGGCCCACTGCCAACTGTATTCGAACTTGGCCGTATCCAGCGGTTCGTAATTGGCTGTATCGAGGTAATGCACACCGGCTTCGAGGCAGGCGTCCATAATAGTGAGATCCTGGTATGGCAGCGCCACATTGATAACCAGCTCCGGCTGTTCTTGCTTCAGCAGTGCGGCCAGCTCGGGTACGTTGTCGGCGTCAACCTGGCGTATCTGAATGGGGCGGCTCAGTTGGTCCGCGATTGCCTGGCACTTGGACAGCGTGCGGCTGGCGAGCACGATGTCCGGGAACACCTCGGGCAATTGTGCGCACTTGTGTGTAACTACGGCACCGACGCCGCCGGCGCCGATAATCATTATCTTGGGCATCAAGTTACTCCGGTTTATATCAGTTGTTAGTGGTTTTCGAAGTAAGTATAACCGTGCAGGCTGTCCTTGAAAGCATTGACAATCTGGCTGCGCTGGGCAACGCTGATTCTTCCATCGCGCACGGCCTTTTCCGCCACCAGGCGAAAATTTTCCTGCAATTGCTTGGGTTCATACTCGACATAACTCAGTACATCGGCAATGCTGTCGCCGTGAAATTCTCGTGCAAACTCGAAGCTGCCGTCCGCGTTAATGGCGACATTGACCACGTTGGTATCGCCAAAAAGATTGTGCAGATCTCCCAGGGTTTCCTGGTAGGCACCAACCAGAAACACGCCGAGGTAGTATTCCTCACCCGGTATGAGTGGGTGTAGCGGCAGTACATTGCGCTCACCGTCCGGGGTGGAGAATCGGTCAATCTTGCCGTCGCAGTCGCAGGTCAGGTCAGCCAGTATTGCAGATCGCTCCGGCTTCTCTCCCAGGCGATGAATCGGCATAATGGGAAACAGCTGATCTATTGCCCAGATGTCCGGCAAGGACTGGAACAGGCTGAAGTTGCCGTAGTAAATATCTGACAGCTGCTCCTCCAGGTGTTGTAGCTCCGGCGGTACGCGCTGGAGGTCTGGCAGCATGGCGGCAATGCGATGTAACACTTCGAGGAAAATGCTTTCTGCCAGCGCTCGCTCGCGCAGACTCGCCTGACCATGGTGAAACAATTCGCGCAGCTCATCGCGATAAAATAGCGCGTCGTTATAGCATTCCTGAAAATTCTGCTCGGAAAGTCTGGCCTGTATATCGTGCAGGTTTCTGAGTGTTTCAACACAATTTTCGGGCGGAGTGCCCGCAGTGGTCGTGGGTCGGCTGCTGCTGACATTGAGGATATTAAAGAGCAGCATGGAGGAATAGGCCACTGTTGCTCGGCCGGACTCAGAGATAATCACCGGGTGATCAATCTCCAGTGGGTCGAGGGTTTCGCGGATACTTTCCACGATATTCACGCAGTACTCATCCAGACGATAATTCATGCTGTGAGTACTGTTGGTGCGGGCGCCTTCATAGTCCACCGCCAGGCCGCCCCCCAGATCCAGATAGCCCATAGGCGCGCCTTCCTGCACCAGGCCAGTATAGAACCGGCAGGCTTCCAGTACGCCACTGCGGACGTTGCGGATATTGGGGATTTGCGAACCCAAATGGCAGTGGAGCAAGCGCAGGCAGTGTAACATTCCGGCCTCGCGCAGCTGCTCTACCAGGCGCATCAGGCTTGTGGTGGACAGCCCGAAAATGGATCTATCGCCGCTATCCTGGCTCCAGTAGCCGTCTACGGCCACTGTGGTCTTGATTCGAACCCCGATCAGTGGCTCGATATTGAGGGCGCGGCTGCGCTCTATAATGATGGGCAACTCCGACAGGGTTTCGACCACAAAAAAGCAGGGAATGCCCATTTGTCTGGCATACAGGCCAAGTTCTATGAACTCTGCGTCCTTGTAGCCGTTGCAGATGATGAGACCGTCAGATTCACGCAACTGTGCCATTGCGATGATCAGCTCAGCCTTGCTTCCCGCCTCGAAGCCGTGATTGTATTGACGCCCATAATCGGCTATTTCCTCTACCACATGGCACTGTTGGTTCACCTTTATGGGGTAGACGCCGCGGTAGCAGTTGCCGTATCCGCCTTCTTCTATCGCTCTGGCGAAAGATTTATTGAGCACCTCCACTCGCTGATCGAGCAGGTTGCGAATACGCAATATGGCGGGCATGTGCAGGCCGCGCTCGTGCATTCCGCGCACAATGTCCGGCACGCTTACGTTCACCGGCAAGCCATCGACCTCGACGTTGACCTGGACGTCACCGCGATCGGAAATATTGAAATAACCGGCTCCCCAGGCATTTATGCCATAGAGTTGCGCGCTGCGACCGGGATCCCAGTCCTGGTCGGGGGCAGTATCCTGCGGATCGTCGTTTGCCACGGAATTCATAAAGTACCCCTAAACAGCTCAGACGATCCGTTTCATGGCGGTCATGTAGCCGCGCAAAGTCTTGCCGACAGTTTCTACCGGATGTGAGCGAATAGCCTCATTTACGGCAATTAACTCAGCGTTGTCGACCCCATTGTCACCTTCTATTCCGCGCCCGATAACGTCGGTGTCAATCTTGCTCATAAAGTCGGCGAGCAGTGGGCGACAGGCGTGATCGAAGAGATAGCAACCGTATTCTGCGGTATCGGAAATCACCACATTCATTTCATACAGTTTTTTGCGTGCGATGGTGTTGGCGATCAGCGGCGTTTCGTGCAGCGATTCGTAGTAGGCGGACTCATCGATAATGCCGGCTGAAACCATGGTTTCAAAGGCCAGCTCCACACCTGCCTTGATCATGGCGACCAGCAGGATGCCGTGATCGTAGTATTCCTGTTCGGCGATGTCGGCTGAAGTGTTGCTGGCCTTTTCAAATGCGGTTTCCGCGGTGGCGGCCCGCCACTGGAGCAGGTTTGAGTCATCGTTGGCCCAGTCTTCCATCATGGTTTTGGAAAAATGCCCGGTCATGATGTCGTCCTGGTGCTTTTCATACAGTGGACGCATGATGTCTTTCAGTTCCTGTGCGAGATGGAAGGCGCGCACCTTGGCCGGGTTGGACAGGCGATCCATCATGTTGGTGATGCCGCCGTATTTCAGCCCTTCGGTTACCGTTTCCCAGCCGTACTGAATCAGCTTGGAGGCATAGCCGGGCTCGATGCCTTTTTCCACCATTTTGTCGAAAGATAGAATGGCCCCGGTTTGCAGCATGCCGCAGAGAATCGTCTGTTCGCCCATAAGATCAGACTTCACTTCGGCTATAAATGAAGACTGTAGTACGCCTGCGCGGTGTCCGCCGGTACCGGCTGCATAGGCCTTGGCCAGCTCCAGGCCATCGCCTCTGGGGTCATTTTCCGTGTGAACAGCGATCAGTGTCGGCACACCGAAGCCGCGTTTGTACTCCTCGCGTACCTCGGTACCCGGGCACTTGGGTGCCACCATGATCACGGTAAGGTCCTCGCGGATTTTCATGCCTTCCTCGACAATGTTGAAACCGTGAGAATAGGACAGGCAGGCATCTTTCTTCATCAGCGGCATAATCTGATTAACCACGCTTGTGTGCTGCTTATCCGGTGTTAGATTGAGAACCATGTCGGCACTTGGGATCAGTTCTTCATAGGTGCCCACTGTAAAGCCGTTTTCCGAGGCGTTTTTCCAGGACTGACGTTTTTCGGCTATCGCGCCTTCGCGCAGGGCGTAGGCAACGTCCAGTCCGCTGTCACGCAGATTGAGCCCCTGGTTCAGGCCCTGGGCGCCACAACCGACGATGACCATTTTCTTGCCTTTCAGTTTGTCGACCCCGTCCGCAAATTCTGAGCCGTCCATAAAGCGACATTTGCCCAGCTGCTGCAACTGTAAGCGAAGGGGTAGGGTATTGAAGTAATTTTGTCCCATGTTGGTGTTCCTCGAAGGGTGGGTTTGAGTCGTTGGCCGCCACAATACGTGAATTCAAGTCTTGCGTAAAACGCTATATAAGTAATACTGTGTTGCAAAATATGCAATTACGGTGGGCCATGGATACCCGTGCACTGTCTGTTTTTCTTTCCGTATCAGAGACGCTTAACTTTAGCCGCAGTGGCGAACTGTTGCACATGAGTGTGTCTGCTGTCAGCAGGACGATAAAGCGTCTGGAAGACGAATTGGGCCAGCCATTGCTGGAACGTGACAATCGCAGTGTTCGCTTGACCGGAGCCGGGAGAGAGTTTCGGGAGTACGCGCGCCGGGCGATCGGAGAGTGGCAGCGACTGCAGCGAAAACTCGGCAGTGACGGAGAATTGGCCGGTGAGGTCAGTCTTTATTGTTCGGTGACTGCCACCTACAGCGTTTTGGCACCTATTCTTGCGGCTTTTCGATCCAGTCATCCATCCGTGGAAATTATGATGCATACGGGGGATCAGGCGGATGGCATCAGTCGAGTACTGGATGGCCAGGACGATGTGGCGGTCAGTGGACGCCCTGTTCAATTGCCGCAGCGACTGGAGTTTCTGCCTTTACTGGAGTCGCCCCTTGAGCTCTGGGTGCCAACGGCAGACTGCGCGGTACGCCGGCAAGTGGTGCTAGGGGATACCACCTCGCCTGGTTTTGACTGGGCAGGTATCCCCTTTATCGTGCCAGAGCGCGGTATAACCAAGGAGATTCTGGATATCTGGTTGCGCGGCCGCGGAATCCGACCCCGGGTTTACGCCCAGGTGGCAGGGCATGAAGCGATTATCGCCATGGTAAGCCTGGGGCTGGGTATTGGTATTGCGCCTGAACTGGTGGTAGAGGCCAGTGGTATGGCCGCGAGTGTAAGCGATATTCACCTGCCAGAAAGCTTGCCGCCACTTACTATAGGCATTTGTAGTCTAAAGCAACGATTGCAGAGCCCGCTGGTGAGATCTCTGTGGGATGTCGCGGGGCAGACCTACGTCGGGGTGGTTTGATAGTATAGGCGGGTATTTTCATTGTGGTGGGTAGTATGGATAAACCGGACTCGGGCGCAGGGGAGAAGAACCCCCCGCAGCAGAAAGACAAGGACAACAACGCCGGGCCTGTCCCGGGTGGGCTCGCACCCGGACTGGATCGCCTGGTAGACGAACACGAGGAGGAAGAGTCTGTCGATGGCATGACCGTGCGTCGCCAGGGCATTTTCCTTCTCCCCAACCTGTTTACCACCGGCGCTCTGTTTGCCGGCTTCTACGCCATTATCGCCGCCATGCGCGGAAATTATGAAGCGGCGTCGTTGGCGATATTTGTGGCCATGCTGTTCGATGGTCTCGATGGCCGTGTTGCCAGGCTGACCAATACCTCCAGTAAGTTCGGTGCGGAATATGACAGCCTGTCAGATATGGTGTCTTTCGGTGTGGCTCCCGCGCTGGTCGTATTCAGCTGGGCGCTGGGAGATTTGGGTAAGTTCGGTTGGAGTGTGGCATTTATATATGTTGCCTGCGCCGCCCTGCGTCTAGCGCGTTTCAATACCCAGATTGATACTGCAGACAAGAACTACTTTACCGGGCTGGCCAGCCCGGCTGCCGCCAGTGTCATTGCCAGCACCGTCTGGGTTTGTCACGACGCGGGCTGGGTGGGCGCAGCTTTGCCCTATGAGTTGGCGATTCTGGTTGGTTTGCTGACAGCTGTTGTTGGCTTCATGATGATCGCCAATTTTCCCTATTACAGCTTCAAGAGCGTCGATTTTAAAAGCCGGGTACCCTTTGTCGTTATGATTGGTATGATTCTGGTCTTCGGGCTGGTGACTGTCGATCCGCCGCGTATATTGCTTTTTGCATTCCTCGCCTACGCGGCTTCCGGGCCTGTCACCCAGTTTTTGAACTGGCGAAAACAGTAACTCGAAGCAGTCGATGGCCGGCGGAATTTCCGGCCAGCATTCTGCGATTGTCAGGGGATTTAGTGCAGTCTCACAGGGGCGTGATGCGCCCCCTGGCACTTTTCCCCAGGCTCATAATTGAGCACTATTTGATCGTTCCTGTAAAAGGTTAAAATATTTATCCAAAAGCCCTTGCAGGGGGTCGATCGATCCGTATAATGCGCTTCCTCGGTCAGGGGCAACCCCCCAGATCGTATCCTGCCCCTGGCGGTCAGGCGTTATTTAACAACCAAATGAAGAC